>Ga0209138_1001614_pt1 | contig 18913 bp, 17 predicted proteins | sample SaaInl3SG_22_DNA_FD_184645 | JGI IMG/M metagenome (GOLD analysis project Ga0209138, IMG submission 184645) | Marine microbial communities from expanding oxygen minimum zones in the Saanich Inlet - ESP_153SG_22_DNA (SPAdes) (version 2) | ecosystem: Environmental > Aquatic > Marine > Intertidal...
GGCCTATCCAGAAGCCTATCAACTGCCGGAATACGTTGGAGAAGATGGAGGCGGAAATGCAGATGGAATTGCTATTTCTGAAAGAGATGCTGTTTTCTTGGACGCGGCCAGGATTGTAGTGATACACCAGCAAGGTTCAGCCTCGCTCCTTCAGCGAAAGCTAAAGCTTGGATACAACCGTGCGGGAAGAATTGTAGATCAATTGGAAGCTGCCGGAATTATTGGCCCCTTTGAAGGATCAAAAGCTCGTCAGGTATTAATTCCAGATGAGGTAACTTTGGAGCGATTATTGGAGAATGAATCTTTAAATTAAACCATGAAAGTACTTTGGACAGCCCTACTCGTATTGTTGACTACCACTGGTTTTTCTCAAAAACACGTAGAGGCAAAAGAATATCTTTCTAAGGCTAGAAAAGCCATAGAGAACCACACCAATCAACAGATCGCTTTTGATTATGCCATGGACAGACCTACATCTAATGGAAAAAAAACCATTAGTTACGAGGGAAAACTGACGGTGGCCGGAGATAAATACCGTTTGGAAATGAATGCCTTTACCTATTTGTCTGATGGTACAAAAATGTATATCATCTCTCATGATGATAAAGAGATCACTACCACAGACCTTGACCAAGAAAGCGAAGCTCCTATTACTCCATCGGCTATTCTAAAGGGTTTTGACAAGGGATACTCCTATAAGCTAGCGGGTTTAGAGACCGTTGGAAAACGCAAGGTTCAATACGTAATCCTTAAACCCAACGTAAATGAAGAGGTTAGAGAGATTACTCTAGGGATTTTCACCGATGATTTTTCGGTTTACACCTTCCAAAGGATGGGGATGAACGACGTAGATATACGCTTTACGGTAAAAACCTCTGCTTGGGATGTAAAAACCCTAGACTCATACCTTACCTTTGACCCCACTGAGTTCGACGATTATACAATCTTTGATTAATCATTGTGTTTACACTCCTAGATAGGTTTTTAATAAAGTCCTTTATAAAGCCCTTTATTGTCACATTCTTTGTGATGGAGCTCTTCCTATTGATGCAATTCGTCTGGAAGTACATTGATGATTTGGTGGGCCGTGGAGTAGAGTGGTTTTACATTATTAAACTCCTCTTCTATTTTTCTGCCGGCGTCTTCCCCCTAGCCCTTCCTATTTCTATTCTCCTCTCTTCTATTATGACTTTTGGGTCTTTGGGAGAAAACTATGAACTGGCGGCTTTAAAGTCCGGAGGCATTAGTTTAGTGCGCGCCATGAGACCTCTCATTCTGTTTGTCTTCTTGGTAAGTATTGGAGCCTTTTATTTCACCAATTATGTCATTCCTGTTGCAAACTTTAAGGGGCACAACCTTCTGATCAATATCAGTAAACAAAAGCCCACTCTCAATATTCGCCAAGGAGTTTTCTATTCTGAGATTCCAGGTTTCACCATTAAGGTGGCCAAAAAATATGGCGAAAACCAGAATTTACTGGAGGACGTAATTATTTACGATCGAACTGGAGACAAGAGCAACACCAAAGTGATTACTGCTAAGAAAGGTGAAATGAATATTTCTCCAGATGAACTCTGGCTCTACTTTAATCTGTACGATGGGTATAGCTATGAAGAAATGCCTACTAACCAGCGGAAAGAAAGGCTCAAGCGTCCTTTTTTAAAATCCTCCTTTACAGAAACTCAAATCAAATTCAGCCTTTCGGACTTTCAACAAGGAAACCTAAACGAAGAAAACCGCAGAGACTACTCCATGTTAAATACGGGCCAGTTGTTGGAGGCCAAAGACACTCTTGACGTAGATTTAAGAGTATTTATGACCACTCAGGCCAATAGGACGCTGGATAAATTTCATTATAGAAAAGTAAACATAGACAGTCTGGCCTACCCTCACATGACATTGGATACCACCATTTTGGCCAATATTCCCAAAAATTTAAAGTTTAGGGTAATTGAGAATGCTTTGCGCAATGCCAGAAGCAATAGGCAGCATTTTGACTTTATGGATGATGCAGGGCATTGGAAAGAAAAACAAATAGCCAGGCACGTTCTGGAGTGGCACAAAAAATTCAGTCTCTCCTTTAGTTGTCTTATCTTGTTCTTTATTGGTGCTCCCTTTGGAGCTATCATTAGAAAAGGAGGAATGGGCTTGCCCGTGGTCGTTTCTGTGATCATCTTTATCGTATTTCACGTTTTGACCATAAGTTTTGAAAAGTTAGGAAGAGAACTTGTTTGGGAGCCCGGTTTTTCGGTTTGGGCTTCCTCAGGGATACTACTACCCATTGGATTTTTCTTGACTTACAAAGCTGCCAATGACTCAAACCTATTCAATGCAGAGGCATACTCTATCTTACTTAAGAAGGTTAAAAGTCTGTGGCGAATTATTATTTTTTGGAAAAAGTAAGTATGAAGATTTTACTTCTCAGCAATAAAAATCCATTTCCGCCTAAAGACGGAAGCTCTCTAGCGATATATTCTATGGCCATGGGATTGGCAGAATCCGGATCTGATGTGACCGTTCTAACCATGAACACCAAGAAACACTTCCAAGATCCCAAGCTTTTGCCAGAAGAAGCTAAGAAGCTGCTAAAGGTGCGTTGGGTCCCCATAAATACAGATGTGACCACCTCTGGAATATTGAAGAATCTCATTAAAAAGGAATCCTACCACGTTTCTAGATTTAATCAAGAGATTTTTGAAAATGAACTGATTAAGGTCCTAGAATCAGAAGACTTTGATATTATTCAAATAGAAGGAGTCTTTTTGAGTGATTATGTGCCGGTTATTCAAGAACACTCCAAGGCAAAGGTCATTTTGAGAGCTCACAATGTGGAGCATCAAATTTGGGAACGGTACATAGAACACACTCAGAGTGGGGTAAAAAAGACTTACTTAAAGATACAGAACTCAAGGTTGAGACAATTTGAGGTGAATTCGCTTCAGCATTACAATGCCTTAATTGCCATTACCCAAGTAGATCATAACTTTTTAAAGTCTTTGGCTCCCAATAAAAAGACCTTGACCATTCCCTTTGGAATAAATCGCGAAGACTATCCACAACTCCCCTCCTCTACCAAAGATCTTTTTCACCTAGGTGCAGGCGATTGGATGCCCAACCAAGAGGGAATGAAGTGGTTTTTAAACGAAGTCTGGCCCTTGGTTTTAGAAGAAAAGCCCGATGCCCAATTTATACTTGCAGGCAGAAGCTGGCCAGTAGAAATATCATCTCTTCAAAAACCGGGATTTACCTTTGTTGGAGAGGTAGACAATTTGGTTGACTTTATGTCTGAACACGGTACGGCAGTAGTACCCTTACTGTCTGGATCAGGAATGAGAATTAAAATAGCTGAATCCATGGCACTCGGCAAACCCATTATTTCTACAACCATAGGCGTAGAAGGAATCAATGCTCCAGAAGGAGAAGCCATAATGATTGCAGATACCCCTCAAGACTTTGCTCGTAAGTGTTTAACTGCCCTCACAACTGATGTTGAGCCTATGGGTAAAAATGCTAGAGAATGGGTGAATCAAACGCTAAAGCGTTCTACCCTTGCCACAGAGTTACTATCTTTTTACAAGGAAATTATTGAAGGATGATCACTTCCCTTCTGTTTTGGGTTGCATGGCTGGGCATAGTCCAGACCTATATACTATTCCCTTTTTTACTAAAGGTTTTATCCGCCTTTAAAAAACAGAAAAACACCTATCCCCTTAAAGACCTCCCGCCTGTTTCCATACTTTTTGCTGCCTATAATGAAGAAAGTGTAATCGAAGAAAAAATCCATTCTTGCTTTTCGGGAGACTATCCTAAGGAAAGGCTATTTGTTTCTATTGCTTCAGACAATAGCACAGACAATACCCATTCTATTATCCAAAGACTACAAGGACAGTATCCAAATCTATCGCTCTCAATAAGTACAGAAAGAAAGGGAAAATCTGCTTTGATTAATGAGTTAGTTGCCGCCGTAAAAACCCCTATATACATTGGTACGGATGCCAATATCATATTTACTAAAGACACCGTAAGTCAACTCGTTACTCCGTTTGCGGATCCTGAGGTCCACTTAGTGGGTGGGAATATAGTCTACGCCGACCCTTCTAACAAAGGGATTTCTAAACAAGAAGACCGGTATCTAGGGTTCGAAAACAGACTTAAACAAAGGGAATCAAAAGTATTTGGTCAGTTTATGGGTGCAGAAGGCGGATGCTACGCAATGAGGGTAGACTCCTTTTCACCCATTCCTCCCTTGACCTTTATGGAGGACTTTTTCTTAACCATGAGCATCAATCGCAAAGGGCATAAAACACTTTTTAACCCTGAGGCCATTTGTTTTGAAGATGTGAGTACAGACTGGAGAGAAGAATTCAAAAGAAAGATTAGAATCAGCATGGGTAACTTTCAGAATTTAAAGCGGTTCTTCTTCACTTTATTCCGTTTTCCACTGGGCTTTGCGTTTTTCTCTCACAAGGTTCTCAGGTGGCTAACCCCACTATTACTAATAACTATAGGTGTTTGCAGCCTTCTACTTAGTAACATCAACATCTATTATAGGGGTTTTACACTCCTTGAATTAGTTGTAATTTTGGCGCTCGCTTTGGACGTATACATTTCCAGAAAGGGGAACAAGTCCTTTGCTTTTGGGTTATTAACTCACTTCATGGTTATGAACACCGCCCTCTTAGTAGGGTTATTTAAATATTCTAAAGGAATTACTAGCAATGTCTGGCAACCAACAAAAAGAAATCAGCAGAAAGCTCAATAGCATAGAAGAGGCCATAGAGGACCTAAAAAATGGCCGTGTAGTCATTGTTGTAGATGATGAAGACCGTGAGAATGAAGGGGATTTTGTGGCTGCTGCCGAAAAGGTCACTCCCGAAATGATCAATTTTATGGCTACGCATGGTAGAGGGCTTATTTGTGCTCCTATAATTGAAAGCCGCGCCGCGGAGTTGGAACTAGATCTTATGGTTACCAAAAATACAGATCCACACCATACTCAATTCACGGTATCTATAGATAAGATTGGCGATGGCTGTACTACAGGTATTTCCGCATCTGACCGAGCCAAAACGGTTCTTTCTATAGTAGATCCCAAAACCAAACCTTCAGATCTGGCAAGACCAGGTCATATCTTCCCCTTAAAGGCAAAACCAGGAGGCGTATTGAGAAGAACGGGACATACAGAAGCCGCTATTGATTTAGCGAGGCTAGCTGGTTGTGAACCTGCAGGAGTGATTGTAGAAATCATGAACGAGGACGGTACTATGGCTAGACTTCCTCAATTGTATGACATAGCGGACCAATTTGATTTAAAAATCATCAGCATAGAGGACCTCGTGGCCTTTAGAATGTCTAATGAATCTTTAATACATGTGGTGGAAGAATTTCCCATTTCTACAGAATATGGAGACTTTACCTTTAAGGCCTATGAGCAGACCACTAATGGTCAAATTCACATGGCCTTAACTATGGGGTCTTGGACTTCAGATGAGCCCGTACTTACTCGCATGCATTCAGCTTCGGTAGGAAATGATATTTTCCACCTCCTGACCAATGATACCACCTCTCAACTCAAAAAAGCGATGAAGGCCGTACAAGAGAAGGGAAAAGGGGTCATCGTATACATGAACCAAAGACAAGACAGCTCTACCCTACTCAATCGCATTAAGTCCTATAAGAGCAGCCAAGGAAAGGAGCCGCAAACCAATTCATTTACCAAAGACGAGAGAGATTTTGGAATTGGAGCTCAAATCCTTCACGAATTGGGTGTGAAAAATATTGTATTGCTTACTCGCAACCCCATAAAGAGGGTTGGAATAGAGGGCTATGGCTTGGAAATCGTAGAAAATGTAATTATGTAGACTCCTAATATTACGGGAATCAAACCCCCAAAATATAAAAAGCGGCTAAGGGTAAACCCGAGCCGCTTTTTTTGTGACTTTTTTTGACTTATTCTTTGGTTTCGACCTTACAGGTGCTTATTCCAAAAGGAGCATACAAGGGGCAAAAGTTAATAAAGCTGGTTACTACAAAGATTCCACCTATTGCCAGAAATACAATTCCCAAGGTCCCTGAAAGGACTCCTGTAAAGTAAAGTACACCTAAAATTACCGCAACAATTAGTCTAATGATTCTATCGGCTGAACCCATGTTCTTTCTCATAGCAATTAATTTAGTTTGATATGTAAATTTCATAAAAAGAGAACAATTTCAAGGTAACCTGTGTCACAAATACTCTATTATTCAACTTTAGGTAAGGTCCCTTTTTTATTTTCTGGTTCTTCAGAAACCGGTTCTTTCTCCGCAGGGATATCTTTAGGTGATTCCTCCACGGTATCTTCTGGCACCTCCTCAGATGAGGGCTCAGAAGGGGTTTCTTCTGAATTTGACGGAGTCTCTTCTTCTGGGTCTCTTCCAAAGAGTATGTCCATTAATTCGCCAAAGGTATCAAAGTCGGTACGGTACAAGACTCCAACTCCTTGCGAATAGGGAGAAAGTTTATCCAGGGCAGGATTGTCTTGATTGGATCGGTTAAACGCCTTGGCCCTTACCTTTTCTGTGATTTGGTACTCCACCTCCACATCCCCAACAATAGAATTGGGATTAGAGCCTACCGGAACGTCCACAACACTATTCACAGTGATTTTATCATCAAAAAAGGTCTTAGACAGTCCAACTTCTAATTCTTCATTATTGGTTAATCCAGTCTCTGGATTGGCTCCTGTTCCGGGGTTGTAGCCCAATTGAATATCTACATACGATCCCAAACCCTGGGCCAAGAAATTAGACAACTGTGTAAACAAGGCTTGACTGGTATTACTGGTTACAGAATTACTTACGTATTCTGTACTGGATACATTATCAGAAAAGAAGGAGTTTAGAATCAATAGAGAAAAGGCCTGCCTATTCATATTGTCATCGGATGACAATCTATTGGAGAGTTCTTCTTGGAGGGCTGTATTTGCCGTGGGTATCTTGATATCAAACTTTATATCCGGGTTCATCAATGCCCCTTCAAGATTTAAATAGACATCTACTGGATACTTTTGATTGGACTCAGTGGTAAGGTAATTATTCAGGGCCGTTTTGGTAACGTACTTTGCGTCTAATGAGACTTGGGCATCAAAGGGATCGCCAGTCCATGAAACAGTACCTCCCGGTTCAATTTCGAAGGGTTTGTTCAGGATATTCTGCAGAGTAAATAAATAATTCCCCTTTACAATACCCATATTTCCAAACATGTAAATCTCTCCTCCTGGAGAGATGTTCATACGCAAGTTCCCTTCCGCTCTTCCCGTAATTTTATCTCCAACGGTTTCGTCCATAATCAGCTCCACCTTGGCACTGGGAGTGACATCTACATCTAGATTAATAGTCAGGCCATTGAGTTTTGGTGCCGGGGCTAACTCCAAATCTTGAGGCAAAAACACATCGTAATTCACAAAAGAAATATAGTCCATTTGACTTACTTCTGTAGGTCCAGAAAGGGGGATTTTAAAGTCTGTGCCCTCCTCTGTAGTTGCCTTCATAGAAAGAGTAATGTCATCCAAAGGCCCCTTAAGGGTTACCTTTCCAGTGGCCTTAATGTTTCCATAGAAATAGGGATTGTCTTCTACATCCGTATCTAAGGCCAACAAATTATCAGCATCAATATCAAAATCTAAATGTAAATCCTCAAAATTGTTATGAGTGATTTCTCCCGTAAAACGCCCCATGCTCCCATCCTTTGTATTTCTAAGATCAAAGGAAGAGATGTCTATAGCAGTAGATGTAAAGGTGACATTGGGGTCTGACTCAAAAGAGTAGTCAGTATTCAAGAAGGGAATGGTAAAACCTACCTTATTTAGACTCAGAGAACCACTAATTATAGGCCTCTTTAGGCTTCCCTTAATTCCGACAGATCCGTTGGCTACCCCTCTCATATTACTTAATATTCCATCAAAAAAGGAATTGAAGGCACCAATCCTCTGTCTATTTAAATTCCCGTCAAAGGAGATGGCCAAGGTAGAGTCAGGGCTTAGGTGTCCCGTAAAGTCTAAAGTTTTTAATTCCTTGAGGCTGGCTTCTAAATCAATATCTAGCCACCTATTGGTTGGGTTCCATAAAGAAGTAATCTTTACATGACCTTGGTTTCTCTTGTTAAAGATAAGTGTATCTACCTCTAACTCTCCTGTAAAAATTCTAGTACCCATAAGGTCTGTAACTTCTAGATCTCCAGAAACCGTTCCTCCAAACCGAGAGGATTCTGAACCAATTGCATAGTTTAGGGGAAAAAAGGATAGGCTATCAATGACAAGGTCTAACTTACTTTCTGAATTACTGCTGAGTTCTCCATTGAGCAATAAATGATCTCGAGAGCTTTGCATACTGAGGTCCCTAAAGAATATAGCCCCTGCACTATCTATTGTAAAAATTGAATTGGGCTGAATGGAGAAATACGTATCCCCGTAGTTAAATGTGGTGTTTTCTACATTAAAGTCTATAGACTCCTCTTGATTCCGATTTCCGTTAGCGAATAAATGAACTCTAGAATCAATAGAATCCTGATAAATTCCAAAGGCCTCCAACCTCGCCATTGAATTTTGTGTATCCGCAGTGATGGATACACTGTCAATTTTTTCTGAACCAACAGAAAATCTTTCGGATTCAAACTCCAAAAAGAAAGATTCTGAGCGTTGGGCCAAATTCATCTCGGTTTTTTTGACCGCTAGGTTTTTAAATCTAAGTCCATCCGTAGTAAGAGTTATGGAGTATTCAGATTTTTCTGTACTAATTAGGCTAGACAACCTCGTATTGGGTTCTATAAAAAAATCTGTCTTTAGGAGAGTCGATAAAATTTCTGTATTGTTGAAATTCAAACTTATAGAAGCATCTACCTCAGGAATGGTTCCTTGGTAAGTATAGGTAATAAGGCCTTGGTCAAGGATATAGGGATAGCTTAGAAATAGATCATTAATCTTAAAATTCCCTTGAATATCTCCTGAAACAATTTTGGAGGTAAAATCAATTTTTTGGGTATTGTTGGTGTTTTCCGAAAAGAGAAGGATTTGATCAAAAAAGAAAAACCTATCCTTGGTTTCATAGGTGATATTTGAAACATTCACGGATCCATCCCACCATCTATCCTCAAAAAATCTAAAATCTATATCTATATCTCCAGAAACCGATGATATAGAATCCACATATAAATTCAGGGCATAGAGATCCGCATGCTCCAAATGGGCTTTGAAGTCCAAAACCGATGTATCCGAATTAAAGCTTATGTTTCCATCAAATCCAAATTCCAGATTGGGATCATTCACATTTATTTTCCCATTAAAGAAGGACTCCTCAATAATTCCCGAAATATCTATATTACTGTAAGGATATTGATTGTATTCCAGTTTCTCTACATCCATAGAGACATTCAATTCCAAAGATTCTTTAGTAAAACCCTTGCCCTTTATTTCTCCATTAAATCGAGAGGATCCAATTTCTTCTGAGTTAATGATTTTCCCTAACTCCAACCATTGGAAATCAACCCGACCCTCATATTTAGCCGTAGACGGAGAACGCAACTCCGTGAGTATCACATTGGCATATCCCTCCCCTATTCCTGTAGAAAGGTCACCATCCATAGAAAAGTGATCCATTGACCACTCGTATTTTCCGCGGAGGTCAATAAACTGGACAGGGTCCGCCCATTCATTTATGGGTTGGTCAAAAAACTGATTTAGATTTTCGCTCAATTCGTAGGCCGTAGTTTTAAAAATCCCAACATCTGCAATCACCTTTATCTCTTCTACCTCAGTACATTGGGTGACGTGGGCGTTACCGTATAGACGTGTCTCTTTAAAATTTCTAAAATCTAACTGGGAAACTCTAAAGTCATTAATAACTCCCTCGCCCTCTCCAGAAAAGGTAAACTTATCAAAGTCTGGAAATTCGGGTATGTAGGAGATAAACTCTTTACTGTCAAAAGAAGATTCGTAAAAGGTAACGTCTAGTTTTACCTTATTGAGGAAGTCAGAAAAATCATCAGGACCATACGAAAGGGAGGCATTTCCTGAAACTTGTGAACCCGTGGTCATAAAGTATAAATCATCCACTAAAATCAGGGTATCATTATAGGAAGCTTTCCCTTGGAAAGTATACAATTGAAATCTATCTCTATCTACAAAAAACAAATCCCTGATATCTCCACTAACAGACGCATCATAGAGTTCAAAGTCTTTTACTGCTACCCCAGCATTATCCAGAAAAATGGCGGTACAGGAATCACATCCAATGGGATTTTTCTCAAAAGAAAGATCTCTAATTTCTATCTGATCAATGGACAAACTAAAGGGTGGTGAATAGCTGGTCTCCGGTATTTCTGAAACTTCTTGAATATCACCTAGAGGATCCTCTACAGAAAAGGATCTAATAAAATCATAAAATGCATAAACACTATCCCCAGGGTGTTTGCGCAGGTAAAACTTACCTCCATTCCAATCTAGGTGAGTAAGCATAAGGTGGTTCTGTGTGAAGTCAAACCCAAAAACCCCTACTTTAAGATCGTTAATATACGCTATTGTATCGTGTTGGTCGTCTTCTAAAAACACCCCTTCTAAGGCTAATTCATTGGGCCAGAAAAATTTGAGTCTATCAATTTTTATGGAAACGTCATATTCAGATTCTAAAAAACCCATAGCTACGTTGCCCAAATAGGTCTGAACAGCTGGGAAAGATGTGGCCACAGAAAGAGATAGGAGTAAAACAATAAATCCTATAACAAACCACTTAAGTATTTTAGCAACTTTTCTAATATCCTTGTATTTTTGTAAACATGGAACAAGACACCTTTATTCTGGCCATTGAATCTTCATGTGATGACACCTCTGCTGCTGTTTTACAAAACCGCAAAGTTTTATCTAATGTAACCGCAAATCAGTCCGTCCATGAATCCTTTGGAGGAGTGGTTCCTGAGCTGGCTTCTAGAGCGCATCAAAAGAACATTGTCCCCGTGGTAGACCAGGCGTTAAAGATAGCAAATATAGTGCCTAGTCAGCTCACTGCTGTTGCGTTTACTAGTGGTCCTGGTTTATTAGGCTCTCTCCTTGTAGGTGTCTCATTCTCAAAGTCTTTACACACGGCTTTGGGCATCCCCTTGATAGAGGTCCACCATATGCAAGCACACATACTTGCTCATATGATTGAAGGCGAAGGACAAAGTCAACCCAAATTCCCGTTCTTGTGTTTAACCGTAAGCGGGGGGCATACTCAAATTGTAAAAGTTTCTGACCCTTATACCTTTGAGGTACTGGGAGAAACCATAGACGATGCCGCAGGAGAAGCCTTTGACAAAGTCGCTAAGATTATGGGAATGTCATATCCAGGAGGACCGTTGATAGATAAATATGCAAAAGAGGGCAACCCAGACTTCCTTGCATTTAACAAACCTAAAATCAAAGAGTTGGATTTTAGTTTTAGCGGTCTAAAAACCTCCTTTTTATACACCCTACAAGAAGAGGTAAAAAAGGATGCCGATTTTGTGACCAAAAATCGTTCGGATCTCTGTGCTTCCATCCAAAAGACCATTGTAGATATACTCTTAGAAAAACTTGAATTAGCCGCTACATCCCATGGCATTAAAGAGATTGCACTTGCAGGAGGGGTCTCTGCTAATAGAGAATTGAGGACGCGACTACAGGAATTGGCCATCCAAAAAGGCTGGAATTCTTACATACCTCCGTTTGAATATACCACGGACAACGCCGCCATGATAGGGATCTCAGGATATTACAAATACATTACCCGTGATTTTGCAAAAAATACACTTACTGCAAAGGCAAGAGTTTCTATTTAATCTTTTCACATTTAAACCATGCAATTGTTTTTAGGAAGTTTAGAAGGTGAAATTATACGATTAGAGGCGTCGGAAGCTCATCACCTATTCAAGGTGCTTAGAAAATCTCCAGGAGACGTTATTCAAGCCATTGTCAACGATGGTCATTTTTATGAGGCAACACTGATTGAAGTGACCAAAAAAGGGGCTTTGGCAAAAATCAACTCCTCTCGAATAGACCCCACTGACCTCAATTACAAACTCAATATGTATGTGGCTCCTACCAAAAATATTGACCGATTTGAGTGGTTTTTAGAAAAGGCCACAGAAATAGGTCTTACTTCGGTTACCCCCATTCTATGTGAACGCTCAGAAAGAAAGGTTGTGAAGCCAGAGAGATTACAAAAAATAGTTCTCAGCGCTACCAAGCAAAGTCTAAAGGCCCGTCTTCCCCTTCTCCATCCCATGGTCAGTTTTCAAGAGGCTATAAAGGGTGTTAATGAAGGGTATATTGCTCATTGTGAACACGGAGCCAAAGAGCATTTAATGAAGATCAAAAACACGTCCAATACCTGGAATGTTTTTATTGGCCCCGAAGGTGACTTTAGCCCAAAAGAAATTCAAATGGCGAACGATAAACATTTGTCTAACATTAGTTTAGGCGAGAGTCGATTGCGAACTGAAACAGCTGCACTTTTAGCGGTTACGGCTCTAAACCTTAGGTTTATTACCTCTTAAAAAAGGATGGTGTTTTTTTATTTTCGGGAAGGTATTTACTACCGGAGATTCTATTCTACTTCTTCTCTGTACATTTCCCACAATTCTTCCAAAAAGCCTTCTTTGTCTTCGGGCTCTTCTGCCCAGACCATAATATCTATTAGTTTGCCAAACAAAGCCTCGTCTTGCTCCTCTATAGCAATTTCATAATTATACTCAAGTGTGGAGGACATCTTTTGATAGGCATATTTCCCATAATCCAATACAAACTCGTCATAATGAGAAAAGAAGTAATCCCAATAAGGGTTTTCAAGAACACTTGTTGGGTTGTACATAAAAACAACAAAGGGCTCTACCTCCATTAATCCTGCGGGCTCTATTTGATCCAAATAGGTTTTGGAGATTTTTTGAATTTGGTCGTATTGATCTCTTTCTGCCAGAGCTTCTATATAGGCGTACAAAAAGGTAGTATCCCTCTCTCCATTAGCATAATCTCTTTCAAAACCTCTGAGCGGGCTTAATTCTGGGTGAATACTCTCTTTGGCCCACATGATAAAAGAAGGCGTGTCTGCCCCTCCGACCTTGCGAGCAAGCACCTCGCCATTGGAGTTTATGAGAAGTAAGGTAGGATAAGCGGTAACCTCATATTTATCAGAGAAGGCTATCCCTTCTCCCAATTCCATATCAAACTTATAGTTGATAAAGTTTTCTGAAAAGTAGTCTCCTACTTCGGGATCCGTGAACACCTCTCTACTCATGGTTTTACAGGGTCCACACCAGGTGGCAAAGGCATCTACAAAAATAATCTTGTCTTCTTTTTTTGCCTTGGTCAGAACCTCATCCCAGGTACCTGTCTCAAAGGGTATACCTACAGCTGAAGATGACAAAACACCTCCAACCATCAATAGAATTGACAAAAACAATGGCTTTAGGATCATTTGGTTACTCATAGCTTAGTGATTTAAGTGCGATAGTAATTTAGCCCAACTTTCTTCTATATGCTCTACCTCAATCTCGGTATTTGCAGGAACCCATCTAATACATGCCGCTCCTCTTACCAAGGTTTTTGTGAAATACATAAAACCTTCATTGTTTATGGATTCTATAAGTTCTAAGGTTCTCTGATTGGCTTCTTCCTCTGACCAGTTCTGTTTTTTGTACCTAAAGGCCACCAGATTAGTATTTACGGGATACAATAGCTCCAAATCAGAATGTGCCTCTACTCTTTTGCCCAGTTCCCTTCCCAAATCCACATGAAACGCCAAGCGCTTTCTGATTTGATTCATTCCAAAAGTCCTTAGGGCCAGTAAGAGTTTTAACGATCTAAATCTCCTGCCCAATGGAATGCCCCAATCCCTATAGTCATTGACTTCGCCCCTATGAGAGGTTTTTAAATACTCAGGTAGTATTTCGAAGGTCTTGATCAGTTCATTGGCGTCTTTTATGTAAAAAAGGCTACAATCAAAATGAGTAAAGAGCCATTTATGAGCGTTTACTACATAGCTATCAGCTTGCTCTATGCCTTCCATCATATACTTGTACTCGGGCAACAAAGACAAAACGCCTGCATAGGCTGCATCTACATGGACCCAAATATTATATTTATTGGCAATACGAGCAATCTCAGAAAGTGAATCTATCACCGTTACTCCGGTGGTGCCAAGGGCCACCACTACACAGCAAGGTGCAAAACCCTTTTTTATATCTTGTTTAACACACTGCTCAAAGGCCACAGGGTCTAATTGCAATTGGTCATTTGTGGGAACATAAACCAAGTTCTGCCTTCCAATCCCAGCTATTTTGATGCCCTTTTCTATGGAGGAGTGAATTTGGTCCGAAGCATAGTACCTAAGGGGTTTGGGAGAATTTCCGGTTTCGTTAAACTGAAAATCCGTTGCTCTTTCTCTAGCTACAATAAATGCAGATAGGGTAGCCGTACTTGCGGTATCTTGAATTACACCTTCCCATTTGGGAGGAATTCCGAGGTGATTTCCCAATTCTCGTAAAACCACTTCTTCCGTTTCGGCTGCAGCCGGAGAGGTTTCCCAAATCATACATTGAGCTCCCATGGCGGCGGTCATCATTTCTCCCATCGTAGAGGGCAAGGAGGTGTTAGATGGAAAATAGGCATAGAAACGAGGATGCCCCCAGTGGGTCATCCCTGGAAGTATGGTTTGGTCTACCCAATCAAAAACACCATCCAAGCTTTGAGGTTGATCACCAAATGGAACCCCAAGAGATTTTTTAATATCTCCTGGTGAAACCTGGGATTTTACAGGTCTAGATTCTATAGAATCATAATAATCAGCCATCCAATCAGCTGTTTTATGAAGCCATTCTCTTCTCTCTTTAGAATCCATTTTACTGGAACAAGCCGGTGATCTCAAAATAGTCTAATGCCAATTCCACTACTCCCGCAAAATCCTTAGGCTGAGCCGGAAATTCAGAAAAAGATTCATGATCTAAACAGGCTTGTAGGAGCTCGTTACCTGTGGCTTCTTTGCCCATATATTCCGTAAACACTACCGTAAAGATTTTTACCGCAGAAGCGATTACTGCAGGATCAAGGCTAGAGTCTCTCAATTGTATATACTCCTCTATCATTTCTAGAGGTACTGGAAAAGGTGTTGTAGACATATTCTGATTTTTTGTAAAGGTATCAGAATTAAATCTAAAAGACGTGTATTTAGTATTGATCTGTTGCTAAGAGAACCAGTGTACATGCTTCTTCCCATTCAATACCATTTTTCTTAAGTTCTTTTTGAAAATTGGGATTTTCGGTACCTGGATTAAAGATGACCCTCTTGGGATTTAAAGCTAACACTTTGGGAATAACATCGTCTTGATGTTGGGGTCCAATATAAAGAGTAACCGTATTGATATCTTGATTTACAGGAATTTCGGGATGAATTTCTTCTCCAAACACTTCACCAGATCCTCTACCAACTAATGAAACCTTATGACCATGAAGTGTCAGGCTTCTTGTGGCTCTATAACTGTATCTGCTGGGGTTGGTACTGGCTCCTATAACTAGTGTTTTCATGATACTATACTTTGAGGTTATGCATAGGGTCTTTCCGCTGCTCACAATGAGCAATTTTTGACGTTCTTCAATGACTTTGAACCGAAAAAAAGATGGAAAATTCGGGTTACCTAAAAGTCCTTAAACAAGAACAAGCCGTGTTTCCCTTTTGTTGATTTTAATCAGCCTAAGTACTTGTTATAAAACGTAAAGAGCACCTTTTTGTTCCGTGCAGAACTCTGTAAAACCAAGCCGTGTTTATACCATTAGATATTTTACCTTTAAGCCATGGTAAAGACCGAGTCCCTTACATATGCGTATCCAAAAGGTAGTGTTCTTGATTTTCCAAATGTGGAAATCGATAATAATGCTTTGATTCTTGGCGCTTCGGGTGGAGGTAAATCAACGTTTCTGCATCTATTGACAGGAATTACTCCTCTACAAAAAGGATACGTGACATTTGATCAAAACACTTATTCTTCTTCTGAACAATCTCAATTAGACAAGTATAGAGGGCAGAATATTAGCATGATATTTCAAAAACCTCAATTCTTTCCGGCTCTTACTGTTATGGAAAATCTTAGGGTTCAAAACATGGCAAGAAAAACACCTATTTCTGAGAAGGATGCCACGGAAGTATTGGAACAGCTAGAAATTTCGGCGGAAGCCCACAAAAACATAAAGCACCTTAGTGTTGGACAAAGACAAAGAGTGAGTATTGCTAGGGCACTAATTGCTAAGCCCAAATGGATATTTGCAGATGAACCCACCTCTGCATTGGATGATAAGAACGCTCAAAGGGTGATTGATTTATTACTCCAAAACTCTTTGTCTCAAAAAGCACAACTCATTGTGGTAACTCATGACACGAGGCTGCGCGAACACTTTGATCAAATCATCCAACTATGAATCCATTACAACTGGCTTGGAAAAACACGTGGGAAAAACCCCTGACCAGTGGCCTCAGTATTTTACTGACCGCACTGAGTACGGGAATTTTTCTTTGGATAACCTTTGGATCTGAGAAAATTGAATCCTCTCTAAAAAGAGATTTAGAAGGAATCGATTTGGTGGTTGGAGCCAAGGGCAGTCCTTTGGGTATTATTCTATCAAGTGTGTACCACATAGACCACCCTACAGGAAATATCTCTTTGGCTGAAGCGTCTAACTTAGCCCAAAACACGTGGGTAAAGAATGCAATTCCCCTTGCCCTTGGTGATAACTACAAGGAATACAGGATTGTGGGTACAGATCAATCTTATATTGATTTGTACAAGGCTCAAATAGATAATGGAAGAAGCTTTTTTCACACAAAAGAAGTGGTGATAGGAAGTCATGTAGCTCACAAAACAGGGCTTACCGTAGGATCAGCCTTTGATGGACAACACGGAGTTAGCGGAGACATGCAATCTCATGAAGGTCATCCGTTTACCGTTGTGGGGATTTTAAAAACTACAGGGACCGCATTGGATAAATTAATTCTTACTCCCCTGCCAACCGTTTGGGAGGTTCACGATCACCAAGGTTCGGAACCCGAAATAAATTCTCAGGAGCATCCTCATGATCACTCCCAACACCATGAAGGGACTCCGTATACATTTTCATGGGATTCTTCAGATACCTTGCATGACATTACCGCCATGCTGATTACCTATACAGGACCCATGGCCACCTTCCAACTTCCCAGATATATCAATACCGAAACTTCTATGCAGGCGGCCATGCCGGCCATAGAGGTCAATAGATTATTGGGCTTACTTTCTGGTTTTGTAGAATTTATTAAAACGCTTGCTTGGGTCATACTCCTAGTATCTGGTCTCAGTATTTTTATCGCCTTGTACCAACAGCTGCAACAAAGAAAACCTGCCCTAGCACTTTTGAGGGTTCAAGGAGCATCTAAATGGACCCTTTGGTGGGTACTTACTTGGGAGGGGATTTTCTTAGCAGGTTTGGGTGGGCTAACCGGTTGGTGCGTAAGTAGACTAGGGTTTTGGGGGATGAACCAATGGTTTCAAAACAGTTACCAACAAGAATTAGAAATTGCCTTTGTGACTTCTCAAGATCTTTGGATGGTGCTAGGATGTATAGTTTTGGGGATTATTTCTGCAGCCCCCTCTTCTATTCAGGCCTTTAGTTTAAATTTGTCCAAAACATTGCACGATGCGTAAGTTGCCCCAAAACCTATTGTTAACCCTTCTTTTAACGTCCCCCATTCTGGCCTTGGGACAAAAGCCTTTGGTTTGGTTTACCCTTCAGCAAACTACCTATGAGGTAACAGAATCCGGAGGAGCTTTGGGTAATTATCGTCCGAGATTTCCAGAAAGCGTAGAAGCCTATGATGGTCAAGAGGTAATTATACAAGGGTTTATCATACCCATGGACGTTGGAGAAAACACCTATGTTCTTTCCATGAATCCTTTTAGCTCTTGTTTTTTCTGCGGAAATGCGGGTCCAGAAACCGTTTTGGAGCTAAAGTTTAAAGATGCCCAAAGTAAGTTTTTAACCGATCAATTTATTCGAGTAAAGGGAACCCTTAGACTCAACAGGTACAATCCCAATGGATTCTTCTACACCCTAGAGAAAGCAGAACAGAATGGGTAAAAACAGATTTTTTCACTGGATAGGTCTATTCATAATTTTTGGATTTTCTATTCAAAATAACCCTCAGAGAGTCGCCTTTTCTACTTTGATGAATCTTAGCTTTGAAGAAGTATACAATTCTGAGAAGGAAAAATGGGAATACCTACCTGAATTCCCTGAAGAAGTGATCAAATTAGACCAACAAGAGGTATATATCAAAGGATATGTAATCCCCGTAGACTTAAGTGGAGACTTGTTTGCACTCTCCGCCTATCCATTTTCTAGCTGTTTTTTTTGTGGAGGGGCAGGTCCAGAATCTGTGATTGGCTTAAAGATGGAGTCCTCTTCTCGTTACACAACCGATCAAATAGTAACCTTCACAGGTGTTTTGTCCATTTCTAACAAATACGAATCAGAGTTTTTCTATACCTTAGAAAATGCGAAAGAATACAAACCATAGGTCATGAAAAAAGTCTTAATTATTGTAGCTGCCCTTGTTGTTTTATACTTTTTGGGGCCTGTTCCCAAAGCACCGGTATATTCCAATAATATGCCTGTATACACTTCTCCTTTGACCGTTTTAGAAGATTCATTAGCTTCCTTTGAAGCTCAATTTCCCACCAAGGAAAACAACGAAGCCAAAATCATCTGGTATGGTCTCCAAGGAGAACCAACAGAATATTGCGTTTTGTATATACATGGGTATTCTGCTTCCCATATGGAAGGAGCACCTGCCCATATTGATGTCGCCAACCGTTATGGTGCCAACCTTCTTTTACTAAGGCTTC
>Ga0209138_1001618_pt1 | contig 18839 bp, 16 predicted proteins | sample SaaInl3SG_22_DNA_FD_184645 | JGI IMG/M metagenome (GOLD analysis project Ga0209138, IMG submission 184645) | Marine microbial communities from expanding oxygen minimum zones in the Saanich Inlet - ESP_153SG_22_DNA (SPAdes) (version 2) | ecosystem: Environmental > Aquatic > Marine > Intertidal...
ATTAGCTGGTGCTGGGCTAGGTGTAGGCACGGGCAGGGCTGGTGGTGATTTTGCTTGGGCAACCTCCAAGAGGCTATCTGGGCGCGGTATTGGCGCAGCTGGCAGGCTTGCAGAGCGCACTTGCACCGGTTTAATCTTCTTGAATTGTCTGGTAAGCAGGCTGACCATATGTTTATCGCGCGTCCGCCCGGTGCGCCCACCAAACACCACCCCCACCAAACGCACACCATTACGCTGAACAGTGGCAACAAGGTTAAAGCCAGATGCGTTTATATAGCCTGTCTTAATCCCATCTGTGCCAGAATAGCTGGTCAGCAAGCGGTTATGATTTTTGAATTTACGGCCATTCCAGACAAAATGCGTATTGCTGAAATAGTGAAAATATTGCGGGAAGTCGCGGCGTATCGCAACCGCCAGCTTGGCCATATCGCGGGCGGTACTGACTTGGGCTCTATTTGGCAGGCCAGAGGCATTTTTGAAAGTAGTGCGCTTCATTCCAAGGGCTTTAGCCTTGCGAGTCATTTTCTTTGCAAATTCGCGCTCTGTTCCGCCCAAATGCTCAGAAATAACGGTTGCAACATCATTCGCCGATTTTGTCACTAGAGCAAGAATAGCATTTTCCACGCTGATACTATGCCCGACTTTCAGATATAGTTTTGATGGGGAACGGCTAGCCGCGACTTTACTAACCTTCATGCGGGTATTTTTAGTTATCTTTTTTGTCTGCAAAGCTTCGAACAGCAGATATAAGGTCATGATTTTCGTCAGTGATGCAGGATAGAGTTTTTTATCGGCGTTTCTTGAATAAAGGATTTTGCCACTTGTCTCTTCCATAATCAACGAAGCATAGCGCGGGTTTGCAGATGCTGGGTTTAAAGGGACAAGCACGATCACAAGAGCTAGCGTAAGCATTGTTAACAACACGCGCACGCGGCTTACCTGCAGGAAAGCGCGCTGCTCTGGCGCGTGCGCTTTAGCCTGCTTTGAGCCATGCTCGTCTGCTATCATATCATATTTCCCTGATATTTCTGCTAAGCTACCCATAAGTTACCAATGATTTTCCTTTAAATTCCCCATAAATTTCCCATAATTTTTTTTAAGGGGGGGGTATGTTTTATTACGTTGAACTTACTATATTTAAAGGTATCAACCAACCTCGAAAAGAGCTTGGTATTTATAATGCGTACCCCCAAATGCTGAAAAACTTCACTTTTCACCATTTTTTTTAATGCTTCGCACTTGGGATATTCAAATTAAGTGCCAATATTGATAAGGTCAAAGAATGTTTACGCTCAAACCGAGCAGGTGTTTTAACCGATGAGCAAAAAAGACAATTTGGATAATGATAAAGATGGTCACATGCTCCTTGAAAAAGAGCCAAAGACCAAAAAGCCGTCTTTATATCGGGTTATCATGCTGAATGATGATTATACGCCGATGGAGTTTGTTGTGCATGTCTTGCAGCGCTTCTTTGGTCATAATTATGAGGCTGCGCAACAGATTATGTTACATGTGCATCAGCGCGGTGTTGGAATTTGCGGTGTTTACACTTACGAAGTCGCCGAAGCGAAAGCTAGTCAGGTGATGTCATTTGCACGTCAGAATGAGCATCCCTTGCAATTACAGTTGGAAAAGGAATAGCCAGATGCTGTCAGAGGAACTTGAAGATACCTTGCGCCGAGCCTTGGCTATTGCAGGGGACTATGCCCACGAATTCGCCACATTAGAGCATTTATTGCTTGCAATGACCGAAGACCCTGATGCGTTAAGCGTGCTAACGGGGTGTAAGGTTGATGTCGAGCAATTGCGCGAGATGCTACAAACCCATATTGATGATGAATTTGCAGCCATTGTAAATCCTTCTGAAAATCTAGAAGTTCAGCCTACCTCGGGCTTTCAGCGCGTTGTTCAGCGTGCGATTATCCATACGCAGTCTTCTGGGCGTGGGCCGGCAACAGGTGCAAATATCCTTATTGCTATGTATTCAGAGCGCGAAAGCCATGCGGTATGGTTTTTGAATTCTTTGAATATGAGCCGTCTGGATGCGGTTTCCTTTGTCAGCCACGGCAATGGAGAGCAGGTGCGCGGTGCAGATGAGCAAAATGATAAAGATGGTGATGATAGCGCAGCATCTGCGGATGCATTGGCAGAATATGCCGTCAATCTAAATACCAAGGCAGAAGAGGGGCGCATTGACCCGCTTATTGGCCGCGATAAAGAAGTTGACCGCACTATTCAGGTCTTATGCAGACGCACAAAAAACAACCCGCTTTATGTCGGCGATCCGGGCGTTGGCAAGACAGCTATTGCCGAAGGGCTTGCTTTGCGCATCACGAGTGGCGAGGTGCCAGATGTTTTAAAAACAGCTGTGATTTATGCGCTTGATATGGGCCAGCTTCTGGCGGGTACTCGCTATCGTGGCGATTTTGAAGAACGTCTGAAAGCCGTCATGAAAAAGGTTGAGGGTGACGAAAACGCTATCCTTTTTATTGACGAAATTCATACTATCATTGGTGCTGGGGCAACCTCTGGCGGGGCGATGGATGCTTCGAACCTGCTAAAGCCTGCGCTGCAGTCAGGTGATTTGCGTTGTATAGGTTCAACGACCTATAAAGAGTTTCGCTCTTATTTTGAGAAAGACCGCGCACTTGCCCGCCGTTTCCAGAAAATTGATGTCGCTGAGCCATCTTTGCCAGACACGATTAAAATTCTGCAAGGGCTGAAATCGCGCTATGAAAGCCATCATGGGGTCCGCTTTACGCACGCAGCAATTAAGACAGCTGCGGAGCTTGCGTCACGTTATATTAATGACCGCAAGCTGCCTGATAAGGCGATTGATGTCATTGACGAAGCTGGTGCAGCACAAAACCTAGTGCCAGCGTCACGCCGGCGTCAGGTGATCGGCCAAAAAGAAGTGGAGGCCACTATCGCGTCGATGGCGCGTATTCCAGCAAAGAATGTTAGCAGTGATGATAAAACCGCATTGCAAACGCTAGAAGGTGATCTAAAGCGTATGGTATTTGGCCAAGATACCGCTTTATCAGCGCTTTCCTCAGCTATTAAATTATCACGCGCAGGTTTGCGTGAGCCTGAAAAGCCAATAGGCAGCTATCTTTTTTCTGGCCCAACTGGGGTGGGTAAGACCGAAGCAGCAAGACAGCTATCAGAAATTCTTGGCGTCAAGCTAATCCGCTTTGATATGTCTGAATATATGGAACGCCATACGGTTAGCCGCCTTATTGGCGCGCCTCCAGGCTATGTTGGCTTTGACCAAGGCGGCTTGCTGACCGATGCGGTAGACCAGACGCCGCATGCGGTATTATTGCTAGATGAAATAGAAAAGGCACATCCTGATCTGTTTAATATTCTGTTGCAGGTGATGGATCATGGCCGTCTAACCGACAGCAATGGCAAGAGTGTGGATTTCCGCAATGTGGTATTGATCATGACCACTAATGCAGGTGCATCTGAAATGACCAAACAGCTTATTGGCTTTGGGCGTGGCCAGAAAACAGACGCAGATACAGATGCCATTGAAAAAACCTTCACGCCAGAATTCAGAAATCGCTTGGATGCGGTGATACCTTTTGCCCCTCTGGAAATAGATACTGTTCGTCTGGTAGTGGATAAGTTCATTATGCAGCTTGAAGCGCAATTAACAGATAAAGATGTTGAAATAGAATTAGATGAGGCCGCCCGTAACTGGTTGGCGGCTCGCGGCTATGATGCAACCTTTGGCGCACGACCACTCTCGCGGCTGGTACAAGAGCATATCAAAAAACCACTGGCTGATGAGCTGCTTTTTGGCAAGCTGATGCAAGGCGGTACAGTGAAGGTTGGTGTTGAAAAAGACGCGCTTAGCCTGAAAACTGTTGCTGCGCCGCAACGCAAAACAGGTAAAAAGCCGAAAAAGACGCCTGTATCTCAGAAAAGCTAAGCTTTTTTAGTAGGGGCGTCAAAAATTTCAAGAGCGGCGATAGGGGCTTGTGGCCATTACCTGTTGCCGCTCTTCTTCTATAGCTGCGCTTTCCTGACGCAAAAAGCGTTGTACGGCCTCAGAAAATCCTTCATCAGCGAGCCAATGTGCAGAATATGTATAAACTGGCAGATAGCCGCGCTGGACTTTATGAAACCCTTGTGCGCCTGCCTCTACCTTTTGCAGACCGCGCGAAATAGCAAAATCTATGGCTTGATAATAACATGTTTCAAAATGCAGATTAGGCAACTCACATACACATCCCCAATTGCGTCCATATAGCGTGTCCTTGCCAATAAAGTTTAGCGCACCAGCTATCATCTGCCCGTCTTGACTTGCCATCACTAGCAGTATGTTATCAGCAAGGGTTGCCGCGATCTCAGTAAAAAAGGCACGTGTCAGATAAGCCCCGCCCCATTTTTTATCAATGGTGGCTAGATAAAAACGATAGAAATCATCCCAATGCTCTGGCTGAATATCATCGCCGGTTAATTGCTGAAACACCACGCCTGCATCGGCTAGAGAGCCCCGTTCTTTGCGGATATTTTTGCGCTTTCGCGAAGATAGGCTGGCAAGGAAGCTATCAAAATCAGCATAATCTTGATTATGCCAATGAAATTGCAAGCCTTTGCGGATCATCCAACCTGCATCTGCAAGGGTCTTTTTATCTGTTTCTGCGATAAAATTGATATGCGCAGAAGATAAATTATGATTTTGGGTGATTTTCTGAAAAGCAGCGATAAGCATGCTGTCTAGTGCGCTATCTTCTGGCCGGCGCAACAGGCGAGGGCCCGGCACAGGCGTGAAGGGAATAGCCCCAAGCAATTTTGGATAATAATTGCCACCCGCCCGCTCAAATGCGTGCGCCCAGCTATGGTCAAACACATATTCGCCGTAAGAATGATATTTCACATAACAAGGCATGGCGGCTTTTAATGGCCCATCCTTGCCGTCGTGAATACAAATAAAGACTGGCTGCCAGCCAGTATCAGCGCCAACACTACCGCTTATCTCCAACGCATGTAAAAAGGCATAGGATGCAAAAGGATAGTCATCTATGTTCAGCGCATCCCACGCCTCGGCCGGAATATCGGCTAGCGTTTCATGTAAACTTATAAACAAATCATCTGCCGATAAAGGGGTCATAGAAGTGATATGGCGCTAGGGTATGGCGCTGACAAGTGGGCATCTATCAGCGCTGCATATTTTGTTTATATAAAACAGATGTTTTGCAAAGATTAGGTCTATTTGGCTATTCGAAATAGCCCTTCAACCTCAACACAGGTGCCGCGCGGAAGTGTGTTGGCACCAACCGCAAAACGGGCATGCCGGCCAGCTTCGCCAAATACTTCCACCATCAGGTTTGACGCGCCATTTACAACCTCAGGCTGGCTTGTGAAATCACTTGTGCAAGACACAAAGCCGCCTAGCTTGACGACTTGTTCAACACGGCTCAAATCACCGCCACAAGCTGCCTTTAGCTGGGCAATTAGATTAATGCCGCAAATTCGTGCTTGGTCTGCTGCCTGTTCGGTCGTGACGTCCTTGCCAACATGGCCGGTGATGCTAAGCTTGCCCTCTATTAGCGGCAATTGCCCAGATATATATACAAGATCGCCTGAGAGGACATAAGGAACATAATTCGCCGCTGGCATTGGCGCTTCAGGCAGGGTAATCCCAAGGGCTTTAAGATTGGTTTCAGCAACGCTCATCCTTATTTCTCCTTCATGCAAGTATGGAATAATTTACTGTTTATTCAAATTTGATGATGCCACTCAAACACCTTTTTTAACAAGCATCAACACATAAAAAACGCCCCCGCAAATTTTCATCCGCTAGGGGCGCTTTAAGTGTAGCGTTCTATGAGCTAGCCCTATGAACTGGCCCTATGAACTGGCCCTATGAACTAACTAAGAGCTTAGCTACAACCAGTTGTTGACCCGCATGTGTTGCATTTCAAACAGGTGCCATTGCGCACTAGGGTGAAGTTTTGGCACTCAGGGCAGCTCTCGCCTTCATAGCCCTGCATCCGCGCTTCTTTTACCTTGTTAGCAATGCTGGCTTCTGGACGGGCAATCGTTTCTGCCACGCTTGCAGCTTGTGCCAAGCTTGCTTGCTCGCCAGTTGCTGGCTTTAGGCTAGTTTCGGCAACCGCCTCACTTGCCACTGCTGACGTTGCTGCCGAGCCTTCATTTGAGTAGACCACTAGACCTTGTTTCCGGATGAAACCACGGCTTGTCACCCGGTTCATTAACTCAGACTGAGCTTCGCCAGTACCAGTTGTATCCATTTCCAGATCATCAGCGCTTACATGACCTAAATCATGACGATCAAGATAGGAAATAGCCAACTCGCGGAAGGTATAATCCAGAATAGAGGTGGACATTTTGATAGCGTCATTGCCGGTCACGATGCCTTGCGGCTCAAAGCGGGTAAAGGTGAAGGCCTCTACATACTCTTCTAGTGGGACGCCATATTGCAGGCCAATAGACACCGCGATAGCAAAATTGTTCATCAACGATCTAAAGGCTGCACCTTCTTTATGCATATCGATGAATATCTCACCCAAGCGACCATCTTCATATTCGCCTGTGCGCAGATAGACTTTATGTCCACCAACACTGGCTTTCTGGGTGTATCCTTTGCGTCTGTCGGGCAGGCGCTGCCTGTCATTATCACGGATGATCCGCTCAACGATTTTTTCTACCAGTTGTGGTGCGGCTGACATTTGTGCTTCTTCTTGCTCATCATCTTCATCTTCAATAAGTGCAGAAGATAGAGGCTGGCTTAGCTTGGAGCCATCACGGTAGAGTGCATTTGCCTTAAGGCCCAATTTCCAGCTCTGCATATAGGCCTCACCACATTCATTAACAGCGGCGTTATTTGGCATGTTGATGGTCTTTGAGATTGCCCCAGAAATGAATGGCTGGGCAGCTGCCATCATGGTGATGTGGCTGGACACAGACAAGAAACGCTTGCCGATGCGCCCGCATACATTTGCACAATCAAAGATAGGCAGATGTGCGTCTTTCAGATGCGGTGCACCTTCTAGGGTCATCGCCCCACACACATGGATATTGGCAGCTTCGATCTCTTCTTTGCTGAAGCCCATAGCTTCGAGCATATTGAAATTGAAATCATTAAGCTGGGCATCAGTGAAGCCTAGCGTGTCTTTGCAGAATTCATCACCAAGTGTGTAGCGGTTAAAGGCAAATTTGATATCAAAGGCGTTTTCCAATGAACCTGCTAGCTGTGCTAAGATGGCATCTGTGAAGCCTTTATCTTTCAGCGCGTTCATAGAGATCGCCTGACAGCTTTCTAGGTTGCCATGTCCAACTGCATAGCGCGAGATATCTTGTATCTGGCTCTCACTATAACCAAGCCGTGTTAGCGCTTCTGGAACTACCCGGTTGATAATCTTGAAGTAACCACCGCCAGCTAGCTTCTTGAACTTCACGATCGCAAAGTCTGGTTCAATGCCTGTGGTATCACAATCCATCACCAGGCCAATCGTTCCGGTTGGGGCAATCACACTTGCCTGTGCATTGCGGTAGCCGTGCTTTTCGCCTAGCTCTAATGCTTCATCCCATGCTTTTTTAGCATGTTCGACAAGGCCAGCTTCAGGACAGTTTTTGTGATCTAGCGGCACTGGCAGAACAGACAGGCCTTCATAGCCATCTGCTTTACCATAGGCTGCTTGCCGGTGATTGCGCATCACCTGCAACATTGTCTTGGCATTTTCCTTATAGCGTGGGAAAGCGCCAACTTCGCCTGCTAGCTCAGCTGAGGTGGCATAAGAACGACCTGTCATTACAGCGGATATAGCCCCGCATAATGCGCGCGCTTCATCACTGTCATAAGAATAACCAGCTGCCATTAAAAGCCCGCCAATATTGGCAAAACCCAGACCTAATGTGCGGTAATCATATGAGCCTTGTGCAATTTCACGAGATGGAAACTGCGCCATCAATACAGAAGTTTCCAGTGTGATTGTCCAAAGGCGGACGGCATGTTCAAACGCTTCAATGTCAAAGCTGCCATCTTCATGCCGGAACTGCATCAGATTAAGTGAGGCCAGATTACACGCGGTGTCATCTAGGAACATATATTCTGAACAAGGGTTGGAGGCGTTAATGCGGCCACCAGCTGGGCAAGTATGCCACTCATTAATGGTCGTATCATATTGCAGACCCGGATCAGCACAAGCCCATGCGGCATGCGCTATTTTTTCCCACAGGTCAGCGGCTCTAATTTTCTCGGCAACTTTGCCATCTGTCCGGCGTATCAGTTCCCAATCACCATCTTCCAAAACAGCATTTAGAAAGTCGTTTGTTACACGAACAGAATTGTTTGAGTTCTGGCCAGCAACGGTAAGATAGGCCTCTGAATCCCAATCTGTGTCATAAGTCTTGAAGGCGATTTCTGTAAAGCCTTGCTGGGCGAACTGAATAACACGCTGGACGTAATTTTCTGGGATCATAGAGCCGCGTGCAGCCAGAATAGCTTTTTTCAGCGCTTTATTTTCCTTTGGATTGTAGCGTGCTTCTTCGTCTAAATCTGCCGCTTCAACACAGGCCTTCATCACTTCTGACATATGCTTTTGTGCCAGTTTTGAGCCAGCTACCAACGCAGCAACCTTTTGCTCCTCAACCACTTTCCAGTCGATATATTCTTCGATATCTGGATGGTCGATATCCACGGTCACCATTTTTGCAGCGCGGCGGGTTGTGCCGCCTGATTTAATGGCACCAGCTGCGCGGTCGCCAATTTTCAAAAAGCTCATCAGGCCGGAAGACTTGCCGCCCCCTGACAGGCTTTCGCCGGACCCTCTAAGCCGTGAGAAGTTAGAGCCAGTACCCGAACCATATTTAAACAATCTGGCTTCGCGTACCCACAAATCCATAATCCCGCCTTCATTGACAAGATCATCATCCACAGACTGGATAAAACAGGCATGTGGCTGTGGGTGCTCATAAGAAGATTTAGAGCGCACCATCTTGCCAGTCTGATAATCCACGTAAAAATGCCCCTGAGACGGGCCATCGATACCGTAAGCCCAATGCAGACCGGTATTAAACCATTGTGGTGAGTTTGGTGCGGCCATCTGCATGGACAGCATAAACACCATTTCATCATAGTAGGTTTTGGCATCATCTTCGGTAGTGAAATAACCACCTTTCCATGCCCAGTATGTCCAAGTCCCCACTAGCCGGTTGAATACCTGCTTTGCTGATGTCTCGCCTGTGTAGCGCTCATCTTCTTCTAGCTTGGCTAGCGCCTTTTCATCTGGAACTGAACGCCACAACCAAGAAGGGGTATCGTTTTCTTCCACTTTTTTCAAAGCGGCTGGTACCCCTGCTTTGCGGAAATATTTTTGTGCCAGAATATCGGTTGCTACCTGACTAAACTGATCAGGGACCTCAACATCCTGTGCTGAGAACACTATTGTGCCATCAGGGTTGCGAATCTCACTACTTGCCTTGCGGTAAGATAATTGTGCAAAAATATCCGTTTCTGGTGTCGTGAATCGGCGCTCAAACTGCATGTTCTACCCTCGATAAATCGTCTAGAAAAAATAAAAAACCGTACGTTACGGGAATGTCTTTAAGTCCGGCCATCGCTATATCTAGTGATCCGGAACGTAAAACCTACATGATGTAGGGGGTCGGTGCAATCTGAAAATTAATCAATTTCATGTTTTTTTTAAGCTGTTTGGGGTTGACTTTCTAATGCACAAATACGGCGTTCGTTTTTCTCTCACATTCTGGCCATAAAGTGTTTTTAGATAGGATATTTGCTTCCCCCCACCGCTTAGATTGGCACTATGAAATCTAGTGCTCGGGAAGATGCTTGAAAAACCATCCCGCCAGTTCTATAACCTAAGGGGGAATTGAGCTGACAGAGAACGTGAGTAGGATAATAGCAATAATATGACTTTTCTTTCTAAAATATTCATCAGAATGTCTTCCCAGCTTGTTGGCAACGATGAGTTTGGTAATCGCTATTACGAGTCTCGGCGTCAGCGCGGCAATGGGCGGCCACGCCGCTATGTTGTGTATCAAGGCAGTGTGGAAGCTTCAAAAGTGCCTTCAGATTGGCATGGCTGGTTGCACTATACTGAGGATACACCGCCGCCTGCGCAAGGGCATGCAAAACAGAGCTGGCAGAAACAGCATTTGCCAAATTTAACTGGCACGCGCCATGCCTATCGTCCGGCAGGCCATGCGCTAAAGGGTGGCAAGCGTGCAAAAGCAACTGGCGATTATGAGCCTTGGACGCCAAACTGATAAATGCCCAACAGATAGGCGCCCAACAGATAGTTGTCAGGAATAAAGGCTAAAGACATGCGACGCAGCACATTAGAAATTGTCATGGGGTTGGTGGTACTGGCAGGTGCAGCCGCCTTTACTGTTCTTGTCTATCAAGCAGCGGATCATCAAGCAGCGGATCTGAAGACCGCAAATGGCTATAAAATTAGCGCAGATTTTGGTACAACAGGTGGTTTGGTTGTTGGGGATGATGTCAGGCTATCTGGTATCAAGGTAGGGCGGATTGTCTCGCAGTCTCTTGATCCGATCACCTATACAGCGCGCATCAATATGCAAATAGATGAGCGTTTCAAGCTGCCAGAAGATAGCTCTGCACGCATTACTGCAGCCTCTCTTTTAGGGGGGAATTTTTTGGAAATTCTACCTGGCAGCTCAGATGAGTTGATGCAAGCAGGGACAGTAATTTATGACACGCGCGATCCGGTCAGCTTATCTGACCTGCTTGGAAAATTTGTTTTTCAGGGTAATGATGATAGCTCGCGCTAAAGCTGGTTTCAGGCAAAAGTGCGGGGTGTTTAGCCTTGCCCTGCTTTTATGGGCTGGAAACTCATTTGATGTTGCGCATGCGCAAACTCAAGCAGAGTTGGAGACCCAAAATCAAGTACAGCTACAAGAACAAAACCAAGCTCTGGTGCAAGATGGCTGGATTAACGGCATTGGCGTTCGTTTGCAAACATTAGACAAAATTACCGCACGCATCGCTACTATGGAAATGGCACTTCGCCAGCCCACCCGTTTTGGCACGCTGGAGATCACCGCCTATCATTGTGCTTATCGCCCGCCAGAAGCACCGCCAGAAACAGCAGCCTTTCTTGAAATAAAAGATGTTGGCTATACCGATAGCACCGAAGCAAAAGCTGAGGTGGTTTTTTCTGGCTGGATGTTTGCGTCTAGCCCAGCGATTTCTGCGCTGGAGCATCCTGTCTATGACGCTAGCGTTTTAGCCTGTGCTAAGTGATCAAAAATAACCTTATCATCACTATCAAAAGGCAATTCAGCAGGCTGGGCGAGCGCGGCTTGTAATTGTTCTTGAAAATCTTTTTTTGGGATTTCTATCAGGCCAAACTGGCGCAAATGGTCATTGGCAAATTGTGCATCTAGTAATTTGAATTTCCCAAAATAAAGCCGTGCCATTAGATGAGCAAGGGCAATTTTGGAGGCGTTGCTACGGCGCGAGAACATAGATTCGCCAAAAAATGCACTGCCTAGGCGAATACCATAAAGACCGCCTATTAGCGCATCACCTTCCCAAACTTCAAAGGAATGGGCAAACCCCATTTTATGTAATGCGAGATAAAGGCGGATTATTTCAGTATTTATCCAGCTATCTTTGCGAGTCTTTGTGACCTCAGCACAGCCTTCAATAACGGCACGAAAATCCTGATTTATGGTAACATCCCAGCTCGTTTGCCGCACAGAGCGCAGTAAGCGGCGCGGGATATGCGGTGGCTGGATAGGCAAAATACCGCGCAATTGCGGCTCATAGAAATGAATAGCCCCATCTTCACGGGATTCGGCCATCGGAAAGACGCCTAGTGAATAGGCTTTGATAATGGTTTCAGGGGCATAGATATAAGCGGTGCTCATAGCCCTATCATCAGCATATCACTTGTCTGTGTCAAAAAAGCTTTGTTCTAGCCATTTTATAGAATAATCACCAGTTTGAATGGCGGGTGCATCCAGCAGGCGTTTATGCAACTCCAATGTTGTTGGAATAGGCTCAACCACAAATTCATCTAACGCCAAACGTAAGCGTGCAAGGGCATGATCTCTGTCTCTGCCGTGCACAATCAGCTTGGCGATAAGGCTGTCATAGTAAGGCGGTATTTTGTAGCCGCTATATAAAATAGTGTCGACACGTACCCCAGACCCGCCAGCTGCGTGATAAAACTCAACTGTTCCCGGTGTTGGCACAAAGGTTTCTGGATGTTCAGCATTAATCCGGCATTCAATGGCATGGCCGTTAAATTTGATATCTTTTTGCGTAAAGCTTAATTTCTCGCCACTAGCGATACGGATCTGCTCACGGACCAGATCTACACCTGTAATAGCCTCGGTAATTGGGTGTTCTACCTGCAGGCGCGTATTCATCTCGATAAAGAAAAATGCGCCATCCTGATATAAAAACTCCATCGTGCCAACGCCCAGATAGCCCATCTGCTTGGTTGCTTTCGCGGCAATATCACCGATATTTGATCGCTCTTCTTCGCTCAAGGCAGGGGAGGGTGCTTCTTCAAACAGTTTTTGATGTCGGCGCTGAACCGAACATTCGCGCTCTCCCAAATGCACTGCATTACCGTATTTATCGGCGATTACCTGAACTTCGATATGGCGCGGATTATCCAGATAGCGCTCTAAATAGACAGTATCATCTCCAAAGGCGGCTTTGGCTTCAGACCGGGCAGACGAAAAAGCCTCTGCCAGATCATCGGCACTTGCGGCAACCTTCATGCCGCGCCCGCCGCCACCCGAAGCGGCTTTCACAAGCAACGGAAAGCCAATATCTTTGGCTAGCTTGGCAGCTTCATCAAGTGTGGCAACAGCGCCCGGTGATCCGGGTACTAGCGGCAGTCCTGCTACAGCGGCGGTAATTTTTGCTTGCACCTTATCGCCCATTTGCTGGATATGTTCAGGCTCTGGGCCAATAAAGGTCAGCCCATGAGCTTTTACAATCTTTGCAAAATCTGCATTTTCGGCCAGAAAACCAACCCCTGGATGTACTGCATCGCAACCTGTGACAGCCGCGGCAGAAATCAGATTAGGAATATTAAGATAGGAATTGGTGGCTGCAGGTGGGCCAATGCAAACGCTTTCATCTGCTAGTCTTACAGGCATCGATTCGGCATCTGCTGTGGAATGCACAACTACTGTTGGAATGCCCATTTCCTTGCAGGCGCGCAAAACGCGTAATGCAACATCTCCGCGGTTGGCAATAAGGATTTTTTTGAACATGACTACTCTATAATGGCAAGGGGCTGATCAAATTCGATAGGCTGTGCATTATCCACTAGCACCCGCGTTAATTTTCCGTCTGCAGGCGCGGTTATTGGGTTCATTACTTTCATCGCTTCCACGATAAACAAGGTTTGCCCTTTTTTGACCTGCTCGCCTTCTTTTGCAAATAGAGGCGCATCTGGTTCTGGGGCTAGGTAAACGGTGCCGACCATAGGCGATTTTAAAGCGCCCGGATGACCAGCAACATCGGTGTCTGCGTCACTGGCAGCAGCAGCTGGTGCATCTGGCATGCCAGCAACTGCAGGGGCAGCTGGCATGGCCGCTGGGGCTGGCATCATCGCAGGTGCAGCCACGGTGCTACCGCGCGACAGCCTGATCGAGATTTCTTCTGTTTCAAACTCAAGCTCAGTAAGGTTGCTTTCATCGAGAATGGCTGTCAGCCCTTTTACTAACTTTGTTTCTTCAGAGAATGTTTTACCTTTAGAAGAGGAGGCCATGGCGTTTCTTCATCCTGTCCGTTACGTGGTTACTAATCACTAGCGTTTTACCGCCAGCTTGCCAGAAATACCGCGAATAGCTAAAAGGTAAGAATCGCGGCTAAATCCCTGAATAATTCCATCACATACTAACGACATATAGCTGTGATGACGAAAATTTTCGCGGGCTATTGTATTGCTGAGATGAACTTCTATGCTTGGCCCTTCAAACAGCTCTACTGCGTCATAAAGCGCAACTGAGGTGTGGGAATATGCAGCAGCATTAATGATAAGCCCACGCGCAGGGTGTGGGCTGTTATCAAAGGCAGATTCTTGGATAGCGGTTACCATCTCACCTTCGATATTGGACTGAAACCAGCGCAGTGATAGCCCCATCTCATCGCAAAGCTCTGTGCAGGCAGCTTGAATATCATCCAGAGTGTCAGAGCCATAGATTTCGGGTGCACGCTTGCCTAGCATGTTCAGATTTGGGCCGTTCACTATCAGAAGATCTGTTTTCATCTTTTGTATCTGCCTGTAATATCTGCGTCTTCATTTGCGCCATTTAGCCGCGCGTATCAATTTGCCTTCGCGTCTTATAAAGCATATTAGGCTCTGGTGTCACCTTAAGAATTTTTATCGGCCTGTGCTTGTTTTATCAAATTTAAAATTTCAGACTGGCTTATTGCTCCTGGGATAACATTATCACCAATGATAAGAGCAGGGGTGCCGCGTAAATCAAAGGCAGAAGCAGCCTGTCTGGTACGGTTCAGGATAAAATCAGTGGCTGGGTCTGACATATCACGTTGCAATTGCTGCCTATCTAGCCCCACTTTTTTTGCCATTCGGTCAATAGCACCTGCATCCAACTTCCCGCGCCATTCCATCATCTCTGCATGAAAGGCAGGAAACTTTCCCTGGCGCTGGGCAGCAATAGCGGCGCGCGCGCCCAAAACAGAACTCTCTGCTAAGATAGGAAATTCTTTGACTACCAGCCGCACAGATGGCTCCTGTTCCAAAACAGCCATCAAATCTGGGAAAATGCGTTTGCAATAGCCGCAATTATAATCAGAGAACTCATAAATTGTGAGGCTGGCATCCTCAGCACCTATAAATGGGTCACCAGCATCATCTAGCACCATCGCCATTGCCGCTTGCTGGGCAGCTAGCGCTTCTGCCTGCGCTAGTTTTGTTAGCGCATCGCGCAAGATATCTGGATTATTTTGGATGAATTTTTCTATCAGGATTTCGATTTCCTGTTTTTCAGCGGAGCCAAATTCAGCCTGCGCGCTTTTCGGCAGTCCAAAGAGTGTCAACGAGAAGGCACAGAGCATCATCACAAAAAAAGCGGAAGCTTTGCTAGAATAGGTTTTCATCTCAATTCCTCAAAAAAGGCGCATCGCCAGATAGGGAGGGCCATGCATATTGTCTTTATCTATTCAACAATCAATGGAACATCAAGGCTTAGCAGAATATCGCTTGCCCGGCTCCGCAGACTAACAGGAATTTCCGTGCGCTCTAAGACCCGCCTAGCCAGTAGTACCGCTCGCGGCTTATCCCCATTTATAACCGCTTCTTCTGCTAGCAGGATGTCGGCATGTGATAATTTTCCCAAACGGCCATAAGCGATGGCTAGTTGGCGCTTAATAAAGCCCCAATCAGGTTCTCCTTTTAAGGCAGATTCTAGAACGTTAACGGCATCTGCTAGCTGAGCTGGCTGGTTCGTAGAAATCAACGCACGTCCCAGACTTAGCGAGATTAGTGGGTCTGCTGGTCGCTTCGCCAGCGCAGCGCGATAGTAGCTAGCTGCTTTATCTGCCATCCCGCTAGATAGGTGAATGTCGCCTGCAAATTCCATAAACCACGGGTCGTCGGGACGGTCTTCCAATAGCGTTTTTATCGTATCGCGGGCAGCACGCATCTCACCATACTGGTAATAAGCAATTGCTTTCGCATAAAGAGCTGTATCTGCCTCTATTGCTAAGGGTGTTTGCTCAGCCTCTGAGCGCGGCCAAACAACGTTAAAAGGCTTAGTTAAGGTCTGGCGCGGGGGATTTACATAAGCTGCTAGCTTGCTGACCAGCCGTTGCAATAGGCGCATATCTTGCTCGCTTATTTCTCTTATGCTGCCTTTATTGCGCGAGAGATGGTCATTAAAGGTTGCTAGCCTCTGCCCAGCGCCGGGGTGCGAGCTGTAATAGCTGGATTGGCGACTTGTGGGCAGAGCGTTTTGCGCAGAAAGCCGGCGCATTACCTCAGCTAGGCCAAAGCTGGACACCCCTGTTTTATCCAGTAACTGCAAGGCCCATTCATCAGCTATAGATTCGTCCCGCCTAGAGGTTTTAAGGTAGTTGCGCTTGCCCGTATCCACGCCGCCAATAGCAAGGCCAAGAGCGGCATCTGGCGAACCAGCCGCTGCTGCCGCTGCTGCTGCAACAGTTGCCAATGCAGTTGCAAGGCCAGCTTCTTGGACCGCTTCACTGCGCAGCGGGACATGCCCCGCAGCCAGATGGCCAATCTCATGGGCAATCACCCCCAATATTTCTTCAGCCGAGCGTGCCTTTAGCAATAATCCGGAATGTAAATAAACCGTGCGTCCGCCAGCCACAAACGCATTATAGCTGGGATCAATAATAATCCTTATGATTATGCCGTCCTGTATGCCAGCTGCGTTTGCCATAGGTGCAGACAGGGCTTCAAATCCTGCTTCTAGCTCGCTATCGCGTATCATGCCACCTGCCCAGCTTGGTGCTGAAAAAGTTGATAGCAGCAAGAAAAAAAGCACAAAACAGGCGCGAATTTGCCGTATTCTTGTCATTTTCTGGTTTTATTCTCTTATTATTGCATAAAATTCTAAAAAAACTAAAAAAACAAAATTAAATTGCGTTTAGGATAATTGACATTACGTTTAACAAATGATGTTGTGCATCGCGCATTAATGAATGCGGGTAATTTTGGGTTTAAAATAAAGTCTATTTATTTTTTATGGCATTATTATGCCTATTACGAACGAAAAGTCGAAAAAGTGAGAATATGATGGGTATGTTAGCACAAATGGGGGAAGGGCGCAGTCAGGCAAAAAAAGCATTAAAGGTTTCCAAGCGAAGTGCGTTGCCACCTTTTTTAGCGCTTGATGTGATGCGTAAGGCCGGGGAGCTTTCCCAAGCTGGTGAAGATATCGTCCATCTCGAAGTTGGTCAGCCTTCTTCTGCTGCCCCGAAAGCGACAAGCAGTGCTCTGATTTCAGCCCTAGAGCAGACACCGACGCATGGTTATTCGGTAGCTTTTGGTGTGATGGGACTGCGCGCGCGATTAGCTCAGCATTATAGCGATTGGTATGATGTGCAGCCCCATACTGATAATATTGCCATCACCGTGGGATCTTCGACAGCCTTTGCGCTGGCTTTTATGGCGGCTTTTGATGAAGGCGACAAAATTGCCCTGCCCACACCTGGCTATCCTGCTTATCGTAATTTAATGGAAGGTCTTGGCTTAGAGGCTGTGCCCCTTTCTGCAGGTCCAAATCAAGGTTGGCGGCCAATGCTGGCAGAGATGGAAAGCTGGGAGGCATTGCCAGACGGGCTGATGATTGCTAGCCCCTCTAATCCGACTGGGGTGGTGTTATCAGATAGCGAACTCGCTGAAATTTGCCGCTGGTGTGATAAGAAAGGTGTGCGCCTTATCTCGGATGAGATTTATCATGGGCTGGTTTATGGCTGCCGTGCAGAAACTGCGCTGAACTACACCAAAAACGCGATAGTGATTAACAGCATGTCAAAATATTTTTCTATGACAGGTTGGCGTATTGGCTGGATGATCCTGCCAGATGATCTGGTGAGTGCGGTGGAAAAGTTGGCACAAAACCTGTTTATTTCAGCCCCAACACCTAATCAAATTGCGGCCATTGCGGCTTTTGATTGCACCGATGAGCTTGAGGCGCATTGTCAGCGATACGCCCAAAATCGGGAAATTTTAATGGCAGGTTTGCCGCGTCAGATGATAGAGGGCGCTGCCCCATGTGATGGGGCATTTTATCTCTATGCCGATATCTCTCACTTTAGCGATGATGCGTTGAAATTTGCAGATAGTTTACTGGCACGCGAAGGGGTGGCGGTCACTCCTGGTGTTGATTTTGACCCTGATAATGGTCACCAGTATGTAAGGCTGTCATTTGCGGGTCGTACGCAAGATATGCATGAGGCATGCAAACGCATACACCGGTTTGTTGGTGATTTGAGCAGCAATGTTGCGGTTAAGCTAGCAGGGTTTTAAATTAATTCTCTGAGTTTCCAAAAAATTGGATAAAGAAAAAAGCCAGAAAATTTCTGGCTTTTTTTATGTTTTGCGCTTGTAAATATTGCGCTTGTAAATATTGCGCTTGTAAATATTGCGCTTGTAAATATTGCCCTACCGCGACCACCAGCCGCCTTTTTTGGTTTTTGGCACGTCACTATCATCAATATTGACGACTTTGATTTCAACCGAGCTTGCGGGCCCGCGCTCAGTACCGCTATCTGTATTTGCAGCAGAGCCTGTATCTGCTGCTGGTGTGGTTTTCGCTTTTGCAGCCTTTGTTGATTTCTTTGTAGCTTTGGCCTTTGTCTTTGGCGTTTTAGATGTCTTAGCCTTCGCAGAAGCGGTATCACCCTCTTCAGCGGCAGCCGCTTTCTTTGTTTTTGCCTTTGCGGCCTTTTTAGCTGGTTTTTTAGCTGCCTTCTTGCCGGCTTTCTGAGCCTTTGGCGCAGCTTTTTCATCATTAGCAGCAACAGATGTATTTGCCTCACCGGCATTTTGCTCAATCGCAGGTTCTGCTAAATCGTTGCCCTGATTCTCGTTGCTTTGAGCAGTAGTTTGGTCTGTATTGGCAGCTGCCTCATTATCACCAGAAGGGCGACGACGCCTGCGGGAACGGCGTGGTTTTTTCGTCTCTGTGTTGGGGCTCTCATCATTGGCTTCTGGCACTGCTGCGCCTTCGGCTTCATTCGGGCTGTTAGTTTCAACCGCCTGATTTTCATTTGTGATGCTTTCGTCTTCACCGCCGCGTCTTTTCCGCCTACGGCCCCCACGTTTGCCTCTGCGGCGACGTTTTGGCTGATCCTCATC
>Ga0209138_1001620_pt1 | contig 18823 bp, 47 predicted proteins | sample SaaInl3SG_22_DNA_FD_184645 | JGI IMG/M metagenome (GOLD analysis project Ga0209138, IMG submission 184645) | Marine microbial communities from expanding oxygen minimum zones in the Saanich Inlet - ESP_153SG_22_DNA (SPAdes) (version 2) | ecosystem: Environmental > Aquatic > Marine > Intertidal...
TCTCGGGGATAATCGCTAGAGTTCTACCATTATCCCATTTAACATGTAGTTGGTTGAGGTCATCCACGAATTGAACCACCCCGCATTGACCCGGTTGGATCGGATCCACATCCTCCATGGAAATCATTCTTACCCGTTTACCTTTTAAGTGCTTCATGTTGTTATTGTTTGATTACATAGCTAATATAAGGCTTAACCTCGTAGAGAAAAAATGGACCGTGGTCTATATGGTTAATCGTTGAATATTTCTAATATCACCTCTGCCCCGAATATTTCTCCCTGTGAGCCGAACCCGTATTCCTTACCTTCTTCGGTCTCCAGGAGATGTATGGAAACTAGGTCTTCAATCTCAGCATCACCATATGCTTTGGTTGCTGATGCTATGTCTGTGTATATGGATTGTGTGTTTCCGTCTTCGGTAACCCCAAGTACTGTAAAAAATGTCTTCTTCATGGTTTATTGGTTTTGGTGGTCTATTAAAATTCTAATTTAAAAATGTTTCCGTCTGCTGTGAATTCATAATGCTCATTAGATAGGATATCTTCCTCAATGCCTTCATCCGACCATCTGTAGTCTACTCCCGATTCTATTAGTCTAAGAACGTAGTACATATGTTCGTGAAATTTAACTTTCGCAGCATCCAGGATCTTTTGGTCCTTTGGAGATATCTTCTTTACCTCAAGGTAGTTATGGAAGTAAAAGTCAATTTGAGTTTTTCCAGTTTCATCACAATTAAAGAATTCAACTTCAAAGTCTTCTCCTGGTTTTATATGTTCTAACTTATCCAGACCTGACCATTTTGTAAAGTATTCCATGTTGGTGATCTCTATGGATTCTGCACATTGTATAATACCGTGGGAGAATGATAAAGTGTGTTCACCTCTTGTGTTCTTTAACATGAACTGGCCGTTGTTCTTTCCCACGTAGTCCTCACCTAGTAGTGCTGCCATTTCCTGGTGTTTTGGTTCGAAGATGGAGCAATCATCAAAGGACCAGTTTATAAAATCCCATCCCATATTGCTGGATTCCATTTTTTCCCGTACCCTCTGGATTGCCTTTTCTTTTACTTCTTCTGTGAGTTCATCTAGCCTAAAGATCTCTAATTCAATTTTTCTCATGGTGTTTTGTTTTTGATTACATAGCTAATATAAGCATATGAAACGTAGAGAAAAAATGGGAATCCCTTTTTATTCGTCCTCCACATTAAATGTGAATTGGTCGTCTAGTGTTTTACCCTTCTTCATCAGGGCAAGTATAGTTTCTAATTTTTCGATATCATCCCATAGTGCTGCTCCTCCCTGGTGTTCACAGTTGGCTACGAATGTCTCTAGTCTTTTTCGGATGGTGTTTTCTTTTTCTCCCATTTTTATTGGTGTTATTTGATTATACTAATTCTGGTGATTCGTTATGTACAAATGCCTTGCTTGCCCATGTCTTGCTCCCAACTGCTCTATATTGCTCCTGTGAGTATAGGTTAGTGTTATAGTATAGAGAGTTAATAGTTCCTACTGTTAAGTCTCTTAGTATAGCATCTTCGATAAGTTTAACCGTTTTGCCAGTTCTAGAGAATACAGTTAAATAGTGCCCAGAGTTATCCAATTCTACTTGTACTGTTTGTAGTGTTCCTTTCTTATAATTAGTAATTAGTGATTCTGGATGCTTATTGAATCGTGGCATATCGAAGTCTCTAGCGTCACATACTGTCATACCTAGTTTGGTCTTAACTATGAATCTAGCGTTTGTTATTGTTCTGTCGTCGATGTACTTAACTGTGTAGATGTCTGTGGTGTTGATTAAGTTTGTCATGTTTTTTTATTTTGATTACATAGCTAATATAGGGATTAACCTCGGGGAGAAAAAATGAGAGCACAAAAAAGTGGATTCACTTAGCGAATCCACAGGTGTAATCAAACAACAACACGGGAGGGGGCTAAGTCCCTTTTATGATTCCCTGTTATTTTTTATCCCCCTCCAGTATCTCTAATGCCTGTTTCAAGTGCATAGAGTAAAAGGGGCGGTCAAAGGTTTCCTTTGAACCGTATGTCTTAATAGAATTGGCTACGTAGTCCAATTTCCATAGTAAATTTTCTTGTTCTTCTTTTGTTAGTGGTGTTTTCGTTCCATCCATTTTCTGTACATTTTAGCAGCAATCGCTTGCCGCTGGGGTTTATATTTATATCTAGATCTAATGATAGCTTGTGCAAGTCTGACAAACTGTTCTCTTGATTTTTCTATTCGCTCTACTTCTTTCTGCTCTAATGAATCCATCCAAGACCATTCTTTTCCTCTATTAATAATTCCGCTCATAATTTATAATTCTGCATCAAAATTGCACTGTCCTGTTTTTTCCACACAGGCTTTAATTTTTTCACCAAGATCAAGCCGTGCATATAGTACTAGCAAAGCCCTAAGTAAAATTGGAATTGCTGGATCATCTGGTACTTTGTCCATTTCTAAATACTCTACTAATTTTCCCTCGTTGTAGTAATCATTGGCTGAAAAGAATTCATCGAGCTTTTCCTTGTTGTCTCCCAATCCTACAACGCATTGGTCTATAGTACTATTAATTTTCGGGAGGTCGGTTTTTGTGAATGAATAACTAATTGCCGCAACCTCATCACTGTCGTCAAAACAAATAGGGGTTTCCTTTCCCCCAAAGTTGGAAGGATCTTCGCTACTCTGGACAGCGAACCAAAATTTTCCTTCTATGTCACCGTTATAATATCTTCCCATTACGCTACTTCTTTTAAGATTGATTGAACTGGTGTGAATTCGTTTTGACCTCCCCGTGTTGGTGAAACCTCCCATTCTCCATCTTTGTATAGGTAAGCATATTCACCCCATGAATCACCAGTGTCTTTAAGGAATGATTCTTGGCTGGTTGAAGTTATTGCAACCGCTTCGGTCTCTCCTTGATCCGGATAGTGTTCATTGTCGCTGGGTGAGGGGTTTATAAATCTAAGATCCCCTTTTTCGATTAGGTTGTTGACCTCAACTGGAGATGTGTAATTTTCAACGAGTGTTTTACCAGTGTGCTCTGGATAACCGTCGTAGTGACAGTAGATTGATTTTACTGATCCATTTTCTTGAAGGATTCCGATTCTTGATCTTGTGCTCATAATTGTTATTGTTATTTGATTACTTAGCTAATATATGGGAATGGTTCGGATAAAAAAATCGAGAGCGTAAAAAATCCCAGAATTTCTGGGATTTTAAAATTACTTTCGTGTGAACATTATGATTTCTGGTTTTTTACCCATTCCCTCATTACCATTAATGTCTGAGTATCGCTCATAGGTACGAACGTTTTTTCTTTATTACACCATTTCTGGCAATCTTTGATTCTTTCCCACCAAACATATCCTGGATCTTTATCTCCAGTTCTTTCAACATGGAATTTAATAAATGTTTGTTTTAATTTATTTAAACTTTCTACTACTGTCATAACCTTTATTTTTTAAAAATTTAAACCTAAAACATCACTAATTTCGTTACCTAAAACATCAACACCAAAATCAACCGGTGATGAAATTGTGTTTAAATAAAAATCTTTCATTTTTTTGATCGTTTTAAATTCCTTTAATTGACCATTGTGTATAAACGAATACATGTAGAAACCTGCAAATGGATCTTTTGGATTTGTTGCAACCCATTCTTTATTGAAATTTTGAGTATTTGAACCACACACCATTTGTGTTTTGTTTGACTTCTTAATAACTACTTTTAAATTTTTCATAACCTTTATTTTTAAAAATTTTTGTTTATTGTGATATTCCATTATTTGGTTAGCTCCATATTATTTAAAGCTCCTTCTATTTCTGCAAGTGCCTCGGCAGTAACCGATGAGGTGTGACCTCCTATGTGCCATTCTACAATTTCAAACTCTGATAGGGATCTGTACTGTTTCCAGTCATACACTGTGAATACTTGACCTGATTCTGTTTCCATTGCCCAATCGAAGTTTACCTTGTCCTCTCCATCATTTTCTGATGATATTGGTTCACCAAGGATAGACTTGAGGTCTTCCACTGATGCGTTAAATACATCTCCGTAAAATGATGTCATGTTTGTTCTGTCCGAATCTTCTAATTTTTTCATGTTGTTTGGTTTTTGATTACATAGCTAATATATGGGAATGTCCCGTAGTGAAAAATTGAAACGTGGAAAATTAGCACACAAAAAAGTGCGAAGAAAAACTCCACGCACTTTCTCTGTAGTTTTACAGTATTTTTTGTTGGACTATAGGTTGGAAATTATATCATCTACTATACTCTCTTGGTCAACATAGTCTGTTGCGTAACCGCTATCGATAGTTGCTGATGCTTCTATTTCAACCTCGCCGTCTCCAATATCCTCTGGTTCAACCTCGACTTCGATATCATCCATTGCTTGGTCTTCTACAGGGTCTTGGTGACTCCTCCAATTTACACTATCAAATGCAGCTTCAATCTCATCCTTATCGTATCTGGTTTCATCATCATCGTCATCATAGTCATCATAGTCTATATCACCAAGACCAGATTCAACTGATTGCCATAAAGATCCAGTATCGAACTCAGCAGAAACCCCTCCCTCAAAATATGTCTTTATAACTGTAGATGAAAATGAGGACCTTCCTGGATCTTCCTGAAAGGAGAAGTCGTTCCCTGTCTCTAATTCTATAAACTCTGCAAAGTCAACATCATTGAGAACATCTTTAATCATCTCTTCTGTGTAGGTTCTTTCCTTCATCCCGATGTTCTCTAAATCCCTCAGTAACTGATCTTCATCTTCCTCGTGGATTTTATTTACCTGATGTGTGAAGTACTCCTCGAATTTTTTAATTCTTCCCATGTTTGGATTTTATTTGTAACCTATATATCCAAACAAAGAAAAGACCAGCATGATATAACATCAAACATGCTGGCCAGTTCTACTCTGTCGGGTGGGAATATTTATTTAAGCTGGTGTAAGCTTTTTTCTGTTTTTATAAACGAGCAATTTAAAATTCTCCTCGCTCATATCTTTTTTGAGTTGTCCCAGAAGTACTTTAAGTAACATTTGACTCTCCCATTTTTCTAATGCATCCTCAGAGTCCTTTATAACGCTAGATACTTCTAGTATCCGTTGCCATAGGAATGATTGTTTTTTAGACATAATGATTTAATCTTTAGTTTATATTCTTCAAATTTAAGGACTATCCGTGTAATAAAAAAATATTAACACATTTTTTAACATAATTTGTTTAACTTTTATCTGTGTTTATTAAACAGTAATTAAGGGTGTTTCTCAAAGTAATCACATGCTTCCAACCAAGCCGGGTCGAAATTGGAAGGCCAGTTAGCCCATCCGTTTCTAATACCATGTTCATGGAACTTAACACCCTTCGGTGTTTCAATTCGACCACTTAGCATAAGCAACCCAAGAATTTCTGTGTTCACATTAAGTTCTTTTTCGAGGGATTTTTCCAAAGCCTTGCATTGTGAATGAGCTGACCATCCGAGTTCTTTTCTGAACTTGCATTTGTAGCAATTGGGCTTTCCGAACCCTATTGAGTTGAGGTCGTCCACTAGATCCTGTATGTCATTATCATTTTCCATGTTATTCTTTATCTTCTCCATCAGCTTCGTCAAAAAAATATATAGTGCTATTTACGTGTATAACCTCATCACCCACCATAACATCATATCCGACTAATTCATCCACGAAGCAAACTCCGTCCTTTCCATCCACCTCAAAGAAATATAAAATGTCATCTGTCCACTCTTCGGGACTTAACAAATGATTCTTAATATTGTCCAAGTTGTGTTCAACTTTAGTTCTACCGTTATTATCTACGGTCTCAGTTAACTTTACTATCTTTTTCATACTCTTCCTGAAATTATTGCATCAACCCATAATAAACAATAGCACAATCCAAAGATTAATATTAGGATAGCAATGGACCCAAAGAACTCCTTTGGATCTTCTTTAAGTAATTTATGTAACTCCTTTATCATGTTCATTTCTCTTTATTATACTATAAAAATAAGAACTCAGTACGATACTAAAAAACGTAGCACAAAAAAAGACGCTCCGAAGAGCGTCTTTGATCAGATTAAAAAAAATAAGCGAGATGATTAATCAATAACCTCGTTTACTAACTTATCTGTCGTGTAAAAAGTACGGGTTGAACCATCCTTACGAACACGAACAATTTGTTCCCCCGTTGGAGCTGTTGCTTCCAAGAAGTCTAATATGACTTCTGCACCTGGGCGCATACGTGATACCGAAGTTTCTTCGATTGACTTCTTACTGTAGACCTGCAAATGCTTGTCTGTTTTAACCTTTAAGGTTTTCTTTCCTAGTGAAGCAATAGCTTCGCTCTTCTTTTCATTGCTCATAAATTTTCCTGTTTTTGGATCTCTAAATATTGTATTCATCTTTTAAATACTTTGCTAAATTAAACATAGTTCTCGGTATAAAAAAATTATCGGTGAACTTTTCCCAGATAATTCATATTCTCTAATTCATACATATTCCTGCATTTGCAAGGATATTGCTAAGCTCTTCTTCCACCTTTTCTTCTTCCTCATTGGATCCAAGGAATTCCGAGAATGAAAGCATAATAAGTGCAAGTTCTGCATCGTGTCCCTTTTCAATTGCTTCAATTGCGGTTAGCGATACATGGCCAAGCAATGCCATTTGTTTGTCGTTGTTTTCCATTCCCCCATTTATAAGAGCGATTGAATTTTTTTTGATTGCTTCTAAAAGTTCTTTACGTGTCATAATGTTTTGTTTTTGATTACATAGCTAATATAAGAACTTGGTACGCTAAGAAAAAATGGGAACACAAAAAACCCTAGAATTAATTCTAGGGTCTTTTGAATTAGGATATGGCTAATCCGGATATGATCTCTCCGGACTTATTGACTCTTATTATGGAGTCTAGGGCAAATGTACGAATAATTACTTTATTAACAAGTCCATTTTGTGAACTTTCTTTCTTTTCAGGAAGACCAATAATTTCACCCTTATCGATCTCTACGTCATCGAGGTAATAGGTGGATTCTCCAGACTTCACAAAGATACACTCTAAGTATAGTTTATCCTTGTGTGTGATAAATGGTGTGTCCTGAACTCTCTGTCCCCATTGTCTTGGTCCTGGTGTAAACTCCTGAGCTGTGATTGCTTCGAAAAGATCTGATGTTGTGGTGTCTTCCGAGTGTTGTTCCTTTAACCTTTCATTGACTAGGTTTTTGTATCCTTCTCCGTTTTTGAATAACATTACTTGAGCATCAGTTGTGATCTTCTTTACTCTTCCTGCCATCGGGTTTTTCTTACCCCCTGTTAGTTTAACAGTTGTCGTGGTGTCGAGGGTAACAATTTCTGAAACCTCGAAGTCCTGTAGTTTTTCTGTGAATTCGTTTATCATGCTATATTGTTTGATTACATAGCTAATATAGGGCTTATCCTCGTTGAATAAAAATGCGGAGGTTAGAAACTTCCATAAAGGTATTGGTAAACAACCTGTGGTATTCTAGTACAGATTCTCTCAGTTCCGTCGGAGTCTTTGCATTTAATAGATGGGAGTTTGTTTATGTAGTCCCTCATATATGCCGGTGCTTTGCTTAACCTCTTTACCACATACTCCCTGAAGTATAACTTATCCCCGTCATAGGAGGATTCATTTAATCCGTTGTATTCCTTTATGTTTTCCATATCCGATTTTTAATTTTTATCCGAAGACTACTTCTCCCATCACAACAACTTGAAACACCACATCAGCATCTCCAGCGTCACCTTCCATAGATATGAAAAGTCTAAACTGATCCGGATATTCTTTTGCACAGGTCTCGAGACCTTTTATCAGGGTCTTCTGTGAAACGTATCCCAATAGCTCTTCATCGTCCTCAATGTCATAGACTGGCATTTTAAAGTACGGGTTCTTGTAGACTGCTTCTGCAATTCTTTCAGTCAGTGGGTTTGTGTTCTTAGGTAGGTCATCTCTAAAGTCTGATGTGTCTAGATTGTACCAGTAGTTGGATCCTCCTTCAAGGGCAGTGACTATTAGCCCTTCTACCATCTCCTGTGTTATCTCAAATTCTACTTTAATTTTCATGGTGTTTATTTATATGGTTTGCGCACGTACGCAGAGTATCTTACTCACATACTATATATCACAAAAAACCCGTAGGTGATCTACGGGTCTTAATTGTTGTGTGGTTGTTTACCACCAAGAGTCATAATAGACGGTATAACCTTTGTATATTTCCTTATGTGCTTTCTTCACGAATTCTAGAACGTCCTGATCCTCTTCTTCTGTTCCTTGGGATGATCCAAAGAAAAATCCAGATGTTTGTGGTAGCTCCTTATCAATAATAGATGCTGCCAAATCGTCCAGATCTTCGGAAGTTAGTACTAGGGTGTTTCCGTTGAAGTCTTCACCAGTCCCACCTTTCTTCTTATAAAGGGCTTCCATCCACCCATGAAGGTTTGGATGCTTTCTCCAGTAATGGAGTTCTTCTAATTCTTTATCGTTGATTTCTTCATTGAAGTCTACCTCTTTAGAGGGTTTTACTTTTGTCTTGTAAGCGAACTGATCTAATCCCATTGTTTTTATTTTTTGATTACATTACAAATATAATGGGTAGGTACGTAGTGAAAAAAAGTTAGAGAATAAAAGATCGAAAAAAGAATGGATCTCCTGTGAGGTTACCTCGTGCTACATTCTTTAGAATCCTACTCTCTCCTTCTTCTATAGATTCTACAACCGGCGGGGGTGATTCTAGTTCTTCTATCATCTTCATTGGCATTGCCATTGCTCTGGATGAGATAAGGGTATCTCCCCAGATCTCATCTATTGTTGGATAGGGCTGATTCTCTAGATAAGACTCAATCTCATCCCTCTTACCTTTTACTATAAAGTTTAACCCTCTCAATGGACCGAAGTGGTGGTTTACAAAACTAATTAGTGTTCCTTCTTCTTGAATAAAATTTCCATTACTCATCTTTGTTTTTATTTTTTGTTGGTCTCAAATTTACGTACACCCACCGAATCAAAAAAATGCGATCACAAAAAAGGTCGGGAATTACCCGACCTTTTAATCCTATAACCTATGATTACTTCTTCATCATCTGCTCGTTGGTCTTTCTACCTCTAAGCATATTGTATGCTGTGTTGATAACCCTTTCATTTGGACTAAGTCCTGAGAGTACTGCTGATACAAAACCAACAGTGAATCCGGTCTTATCGGAAACCTTTTTAACATCTCCTCTTCTTAATCTACGATTTAGATGTACAAGCTTTGCGCTTTGTGAAAGTCTTCCTTTCTCTGATTTGACCTCAGCCTGTTGCTTAGGTTCAGTTTTCTTTTTAGCTACCTTTTTCTTAGGTTTAGCCTTTACTGACTCTACCTGTTTAATAGGTGCTGGTGATGTAGTCTTTTCGCCCTCTGTAGATCTAGGTCCATTCTTGGAATACGAGAGCGGATCAGCTTTACCCCTTGGGGTTCTTTTGATCCTGGTCTTTATGCCAAGTGTATTCTTACGGGCAAAAACAGATGCTCTTGTCCTACCTAAACTTCTAGCGAGTGTTGTTCCATCAACTCCTCTTTCGATCATTTCTGCTAGCAGTTGATCATCCTGCTTGCTCCATCCCAGATTCAGAAAATCTGGTTTTACATTTTTGTTTTTAGATGCCATATCCTTTTTATTTAATTATTATATACACAATAATAATAATAATTTCCCATATAAAAAAATATTATCAGGAAAAATAATAATATTATATTTATATAAAATAGTTAATCTTTTTCCGGCAGCATGCACTCGACAATAGAATCTAGCGTTAGGGTAAGACTCTTAATGTTGTCTACATCCTTCTGGGAAAGCTCATCACCTCTCTTTTGTCTTTCCTCTAGTTTTCTTACTAGGACAAATAGTGAATCCACTTCTTCTTTTATCTCGTGCTTTTCCATTACTTTCTTTTTCTTAACTGTTCTAATAGATTAGAGAGTTGTGCAACTGTCTCTTCTATACATCTTGCTTCACCTGCATCTGCAATAAATTGAATTGAATATTCCCCAAGCTTTTCTTCTATTGTATCCTCTACCCCGGTGGATTGCCCCAGGTCTTCAATAATTGCATCCACATACTCTGGGTAGTAAAAAGCAACATGTGCTGCATCTTCTATATTGGTTTTTTTCTCTGTCATTTTTCAATGTGTTTAATTTATCTAAATTTAAATTTCTTCTTCGTATAATAAAAACGAAAAAAAAGACGAGACCTTTCGATCTCGCCTCAACAACAAGGATATTTATTTAAAAGTCTCCAGGTGCTACCTGAAAACATGTAATTCCCTTTTCTCTCCACATATCAACGACTTTGTTCCTGTCATCGTATACGCAGATAATTCTTTTCTTCTCTTCTCCAGGGAATTCCTCATCCAACCACATTGACTTTAATTCATCATCTCTCATAAAGAGAAGAGGTGGTTGATTGGGTCTCATTAGAAGTCTATCGAAATCTACATCATATTCATTTAACCAAGTGATCGTTGCATCTTTGGTTGCATCTGATCTTCCGCTGAAGATTACCATTTCATGACCCTGAGCCTTCATTGCTTTGAAAGCTTCGATAACTGGCCAATTTGGTGTATCCATCTTTACATTTTGTGGATCGAAGAATTTAGACCAGTTAATCTTATCTCCTTCCATTGTTGCCATTGCTCTTCTCTCTGCAATATCTGCAAGAGTTCCATCTAGGTCAAAGATTACTACTTTTCTATTTTCCATTTTTTTTTATTTTGATTTCTTGTTCACGTTAATTGTCATAACCGATGTTACAAGTATTGCTCCCAAGAATGTTTTAAATGTATATGCAACTTCAAAGCCCAATAAGTTTAATCCAGCGATAAGTGCTAATGGTTTTAGTAAGAATACTATAACCAGGGTTATTCCTAATAGTGCAACCACACCCCCTGTTCCCAGGTAATTTTTAAGTTTATTTATATTTTTCATAAGCTCTGTTTTTTAAAAGGACTGTAAATCTACGACCTCCTGACGTACTAAAAAAATGTTTATCTACATTTCCCAGTACTTTACTCCTGGTTCCTGACTTGTCCATTTAGTTTCACCATTGATGTCAATCCTAACTATATCCTCCTTGAAATGAAGGCTTGCTATGTACTTCTGTGGGGATTTAACTTTGTCGTAAGTTTTGATCCATCCATCCCTTGTGTAGACTGTAACCTCATCACCTCCCGGTGTGTGGCTGAGAGGGTTAGTTCTATACTCGTCTGCTACTTTTATGTGTTTCTGATTCATATTATATTTTTTCTTCGTTCCTTTCTTCAAGCTCCTCCTGTCTTCCGATGAAGTAGTCGAGTTTGCTCTTCGTGTAATTAATATCAGCTAGGTCCGAATTGTTTTCGATAGCTGCTGATAATTTTTTGGCCCAGTACTGTATCTTGTTTAGATACCCGTTCGGGTAAGTCCTTCCCTGATTTCTCATATTAAGCTTTTGATTTGTTTAGTCCGTAAATAAGTAAGAATCCCACCGCAAAGAATATTGGTGCCTCTTGAATAAGTTTGATAGCATACCCACCAACTAATTGGAAAAGTAATACGAATACATCTATGATTCCTGGAAATTGACTTAATAGGAAAATAAGAAGTCCTAATGCGAATAATCTTGTTACTAATTTCATAATATCTCTTGTTGTTGTTTGTTATATTCAAATATAAGCAAAGAGAACGTAGTGAAAAAAAGAAACTTAGTTTTTTGTATTGATACCCTTTCTGGTCTTTTCTATGTAATGAGCTTCTTCCACAGTGTGTAGATTTTTGGAGGAATTGCTCAGCGGACCACCAAACACAACTACCTCGCCACCTATAACCTCAACCTCATCTATACGAAATATTGCACGGGAGGTTAAATTAACAGCGAACTTCTGTTTTCTCCATTTATCTATTTCTTTCATTTTTTAGGGAATTAAAAAAAGGAGCAGATTCTTTCGAATACATGCTCCTTAGAGTTGTTGGGGAAACGTATGTATATATCAGTTACGATATGACAAATCATTTCCCCGGTATTTTTTGAATAATTCTTCTATCCTAGAGATGGGAAGAGATGTGGATAATCTGAGTATATCTGTTATATCATCCCTTGTTATATTATAGTCCCCAACGTTATGTCCGGAGATAAGATCTTGAAGAATAGATTTCTTTGTTCTCTCTATCTTACCTTTCCTGTGATTCCTCCTAGCGTTGCGATCTTCCGATCTCACCCTAATTCTATTCCACAGAACTACAAATCTCCTCTTAAGCATTAGGGTTTTGGCTTTGCAGTTATCATATTTATTATATGTAACCTGATTGCATTCTTATCTTCCTCTTTGATGTTGGAATCGTTGAGGTCTCTTACAACCTCCTGCATTTTGAGATACACATTTCTGGCTGATTTAATAACCACCTGATTATATTGTGCTTTGAGCTCTCTTGTCTTTGGATCTTCCATTGTCTATTTTTTGGATATAAGTTTAGATATCTCTTCACCGCTAAGATCGGATAAGATAACTGAGTTCGGATTTATGCCTTTACATACACACCTCCAACAAGTAACTGCTACTGAGGATTCGTCTAGATTGTCTACTTTTCTGCCACAATCTTTACATGGCATCGATTTTATCCCAGTCCTTCTGCTGGGTCCTTTTGATTTTTTCATACATCTTTATAATCGAGCAAAGGTGAAATATCCCTATCCGGGAAGTTTGAACTAAGTATATCCTTGAGAAGCTTACATTTTTCGAATTGCTCGTTTTCTACATACAGACCAAGCATTCTTCGAATTGCTAGATAAGCCTGTTCCATAGATTCAGTTGCAGGTATATTGAAGCCTTCACTTTCTAAAAGATCATATGCTTCGTCGCACCAACCAACCAGTGCTTCTTTTATTTCTTCTTTCGATATTGTTATTCTTGGTATGTTAAATTCTTCTGGATCCATAGCTCTAAAATTATATTTTTCCTTTGCTTATTAAAAATTTACTCTGGTTGACTTATTAACAAAATGTTTTTACAAAGGCCAGAATCTTTTAATTCTCTGTATAGCGATCCACCATGAGACAATATTTCGAATTCACAAAAGAAATCATTCTTCATATCCCTTTGCTTTTCTCTCATCGTGGTAGCTCTGTGGAAATTAACCTTCTCTTTGATTTTATAAAAGTTCTTCTTATCGTCTGTTGTGCAAGTAAACTTTACTACCATTTCCTTTTATTTTTTTAGAACAGCGGGGATGAGGTTGTTTCGTCGTTTAGATCAACTAGTGGTGATCTAGCTTCTACTCTAAGTTTATGGAGATAAGACTTGAAGATAAACTTCTCCCTTTCATCCATTGCATTATAGAAACCATCAAAGTTACCTGCTGATTCCTCGAATTCCTTAATTAACTGCTCCAAAGGCCTTGGTGTGATAAATAAATACATATGTTATAGATTTAAAAATTGATTCTGTTTCGTTATTTGATGTTTCCATCTTTGTCAAATTCATAGTCATTCTGTCTTAATGAATCTTCGATAGCCTCATCAGAGGTAAGTTCGGTGTAGTACTTTTCCAGTCTTCTGTAAAGGTCTTCTGATTTATCCCTTGCCCATTCGGTAAGCATGTCTTCCATGTCTATTAGGAACTTATCCCAATCTCTATCGTCATCTTCTACATCAAGTTCGTCATATTCAAAATCTCCTGATATAGTGTTCTTATGGGTATACCTATTGCTGTTCCTGACTATCTCCATATAGAGATTGTCTGATTCCAATCTCTCCCGGTTATCAAACCCAACGTTTCTGAGATCTCCCATGAGTTGTCTGAGATCGTCATCTTCTTTAGATGTGTCCTCATCATCTCCCAGGTCTAGAAATTCGGTGGAGGATTTAATGTCCAATGCTTTCTCTAAGAAAACGTCATTGTCGGTAACCTTTGCTGTAAAAGATGCGCCATCCCCTTGAGAATGGAATCCAGTATATTCGACTTCGATATCATCTAAACCTAATGCTTCCATTTCCTCAGTAAATCCTTCGATTATTGGATCTTCCCAACCACCATAGTCAATGTTGATGGAGTAGTTGTTTTCGATAGCATGTTTCTTTGCCTCGTCACTTAGTTCCTCGAATGAATATGTCACCTCTTCCTCGGACTCAGTAATAAATTGTCTGTATTTCTTTAGAGACATGGGTTATAATCTTTCCCTTATATATCCCCACAAAAAAAGAGAGATCCATTTCTAGATCTCTCCTCCGCTGTTTAAACCAAACCAATAAACCAGCTACTTAATATTTTTCAGATTGTAGTTATACTGTACAAATATAATAATCTTTTATCTTTTTCCCGAACCTTTCTTTGTATTCATAAAAAATTCTGAGATGGTTGTTCTGATCTTCAGATACTCCATGTACACTAAATATGATGAGGTTGAGTGCATGGTCTTTATATTCATCTGCATTACCGAAATGCATTGGATGGTTGGACTCTAGCACTTTGTCTATAACATTTTTTGCTTCACGTATCTTAAGTGAGGTTCTCATTATATTAGTTTTGGTACACGATAAAGATAACTAAAGGGAACGGAGTAAAAAAATTAAAACCGGGTTAGTATAAAAAACTTGCTAGTCCGTAGAGTAGTAAAATTATTAATCCGAATTTGAAAAAGGTCCACATTAAAAGTAAAACCTTATCATTTGTCTTTATCTGTCGATATGATCTTCCTTGGTATTCGTTTGGGTTCCATTTGACCATCCTTACGAATTCACTCTCGGATTCTGCTTCTGTTTCTCCTTCGAGTTCAGAGTAAAGCTTTTTAATGCATTTCTTTTTTTCACACACAAGAAAGCAGTTACCGTCTAGGTTACTCGTGAGTCTTTTGTAGACTTCTCTCTTTTTGCATACTTGACATAATTTAACCTCCATTGTAAATCTATTAGTACGCCAGACAGGATTCGAACCTGTGACCGTCTGCTTAGAAGGCAGATGCTCTATCCAGCTGAGCTACTGGCGCATGCGATGTTTATCTGTACATAATAATGAATTCACCAAAGTGATGTTCCATAGTTTGTAATAGATCCTCGTAGTCACCCAACATCATCTCTTTCGCAACGAGATCTCCGTCCATGCCCAATTGCTTGGCCAGGTTCTTTGCTATGCCCATTAAAGCAAATGCATTTCCATCGGGACCTGTTAGATCTATTTCTACTTTCGTTTCCTTCTTCGTTTCTTTTGGTACTATTGCCATTGGTTTGGGTTTTTCTTATATATCAGCTAATATAGCTATACACACCGTAGCATAAAAACGAAGTCTAAAGTTGCTGGATCTTTTTTTCAACATGGTTAAAAACCCTCTTACTCTCCGACCTCAACCTTGTCTTAACCTTATTGATGTAATAATTCTGGTATTTGGAGTTACCCCAGAGATGTACAAACCCTACATTTTCCGCGGCTCCAAATAGATCAGACTCATCCATATCATCGAGACTGATAAGTTCTTTCACATAAACATTAGCTCTCTGTGTTACAGATGTCAGAAGACATTGTTCAACTGCAACGTTAGGATCTGCATTAGCAGGGAACTCTGCTCCCGCTGTATCCAGCTGCTCCAGTAGTGAGAAATAAGCATCTACATATTTACCCTTTAGTTCTTCATTCTTAAATCCGATAATCCCGGTGTTGTATGCAAAGTTGAAAAGATTGATGTTGCTAATGTGGGGCCACACTCTACTTAGATGAGAAAATACATCTGGGTAAGTGCTATAGTAATGTTCACCCACTTCTCTCATCTGCACAAGAGCATCCCAGTCACAATCAATCTTCTTCTTTGATTTCTTGTTCATGAAGAACACATCCCCATCTATATGGATACATGGTTCTTGGGTTGCCCTCAGAGCATGAACTTTACCAGCAGTCCACCATTTGGGATTAATGTGATCTATCTCTTGTAGGTCTGTGTCGATATCGACATAGGGAAGAGCCTCTAAAAGATCAGCACCGGTATCATCAGTTACAAGAGAGATCTTACCCATGTGCTTATTAGCCATGATGGATGAGAGTGCAAAGTGGTATAGATCATATGCCATGCGTGATTCCTCACCCCATCTCCCGCTGAGGTAAGCTCGGGTCCAAAAGGAATGGATAACCTTCATGATCTAGAGAAGATCTCCACCAAGAGGCTTGTGCTCTTGATAAGGCTTATTGTCGGAGGTTGTGGTGTTGTTGTTCTTCTTACCGAAGAGTCTTTTGAAAAATTGAATGATCTTTTTCATAATATAGTTAGATAGTTGATTAATCATTATAGTCTGCAATGATGTTTTTTCTCCACCACTTTTTGAATTTATTTTCTTCATCCAGTTTGGTAACTATGTATTCCACAATCACCATTGCTATAACTGCTGTGGTTAGGAATACATATGCTATAATCATTTTCATTGCTAAGCTTTTTAAATGGTTTATCCAAATACCCCTACACGAGGGCCCAACTGCTATCCGAAGATATCAGATGGATTTAGGTTTAGTGATTTCGCCCGGATTTTTAATTTGCGGGTTGATTTCCGAAGGATAAGACGAATAGATTCATTTGAACATTCAAACTCATCAGCAAGATCGTTGATAGTTCGCGGGTGGTTAGGTGTCTTACCAATTCCATATATTTCTCGAACAACGTGCTCTTCCCTTTGGTTGAGACATTCAAACAATTCAGCCAGATGTGTTCGGTTATCTTCTGTGTTCAGATCACTGTTTGCGATGTTATCGTCACCAGCCAATTTATCCAGAAGAGTCAGAGCATCTGGATCGTGACCAAGTTCAGCATCCAGTGATGAATGTTTAAGATCCGCTTTGATAATAACCTCTAGTGTTTCAACATCGAGACCCTGAGCAAGTTTGATTCCTTTACTGTGAAGATCATCAAGTATCTCTAATTCTGTACCTGGTCTACCCAGTCTTCCTTCTAGTGATGATTGTGATGCTTTGATGTGAGAAAGGAGTTGACTTTTATTTAAGGGCATTCTGACCATTCGGCTATACTTAGCCAGGTGCTGAATCATCTCTTTTCTTATATGCCACACCGCAAACGAGATAAACTTAAATCCAAGACTTGGGTCAAATTTGGTTGATGCTTCCATCAGACCTATATTACCAACCTGGATAAGTTCTTCCACAGTATCTGCATTAGCAGTATATGATTTAGCAACCGAGATCACAAACCTTAGGTTTGCCAACACCAATTTGTCTTGGGCATCCTTATCTCCACCAGCAGCTAGTTTTGCCACTTCCACCTCTTCTTCCGGGGACATCACTATGCTTCTGTTTATATCAGTTGCATAGACAGATGCTGCCCTGTTCCCATTTCTTGGAGTAATCCTTTCTGTTACTTTAAACTGTCTCAAAGTAAATTTTGTTTTTTGTGTTCGGTCTTTCTATATAACCAAACTTGTCAAGTTTCCAAGTTAAGAAAAGATTATGTTGTTATTTTGACAGGTCACAATCTTTTAATTCCTTGATCTCCCCATAGTAAGTCCTTCTGTATGCAAAAACCTCTTTGATTGGGATTACACCGAAGAGAAATAGTTTAACACGGGTAACATCCGTAATCATTCTACCCATCTTCTTGGAGTATCTTGGTTCTCTTTTGGTTTTCCTTTTAACTTTAATCATCCTGATGTTTTTGATTCAACATCTTTAATAGCTTCACTCTATCTTCACATGCTCTGGAGAGAAGCTCCTTACTCTCCTCAATCAATGCATTATATTTTCCACGGCGATTTTTCGCATCCGCTGCGTATTTTCGGTGGGACTTTATAAGAAGATCACAGTACTTCACTGCTGATGTGATTTGGGATACTGTGTTACAGCTGAGGATCACCCTGACTGCTTTTTCGTGATGTTCATATAGTGATGCCTCCATTGTAATGCAATTTAATAATTATACCAAATAATCCCATTTTTATTTCGATTCTTTTTTTCTTCACGGGGGTTAACCTTACTTTTATAATGTACCTAAAAAGGGTAAGGGCGGGAGCAACACTCCGGGAGAGTAGACTCCAACCTGCGCAGGGGTTTCGTATAGAGAACCCAACCTAATCCCGGATACACATTCTTCATTTTCTCGGGATCCAAAACTCCACGGAAAAATCCGATTCTGCTGCTGAGGTTTCATGTAGGTTTTAAAACTCCACGTGCTGTGCGGTTATGCTGCACAACAAAAGTGTCTGGATACTCAGAGAGGGTCGGCATCCCATATAGGTGTTCAGTATAGGTAGACAAAGGTATAGTCATAGAGAGAAGACATAGAGAGAGAAGCCAACACATAAACACAACCCATAAAAAATCCCTATGCATAGGTATCATATGAGACACGTATTACATAGGGAGTTATTTCCTCGCGTATGGAGAGTATGTTACTCACATACTATGCTAGGCATTCTTCTTAGGTCTGCCTCTTTTCTTGGCTGCGGGTTTGGCAGGTGCATCCTTCGCAGCCACATTCTTTTTTACAGCAGTCTTCTTCTTTGCTGTGGGTTTCTTAGCAGCAGTCTTCTTTGCTGTGGGTTTCTTCTTCGCCTTTGCCTTAGGCTCTTCTTTGACAACCGGCGGTGCAATGACATCCTCTGTCTTCTTGACCAACCCGAATAGTCTTCTTAGTAGTTGTAACATATATTTTGTTTTTTATTGTGGCTTATATATCACCTCACAAAAAAGGGCAGAGTCGGTAGCGAACCTTTCTCTGCCCAACCCGTTAACTATAACGGTCCTAAATAGGGATTTCTCCCCGATGTTTATTTCATCTCTTTCGCAAGCACTGCCTTTGCATCTGTGAAT
>Ga0209138_1001621_pt1 | contig 18819 bp, 13 predicted proteins | sample SaaInl3SG_22_DNA_FD_184645 | JGI IMG/M metagenome (GOLD analysis project Ga0209138, IMG submission 184645) | Marine microbial communities from expanding oxygen minimum zones in the Saanich Inlet - ESP_153SG_22_DNA (SPAdes) (version 2) | ecosystem: Environmental > Aquatic > Marine > Intertidal...
TAAGGTAAATTCTGTAGGGTCTTGACCACTGAGTAATTGTGTTTGTATATCTGCAAAATCAAAAAGCCAAATCCCATCATTATTGTCGTCGCAAATAAAAAGATCATCGAGTTCGTTGGCTGAGGGTAAAGGTAAAACTATAACAGTTACCAAAATTCTTTCGAAGGAATCACATACAATTGTTGGAAAAGTAGAGAGATAAAAGTTTGTAACTTGAGGAAAATCGCTGATATCAGGACTATAACTAGAGCCAACATGGAGTAAATTACCACCAGATTCACTATCATACCAATAAATATCACCATTTACAGAATTTGAATTAGCTTGCATTTCTAGAGTGTCATTTGAACACCTAACAAAAATATCACTAATTTCGATTGTAGGAGCTATGAGATTTGTAGTAGAAGATAAATTTAAATCAGGATCTCCGGGTATACCACCATACTCTACAAAAAACCCTTTAGACTGATATTCGCCTGCTCCCGCAGCAGGGTCTGGTAGGTCATTCCAAGAACCAGGCTCACCAATATTCGGGGAAGTAACATGAGCATAATGTTCAGGTCCTGAATTATTTGGTTCTTGCACTCCATTCCAGTTACTGAATTCTCCATTAACTGAACTTCCACCAAAAGCAGATCCATTACCAAACCAAAATGGACGCCCAGATCCTCCATTTTCCAAACCCTCAGGTCCAGTAACCCATCTCCAATCGTTTTCATTTGCTTCATCAGATGCTCCAATCCAACCAAAATTATTGGTTTGAACTGCGGCAATTTGGTTTTCAGCTTCGCTGGTTAGTGTAGCTAGATAGCCTTGTAATCCGTAATACGTTAAATTCTCAGCTAACACCTTTGCTTCTGTCCATCTAACATCAATAAGTGGTATAAATTCGTAGTAATGCCCTGTTAATTCTAAATAATTAGCATTACCTATTGTAAATGAAAATGATTTATCAACTGGATTTGGGTTAGTGCTAAAAAACATAACATCATAGATCGCAGCTATCAAATTGGTGTAAAGTAAATCTTCACCTGGTGGTGCTAATATTTCTAATTTTCCCTCAACAGAATCAAAAGGGGAGACAGAAACTCCCGGATGATCCCCTACCAAGGTAAGAGTATCCTCTCCTAAAACATAACCCTCTGAAATTTGTATGTAAAAGGCATCAAGAGAGTTATCATCTGGATCAATTATATCAAAATTGGTTACTATACTTTGCTGTGACAGAGGACAATACAATTCGTTCCCTTCTGAAATGATTTGAGGGGGAACATTTTGGCTAAAAACAAACGTGTGTGTGAAAATTATAAATAAAAATATTTTATTTTTCATAAGCTGTTTTTTAAAATTGTAGGGCAAAATTTTGACTTCATTATACTTTTACGTCTTAAAGGAATTTAGATTAAAGGCATCTATTCTGTCAGCATTAATATCATTTATAGCACTACTAAATTAAGTGAATTTAAGTGATTGCACTTTTTCAAAATATAAATCTTGGTTTTAAAATAACAATTTATGCTAAAAAATTATCTTAAAGAAATACGAGCTAATCAGAGTTGTTTAATCGTACTCCAAAAATGAATTTATTGTTCCAATAGAAAGGATCATTAATATTTCCATACTGGACAGTTTTACCAGAACTTGGAGCATGAATAAATTTATCATTCCCTGTATATATGCCAATATGATTAATTAATTTTTGTGAGCCTCTTGAAATAGAAAAACACACAAAATCTCCTATTTGAAGAGATTCCTTATTGGCAATGAGTTTTCCAAGTTTTGCAACAGATTCTGCATTTAATCGATCACCACTATAACCAACACTTTTTAATCCTCTATATACTAGCCCAGAACAATCAATCCCAGCTTTGGATGACCCACCATATTTGTAGGGTACTCCTAAATAAGATTTTATAGTTATTAAAAAGGTATTCATATCAGAAATAAGAAAATTTGATTGAGTGTTATCTCTAAATCTTTTCCATTTGGACAAGAGTCCCATTGTTTTCATTCTATTTTCTATTAGATTGATGGATTGCTGTTCCGAGTATTTTGATCTGCCATTGCCTGTTGTAAAAGAAAACACACCATCGCAGGAGGCAAGCCCGATATCGTTGTATGGAATCAGAGATACATAGTACTTTGTTTTGGGTTTTAAATTATTTATCGTAAAAGACGTTACATAACCAATATTTATGCTTTTTTTAAGATTATCTCCATCAGGATTATCACCTAATGAAAAATAGTATCCATTTGGGATACCAGAGGCATGATTCCATCTAATAGTAAGATCAATTGAAACGTTTTGATCACCATTTGAAGGAGTAATGATTTTGTAGTCACAATTAGGTGCTTTTTCGGGTTTTATTTTTTTTGATGGGGTACTACGGTCAGCTTTCGAACGTGGAGCAATAATGCGCTGAGAAGCAGTAGATGCAGAAAGTAAAGATTGATGAACCCATCCTTTTTTGTTATTAGACAAATCTCGAACAAATTTCCAGTTTCCCTTTTCCATAAGGACAGCAACTAGCTGGCCTTTTTGGATTTGTTTCAGAATTCTCCCTCCTGGACTTGTTCTAACATTTGCGTTTTTTTTGATAATTTTGATGTTAAATTCTATGTAACGGCTTGAAACCCATCCCTTCTTCTTGTTCTCTGGGTCTTTAATAAAAGACCAACTACCCTTTGTTTGTAGTACATCAACTATTTTACCTTTACTAAAAGTTTTTATTATTCTTGATTTTATTGATGGCTCCCACCTTACATTAACATTGGTTGTTATTACAGCAGTTGAAGATTGAGAAATAGAATAATTACTAACAAGAAAAGCTAGGATAAATAATATTTTTTTCATGAAAATTAATTTAAAAAATTCTTGTTCCGTAAAAGAATTTTTGACTCCAATAGTATGGATCATCAATTTTATTTATGGCAACACCCTTAGAAGAAGAGGAAGTTATAAATTCTCCTTTGCCAATGTATATTCCAACAGTAGTTATAATCCTATCAACTTCATAAGTATCAAAGAAAAAAACTAAATCTCCTCTTTTTAAATCTTTTGAATTAATGATTATTTCGCCATATCGAGCCATTTCTTGAGCAATTCGTGGAAATTCTGTCTTCGAATTTTTTTTAATGGAAATGTATACCAAACCAGAAGCATCTATTTTTTGGTAATCAACACCACCAATTTTATTTGGAGTCCCTAGATATGATTTGGCAGTGTTTATGACATCATCTGTTATGTCGCTCTCAAATTGAATTTTTTTATTTGTATCCTCTAAATTAAACCTATTGTATTTTTCAATCAAAATTGGATTATCTTTAATTTTATTGATTAAAGCTTTATCAATATTGTCTGTAGAAAACAGGTAAACAAGGAAAAGGATGGGTATTGTGATGTACCCAATTTTAAGATAATTGGAAGATTTCATTTTTTAAGAGTATATGGTCCTATAAAAATAATAATTATTTTTATATATATCTTTAATATCAACAAATTATCATAGAGATTTTAATCTTTTGTATTTATCAAAAAGATAAAATCAAGCCTAAAAAATTATGTTCATCAACGCATCTAATTTATTTTTCAAAAGTTAATTTATTATCGTTTAGTGACCACTTGACATCTTTGAATTTTTTCATAAATGAAATACCCAATAGATTACTATTAGCTGACTCTATTAGTGGAACACTAGCAAACACATTCTTAACACTGTAGGAGCCAATAAAAATTTCATGAATTTTAATAACTTTGGATTCAAAAGGAATACCACTAACGCCAATTGAGGTTTTCTGAATGTCCATATCTTGATATTTAAGACCTTTTAATTTAAGCTCTTGAAACAAAAGATAGCCAATTACAAAAGATTCTGCGCCAGTATCGAAAACAAAGCGGTAGGGTTCTCCGTCCGTTTCAAAATTTAGGTTTAGATATTTTGTATTACCGTCAATCTCAACATCAATTTCAATACTAGCATTAGACCCAATTATATTTTCTGGAATATATTGGTTGTCAATATTTGATGATCTCGAAATTTCTTCACCGTTTTTAAACTCTTGAGAAATTTTAAGATTTCCCTGATACGTTTTTTTAAAACCATTTTTAAGGCTATTATTCGAATAAAACTCACCGTATTGCTCAGAAACTATTGTTTCTCCTTCTTTTCTAACACTCTGCACTAGCATTCCTCCTTCGTATTTATTAACTATGACCAACCCCTGACTGGTGGTTATAGTATTTGTACCTTCTTGAAAATTATCATTATAAAAAGTTCCTTTTTTAACTTGGGTTTGATTGCCGGAAGAGATAGTCAATTCACCTAGACCTGAAAACATATTATTTTCAAAAGAACCTTGATAAAATATTTTTCTACTTGCATCTATATACTCGCCCTGTCCCTCTTGTTTATCTTCAACAAAGTATCCTTTGTAAGTGACGCCGTTGGGGTATATAATGGAGCCATAACCATGAAATTTAAAATCTTTAAACATGCCATTATATAACAATCCGTCTGGCTGCGAGTATTTACCCATACCATTGGGCTTACCCTCATAATTTCTACACCCCTCATAATTAAAATTCTCTGCTGAAATAACTCCAAAGTTACAGTCATCTTGGTTTTGTGAAAAAGAAATTTGAAATACAAACAAAAAAAATAAATAAGGAAAAAAGTGGTTTTTCATTTTTTTTTAAATTGGTTTTAATTAAATAAAATTAATACTATTATTTGTTTTGTAAAAAACTCTATTGATAATTTTTATAAATTATTAAAAAAAAATCTCTTGAGCAAGTTCAAAAGTGTTAGAATGGGCATCGACAATGTCTTTTAAGTGAATCGAATAGCCTCCGCCCATACTCACTTGGACAGGAATATCATTGGTTTTACACAACTCAAAAACAAATCGATCTCTTGCTTTACAGCCCTCCATGGATAAATCCAAACGGCCAAGTTTGTCGTTTTTCAAAACATCAACTCCAGCTAAATAAAAGATGAAATCGGGTTGAAAAGAATCTACCAATCTAGGAATATGGTAGGCCAACGCATTAAGATATATTTCATCATTTGTATTGTCTTCAAGCGCTAAGTCAAAATCACTTTTTTGTTTTCTAAAAGGATAATTTTTTTTGCCATGAAATGATACAGTGAAAACCGAGTTTTGATTCTCAAAAATAGAAGCTGTACCATCCCCTTGATGAACGTCAAGGTCGATAATCATGACTTTTTGAATCAGCTTATGATCAATAAGGTAGTTTGCTGCAATAGCTTGATCGTTTAACATACAAAACGCTCCTGGTTTTGACCTAAAAGCATGGTGTGTTCCACCGGCAATATTCATTGAAATGCCATGTTCGAGTGCATAACATGTGTTCTGAACACTACCTTTTTCAATTACGCACTCGCGTTCTACCAAGGTTTTAGATAAAGGAAAACCTATTTGCCGTTGATCGCTCTTGTCCAGAGATATACCAATTAATTGTTCATAATATGTTTCGCAATGTGTGGATAACACATCTTGTTTTTTGATTGGAGTTGGTGAAAAAAAACTGGCCTCTTCACAAATGTTTTTCCTTATGAGCTGCTCTGGCAATAGCTCATATTTTTCCATTGGAAACCTATGCCCTACTTTTAGAGGGTGTTTATAAATTGGGTCGAAAGCAATTTTTAACATTTAACAATCCTTTATAATGAAATTTAAAGTTATGAGATTTTAAAATTATATTATTGTGAAAAAGAAAATTTATAGTTTTTTTATGAAAATAATTCTCATTTTTGTCGGTGTTTTGGTAGTGGTATTTGCTGGAGTTCAGATTTTTGCCATAAAAAGTCAACATAATATTGAAATGTATTCTTATGATATCATAAAACAATATGAAAACTTCGAAATAAGGCGCTACAAACCTACTTTGTTTACGACTGTAAAATTATCTTCTGGCGACTACAAAAAAACATCTCGCAAAGGGTTTTCTGTCTTAGCCGGCTATATTTTTGGCGATAACGATAGAAATGAAAAAATTGCTATGACTTCGCCTGTCGCTATGACTCTTGAAGATTCAATGACTATGATGTTTATGGTTCCTAAGAAATTAAGTAAAGCGGAGCTACCTATTCCGAACCAATCTTTGATAAAGTTTCGAGAAAAACCAGAAAAAATAGTAGCAGCCATACGATTTAATGGTTGGGCTAATGACAAAAAAATCAAGCGATTCAAAAATCAACTAAAAACCACTCTGGAGAGTTGGGGGATTTCACATACTAATAAATTTCAGATACTGGGATACAACGCACCTTATGAATTTTTTAATAGAAGAAATGAAATAATCGTTGAACTTGATGAAGATTTCTAAAGCATGAAACAACGAGTAAAGCATTGCAAGATCTGTAATACAGATTGTTCCGTAATGTATCGCATACAATATAAAACCCCAAAGGTGTGGGTGTTTGTGTGCAAGCATTGCCTGATTGAAGTGAAAAAAGATAATTTGGACTACTGCTATGGGGGCACTTGGAAAAAGTAGTGGCTATATTTGTTTTCATACAAAACCAAAAGCTATCTGGCTTTTAATTTCTTATTCTCAGGGTTTTTGGTAGAAAGTCTTAAATATTTATTCAAAGTATTTTAACACACCAATGATTAAAAATAATAGTGTGTAGAAGAAAAAAACGATTAACCCTAATTTTAAATTTGGACTTCTGCTTACATATTCGTAAATCTTGGCAAAAGTATTTCTTTCGTCTTTAATCCCTAACTTCCTCTGTGAACGATTCATAAGGTTGTACCATGCATCAGAAAGAAATTGTTTGGACTCCGTTAATTCATCACTGTCATCACTCCAAACATTGGGTTTGTTGAGTTTGTAATTTTCGGAGGCCATTTCTGCCAATTCTTGCAGAACTTTGGGATTAGATGGTAGTATGTAGGTGTTTAAAAATTTAGCCTGAAGTTTATTAATTCTTTCATTCAATTGCTCATCGACATCGTCGTCCCAGTCTAATATTTTTTGTCCGAAAAGTTTATCAAAAGTTGAGACGCCTCCATTATGATTATCTATTTTCAACTGCATTCTGTCTCGTTCTTTTGACTCTAGAGCTTGTAAATCAATTTGAAGCTTTTTTAAGGGGTGGTTTTCATCTTGACTTTGATATATGACAAGTTCAGAGCCACACCATTCACAAACAGAATCTGTTTCTTGCACAGGGTTTTTACATTGATTACATTTCACGTTTGACGATTTTTAGTTATTATAATTTTTTGTCTTACAATTGTTTTTTATCATTGCTGTACTCAGAATCGTAGTTTTTTACAACAGCACCTATGATGATATTCAATAAAAAAAATGCAGATAAAATTAACCACGAAACGAAATAAATATTTACAAGCCAAAACGGAACATCGGAGCTCAATAGGTCGTAACGAAGATCTGTCCAATCCTCGCCAGTGGTTACTCGAAACAACGAGAAAAGGGCTTCAGAAATGTTACCAAATGGATCGAACACATCATCATACCTGTTAGAGACATGAGTTTTTCCTTTAAATAAAATAACACCCACCAAGGCATAGAAGTACATCATAATTATAAGTAATGAAATAATCCTTAGCAATGCTCCAAAAGAATTTTTTATAACTCTTAAAATAGCAACAGTTTCTGGAAATACCTTAACCAGCCTTATGATTCGGACGACTCTAATTATTCTGAATATGGTTAATAAATCTGAATTTTGAAATACACCTTCTGGGATTAACGATACAAAAATCAATACTAGGTCAATGAGGTTCCAAATATTTTTAAAAAATGATATGACAGAATCCCTTGCAATCCAACGAAATATAATTTCTACAATAAAAAGAACGATGCATAATTCTTGAACTTGAGAAATAAGTTCGGAATGATAGGACTGTTCAACCCCAATTAAAATACAATTAACAAGAATAACAAAAGCTACAGTCCAATTAAAGCCATGAGACTTAACTGTTTTTTTAAAAAAATTGTTCATTCTATAATTTTAGATTTTTGCCGCAGTTGGAACAGAATTTTGATTCTGGTAGGCATTGACTTCCACACGTACATTTTATGGGGAGTATATACTCACAAGCATGACATATTGTTGCACTGGGCTCAAGATCTGTTTTGCAATTTGGACAGGGGTTATATAGATCACCACAACCTGGACAGAATTTATATTGAGGTGAAAATTCTGTTTGACATTTATCGCAACTCACATTTAATGTTATCGTTTCGTTTTGCTTGACTTCAACGTTTTGTTGTTTTGTACCACATGAAGAGCAATACAAGCTGTTCTCTTGCAATAAAGTATTACATTTTATACAAGGCCTATTGGATACATTTAGACCGCTAGTATTCATCTGATTTTGCACCATTCCACCGACCTGATTGGCTAATGGCATGGCCATACCAAGGCCTACCATTGTACCTAAAATTCCAGATGATCCTGTTCCATCGCCACCACCATCGCCACCACCAATATTGGTAGCCGCAGCTTCGGTTGTATCGAACGTACGCTCAACTTTATAGACATTGAGCTGTTCTGCTCGACGTTTAAGACGTAATTTCTCTTCCATGTCTTCGGACATGATCCTGTGATAATCCTCAACAATTTTTTTTACTTTTGGATCTTCATCAACAACAGAAATACCTTCTACACTAAATAAGTTTATGGCCATACCATAGCTATTCATGGCATCTTCAATTGAAGGCTGAATGCTATTACTTAATTCTTTAACCATATATTCTAGTTCGAGTGGCCCAAGGTCTAATGCTTTGGATAACTTCCATATGGAATCTTTAGCCGATTGTGTAATAATGCCTCTAAACATATTTTGAAGCTCGGACTGATTATATATTTGTGTAACTCCAACAAGTTGAGTTAAAAACAGTCTTGAATCAGTAACCTTTACAGAATAACTACCACGACAAGTGATTGGAATAGGCACTTTAAAATTTGGTTCAATCAGATTAAATGGAATAAGCCCCCATTTGGCATCTTGTGACAAGGCTTTGTTGACATAAAATACCTCTGCAGTAAAAGGACTATCGCCCCCAAAAAAACCTCCAATAAGGTCGGCCAAAAAAGGTAAGTTATAGGAGGTTAAGGTGTGTGTTCCAGGGCCAAAAGCATCAAGAAGTTTACCGCCTTTAAACATAAATGCCTCTTGACTTTCATTAACAACAAGCTGAGTTCCTATTCGCAATTGATTTTCACGTTTAGAATTCCCTTGTTTTGGAGTCCATTTCCATACAAGTTCATCATTGGGTCCTTCATATTTTAAGACATCAATTATTGCCATGATTCTATTTTTTTGGTAGAGGAATTTTTACACTCCCTTGAGTTGTTACTAGTACAATTTCTTTTAAATCCTCAATATTTTTTCTGGTTCTAAATTTATAAACTAATTGATCTCCATCAATAAATTTAGATGCGGGTCTTACAGAATTTATTGAATTGATATTGTTAATGGTTATGTATGGGTCTATTTCTAGGATATTCTTTGGAATTATAAATGACACATCGTTAAAGACATAACCTCTATCGACTTGTACATCTGCTTGACTAATTGACTCTAAAATGGTGCTAGAAAAATTTGTATTTCCAATTCCATTTTTGGAAAAATTCTCTTTAGCTTCATTAAACTTAAAGCTATCTTCATCAATCCATGATACGATGTCATTAGTAATAATAACACCTCTCAAACGTACAATATCATCAGGTACTTTTTTTTCGGTATCCAGCCAGTTGTAATCTATAACTACTGGATCTTCAAACTTCTTCTCGCTAAATGCATCAATGTTGTTTAGGGCATTAGGAACGCGAAATACTTGGTAGCTGTCTTTGTATGTATCTGTAAAGTGAATACACAAATAAAGACGCACATTTTCAATAAAACGATCAGAGTTATTTATAATTTTGACACGCAGCGAATTTTTAGCGTCAATTATTGAACCATCTGAAATTTCGATATCAACAAAAGGCTGTTCTACAAACATTTTTGAAAATATGTCCGTTAAATATTTGTTGCAAAAATTTAAATCCGTAGGCAAATAGTCTTGAACAACTTGGTTACCGCGTCTAAAGAAATGACGTTTTATTTCTTCTACGGCTTTGTCTGAGTTACCTAGATTTTTATGAATCATTGCTTTTTGAAAATTTGGACTAAAGCTTCCGAATCCCTCCATCATGCCCATATATGATTTTGATATAAACTCTGACTCGACCGATCTAAAAATCGAACTTCTTAATTTAAAAATATTTGCAAGATCAAGAAGTTCTTCAGCTTGTTTTGGATATAATATTGATGCCTTATCAAAAGTTGTCATAGCGGACTCCATATCACCTTTTTGATATTCAAGCATTCCTTTTAGTATAAATGCAGGAGCAGTGGATTTTGGAAAATCAGAAAAATAATCATCCAAAAGGTTCTGGATTTCGTTGTTATTTGACAATTGAGCTTCAGAGTTAGTCAAACTCACCTTGTTTAATTTTAATAGTGCAAAGCCCTTGAGTAAAGTAGCCTCGCGATCTGTTGAAGAAATTTTTAAGGCTTTATTAGAAAATTCTAAAACCTTGGAAAAATTTGAATTATACAATGAAATGTAGGCCTGATCTCTTTGAGCACAAAGCTTGTCCCATTCAGCCATGTATTTTAAATAGATGGGACTAGAAAATTTTACAAACTCAAGATAATCGTCCTTTATATCTCTAATTTTATTGTCAATCTCTATAGATTTTACGAAACGGTCAGTTACAATCTTTTTGGCGTCTAATCTAGCTTGAAATAATTTAATTGTTCCGCCGACGTAATCTCCAGAATTGGCCTGAATACTAGCATCTATAACAGTCTGGGAAACATCATTAAATTCTGAAAAAACTAACCAAAAAGATTCATTTAACTCTTTTTCTGCCTCAGCATCATATAGTTTATTCAAAACAGGAAGTAGTTTTTTGTAACATTCAATAACTTCGGGCGCAACGCCAGTCATGTCAAACCTGTAGAGATATTCTTTATATTCATTAACATCTTTGACATATTTGATTGATTCGTCCAACACAAACAAGGTTTTGACGGTTGCTTCCAAATTAATCAACTTTGCATTTTTTTTCTTTGCATTGTCTAACTTTTCGATCAGAGCGTTTTCTGAGCTATCAGACTCAACCATATTATTGCAAGCTAGAAAAGACGTTATAAAAAATATCCAAATATATTTAAACATTTCAAAAATTTATACCAAAATAGGCTAAATGAAATTAAATATTTGTACATATTTTGTACATTTATATTATGATTAAAGTTTTAAAAACAATTACTCAAAAAAAAGTTGGTTTTAATATTGAAAGCTACAACTGCTCTAAGAGATTAAGTGAAATTATTTTTATAGAAACAGGACTAGATTTGAGTTATAATACAATACGCCGGTTTTTTGGAATTGTAAAAACTGTGAAACCTAGTAACCACACCTTGAATACCATAGCAGTATTTAATGGCTATAAAAACTATAATGATTTTACTATGAATTTCCATTTAAAAAATAGATGGAAACAGGAGTTTAAATTGGTTTCTTTAATGGATCAACCTGATATTAAATTATTAAATTTTATTGAACTTAATTTATACTCAACTAGAAATTTCATAGTTAAACTAACTCAAATTATCCGTGAACTGATGTTGAAAAAAAACTATGTGTTTTTATTGAAATTATTTTCTCTTAACAATATGAAATTCAACAACTTTAACTTTGATGATGTGGTATATTTAGGTAATTGCACTGGTCCACTACTTAAAACACTTGACACTAACTCCAACGATGCACACAACCTTACATTAAATGAAAACTTTATAGACCTAATATTTACTGTTTATGTAGACTATGGGGATTTAAATGGGTCTTATGGGTATTGGTTGAGGTTTATTCAAGAAAATTACAAAAGAGCAGATATTAAACAATTTTGTAGAGGTGTTCTAAATTTAGACAGTTACCTCCAAAACAAAAACAAAGACCAGTTTTATAAACTTAACTTACATTTTAGTTTTCATCCCATTTTAAAAAGTAGAATCATTGCTCAAGAATTGTTCTTTAGATCAAAAGATTTGACATTAGTTTTAAATAACTACATTCAAATGTTAAAACTTAAAAATGAAACTAATATTGAAGCATATTATGAAATAATCAATACTGCTATAGTGACTAGAAATTTTGAGGTTATGGATTGGATTTCAGAAAGACTTGAGCCTAAAACAAAATATGATAACTTCTATGAATTTGAACATTATGAGCACTTTGGCCTGATGATTATAATATTACATATGTACCGCAAAGATCAAAAGAACTTGAACAAATGGCTAAATTTGATTTCATTGGATAACTTTTCTAGGCCCTATGAAAAATTTATGCTTCAATATGTATATATTCTAAAGTATCATAATTCAAAAAACAATAAGTCTTTGTACAAAACAAAATATATTCAAGGTGCCAAAGATTTGTATCCAAGTTTTTTTAGTGAGGATTATATGGAGAATTATTTTCAATCATGAAAATATCAAAATAAGATTTTTTTTCTAAGTATTGCTTTTAAAACTTAATGATGCGTTTTGTAATGCTAATGTTTTCATTACTTATTTTTATTAGATAAACGCCTTGACTTAATAAACTTACATCAATTTCATTTGAATTAGACGCAGTCTTCACAAGCTGACCAACCAAGGAATAAATTTCAATAAAATAGCCTTCCATATCTCCTGAGATATAAAGTGTATTTTGAGCTGGATTTGGATAAACTAAAATAGTATCTGTTGAGTTGACAACAGAACCATTAGTATTGATCGCTTTGGGACTTCCGTGGGTATTGATACAATCCCAATGTTCTGCTAATGAATTGTCTAAATTTGGAGAAATCAGTTCTAATGTGTTTCCAGTACCATTAGCACAACTTGGCCATGGCAATTCAAAATTATAAACTACTTCGTCTATGAGTTTTTCATTTGAATTAAATAACCTGACTGCATCTGTTTGACCCAGTCCAAAACCCAAATCTCCTATATGAGATATATTTGGAAATGTATTAGAAAAGTTTGTTTCGCTTTTGACGAATACTAAATAGCCGTTACCTTCAATTTGTGTCCCTTCTGGAATTACAAAGACATGATTATCATTACTATCTTTTATTTGCCAATTTGAAATATCAATTGTAGTCGATTTTGAATTGTACAGCTCAATCCAATCTCCAGGACTAAAAGCATCACTTGAACTATAATTAATCTCGTTGATAACCACTTGTGACCTAACGCCAACAGCTACACTTTGCCTGTACATACAAATTTCTAGCTCGTCTTTTACTACAATGTTGTATGTACCAACAGCTAGGTTTAAAAATGTATTATTGGATTCAAAATTCTGTCCTCCATCTATACTATACAAATAAGGACCATCTCCAGATGTTGGTGTGATTGTTATCGATCCATCAGTAGAAACAACTGATGAAACTTCAGTAACTACAAAATGAACAGAGGAGAATTCGCAAGCTTCAATTGAAACAGTTTCCTCAAAATAACAAATCCCTTGAGACCCCACAACAAGAATATCGTAAATGCCAGGTGCTAAATTTTCAAATGTATTAGATTCTAAAAATGTTTGTCCTCCATCTATACTGTATTGAAAAGGATTTAATCCAGAGGATGTATATATTTTAATAGCTCCATCACTAGCAGTGGAGGAAGTTGCATGAGAAATATCAATATCGGCTGTAATACTGCAACCCGTAGTATCAGGGCAGAATATTTCCTGAACTTCATAATCAAACTCACCAGAATTTGTAAGAATGATCTCACCATTTGCATTAAGAATACTAAAATTTCCCTCACCAAAACCACAACAAATTCCATCGCCATAAGAGTCATAAACGTAAAGCGTAAAACAAGAACTATAATCAAGACAAATATCTTCACTGTAAAAATCCATTCCATTTTGTAATGAACCTGAATTTACAATTTGATTTGCACCTTCATCATAGAGCTTCCAAGAGGTTTCTTGAGGGTAATTATCAGCATTAATAACCAGGGTTACAATATCATATTGTGAGTCTAAATTTGTGGTCGTGAAATCCGAATTGTTACTGGAATCTCCGTCAACTTGATTATTGATTTCTAACAAATTTAAAGTAATGTTATTATTATTTTGTTGAAGATTATCATCTATATTAATTATAAATCCACCTTGTTCTTGAAAAGGTATATTGACCAATTGATTAATTATATCAACTATAACTCCATTCACAACAACCTCAATTTTTACATCTGTTATGGTTGTCTCACCTGGATTGGATATAATTGTATTTACCTCAACCGCTTCATCACAAACTACAGCAAGTTCTCCAATAGAAAGTGCTCCGTCCAATCCATAGACTTTACTAACAATAATGCTTAAAGAATTATTATTTTCATATTCATCTTCTATGTGATTTACATTTACTTTGATATTATAATCACCAATGGTTGAAAAATCATAAGGCACTGAAAATTGAAAATCAGATGCACTAAAAGGTGGAATTGTTTGAGTAATTGTAAGTGTTTCGATAGGTTGATCGTTTATCAATAGCTCAATTTCAAAATTGCTCATATCGTTTAGACCAAAATTGGAGATTGTAGCAGAAACGAGTTCATTGTTTCCTAAACTAGATGATGATTGAGGTTCTATAATTGCTGTAACTCCCAAATCATAATCACCATTGATATCTGCCCAAAATGAAACCCATGGTCTTGCTTGCTTTATGGCTAATTGGTCCTCTGCTGTTACCTTGTATTCGATGTCCATTCCGAAACCTTCTGCACCCACAACATCGTAGAGTATCGAAAATTCATCATGAATTGTTGTTAAATATTCCCTCATTTGATCAAGATATACTTGATCCATGACCAACTCCCCTGGGTTGACCAAATTAGACAACCTCAACACAAGGTACCCTCCTCCTTGCGACGGATTTTGATATAATAAAATTTCTTCTGGTACCGAATTTGGATCAGGATTTGTGATTAATGACTCCCCTACTTGTGTGTTTAGATAAAAGGTGTCTTCTGTCTTATATATAGGATCGATACTTATCCCCACACCATTTGATTTTTCTTCTTGAAAATTGGGATGACAGAGAACCCCCATAGCAGCCACAAAGTGATTTATTCGGTAGAAATCTCTTTCTTCATAGGCTCTAAAATTCCACATACTAGCATATACTTGCTTTATGGATTTTGAGATATGTCCTTCTTCGAGATATTGAGTTTTGGAGGTATAAAGCCCTGCACCACTAAATCCAGGTAAATCCTCATTATTAGTACTTGAGCGACATCTTACAGCCGTGCCTTCTGGAAAATCGTCGTGCATGGTTTGTAGATCGCTCATCATCCATTGGGGCATTGGGGCGTCTTTTATGTCTCTTCGAAAATCTTTGAGACGTTCAGTTCTAAAGTTAATATCTGTTTGAAACGCAGGATTGTCTATCATTACTTGTGCTTCCAGATAAAAATTATTGAATTTCATAAATTCATCATAATAATAAAATGGAATTCCAAAACCATTTGGAATAGTACCTTCTGGGAAATCAAAATTTCTCATGGTTGCAATGTTAGAACACTTAGCTCCAAAAGCGCTTGACATAGCAAAATCAATCTCATTTAATGGCATGATTTCAGTAATACTTAAATCACGAACTGGAGTTTGAGGTTCTGTTGGACGAAGATCTTCATACCAATTATTTACTTCAGTTAAGGTAGCTTCTCGAATTTCAAATTGATCATTTCCAACTTTATAATAAATATAGTTTCCCAGTAAATTTGCAATGGAATCAATAGCTAAAGGGTCTGCGATATAAGCATTTGGGACGTTATCTTGTATAGCTCTTAAGTTGACGTGAGATAATGGTGTTTGTATCACAGAGGTAATGATTCCTCCGACTCTTGGTAACGAGTTTGGTAATGCATCATAAAGAACTATATCACGACTTCCAGGCGTTTCGTTCAAATCCTGCATATGCTTAAAAAAACCATAACCCTCTGACTCATGAAAAGGAATATAGTCAACCTCAGCAAAAACATCAGATTCTAGAACTACTTCTATTCTTGAGCCTTCAAAACCTTCTGCATAATTGTTGAGGTGATTGTTTTCATCAGATTGACCAATAAAATGATTCATATTGTTTTGTAGAAATGGCATACTGGCAGCCAATAATTCATAGGTTCTTTGTGTAGCCTCAAAATCGTATGCATCTCCAAATGAAAAATTAAAAGAATAGCTTCCTATACTTCCATTTGGCAGGATATCATTTGGATTGAAAACTATCTCTCCAGAGCTATCGTCACCAGTAACAGACGCTCCAATACCACTCCAAAAACTTGCATGAATAATATAGGTGTTACTATTTATAAAATAGACTTTGGGATTAGGAGTATCTCTATCTAATATTCCAAATTTTACATACAATTGATCATCAAGAAAAGGTGCCCAACCCACATTTTGCACAGTTGCAAGAGCCATAAAGGTATCCGCATCTGGAATAGAAGTTGACCCATCTATTAAATCAATTGGATCGGCATAATTGAACGGAGAATCTGTAGGCATGTTATTAAACTCCGTGAGGTCATCTAAGCCGTCTCCATCATAATCATCTGGAGTAGAAATGTTGTGCTCTGTTATCATATACTTTTCTAGTGGGTATGCTCCAGAGGGTTCAGTAATCACCATGGTTCCATCTACACCAATTACCATTGAAGTTGCCCAGTTAAAATCAGGACTGTGTTGAGCATGAAGAATATAATATTTATCGGCCTGACCCTGTATGGATAGCTGTGCTTGGCCATAGCTATTTATGGAGTAATTGTCAATAGCTACGGATTGAGAAAAACAAAAGTTTAGAAATGAAAATAAACAAAGAACTAATAAAAAAACTCTCTTTGTCATTCAAATAATGATTTAAATTGGTTACTAAAACACTAATATACAAATGTTTAACTTGAAACTAAAATTGTATTAAAATAAAATTTATCTGTAAGTATGACTTAAAGAAAGCATCAATCCTTGCAGTCCATGGTCATATGTAAAAGCTGAAGTCGTGCTTTATTTTTATAGACAACTACTTTATAGATGCGGTCGTAAATACTTGAGTCAAACGCTCCAATTTTTTTTTCGACCAAAAGACCTGCCAATACTCCAGTTGTATTGCTATGCCCAATTACAAGAGCATTGTTTTTTTTGTTTAGTAAAAGTTTTGAAAATGCTTTAAGTTCCTCAGCATTGTATTTTTCAATCTCAAGACCTTTAGAATTAGCTGTAGGTCTGGCGGTGCTTAGAGTACGGATGTAGTCTGTACTGTAAATAACATCTAAATTCACATCCTTTAGAAAATTTTTCAGGTATTCAGACCTTCGTACGCCACAGGGAGTTAATGATGGATTTGAATTATGGCCAGACCCTATATTTTTTTCAGAATGTCTTACTAAATATATTTTAAATAAATTGTCTTCGGCTTGTGCATGAGTGTCTTCTGAACATGAGAAAGCGAAAATCAAAAGGAAAGAAAAAAAAGCAAAATATTTCATGTCGATAATAAATATTAACTAAAGTACACATTATTTGCAACTTTGTGAATATTAAAATATTTATGTTTATTAATTGAGTTAAAATAAATATAAAATGTAATGTTTTAACAAAATATTTATAATTATAATAATTTAATAACCTTATTTTGAAAAATAATTAAAAATTTAACAAATGAAAAAAATATTCAAATTATCAGTTCTATCATTTTTAGCTTTCACAACTTTTTCTTGCGAAGATAATGATGATGTCACCCTTACTCCCCCATCATCAAACATTGTAGAGTTAGCTAGTTCATCCAGCGATTTAACTAGTCTTGTGGCTGCTTTGCAAGCAGCAGACGGAAATCTTGTTGAAGTTCTTAGCGGAGGCGAGTACACAGTACTAGCACCTACAAATCAAGCTTTTGATAATTTTCTTACCGAAAACAATTTTTCATCCCTTGATGCAGTACCAACCGACCTTCTCTCAACAATTTTACTAAACCATGTGATTAGCGGTACAGTTAATGCTTACAATCTATCTACCGCTGGCGCTGGCTATACAACAACAAATGCCACAAATGCAGATGGTGATTTTTTGAGTCTTTATTTTAACACAGCGTCTGGAATTGAATTTAATGGCGTCTCAAGCGTTATTGATGGTGATATTGCAGCATCAAATGGTATTGTCCATATCGTTGATGAAGTAATTGGATTACCAACTGTCGTGACTTTTGCAACAGCGGATTCTACTTTTTCAACTTTAGTTGCTGCACTTACTAGAGACGACTTAGAATATGATTATGTTTCGGCTTTATCCCTAAATACGACTCCAGCACCTTATACAGTTTTTGCTCCAACCAATGAAGCTTTTGGATCTCTACTAACTGAACTTGAAGTTAGTGAATTGAGTGAGATAGATACAGCAACATTAGAGTTAACATTAAATACTCATGTAGTTTATGGTACAAATGTCAGGGAAGAAGATTTATCACAAGACATGTCCGTACCAACAGAAGGCGATTTACTTACTATTTCTCTAGAAAATGGACCTCAAGTTATTGATATGAATAACAGAGCTGCTGATATTATCGCAACTGATGTACAAGCAAATAATGGAGTCATTCATGTCATCAATAAAGTGATGCTACCTGAACAAGACTAGCGACTTCATAAAATGTATAAAAAAACCACTCCTAGAGTGGTTTTTTTAAATTTTAACAAACAACAAAAAAAAAAAAA
>Ga0209138_1001623_pt1 | contig 18803 bp, 21 predicted proteins | sample SaaInl3SG_22_DNA_FD_184645 | JGI IMG/M metagenome (GOLD analysis project Ga0209138, IMG submission 184645) | Marine microbial communities from expanding oxygen minimum zones in the Saanich Inlet - ESP_153SG_22_DNA (SPAdes) (version 2) | ecosystem: Environmental > Aquatic > Marine > Intertidal...
AATCTCCATACCTTTGTACTTTACAAAAGGACTTGGGTTTTCTGGAATCCAGTTTACAATATTTTTGATTTTAGCAATTTTAGGATATCAAGAATGGAAAAAGAACTTGAACAACAGCCAGCCAACTGCATAAGAGTCGTTTTATTTGGACCTGAATCAACAGGAAAGACAACACTTTCAATAGCTTTGGCAAAGCATTACAATACTGTTTTTGTTCCAGAATATGCTAGAGAATATTTACAAAAAAAGTGGGATCAGAAAAAAGCCATTTGTTCCAAAGAGGATTTAATACCAATTGCAAAAGGGCAAATAAAATTAGAAAATGAATTGGCAAAAAAAGCCAATAAAGTACTCATTTGCGATACTGATATATTGCAAATAAAAGTATATTCTGAAGTTTATTTTGATGGTTTTTGCGACTCCAATATTGAATTTTATTCCCAAAAAAATCACTATGATTTATACTTTTTGTGTGAAATAGACGTTCCATGGGTTGAAGATGATTTACGAGATAAACCAAACGAAAGAAAGTTTATGTTTGATCGATTTGAATTGGAATTAAATAGACAAAAGCTTTCATACATTAAGCTAAATGGCTCACATAATTATCGTTTATCAACAGCAATAGCGTATATTGACAACCTAATTGAATCCAAGAATTGAAATTTACTAAGGAAGACATAAAGCAAATTAAAGAAAAAGGTCTAGATGTAAAAACAGTAGAAAATCAGCTTTTACATTTTACAGATATAAAATCTAAAGTTAGTTTATATGCCTCAGCGACTATTGGAGACGGTATTGTTAAGCTTTCAAAAGAAAAATATAAACATTTCGCAACTTTTTTTGACAATCATAAGCAAACAAAATCTATTATAAAATTTGTTCCTGCTTCTGGTGCTGCATCTCGCATGTTTAAAAGTCTTTACTCCTTTTTGGACAATTATGATATTCGTAAAGAAACAATAAATTGTTATGTTAATAGAACAAAAAGTGTTGACCTTTTTTTGTTTTTTGTTGCGGCAGAAAAGTTGCCTTTTCATGATGAAGTTTTTGAAGCATTAAAAAAATATTACCCAAAGTTTAAATCAATGTCTTTAGACAAAAGGCGCCTATTGTTTGTAGAGTTATTATTATCAAAAAAATATTTTAATTTTGGCGAATATCCAAAAGGGTTATTACCTTTTCATAACTACAGAACCCACATTACTACAGCTTTTGAGGAACATCTTGTAGAGGCGAGTCAATATGCTGCTGTTGATGGTAAAGCAACACTACATTTTACAATTTCCAATCAGCATCAAAAACATTTTTTTGAGCATTTCGCATCTATAAAAAATATCATCGAATCCAAAACCAATTCATCTTTTGATATTTCTTATTCGTTTCAGGATCCAAAAACTGATACTATTGCAACAACCATGGACAACAAACCTTTCAAGATTGATGGGAAATTATTGTTTCGTCCATCGGGGCATGGAGCACTTCTTCATAATTTGAACGCCATTAATGCAGATCTGATCTTTATTAAAAATATTGATAATGTGATGATGCAACATTGTATGGATGAAATGATGTATTACAAAACAATTTTAGGAGGCTATCTGCTAAAAATTCAATCCAAAGCATTTGATTATGCACATCAGCTCGATCAAATTGAAATTTCAGAAGAAGAAATTCATGAGATTGCAAATTTTCTTTCCGATCAAATGAATGTACATATTTCATCAGAGTTTGAAAAATATGCAAATCAATACAAAATAGAGTATTTAAAATCTAGGATTCATCGTCCTATACGAGTTTGTGGAATGGTTAAGAATGAAGGCGAACCTGGTGGCGGTCCTTTTTGGGTAAAACATGAAAATGGAGAATTAAGTCTGCAAATTGTAGAAATGAATCAAATCAATACAAAATCTGAAAGTCAAAATAAGATTGTAAAATCCGCAACACATTTTAACCCTGTTGATATTGTTTGTGGGGTTAAAAATTACAAAGGTCAAAAGTATGACTTAAAACAGTTTATAGATGCCAAAACCCATTTTGTAGCCATAAAAAATAAGTATGGGAAAAAACTCAAAACTCTAGAGCGCCCAGGGCTTTGGAATGGAGGTATGGCACATTGGAACACTATTTTTGTTGAAGTCCCACTGCATACCTTTAGCCCTGTCAAAAAGGTGGAGGATCTACTAAAAGCAGCACATCAGTTTGAGATTTAAAAAAAATACAAATAATTAGTGTAAGTTTTATTTCTAATGTAACTTTGCATTGTTCTCATTAAAGGGGTGCCGCAAGGCTGAGATCATACCCATTGAACCTAGAACAGGTAATGCTGTTTAGGGAAATACTGAAACACAACGTTTCATTTTTAGTTTAATTTTGTTTAAAAAAGAATAATGACCTCTTTTTATTCGATTAAGAAAATCGCATGAAAAAATATATTCTTTATTTGGTGCTTGCAGTGACTGCAAATTCCATACTTTTTGCCCAAAACAATCAAGCTCAAGATTCTACAACAACACAAAACTTGGATGAGGTGTTGGTTAAAGCAGTAAGAGTAAAACCTAATGCGCCAATTACTCACTCTAATGTGTCAAAAAAAGACCTTCAAAAACGTAATTTAGGCCAAGATATTCCAGTGTTGCTGAATTACCTCCCCTCAGTTGTATCGTCCTCTGATGCTGGAGCAGGAATTGGGTATACCTATTTGCGAGTTCGAGGTACAGATGCCACTCGTATTAATGTTACCATTAATGGAATTCCATATAATGATGCCGAAAGTCAAGGGACATTTTGGGTCAATCTTGGAGATTTTGCATCTTCTGTGGAAAATTTACAATTACAGCGAGGTGTTGGAACTTCAACCAATGGTTCAGGGGCTTTTGGCGCAAGTTTAAACATCTTAACTGATGCTATTTCAGAACATGCTGGTGGCGAAATTGCTAATTCTTTTGGATCTTTTGGAACCCGAAAGCATAATGTGAAATTTACTTCTGGACTTCTCAATGAGCACTTTGAATTTGCAGGACGATTATCTAAGATTTATTCCGATGGATATGTTGATCGCGCTTTTACCGATTTAAAATCTTACTATTTACAAGGAAGTTATGTGGATGATAACACCTTAGTTAAAGTCATAACCTTTGGGGGTAAAGAAAAAACCTATCAATCTTGGTATGGATTGAGTAAAGAACAAATGGAGCAGGACCGTACTCAAAATCCATACACCTATGACAACGAAACCGACAACTATTGGCAAGACCACTACCAATTGCATTGGAATGAAACTTTAAATTCAAATTGGTCTACAAATCTTGGTCTAAACTACACTAGAGGAAAAGGCTATTTTGAGCAATTTAAAGACGATCGTGATGCTATAGATTACAACAACCTTATCAATAATGGGAGTGATGTGATTGTACGCCGCTGGTTAGACAATCATTTTTATGTATTGAATGCCAATGCAACCTACCAAAAAAATGGGTTAGAAATTATTTCGGGCATATCTTATAGCGATTATACCAATGACCATTATGGCGAACTGATTTGGGGAAGCGATTTAGTTTCAGGAACAAGCATCAGAGATCGCTATTATTTAAGTATTTCGGACAAATCTGATTTTAGTATTTTTTCTAAGGCCACCTTTAGAATATCAGATAATATTCAAGCATTTTTAGATCTTCAAACTCGATTTGTAAATTATACCACCACAGGGCTTACATCTGAAAGAGTACCTATTGATGTAGATGAAGATTTTAATTTTTTTAATCCAAAATTTGGGTTAACCTACACACTTAACGGTAATAATAGTATCTATGCTTCATATGCAAGAGCAAATAAAGAACCTAATCGTAATGACTTTGAAAGTAATGCTACAGATGTAAAACATGAAACATTAAATGATTTTGAATTGGGTTGGCGCCATCAATCTAAAGGATTTAGTCTTAATGCCAACTTGTATTATATGCAGTATAACAACCAGCTGGTACTTACTGGAGCCCTAGATAATGTGGGTGAATATCTTCGAGAAAATGTAGATAGCAGCTACCGATTGGGTTTAGAGTTGGACGCGAGTATAGTGCTTACAAAACAATTGACATTGAATTCTAATTTAGCATTGAGCAAAAATAAAGTTCAAGATTTAACGATCAACCGCGATGGAGGAATACAAAATATTGGGGATACGAATATTGCATTTTCACCAGATATCGTCACTACCAACGCTTTGGAATATGCTCCAAACAACAAATTCAGAGCTGCATTGATTGGAAAATATGTAGGAGAACAATACATGAGTAATACGGATACAGAAGCGTCTAAATTAGACAGTTATTTTGTGACAGATTTAAATTTTAGTTATACACTTCCTGTAAACAATGTGTTTAAATCTATTGTATTTACAGGCATGGTCAACAACTTATTTGATTTGGAATATGCAGATCGTGGTTATACTTATTTGGACACTTGGAGCGGCCCAACCGCTACAGAAATACAGGGGTATTACCCACAAGCTACTCGCAACTTTTTATTAGGGATGACTTTAACATTTTAAGTAAGAATTTACTTTGTAATAAAGCCCTGCACCAGTGGTGTGGGGTTTCTTTGTTTATTAAATTTCAGATTAGATTAAACGCTTTATGCATTATTGTTAAGATATAGTGAATTAACAGTTGTGTGGGAATGATTTTTATAGTTTTATCCAGACAGGAAGCATTTATTGAAGAATATTTTAATAATTGTGCGCTTGAAAACGGAAATTCTATTAACGAATCAAATAGTTTGGTAAAATCCAAAATCATATACGTTTTATTAGTTGTTTCAAATCTCGTTTTTTCTCAGCAGAAAATTACTGGGAAAATTTATGGCGAAAAAGCCGTTGCAAAGCATGTAAGAATCACAAATATCACTCAAGATACTTCCACATATTCTGATGAAAAAGGGGATTTTTCAATTAGTGCTTCTGAAAATGACACAATTTCTTTTGAGTCTTCATTTTATATAGCTCAAAAAATTAGGGTCAAAGCACTTCATTTTACTGAAATTTTAGTCATTCAACTTAAAAATCAAGTCAATGAACTTGAGGAAGTTGCTCTTAAAAATAAGACTAAGGAAAAAGAATTTAGTGCTGAAAAACAAAATTTAAACAATCAAATTCGTAAGGATAAAAAAAATAATCTTCACAGATATCAACCTGCAAATTATAACTTTGATTTCGTTGCAGTATTTGGACTTATTTATAATCTACTAAAAAGTAAAAAAAAGCGTAAGCCTACAGAAACCTATATTTCTTATAAAGATTTGGACGAGCTGTTTAAAAAAAGCCATTTTTTTAATGATGCACTTTTGAAAAACACACTTAAAATTACATCGGAATACAAATATTTATTTTTCGATTATTGTGAAGGACAAAATATTAAATCAGATTATTTAAAAAAGGAAAATGAATTTTTATTATTAGATTCTTTGGTTAAGCTCTGTTCCGAATTTTTGAGTTATTTAAACTAATTCGAAATAAACAACTCGTTGCCAATACGTTCTACTCTGTATGGTTTTAGAGAGCACTGTAAATTGGAATTTTGCAGGGGTTGACCTGTAAACAAACTGTATTTGTGTGTTTCGTCACAACCGCAAATTCCTTCTATACCATTTATGTTTAAAATCGCACAATCACTAAAAACATGGTTTGGGTCTGCAGCATCAAAGGCCACAAAACCTGTTCCTGTATTATTCACAATAATTCCGCCATTACCCTCATTAGGGACATACACAGGATTGCTAGGGAACGTTAATTGGTTGTATTGAGAAAGATTAAGGTTCAAACTAAGATTCACGCCTACATTCAACAAAAAATTACAATTTTCATCATAATTTTCTTTTTCTGAACAACGCCACAAAAAGAAACAAAGCAACACCCAACATAAAAAGTTGGGTTTAAAATATTTTAAAAAAAGAGCAATTTTTGGCATTAGTCTCTGAATTTTTATCAACGAATGAGCCAAAATACGACAAAAATTAGTAGAAGTTAAATATTTTGTATATTTGTATACTAATCTCGTGAAAACGAGATTTTTTCTATTTTAGTTTAAGTCTAAAAAATAACCTGGATCCAAATTATAAAAAACAAAATAAACATGAGTAACGTATCATATTACACAGCAGAAGGATTAAAGAAACTTCGTGATGAGCTCCAGCAGTTGAAGGATGTAGAGCGTGTAAAAGCATCTAAGGCCATTGCTGAAGCAAGAGACAAAGGAGATTTGAGTGAGAATGCCGAATACGATGCCGCTAAAGAAGCTCAAGGAATGCTCGAAATGCGTATTTCTAAGCTGGAAGACACCCTTTCAGGTGCTCGATTGATAGACGAGTCGCAGTTAGATACTTCAAAAGCATTGGTATTGTCCAATGTTAAAATAAAAAACCAAGCCAATGGTATGGAACTCACCTACCTTCTAGTTGCTGATGGTGAGGCCGATTTGGCCGCAGGAAAAATATCTGTAAACTCACCCATCGGGAAAGGATTGTTAGGAAAAAGCGTAGGCGATATTGCTGAAATTAAAGTTCCTAATGGTGTAATAAAATTTGAAATTTTAGAAATTACGCGATAAAACTCCATTTATGGCTTCAGTATTTACAAAAATAGTTTCCGGCGAGATTCCTTGTTATAAAATACTAGAAACCGATGAATTTTTGGCTTTTTTAGATATCAATCCCAATGCAAAAGGGCATACACTTTGTATCCCTAAAAAAGAAGTCGATAAATTATTTGATTTGGACGAAGCTACCTACGAAAGGTTGATGAAGTTTTCAAGAGTTGTAGCACTTGCCATTGAAAAAGCAGTTCCATGCAAACGTGTGGGGATGAGTGTTATAGGTCTAGAGGTTCCTCACGTCCACGTGCATTTGATTCCATTAAATGCAATGGAAGATGTGCAATTTATAAAAAAAGAAACCCTTACAACAGAAGATTTCAAAGCAATAGCAAGCACTATTGCTAATTATCTGTAATTTTATTTAGAGCAATTTGAATCGTACTGCCTTTGCCTATTTCGGAAGACAAAACCTTAATTTTCCCATTGTGATATTGCTCAACAATGCGTTTGGCTAGCGACAATCCCAATCCCCATCCTCTTTTTTTGGTGGTATATCCAGTTTCAAAAATGGCTTTGAATTGCTTTTTGGGTATTCCCAAACCATTATCAGTAATTTCAATAATCACTTCATGAGTGGTCGTTTTCAACTCTAAACCAATTTGCCCTTTACCTTTTATGGCATCGACACCATTTTTCACTAAATTTTCAATGGTCCAACTGTAAAGCTCTTCGTTAAGACGAACCAAAATAGGTGTTGATGGTAATTTGATGTCAAAATTAACCATTTGACTGCTGCGTGATTGCAAATATTGCATAGATATTTTTGTGGCCAATATAATATCTGTTGGAATGAGTTGAGGTTTTGAACCAATTTTACTAAAGCGCTCAGCAATGGTTTCTAAACGTTGAATGTCGTTGTTGATTTCATCAATATATGTTGGGTTGATATTTTCATTTTTGAGTAATTCTGACCATCCAATCAACGATGATAGAGGTGTTCCAATTTGATGCGCAGTCTCCTTGGCCATAGCGGTCCAAAGTTTGTTTTGAGAGGCTGTTCTGGAACTTCTATAAAAGAAATATATCAATCCTATAAAAAGTAAAATAATCAAAATCAAAGCTAAGGGGTAATATTTGAGTTTGTTCAACAAAATAGAATTGCCGTAATATAATGTTGATAGCACTTCCCCACCGTAAGTTACTGGTATTGGAGGATTTTCATTAGCAAATCTTTCACTCAATTTTTTCAGATACTCTTGACTATTCTTACCTTTTAAGTCAATGTTATTTGACTGAAAAATACCTTTTGAATCCACAATGATCATTGGGGTGGTGGTATTGCTTTGAATGATTTTCAAAGGTAAATCACTAATATTACCATCTAAATCTTGTATTTTTGTAAGTTCAATTTGTGCTTCAGAAAAGTTTTCCATTTTCACCCGCTCTTCATCTTTAAACTTTTGAAAAAAACGATAAGTGTTCCATAGAATTAAGGAAACAATAATAAACGAGACCAGTATGATAATCCAGTTGACGACCGAACGATTTGAACTTAATTTCATCTGATGATAGTTTCTATTTTTTTAAAGGCTTGTGGAACATCTTAATAATCATAATATTACTTGATTAATAATTAATTGTTGATGTTTCAATAGTTTCATTTTTCAACTTTAAATATAATGCAATTCTGTCGATATTATTGCTTTTAATTTTCATCAACTTCACTTTTACTCGTAACATATTTATTAATTTTGTCATATATTTAGGCCTATGACCTCATTTGAACCAAAAGATTGTACAATTCAACAACTACAAGCCCTTCTGTCTAGCGCTGTGGCTCCGCGCCCAATTGCTTTTGCTAGCACTATTGATATCAAAGGAAATCCAAACTTATCTCCATTTAGTTTTTTCAATATCTTTAGTACCAACCCCCCAATTTTAATTTTTTCTCCAGCGCGCCGTGTCCGAGACAATACAACAAAACATACACTTCATAATGTTCAGGAAGTAAAAGAGGTTGTCATTAATGTGGTACATTACAATATGATTCAGCAAATGTCCTTGAGTAGTACCGAGTATGGTAAGGACGTCAATGAGTTTGAAAAGTCAGGGCTAACAATGTTAAAGTCTGATTTGGTCCGCCCATTTCGAGTGGCAGAATCGCCTATTCAAATGGAGTGTAAGGTAAACGAAATCAAACCTTTAGGTACAGAAAATGGCGCTGGAAATTTAGTGATTTGTGAAGTTTTGAAGATACATATGTCCGAAACTGTTATGAATACCGACGGCACAATTGATCAAGAAAAATTAGATTTGGTTGCACGTGGCGGAGGAAGTTATTATATTCGGGCCAAAGATGGTTTTTTGGAAATTCCAAAGCCACTCAAAACCCTAGGAATTGGTGTAGATGCGTTGCCAAAAGAAGTACGTCAAAGTACCATTTTGACAGGAAATGATTTAGGAATTTTAGGTAATGTTGAAGCACTACCAAGTGCACAAGAATTAAAACAGTTTTGGAGCATTTCGAAGCATCAAGACTTAAAGAACGATTTAAATACAATAGAAGCAATACACATAAAAGCTAAAGAATATTTGCAAGACGGGCAAGTTCAAAGCGCTTGGTGTATGTTATTAAAATAAATAAATTAAATTTTTATATGGAAATACAAGGAAAAATTAAGTTGATCGGCGAGACACAAACAGTGGGGTCTAATGGATTTAGAAAAAGAGAATTGGTGGTGACTACCGAAGAACAATATCCACAACATTTGTCAGTGGATTTTGTACAAGATAAAACAGATTTATTAAATAATTTTCAAGTTGGACAACAGGTAAAAGTTGGCATCAATTTGCGTGGACGTGAGTGGGTAAGCCCACAAGGTGAAACCAAGCATTTTAATTCTATTCAAGGATGGCGCATCGATAGTTTACAGCAAAATCAAGCACCTGCAACAGCACCTCCTGTGCCTCCGATGGAAGCTTTTGAGCCAGCTTCAGACCTCAAAGACAACGAGCCAGACGATTTACCATTTTAATGGTTTTTGAGAGATAATAATTAACATTCAATGGGATCCCTAAACGAAAAAGACTTTCAGGTTTGTTCTGATACTTCAACTTTCAAAAAAGTTCTAAAATCAAAATTAGAACCTAAGAAGTATGCGTCTATTTTGGAGGGAGTTCATTATGAAACAGAGTTGCTAAAACTACAAGCAGAACTTGTAGATTTGCAGCAATGGGTAGCCAAACACAAAAAACGTGTATGTATCGTATTTGAGGGCCGAGATGCTGCTGGAAAAGGCGGAGCAATTCGGCGTTTTACAGAACACTTGAACCCTCGTTCTATGCGTGTAGTTGCCCTAACAAAACCTACTGAAGTTGAGCAAGGGCAGTGGTATTTTAGACGCTATATTAAAGAATTACCAGAGCCAGGAGAATTGGTCTTTTTTGATCGTAGTTGGTATAACCGCGCTGTTGTTGAACCTGTAATGGGGTTTTGTACTGACGAGCAATACAAAAAATACATGGTCCAAGTTCCAGAGTTTGAGCATATGCTTTATGAAGATGGTGTCATTATTATTAAATTTTGGTTTTCCATTTCAAAAGACGAACAACTAAGACGTTTCAATTCTCGGTTGGCCAACCCATTAAAGCAGTGGAAATTTAGTCCTGTGGACAAAGAAGGTCAAAAACGTTGGGATTTATATACAGAATATAAAGAGCAAATGTTTAGTCAAACGCATACTTCTTTTAGTCCATGGATTATCATTAAAACAAACAATAAAAAAGAAGCACGATTAGAAAGTATTCGTCATGTACTTTCTAAGTTTGAATATGATCGGAAGGGAAGTTCAAAAACAATGATTCTACCCGATCCCAATGTGGTGCAACGTTACCATAGATTGATTACAAGAATTGACTAATTATGAGTGAATTAACGCCAAAAAATTTAAAAAAATTGAATTCAAAACGAGGGCTAAAACTTTTTCTTAAAGAAAAGGATATGACCCCTGCAAAGGCGTTACGTATTTTAAATTATGAAGCTAAACTCAAAAAATTACAAGAGGAACTCATCAAACTACAGCAATGGGTTGAGGATGAGGGCGAAAAATTGGTAGTCATTTTTGAAGGTCGAGATGCCGCAGGAAAAGGCGGTGCCATAAGAAGGATTACGCAACACTTGAATCCTCGAGAATTTAATGTGGTAGCCCTCCCAAAACCAACGCCTGAAGAACAAGGGCAATGGTATTTTCAACGGTATATTAAAAATTTACCACGGAGTGGACAAATCACTTTTTTTGACCGCAGTTGGTACAATCGTGCTGTGGTAGAACCTGTTAATGGCTTTTGTACCGATGAAGAGTATAAAATTTTTATGAACCAAGTGAATAATTTTGAGCAAATGCTTATTGAGTCTGGTGTTCGCTTGGTAAAGTTTTATTTTTCGATTTCAAAAGACGAACAAGCGCGACGTTTTAAGGATATTAAAGCTAGTCCAGTCAAAAAATGGAAGTTTAGTCCCGTAGATCAAACGGCGCTAGAACGTTGGGATGATTATACCGATTATAAGAAAAAAATGTTTGAAAAAACAGACACAAAAATTGCCCCTTGGATTGTTATAAAGGCCAATAAAAAAATGCGAGCAAGGGTAGAAGTGGTTCAAAAACTTTTGGAGATTATTCCTTATAAAGTGACATAACGCATAAATTTAAGCCCTAAATGATAAAAATAAGCACTACTTTTCTATTCTTTATTTCAACTGTCTTTTTATTTGGACAGTCAATAGATGATTCTTTTTCAAGAAAAAAAATGAAAGAGGATTTAAAGGTTTTCAAGAGAATAAGATTAGAAGCTAACTCTGGATTATATAAATACAGAACAAAGGAACAAATTGATAGTATTTATGTCTGGGCCAAAAACAAAGTTGAAAACTCATCAACTTATCTTGATTTTTATATATAAGTAAGCTAACAGATTTTGAGGGAAGTTTACACAATGGTATAGATTTTCCTGAAAAATATTGGAAAAATATGCGCAAAGAACCTTATGGATATTTTCCATATCCAATAAAATGGATAGACGGAAAGTGGAGAATAAATTTTGATAAAGGCATTATTCCTTTAGGAGCAGAAATTATTTCAATAAATAAAATTCCAATAGCAATAATCATAGATAATCTGTCTAAATATTATACTACGGATGGCGTTAATATTACAGGAAAACGTATTGGAATGAGAACTCATTTTCCAAGATATTTTAGGTGGCATTATGGTCTTACAGATAATTTTGAGGTGGAGTATTGCTTGGAAAACTCAAAACAAAAGAAAACAGAAAAACTTAAAAGTGTCAGTTATTTAAATTACTACAAGAGTTTTAAATCAAGACATTCAAAACCATTCGACGAAATGTATTATGTGGATTTAGTTGAAAATCAAAAATACAAATATGAAAAAATCGATAATTCAACAGGAATATTAACAGTTCATACTTTCGATATGGGGGACGAAAATACTGATGAGCATAAAAGATATTGTAAGTTTCTTGATCGTGTTTTTAGTGATTTAAAAGTTGATGATATAAAGAATCTTATTGTAGATGTACGACTTAATGGAGGAGGTAAGGATCCTAACGATTTAGTGACTTTTTCATATTTAACAAAAAGAAAATTTCAGGAGAATAAAGATGCATGGATTAGTTTCCAAAAAATTCCATTATTACGATATATAGATTTTTGGCTACCAAAATTCTTGAGGCCTTTTTTTGTATGTAAATACAATAAGATGTTTAAAAAACAATTTCCTTTAAATAGAAAATGTAGATTTTATCAAGATGAAAACAGTAAAGACCATATTGTTAGGGAGCCTAACATTAATGCTTTTTTAGGTGATGTATATTTACTTACTAGCCCTGCTGTAGCTTCCGCAGGGAGTCTATTTGCTGCTATGGTGGTTGGAAATGAAAATACAATAACAGTGGGAGAGGAAACGATGGGGGGATATTATGGTCATAACGGTCATACAGCTCTAGCTTATAAGCTTCCAAACTCTAAGATTGAAACTTATTTTTCAGTTGTAAACTTAGAACAAGATGTTCCTAAAAAATCGAATCAGATTTATGGTAGAGGAATAATTCCAGACCATTTGATTTCACAAACTTTTGAGGATTTTATAAACAATGAAGACACCCAATTGAAATATGTCTTTGAATTGATAAGGAAATAATGAAAAATAATCTTTTAGGCTTGCATTATTTCATCATAACGAAAACAACTGATTTCATGATCGTTAACCATACCTGTGGCTTGCATATGTGCATAGACTACAGTACTACCAACAAATTTGAATCCACGTGTTTTTAAATCCTTACTAATGGTATCACTCAAAGGGGTATTGGCGGGGAGTTTTTTATAATCTGTAATGTGATTTTTTATGGGTTTTCCATCAACAAAACTCCAAATATAATCGCTAAATCTTCCAAATTCTTCTTGGATATTCAAAAACGCTTGAGCATTGGAAATTGCTGCTTTTATTTTGAGTTTATTTCGAATGATTCCCTTGTTTTGAACCAATTCTTGGAATTTTAGATTATCATAATTAGCGATTTTATGATAATTAAAATGATCAAAAGCTTTTCTAAAATTTTCACGTTTTTTAAGTACAGTGATCCAGCTCAGCCCCGCCTGAAAGGTTTCAAGAATTAGAAATTCAAATAGTTTATGATCATCAAAAAGCGGAACACCCCATTCGGTATCATGATAATTTTCATAGAGGGCATTACCCTCGCACCAGCCACAGCGTTGTTTTTTTGTCATGATTTAAATGTATTAAAAAATCATTTCCAAAAAAATAGAAACACTAACTAACTTATCTGCTTCTTTGAACCCAAAACTTTTTTGGGTAAATTCTAAACCGAATAGAGTTGAACGTTCAATGTGTTCATGGAAATATTCACCACCAATACCAATTTTATACAATGTCCCTTCGTTTAATTCTCCTTTACCAAACATTTTTCCATAACCGAATCGAATAAAGCCATTATCATCTTTTTGAATGATGTTGTATCGTATGTCAGGATAAATTGAAAAAAAAAGTAAATTTGGTTTGTTATGCCAATCCAATTCAGCATTAAGCCCCATTGATATTCGTTTGTTAATTGCAATACCTAAAGTGTTTTTTACAAAAAGTGCGTTTGGAACAATCCAACTTGAGTCGTCGTCAGAACTTAAACCTTCACTATTAAGCGTAAGTGTTGCAGCAATCCCAATTTTATAAAATAATTGACGGTCAAAATCATCATTTTGCCCAACGGAAATAAATGTAACGCAAAGAAATATTTGTAGGTAAAGAAGTTTCATAAACAAATGGGCTTGTTTATGTTTTAACAAAAATTATTCCTTTTTGAAACTTTCAATAAAAACTTCAACAGAAATAGCATTATCAACAGAAAAATCTCCAATTTTTGTACGTCTCAATGCAGATAAATGTGCGCCAGAATTTAGTGCTTTTCCAAAATCGTGTGCTAAAGATCGGATGTATGTGCCTTTGCTGCACTGAATTTCAAAATCTACTTCTAAGTCATTTATGGCAGTAATATTGAAAAAATCTATAACTACTTTACGTGCCGAAATTTCCACTTCTTTTCCTTCTCTTGCAAACTCATAAAGACGTTTTCCGCCTTTTTTTAGTGCCGAAAAAATAGGGGGATATTGTTCAATATTACCTGTAAATTGCGCAGTTGTTTGATGGATTAACTCTTCTGTTATGTGTGTTGTAGAAAATGTAGCATTAATCTCCGTTTCTAAGTCATAAGAGGGTGTTGTGCTGCCCAAAACGAGTGTTCCAGTATATGTTTTTACTTGTGCTTGATATTGCTCAATTTGTTTTGTTTTTTTTCCTGTACAAATCATTAAAAGCCCTGTAGCCAAAGGATCTAGAGTACCGGCATGTCCGACTTTAATTTTTTTAATTTGAAATGTTTTTCGAATATGCCAACGCAGTTTATTGACCACCTGAAAAGAGGTCCATTCAAGGGGTTTGTCAATCAACAATAGCTGACCATTTTTATAGTCTTCAAGAGTTTTCATGACTTAAAAATAGGTTGATAAAATGGCAATAATTCCAACCACAGCACAGTAGTATGCAAAATATTTTAACTGACTATTTTTCACCAAACGAATCATCCATGTACACGCCAATAAGCCCGACACAAATGCTGCAATAAATCCAATAGCTAATGATGTAATTTGAGCACTTTCGTAATTCAATTCTCCACTAAAAATATCTTTAAAAATTTTTCCAAAAATTAGAGGAATGACCATCAAAAATGAAAATCGGGCCGCTTTGGTTTTGTCAATTCCTAGGAGTACGGCTGTAGAAATGGTGGCACCAGATCTTGAAATCCCTGGAATCATCGCTATAGCTTGTGCAACACCAATCGTAAAAGCAGTTTTAACACTTACATTTTTTGAAGTGTTTTGCGCACGATCGGCCAAAATTAATAAAAGCCCAGTAGCCATGAGCATTGCGCCAACTAAAACAATATTATTTGAAAACAAAGACTCTAATTCAGTTTCAAAAAAGACACCAATTAAGGACGCAGGAATCATTGAAATTATAATTTTAAAAACGAATTGAGTATTAGAATTCCATTCAAATTTGAGAAGCTCTTTTATGATTTCAATAATATCCTTTCTAAACACAACAATAGTACTCAAGGCTGTTGCAAAATGTAGAACTATTGTAAAAATCATACTTTCTTTTGGTAGAGAATTGTCGCCAAGCAGCGATTTTCCAAGTTCCAAATGTCCGCTCGAAGATACAGGAAGAAACTCTGTAAATCCCTGAATTACACCTAAAATAAGACTGTCTAAATAATCCACTTATGCTTTCGGTTTTAGAAGAATTGCATAGATCTGAATGCCAAAACCAATAAGAATGAGTGTAGGAGCAATTCGTATTCTTTGCACACTAAAAATAGCATCACTAAAAACATTGGGGTCATCAGAACCACCGCCCACCATTAGAATAAATCCTAAAGCAATAAAAGCTAAGCCGATTAACATCCAAATGTAGTTTTTCTTTGAAAATACAAAATTTTGTTTTGCTGATTCTTTTCGTTTTTTTTCTCCCATAATTTATTTAAATTCAGTAAAAAGTGTATCGTTTTTTATTTCGATTTGTGCAATATGTTCGCTTGTTCCAAGCCAAAATTTTGGAAGATGCAAACGAACAGACTGATTCAGAGCATACTTTTTTAAGGTGTCAATATTTAAACCTTGCTCAATTCCTCGATTGATGTAATATTGATCTCCTTTTTGGTCTATAAAAACAATGTCAAAACTTGTTCTTTCTTTAATCTCTATGATGTGTGCATTGGTTATTTCACATTTTTCAGGCTTTGGATTTTGAATTATGCAGCTGTTCAATATAATACAAGTTAAGAATAGAGATAAATATTTCATAAACCTTAGTAATAAAGTTGGTCTGTTTTTAGGTTTAAAAACCGTTGTGTAGCCAAGTGTGTGCTGATCCATGTGATAAATATACCAACTCCTAATATACCAACAGCTAATATCCCCAATTCTACAGGGTAATTAATGAGTTTTAACTCTGGAAAAGAAGTGTTGAGATAATAAATAAGCAAACCATTGGCGCCAATGCCTATCAATGCTCCTAAAATTCCTAATCGGATATTTTGAAACACAAACGGTCTTCGTATGAATTGTTTTGTTGCTCCTACCATTTGCATGGTTTTAATTGAAAAACGCTTAGAATATACGGCTAACCGAATAGAACTGTTGATGAGCAACATTGCAATAATGGCGAATATCCCACTAATGACCAAAATCCAAAACCCAAGACGTTTTACATTACTATTCATAAGCGAAACAAGGTCTTTATCATATTTCACATCCTCTACAAAATTTTTCTGTAGTGCTTTTTCGGAAATACTATCCAATCTTTTTGAAGTGACATAAGGAGCAAGTAAATTGATTTCAATGGAGTTTTTTAACGGATTGTAACCTACGTCATCCAAAAAGTCTTTACCATACTCAGCAGTCATGAAAGTGGCTGCTTCGTCTTTGGATATAAATCGTGTTTGTTTGACATAACTGGCCACGCTCAAACTTTTCTTTAATTGATTAATTTCGATGGGTTTTGTCTCATCTTCCAAAAAAATGGTAAGAACTACCTTTTCTTTAAATTCGTCAGAAATATGTTTAGCATTAATCACTAAGACACCTAAAATTCCGAGTAAAAAAAGTACCAAACTAATGCTGATGATTACTGAAAAATAGGAGGAAATTAAACGTCTTTTTTGATGCTTTTCAAATGTTGAGCCCATAGCTTTTGTCTTGGTTTGGTAAAAATATAAAACTTCCTCAAATAAAATGTAAATTTGCACCCAATAAAGTATAGATAATGACGTATAATTTTAGAGAAATTGAAGCCAAATGGCAAAAGTATTGGGAGCAAAACAGCACTTTTAGAGCAGATAATGATTCTGATAAGCCTAAGTATTATGTTTTAGATATGTTTCCTTACCCCAGTGGAGCTGGTCTGCATGTAGGGCATCCTCTTGGATATATCGCCTCTGATATTTATGCAAGATACAAACGTCATCAAGGGTATAACGTATTACACCCTCAAGGCTATGATAGTTTTGGTTTGCCTGCCGAACAATATGCTATTCAAACAGGGCAACATCCTGCGATCACTACTCAAGCTAATATTAATACCTACCGGCGCCAATTAGATCAAATAGGATTTTCTTTTGATTGGAGTCGAGAAGTACGAACCTCTTCTCCGGATTATTATAAATGGACACAATGGATTTTTATTCAATTATTTGAATCTTGGTATGATCACACGACCAATAAAGCACAGCCAATTTCAGACCTTACAGCTCTATTTTTAAAAGAAGGAAACGAAAATGTTGATGCTGTTTGTGATGATGATACACCCTCTTTTTCTGCTGCACAATGGAATGCTTTTTCAGAAAAAGAACAACAAAATATTCTTTTAAAATACAGATTAACCTATTTGGCAGAAACTGAAGTCAATTGGTGTCCAGAGCTAGGTACAGTTTTGGCCAATGATGAAATTGTCAATGGGGTTTCAGAGCGCGGAGGATTTCCTGTGGTTAGAAAAAAAATGACTCAGTGGAGTATGCGTATTTCTGCCTATGCCGATCGTTTGTTAGTAGGTCTTGATACAATAGATTGGACCGATGCGCTTAAAGAAAGTCAGCGTAATTGGATTGGAAAATCTGTAGGCGCATCTGTGCGCTTTAATGTTGTAGATTTTGATGCCAAAATTGAAGTTTTTACCACTAGACCCGATACAATTTTTGGAGTTTCATTTATGACGCTTGCTCCGGAACATGAACTTGTTAAAACCATTACAACAGACGCACAAAAATCAGCAGTTGAAAATTACATTTTAGCCACCTCTAAACGAAGCGAGCGTGAGCGAATGGCGGATGTAAAAACTATTTCAGGTGTTTTTACGGGAGCTTATGCCGAGCACCCATTTACGAAAGAACCAATTCCTATTTGGATTGGAGATTATGTGCTTGCAGGTTATGGAACAGGTGCTGTAATGGCTGTGCCTTGTGGTGACCAAAGAGATTATGATTTTGCAAAACATTTTGATATTTCTATTCCAAATATTTTTCACGATACTGATATTTCAAAAGAAGCATTTATAGATAAATCAAATACCAAAATTGCAAACAGTCAATTTTTGGACGGATTAGATTTTAAAGCAGCTACAGCATCAGCGATTGAAGCGCTAGAAAAAATAAATCAGGGTGAAGGTAAAATTAACTATCGTTTGCGAGATGCTGTTTTTTCTAGACAGCGCTATTGGGGAGAGCCTTTTCCAGTGTATTATATAGACGGGATGCCACAAATGATAGATCAAAACTATTTACCAATTTCGCTTCCAGAGGTTGAAAAATATTTACCAACGGAAGAAGGAGAGCCGCCTTTGGGACGTGCTGAGGTTTGGGCATGGGATACGCAAAAAAACACAATTGTCCATAATTCTGAAATCGACCATAAAACAGTATTTCCATTAGAGCTCAATACCATGCCAGGTTGGGCGGGGAGCTCGTGGTATTTTAACCGTTATATGGATCCTCACAATTCAGATGAATTTGCAAGTCAAGAGGCGCTAAATTACTGGCAAGAAGTAGATTTGTACATTGGTGGGAGCGAGC
>Ga0209138_1001629_pt1 | contig 18756 bp, 14 predicted proteins | sample SaaInl3SG_22_DNA_FD_184645 | JGI IMG/M metagenome (GOLD analysis project Ga0209138, IMG submission 184645) | Marine microbial communities from expanding oxygen minimum zones in the Saanich Inlet - ESP_153SG_22_DNA (SPAdes) (version 2) | ecosystem: Environmental > Aquatic > Marine > Intertidal...
CCGAACTCGCCTCTAGCTTCACTCCTTTTTGCGTCAATTCCTTGGCTCGTTTTAAAACACGCATAATCATTTGTTCTGCAACTAAACTTGTTTTGTGAAGATAGACTTGCCAATACATCAAGCGACGGGCCGTTAAAAATTTCTCAATAGAATAAATCCCTTTTTCTTCAATAACTAACTCATCGTTTATAACGTTCATCATTGAAATAAGACGTTCACTATTGATATTTCCTTCAGATACTCCTGTGTAAAAACTATCTCTCTTAAGATAGTCCGAACGATCAATGTCGAGCTGCCCAGAGATGAGCTGTCCAAAAAATGAACGATGATAGACCCCTTTAAACATTGATATCGCCATATCAAGAGCACCATTAAACTCTATATTGAGGGATTCCATGAATTTTAAAGAGATTGCTTCATGACTGATAGATTCTACAATACTATGCTCCATCGCATGACTGAATGGTCCATGACCAATATCATGCAATAAGATGGCGATGTATAACCCGTTTTCTTCAGCTTCAGAAATTTGAACGTTTTTAAATCGTAAAATTCGAACGGCATTTTGCATAAGGTGTAAACATCCCAGCGCATGATGAAATCGGGTGTGGTGAGCACCAGGATATACAAGATAGGATAACCCCATCTGAGATATTCGACGCAACCGTTGAAAATATTTGTGAGCAATTAAATCAAAAATTAATGTATTTGGGATTGTAATAAATCCGTAAATTGGATCGTTAAATATTTTAAGCTTGTTGTTCGTATTCAAACTTTATAGTGTTAAATTTACATTCAGAAACTTTCTATTAAAATTTCACATTGTAAAAATACTAAAACGAAAGGACTTCTTTTCTTAAATAAAAAAATATCATATGAGTAACATTAATATTTTATGGGTTGATGATGAAATTGAGTTTTTAAAACCTCATATCATATTTTTAGAACAAAAAAACTACAAGGTTACTCCATGTAAAAGTGGCACAGAAGCCCTAATTCTTATCAAAGAAAACGATTTTGATATTGTGTTTTTAGATGAAAATATGCCTGGTTTATCTGGTTTAGAAACCTTATCGGAACTCAAGGAAATTAAAGCAACACTCCCTGTGGTGATGATCACTAAAAGTGAAGAAGAATATATTATGGAAGATGCGATTGGAAATAAAATTGCTGATTACCTCATTAAACCTGTCAACCCAAATCAAATTCTTTTATCACTCAAGAAAAATTTAGATCATGACCGGTTGGTTTCAGAAAAAACATCTTCTAATTACTTACAAGAATTTCGTAAAATATCCATGAATTTAAATGAGATAAATTCATTTGAAGAATGGGAACAGCTTTATAAAAAATTAGTTTTTTGGGAATTAGAGTTAGAATCTTCTAACGATGCGACTATGAGTGAAATATTGGACGCTCAAAAAATGGAAGCAAATCAACAATTTGGACGTTTTATTGAGAAGTTTTATCCCGATTGGTTTGAGGACTATCAAGCCCCTGTGATGTCTCATACTTTATTTAAAAATAAGATTGCAGAGCAGCTTACCACCTCTCAACCTACCTTGCTTATTGTGATTGACAACTTAAGGTATGACCAATGGAAGGTATTGGAACCAACCGTAAATACTCATTACAAAACACAAAAAGAAAGTTTGTATTATAGCATACTTCCAACAGCAACTCAATATGCTAGAAATGCATTGTTTTCGGGCCTAATGCCTAGTGAAATGGAAAAATTATATCCGCAGTATTGGAAAAATGATCCCGACGAAGGAGGTAAAAATTTATTTGAAGCCGAATTTTTAGATGCGCAATTAAAGCGTTTGGGGCTTTCTCATTTGAAGTATGAATATATAAAAATCACCAATTTAAAAGCAGGAAAAAAACTATCTGAAACCTTTAAAACAAAAGCTAATAATGATTTAACCGTTTTGGTCTATAATTTCGTAGATATGCTGTCGCATGCAAAAACCGAAATGGAAGTTCTTAAAGAACTTGCCTTCAACGATAAAGGGTATCGATCACTTACAAAAAGTTGGTTTCAAAATTCACCCTTACTCGATATAGTTAAACAAGCAAAAGAGCTTAATTTCAAACTCATCATTACTACAGATCACGGAACAATCAATGTGAAAAACCCATCTAAAGTCATAGGAAATAAAGACACCAGTCTTAATTTGCGTTACAAAACAGGTAGAAGCCTTTCTTATGAAGAAAAGGATGTCTTAGCAGTAAAAGATCCTAAATCGATTCACCTCCCTTCTGTCGCGATGAATAGTACTTTTATTTTTGCTAAAGAGAATCTCTTTTTTGCGTATCCGAACAATTACAATTATTATGTGAATTATTTTAGAAATACCTATCAACATGGTGGAATTTCTTTAGAAGAAGTCATCATCCCTTTTGTGATTTTAAACCCTAGATAATATGACTACAAAACTACATTTCACTCTGGAAGAACTCCCCAAAACTGCTCAAACAATTCTTGAAAAAGTGCAATCAAAAACAGTACTGTTTTATGGAGAAATGGGTACAGGTAAAACAACATTAATTAGCGCGATTGTCAAAGAAATGGGAGGAACCGAACCTGCTTCCAGTCCAACATTTTCTATTGTGAATGAGTATGAAGTTACGAATGATACCGTATATCATTTTGACCTATACAGACTCAAAAACAAAAATGAAGCATTGGACATGGGAATTGAAGATTATTTATATTCTGATTCATGGAATTTTATAGAATGGCCAGAAAAAATTGTGAACTTACTCCCCGAAAAAGTAACGGTTTTGGAGCTAACACTTGCAGATGATGGGAGTAGAATTCTAAAACTCTCAGAAAAATAGTAATCTAACGATTAGTCAAAAAATTAATTGTAAATTAGATACTTTATATTGAAGGCTATGCATAAACCAACTTCCCCTTTTACAAGAGAACAATTACTTCCAAAAGAAGAAACTTTAGAACTTACTAAAGAAAAAGGCACCTTGTTTATTGGGATCCCTAAAGAAACCTCCTTTCAAGAAAAAAGAGTGTGCCTGACACCAGATGCTGTATCTGCATTGACCAGTAATGGTCATCGTTTACTAATAGAATCGGGTGCTGGAGAGAATGCCTTTTTTGAGGATCATGAATACAGTGAGGCGGGTGCAGAAATTTCTACAGACAGAGCAAAAGTATTTGCATGCCCCATTATTCTTAAGGTAGAACCCCCTACTCTAGAAGAAATTGCACTTTTAAAACCAAAAGCACTATTAATTTCTGCACTGCAATTAAAAATGCAGCATAAAGACTATTTTAAAAAACTAGCCGAAAAACAAGTCTCAGCACTTGGATTTGAATTAATAAAAGACCAAGAAGGTGCGATTAATGCAGTTCGGCAAATAAGTGAAATTGCGGGCTCTGCCTCTATTTTGATTGCCTCTGAAATAATGTCAATTACAAATGACGGCAATGGGCTAATGTTTGGCAACGTCAGTGGAGTACCTCCAACAGAAGTGGTTATTATTGGTGCTGGAACAGTAGGTGAATTTGCAGCACGTGCTGCCATTGGACTCGGAGCAAATGTGCGCGTATTTGATCATTCAATTACAAAACTTCGAGCATTACAAGCAAATATTCGACAAACCGTTTATACTTCTACAATGCAACCTAAAAACCTCCAAAAAGCATTGATGCGTTGTGATGTTGCGATTGGCGCAGCTAAAGGAAACAACAGAGCGCCTATTTTGGTAAATGAAGCATTGGTAGAGCAAATGAAATCAGGAGCTGTTATAATTGATGTTAGTATTGACATGGGGGGTTGTTTTGAAACCAGTGAAGTCACCACTCACGACAATCCAACGTTTATAAAACACGATGTAATTCATTATTGTGTGCCTAATATTTCAGCACGTTATGCACGAACCTCCTCAGTGTCAATTAGTAATATATTTACGCCCTATCTTTTAAAAATAGCAGAAGACGGAGGTATAGAAAATTCACTTAGATTTGACCATGGTTTAAAAAATGGATTGTACTTTTACCACGGCATTTTAACAAATAAATCTGTAGCCGAATGGTTCGATTTAGAGTACAGTGACATCAATCTTTTAATCTTTTAAACACATACATGAAACTTGTATACCGTTTTGGCTTTTTCTTTGGAGGTTTCTCTATAGGATTGGTGTTTTTAATGTTTTTTTTAAGTGGAAAAAAAACAAGTTGTGCTTATGGTCCAGATGCTCGCGTATTGAAAAATATTCAAATCAAAAGTATTCGATATTCTGAATCCGTTCAAGAGCAACTTAACTCTAATCAAATTGACACTTTAACCTTAAATTCTATCTTTAAAGGGGCTGATATTAATTTTGGGAAAAGCGATACTAAATCCGTTCCTTGTAAAACCTACCGAGTTGTTGGAAAAATCTATGAAATGGACGTTGAAAACTGTGAGCGTGTTGCAACAATCAAAACACTCTATCTTCGCTAAACGCCCGTCTTTGTTTTTCCTTTTTTATTAAATTGAGTTCTCGACTTGTTTGTCCGGCAACTGAAGTGTTTTCTTCCGCCCTTCTAATAAGATATGGCATAACGTCTTTTACGGGACCAAATGGAAGGTATTTAGCAACGTTGTATCCATGTTCTGCCAAGTTAAAGCTGATATGATCACTCATGCCATACAACTGACCAAACCAAACACGACTATCATTGTTAGATATCTCATAAGCTTTCATAAGCTCTAGTGCTAAATGAGTACTTTCTTCATTATGAGTTCCAATAAAAAGATGAATGGTTTCTAGGTTTGACAGTGAATACTTTATTGTGTCGTTGAAAAGGGTGTCTGTAAGGGCTTTAGTGTCACAAATAGGGGATGTATAACCCATGTCTTTAGCACGTTGTCGTTCCTTTTCCATATAAGCACCACGAACTACCTTAAAACCTAACTTAAAATTAGATTGCTTGGCTTTGGTATGAATTTTTTTAAGATAGTCCAAACGATCCCATCGATACGTTTGTAGCGTACTGTAAACAATTAATGCATCGGTATTGAAAGTTTCCATCAGTTCTAAAACCAGATCATCGACTGCATCTTGAATCCAGCTTTCTTCTGCATCAATAAGGATTTTAACATTATGAAGTTTCCCTGCTTCACAAACAGTTTTAAAACGAGTTTTAATGCGTTCCCACTGTTCATTTTCAGTTGTAGTTAAGGATTTCTTTTCACTTATTTTTTGATATAAATAAAAACTACCAAAAGCACTCGGTTTAAAAACAGCTATTGGCAAGGCTTCTTTATCTTTTGAAAATTCTATAAGGTTTAAAATGGTTTTAAGGGCAAAATCAAACTGATTCTCCACTGCTTTTCCTTCAACTGAATAATCTAAAACACTGTACACTTTACTGGCATGCATTTTATTAATTATTGGCAAGCAATCTACTTCATTGACACCTCCACAAAAATGATCAAATACTGTAAAACGAATTAAGCCTTCAACAGGAAGATGTGCCTTCAATGCAAAATTAGTAGCAGCTGTACCAATACGAACGAGAGGTTCGATTGAAATCATTTTAAATAAAAAATAGGCACGTTCCAATTCGGAATCCGATTTCAAGTGAAAGGCTATTTCAGTGTTATTAAAGTTTACAGCCATAAAAATATCTTATAGTTTCCCACAAATATATTTAATAGTAGTTATAATATTTATAATTTTCTACTTAATTTCACGTTTTTAAATTTTGACTTCCTGTTCCATGAAATCCATACCGTCCACATCTTATTCTGTTCATTTTAATGAACACTGTTATAAAGAGCTAAACGTTTATTTGGAAGCCTCTAATTTTTCTAAAATATTCATCCTAGTGGATACTAATACTCATACGCATTGTTTACCAAAGTTTTTGTCAAATATAGATTGTGATACGGCTTTTGAAATCATTGAAATGGAAGCGGGTGAGGTTCACAAAACCCTAGAAACTTGTTATCAAATTTGGAAAAGTCTCTCTGATTTGGATGGCGACCGAAAATCACTTATCATTAATTTAGGTGGAGGCGTTGTCACTGATTTAGGAGGATTTGTTGCATCAACATTTAAACGTGGAGTCCGTTTTGTAAACGTTCCTACTTCGCTCCTATCCATGGTAGACGCTTCTGTTGGAGGCAAAACAGGTGTGGATTTAGGTACAATTAAAAATCAAATTGGCGTGATTAATTTCAGTGACATGGTTCTTGTCGATGTTTCCTTTTTAGAAACACTTCCAGCCGAAGAAATGCGCTCTGGACTTGCAGAGATGTTAAAACATGGATTGATTAAAGATGCGGATTATTGGAACCGTTTGTGCAACTTAAAATCTCTTGATTATTCAGAATTAGGAGGGTTAATACATGAATCTATTATCATAAAAAATGAAGTTGTAATTCGAGATCCAAATGAACATGGGGAACGAAAACAGTTGAATTTTGGTCACACCTTAGGGCATGCAATTGAATCCTATTGCTTGGATAATCCAGCTATGCAAACATTATTACATGGTGAAGCCATCGCTGCAGGAATGATTATGGAAGGGTATTTGTCGGTAAAAACCTGTGGGTTGCCCGAAAGCGCGCTTAATGAAATAAAGAATACATTAAAATCGATTTATGGTTCTGTAGATTTTACCGAAAATGACAAAAGCTCAATTATTGAGCTTTTGAAATATGATAAAAAGAATTCTCACGGACAGGTTAAATATGCGCTGTTGGAATCTATTGGATCGTGTAAAATTGATATACTTGTTGATGATAATTTAGTCAATGAAGCGTTTTTATTTTACGCCCAATAAACAAAATTAACCATTCATATCATTAAATATAGAATGCATTAAACGCTTTTTATCGTTGATACTTTCTTCTAACGAAATCATTGTTTCTGTTCTGTAAACACCCTCTATTGCATCTAGTTTAAAGATAATTTCCTTTGCATGAGTTGTGCTTTTAGCACGGATTTTACAGAAAATATTAAATTTACCTGTTGTAATATGTGCAACAGTTACATGTGGGATATCATAAATCCGTTCTAAGACAAATTTTGTTTGAGATGTATTTTGAAGAAAAACTCCTACATAAGCAATAAAGGAATATCCCAATTTTTGATAATCTAACGTTAAAGAGGAGCCTTTAATAATCTTAGCATCTTCCATCTTTTTTACGCGAACGTGAACCGTACCAGCAGAAATCAATAATTTTTTTGCGATGTCTGTGAATGGAACTCGTGTATTATCAATCAACATATCCAGAATTTGGTGATCGATTTCGTCTAATTTTACTTTGGCCAATTTATTTGATTTAATAATTTATATTCATTAAAAGTACAAATTTAATAAAAATTACATAATAAAAACAAGACTTACGTTAAATTACTATTAATAAACAATGGGATTTTAGTGAATTCCTTCATTATGAAATCGATTTCGTTGCCGATAGAAAGTACTTCAAAATTAGGATGAGATACCACTTTAAAATTAGCATCTATCTCCATATGTCCATATTTTTGAGTTAAATCTCCTACAAAAACTACTTTAGGTTTAAATAAAACTACGAAAGATTCTAATACTTCAGTATGTTGTATTCCTATGTCATTGTATACCCCTGGTTTTGATGGATTTAGAAGTGCATTTCTAACAATCACATCATAAAAATTCTTATCATTCTCAGGGATATCAAAGTAAGGCTTGTAAGCAGCACCTGAAACGGGGTTGTTAGCAATAAAGTCAATTGCACTAATTAAAGCTAAGGCCATATACTTTCGAGTTACCTCTCTACTGTAGTCTTTAGGAAAATGTCCCGCTTCAAACAAAACAGTTGGAGTTCCATTACACTGAAAATAATCACCTACGCAATTGTCATTGAAGCCATCATCGTAACGCCCAATTTGATTTGTTAAGTAAGGTTGTAATGTTGAATTCATATGTTGTATGATTTCCATTGATTTCTGACGTGTGATTGTTAGAGATCGTTCTTTATTTTCGGATGGCGAGAGAAAGCTAAGAACCGCAGAATTCGGTGTTTTTCCTGCACTAAAAATTGTACGTTGCCCATGCATATTAAAACAAAAATGCGGCTTAAAAGACTCAAAAGAGGTTCTTAGAATTTTGCTTTCCGACTGAGTCAACGCCTGAGCATCTCTATTTAAATCAACTTGATTCTTATTTAGTCGTGTATAAGCCTCAGCCCCATCTGGGTTAAGAATGGGTATGATAAAAAGTGTGCATGCTTCAAGAAGTGCTTTAGAATCCGCTAACTCAAAATAATTAAACAAATCAAAAATTGCTTTTGTGGTCGTACTTTCATTGCCATGCATTTGTGACCATATTAAGATTCGTTTTGTCCCAGTACCTAATTGAAGGGCATGAATTGGCAATCCACTTTCTGAGGTGCCTAAGATGGTACGGCTAAATCGATTTGTTAAGGAAGCTAACAAGGGCTCTATGTGTGCGTTTGTAATATAGCGATTCTTTAAAGCAGTTGCTTTAAAAGAATTGTATTGGGATAAAAAATAAGGTGCGTCTAACATGCATATCTAATTAAGATTACAAATGTAAACATTATACTTTTTACATTTGTAAACAAAATAAAAGCGCTCAGAATATACAAATGTATACATATTTAGATCTCAATTCGGTGTCTTCAATAAAATAAATTACTTTAATTAATAAATATATTATAAAATACTATATATCAGATAATTAAAGTATTTTATTAAAGTTTTAATTTAATAATTATTTAATCATAATACGTTGTTATTTGTATATTTCAAAACAATATGTTACATTTGTAAACTCCCTTTAACGCTACACATGTAAACTATGATTGATACAACAGAATTCAACATTCGACTCAAAAAAATCCTTGACTATTATGGTTTATCAGCTTCTGCTTTTGCTGAAATTATTACAGTACAACGCTCCAGTATTTCACATATCTTAAGTGGACGCAACAAACCAAGCTTAGAATTTATCACCAAAGTACTCAATGCTTTTCCCGATATTGAACTTTTATGGCTCTTAAGTGGTGTTGGTGAATTTCCTAAAAGCACTACCCCACTCCCAAAGGTTGAACCTATACAAAACGTTTCAAACCCTATTTCAGCCATTTCTACTGACGACACTTCTATTGAACGCATCGTGATCTTTTACCGAGATGGGAGTTTTAAAAATTATTCGACGAATACAGCAAAATAATTTATATTGCTAAATCCCTTTTGTATGTTTGTAGGATTAAAACATTCGAATTTTTAGATCCAAAATAAATGAAATACCTAATAATTTTTAGTGCTTTATTATTGAGCAGTTGCTACGAGGTAGAACGCAATTGTAACAACTTCAAAACAGGAACTTTCGAGAGTACAATCACTATTGATGGGGAAGAATATAAGTCAACATTCTCTAGAACTTCTGATCTACAAGTGGAAGCTTTTAACGGAGTAAAAGACTCAGCAAAAGTGCGTTGGATCAACGATTGTGAGATGATTTTCAAAACAATTAACCCTAAAAATCGGGCAGAACAAAAAGATATTCATCTTAAGATTCTAAGCACAACAAAAGATAGCTATACGTTTGAATATGGTTACGTTGGTGATACCAACAAACAAAAAGGAGATGCTAAACGAGTTAATTTAGAATAAGGTTATTTGACCTTCGTTATTAAAGCTTTCCGATTCTGGATCTTTTGGACCATCATTAGCTATGTTTTTAGTTGGTGGAGTTTCTGACATTGCTTTCAACTCTTCTTGTGAAGTCTCACTTGTTTCACCAATAATTTCTTCAGCAACTACATCTATTTCATCAGCAGGGGTTTCTTCGGGTTGTGTATGAGGCAAGGACTCCATCAAGTCAATTTGATTGACTTTAAACCTCGTTAATTGGTTTCCTAACGCAGAAACTCCTTTGACATTAATAAATTGCTCAATATCTATGATTTGATCTTCACGACGTTCTTTACCTCTTTCTTTGGCAAATGCTATTTTTGCGACAGGACGCCAATCAGTAGAAACAATTTCTAATAAACTTGAAGGATGATCGGAAATAAACTGATCTTCTCTGTTTTCATTTTCTATTAAAAATCGCTTTACATAATGTTTTTCTTTCTGACCATCAAAATAAATAGCCGATATTGGTTTGCTTGGAATCCATTTTTCCAAGACAATCATGTCTTCCTCAAAATGGGCAGTGATTTCAGGAATAATTGTCTTAGCAATTCCAGATTGTGTAATGATTAAAATACGATCTTCGCCCCTAAACTCGCCTATTAATTCTCCACGACCATCGACATTCAAACGCTGAATAGTATCATCGAACCATATTTTTCTAGGCTTTAATGTGCTTACACCCTTTTCCTTAAGCTCAATGCGTTTTATTGCATGTTTGGTTACTATATTTCCTTTAGAAACCCGTCCTTTTATAATGATATCAGCAAAATCGATGTCCCATTTTAATTTCTTAACACTTCCAACTTGACGTAATAAAACGGTTACAACTTCCCCTTCACCATTTGGATTGGCAGAAAAATATAAAACGCTAGAATTCGGTTTTCCATTGGTTAAATCATATTCTTTATCGCGAGTTACTCCCGTGACTGCAAAACGTTTGATGTAGGAGGCTCCTCCTTTACCATCTTTATAAATCATGTTATAAATGGTACGTTTGTCTTTTTTCTTGAAAACAGCGACATGAATAATGCCTTTCCCAATAAAGGTTTTATTGTCAACTTTTGTAATCAACAATTTACCATCTTTAGTAAATACAATCACGTCGTCAATATCACTACAATCACAAACATATTCGTCACGTTTGAGGCCTGTACCTACAAAACCTTCTTCTCGATTGACATAGAGTTTGGTGTTTCTAATGACAACTTTGGTTGCATCTACGTCTCCAAAGATTTTTATTTCTGTTTTGCGTTCTTTACCGGTGCCATAATCTGATTTTAAGCGTTTGAAATAATCAATCGCATAGGTAATTAGATTTGCTAAAAATCCTTTTGTTTCTGCAATTTGATCTTCTAAAGCATCAATTTTTTGTTGGGCTTTATCGATATCAAACTTAGAAATTCTTTTAATTCGGATTTCTGTCAATCGAGTGATGTCTTCTTCTGTAATCGAACGTTTTAAATGTTTGATGTGTGGCTGAAGCCCTTTGTCAATTGCATTGATAACACCTGGCCAGGTTTCTTCTTCTTCAATGTCGCGGTATATTCTGTTTTCTATAAAAATGCGTTCCAAAGAGGCAAAATGCCATTGCTCTTCCAACTCACCTAATTTAATTTCTAATTCTTGTTTTAATAATTCTACTGTATGATCTGTAGAACGTTTCAACATTTCGGTCACACCAATAAACAGGGGTTTATTGTCCTCAATAACACATCCTAATGGAGAAATAGAAGTTTCACAAGAAGTAAACGCAAATAACGCATCAATGGTTTTGTCGGGTGAAATTCCTGCAGGTAAATGCACTAAAATTTCAACTTCTGCTGCGGTATTGTCTTCAATTTTTTTGATTCTAATTTTATTTTTCTCATTAGCTTTAAGAATGGATTCAATCAATGAAGAGGTAGTCGTTCCAAAAGGCACTTCGGTAATGACTAAGGTGTTTTTATTGAGTTGTGAAATTTTTGCTCGACAACGCACTCTTCCTCCTCGCAATCCATCGTTATAATTACTAAAATCTGCAACACCCCCTGTTGCAAAATCAGGAAGAATCGTGAATCGTTTTCCTTGAAGGTGTTTTATAGATCCCTCAATAAGTTCTATAAAATTATGGGGTAATACTTTTGTGGACAGTCCAACAGCAATTCCTTCTGCACCTTGTGCTAATAATAATGGGAACATTACTGGAAGGTTAATAGGCTCTTTGCGACGTCCATCATAAGACGCTTGCCATTCTGTAATTTTGGGATTAAAAACGACGTCTAAAGCAAATTTAGAGAGGCGTGCTTCAATATATCTGGAGGCTGCTGCCCTATCGCCTGTAAGTACATTTCCCCAGTTACCTTGCGTATCAATGAGCAAATCTTTTTGACCTATTTGTACCATCGCATCAGCAATACTTGCATCTCCGTGTGGATGGTACTGCATGGTGTGTCCAACGATATTTGCTACTTTGTTATAACGTCCATCATCCAAATCTTTCATTGAATGTAAAATACGACGCTGAACAGGTTTAAACCCATCTTCAATAGCAGGAACAGCACGTTCCAAAATAACATAGGATGCATAATCTAAAAACCAATCTTTAAACATCCCCGTAACTCGGGTAATTGTTTCTTGGTTTTCTATGTTATCATTTGTGATATCGTCGTTTTCTTCTATCATATCTCTTCTTCGATAATATCAAGTTCAACTTTTAGATTTTCAATAATGAATTTTTGACGGTCTGGCGTATTCTTGCCCATATAAAATTCAAGTAAGGATTCAATTGTCATATCGGAATCTAACATCACAGGATCCAATCGGATGTCATCCCCTATAAAATATTTAAATTCATTTGGTGAGATCTCCCCTAACCCCTTAAATCGAGTGATTTCAGGTTTTGGTTTTAATTTTAATATGGCATCTTTTCGTTCTTGATCAGAATAACAATAGATCGTTTCTTTTTTATTACGCACTCTAAACAGTGGAGTTTGTAAGATGTATAAATGGCCTTCCTTAATAATTTCTGGGAAAAATTGAAGGAAAAATGTAATCAATAATAAACGAATATGCATCCCATCGACATCGGCATCTGTTGCAATGACAATATTATTATAACGCAAATCTTCAATCGATTCTTCAATATTTAATGCTGCTTGTAACAGATTAAATTCTTCATTTTCATACACAATTTTTTTGGTAAGTCCATAACAATTTAAGGGTTTACCTTTTAAACTAAATACAGCTTGGGTATTGACATCTCTTGATTTGGTGATGCTACCAGATGCTGAATCTCCCTCTGTAATAAATAATGTAGATTCTAGATTACGCCCATTTTTAGTGTCTCCAAAATGCACCCGACAATCTCTTAATTTCTTGTTGTGTAAACTCGATTTTTTAGCCCGATCTCTCGCAATTTTACGGATTCCAGACAATTCTTTACGTTCGCGTTCTGCTTGTAAAATTTTACGCTGAATGGCTTCAGCGGTATCAGGATTTTTATGCAGAAAGTTATCTAACTGTGTTTTTAAAAAATCATTGATAAAGGTTCGAACTGTTGGCAATTCACCACCCATGTCTGTCGATCCTAATTTTGTTTTTGTTTGACTCTCAAAAACAGGTTCCATTACTTTTATAGCAATGGCGGATATAATTGATTTTCTAATATCAGAAGCTTCGTAGTTTTTACCAAAAAACTCTCTAATAGTTCTTACAAATGCTTCTCTAAATGCTGCTAAATGTGTTCCTCCTTGAGTTGTGTTTTGACCGTTTACAAAGGAGTGATACTCCTCACTATATTGTGTTTTACTGTGTGTGATTGCAACTTCAATGTCTTGGGATTTGAGATGGATAATTGGATAAGTCATATCCGAAGCATTGGTATTATCTTCTAATAAATCCTTTAATCCATTTTCACTGAAAAATTTTTCACCATTAAATATTATGGTCAATCCTGGGTTTAGATACACGTAGTTTTTAAGCATACGTGCCACATATTCATTTCGGTACTTGTAATTTTTAAATATGGTTTCATCGGGCACAAAGGATACTTTTGTTCCTTTACGTCTAGAAGTATCATCTAATAAGTCTTGTTTATTTAAAACGCCAGAAGCAAATTCAGCAGAAGCCGATTTTCCGTCACGAGTCGATTCTACTCTAAAAAAGGAGGACAATGCATTCACGGCTTTTGTTCCGACTCCGTTAAGTCCAACAGACTTTTTGAAGGCACGAGAATCGTATTTACCACCGGTGTTCATTTTAGAAACCACATCGACAACTTTTCCTAAAGGAATCCCTCGACCAAAATCACGAACAATGACTTTGTTGCCTTGAATAGAAATCTCAATAGTTTTACCTGCTCCCATGACAAATTCATCAATGGAGTTATCTAAAACCTCTTTCAATAAAATATAAATACCATCGTCCGCCGAAGAGCCATCTCCAAGTTTCCCGATATACATACCAGGGCGCATACGAATATGCTCCTTCCAATCGAGGGATCTAATATTATCTTCTGTGTAGTCTGATTTCTGAGTCATAAGGTGTTTCCTGACAGGACGCTAATATAGTACATCAGTATAAAAAATGAAACCTTTAAAACACAAATTAATTAACAAAAAAAAACCAATGCTGTTGAGAACATTGGCTTTCAATTTATTAGTAAATTGTTTTGTTACACATTGAAGAGAAAATGCATGACATCCCCGTCTTTAACCGTGTAATTTTTACCTTCCACACGCATTTTTCCTGCCTCTTTTACTTTTGCTTCCGAACCGTAATTTTCAAAATCTTCATATGCAATCACTTCTGCACGAATAAAACCTTTTTCAAAATCGGTATGAATCACTCCTGCAGCTTGCGGTGCAGAGCTGCCTATAGTGATGGTCCAGGCACGAACTTCTTTAACACCTGCCGTAAAATACGTTTGCAATGACAACAATTTATAAGCAGAACGGATTAGTTTTGCAGAACCTGGTTCTTCCAGACCAATATCCTGAAGAAAAAGTTGGCGTTCTTCATAATCGTCCAATTCATTGATATCGGCTTCTGTTCCAACGGCAAGTACCAATACTTCTGCATTTTCATTCGCTACGTTTGCTTTGACTAAATCGACATAGGCATTCCCAGTGACTGCCGATGCTTCATCGACATTACACACATACAAAACTGGCTTGTCTGTAATAAATTGAAGTGGTTTTACAAATTCCAAATAGTCATCTTCAGAGAACTCAAGAGCTCTAATTGATATTCCAGCCTCTAAACTTTCTTTAATTTTTGTTAAGATCACTTCTTCTTTTTGAGCTTCTTTATTACCCGTTCGAGAAGCACGTTTTACTTTTTCGAGCTTTTTCTCTGTGGTTTCCAAATCTTTCAATTGAAGTTCCATATCAATAGTTTCTTTATCTCTGATTGGATCGACTGTTCCGTCAACATGAATAATATTTGTGTCGTCAAAACAACGCAGTACATGAAGAATGGCATCTGTTTCGCGAATATTTCCAAGGAATTGATTTCCTAATCCCTCTCCTTTACTAGCTCCTTTTACAAGACCCGCTATATCTACGATTTCTACCGTTGCGGGAATCACTTTTTCAGGACCTACCAACTCCTCTAGTTTTGACAAACGTGGGTCTGGCACATTAACCACTCCAATGTTTGGCTCTATAGTACAGAATGGGAAATTTGCACTTTGTGCTTTGGCGTTTGATAAACAATTAAAAAGGGTCGATTTTCCAACGTTTGGCAATCCAACAATACCTGCTTTCATGTGTCTGAGTATATTATTTTAAAAAGTCATTTTCTTGAGTGATACTAATTTCAGCATGCGCGTTTCATGTCTAAAAATTTGAGTGCAAATGTAATTATTTAATTCAACAATTAAATTAAGTCTTGGTATTGATTATCCAATGTATAAATGAAATTAAATGTTAATTAAAAGTTAAATATTTAAAGACCTACATACTTTAAAAATAAAATAATCGGTAAAAAATAATTATAAACTCTTATAATAGAGTTTATTAAATTAAAATAGTCGTTTTATAATAAATCATAACTATATGTTAATTTTTTTTTAAATTTAGCATAATAACTCTAAATCTAAATATAATGAAAACAATTTACATCCTAATACTAGCAGCATTAACTAGTATTAATTTTGCAACCTCTCAGGTTACTGGTAAGGTTACAGGAACCGATGGCATTCCTATTGCAGGAGTAAACGTCGTCGAAAAAGGCACAAGCAACGGAGCAATCTCTGATTTTGAAGGAAACTATGAAATCAATGCCGCTTCAAACGCTACACTTGTGTTCAGTTATGTAGGCTACGAAACTCAAGAAGTTGCTATAGCAAATCAATCGGTTGTTAATGTGACCTTAGAAGAAGGGTCTAGACTAGATGAAATCATTCTTGTAGGATCCAGAAACCCTAATCGTTCTGCAGTAGATTCTGCAGTAGCTATAGATATAATTGATGTCGCCGCAATAAGTTCAAGCTCAGGGAAAGTGGAGGTAAATGATATTTTACAATTTGCAGCACCATCATTTAACGCCACAAAACAATCTGGATCAGATGGTGCAGATCATATTGTACCAGCTTCTTTAAGAGGCTTAGGACCAGATCAAACTTTGGTTTTAATCAACGGTAAACGAAGACATCAATCCTCATTAGTGAACATTTTTGGAACACGCGGTAGAGGAAATTCAGGAACGGATTTAAATGCAATTCCTGCGTCAGCTATCAAGCGGATAGAAGTCTTAAGAGACGGTGCATCTGCTCAGTATGGCTCTGATGCAATTGCTGGAGTTATTAATATTGTTTTAAAAGACAATGTAGATGGGTTTTCTGGTGGAATAACTTATGGAGCTTACAGCACTGCTATAGGAGAAGGATGGGAAGAAGCTACAGGCGAAACACTTTATAATGTAGAAGGTGAAAATAGACTTGACGGAGAAAATAAAAATTTCGATGGAGAGACTACAAAAATTGACCTAAACTACGGGACTTCTTTAGGAAGTAATGGTGGTTTTATTAATATTTCTAGCGAGTTTCTAAATAAAGAAAGAACTCTTAGACCTGGTTTTTCATGGAGAAAAGGGTACGGAAGTGCGGCATTAGACAGTTACAACCTAATAATTAACTCAGCACTCCCTTTAGATGACAATACCGAGTTATATGCCTTTGGTGGTAGAAACTTTAGAAATACCGATGCCTATGCTTTTTCTAGAGATAGTTTTGATGACGGAGATAACAGAACGGTACCAAGCTTATACACAAATGGTTTTACTCCTAGAATTACCTCTAATATTATTGACGGGTCTTTTTCTGCTGGAGTTCGGCACACAACAGCTAATGGTTGGAATGTAGACTTCAATAATACGTATGGAAAAAATCTATTTCATTACTACATAAAAGGAAGTAATAATGCATCAATGCAGGCAAAATCTCCAACTGATTTTGATGCTGGTGGACATTTTCTATCTCAAAACACAACAGCCTTAGATTTTAACAAATTTTACGACGATGTGGCTTATGGGTTAAACATTGCTTTTGGTACTGAATTTAGAACTGAAAATTTTGTAATTTTCGCAGGAGAGGAAGCTTCTTATGCTTTATATGACGTTAATGGTATTGCGATAACAAATCCTGCAATTCAAACAGTTGCAGTAGACTCTAATGGGGATGAGTTGCCTGGAGCGTCTCAAGGATTTCCTGGATATAGCCCAGATAATGAAGTGGATCGAAGCAGAACTAATTATGGGATTTATTTTGATGCTGAACTAAATGCATCTGACAACTTAATGTTTGGAGGAGCACTTCGATATGAGACTTACAGCGACTTTGGAAACACATTTAATTACAAATTAGCATCAAGATTTAAAATAAATGACAACTTGGCTCTAAGAGGATCTGTCTCTTCTGGATTTAGAGCCCCTTCATTATCACAACTGTATTACAATCTAATTTTTAACAATATTGTTGCTGGAAATTCGGTACCTTCTTTACTATCGGCAAATAACAGTACAATAACTAAGGCTTTTGGCGTTGAACAACTAAAAGAAGAAAAAGCAATAAACACCAGCATTGGATTCACCTATAATAGGGGAAACCTCTATATGACTATCGATGCCTACTCAATTGCTGTTGATGATCGTATTATTTTAACAGACAACTTTACAGACCCTTCGATTTTAACTCCTTTAGGAGTTGATGCAGCTCAATTTTTTGCTAATGGTGTAGATACCAAAACAAGCGGAATTGATATTGTAATGAATTACAAAACTAACATCAGCGATACTGATCAATTAGCTATAGGATTAACAGGAAATTTTAATAAGCTAGAAATAGAAAAAATCCACAATGGAGTTTTAAATGAATTTACTTTCTTTGGTCCATTTTCACAAGCGTACCTAGAAGCGGCAGCTCCAGACTATAAGTTTGGATTAAACTTAGAATATTCTACTTCAAAATTTACAGTGCAGACATTAGTTACACAATTTAGTGAAGTTATTTTGCAAGATTTTCAATGGGTAGATTCTCCTCCAGAATCGCAAGCTGAAGCAGACCTTCTTTTTGAATCTGCAACAGATGTTTATAAAGCTGCATTTACACTTGATTTAAGCTTATCATATGATATTTCAGATAACTTAAAATTCACTTTAGGAGCTAATAACCTATTAAACAATTACCCAACTGCTCAAACAGATGGTTGGACGGACCAGGGTGGTTTAGCTGACTCCGTACAAATGGGATCAGACGGACGTTACATATTTTCTCGAATCGGGTTTAACTTTTAAGAAATAAACCTTATTAACCAAAAAGCCACGCAAATTGCGTGGCTTTTTATTATCAAATACTAATTATTCAGGGTGCATAAAGCGTTGTTTTCCCAACAACACTTCTTCACTTTCCACATTATTTTCATCAGGAACACAACAATCTACAGGGCATACAGCTGCACACTGAGGCTCTTCATGGAAACCAACGCATTCCGTACACTTATCGGGAACGATATAATAGAGTTCGTCACTTATAGGAGTTTGAGCAGCATCTGCATTCACTTTTTTTCCGTTTGTTAATACCAACTTCCCTTCAAGACTGGTTCCATCTTTATATCG
>Ga0209138_1001631_pt1 | contig 18743 bp, 21 predicted proteins | sample SaaInl3SG_22_DNA_FD_184645 | JGI IMG/M metagenome (GOLD analysis project Ga0209138, IMG submission 184645) | Marine microbial communities from expanding oxygen minimum zones in the Saanich Inlet - ESP_153SG_22_DNA (SPAdes) (version 2) | ecosystem: Environmental > Aquatic > Marine > Intertidal...
CCCTCTGAAGCAAAACGATCGTTGGCTAAGTTGGGGCTGTCATCTTTGTAGAGATAAGCGAAATTCATTGCCTTCCATACAAAATTTTTGATATCGGTGTTTCCTGAAACGGTATCGTCATTATCTTCAAAACAGCTGAAAGTAAGACTGAAAACAAAAGTAAGAAGCGCGAATTTAAAAATTGATTTCATGTGTATATGTTTATTATTTCTATCGGTTACATGTTACATCCATCTAATTATTTTCCTTGGAAGTCAAGAATTAGTTGTGGATGTTTCATATGAGGTTTAAATTATTTTGTTACTTGTAAAAAGTAACGATTATTAATGTTTTTAAAATGGGTGATTTGAAGCCTTTTTTTTATAGCTTTGAATCTTAGACGTCTAATTTAAACTAATTATTAGAAAACAAAAATTATTTCACATTCTTGTAACAAAAAAAAACATGAGTCGTCTTTAATTTATAACCTCCCAACTTGCGATGAACGAAAAAGAATATTTGAAAATTGTAACTCCTTTTAAGGATAAGATTTTCCGATTGGCGAAACGTTTGTTGGTTTCTGTTGAGGAAGCTGAAGATGCAACACAAGACGTTCTTTTAAAATTATGGAATCATCGGCAAAAATTCAAGGATTATAACAGCCCTGAAGCATTTGCAATGACAATGACAAAAAATAGGTGCTTTGATCAGTTAAAATCAAAACATGCACAAAACTTGAAAATTGTACACAACAATTATGAAGACCATTCACAATCCTTACAAAAATCAATAGAGGTTAATGACAGTCTTCATTGGGTAGAAAAGCATATGGATGCTTTGCCTGAAAAACAAAAATTAATATTACAACTCAGAGATATTGAACAGTATGAGTTTAGTGAAATGTCAAAAATATTAGACATGTCAGAAGCCACCATTAGAGTTTCGTTATCGAGAGCAAGAAAATCAATTAGAGAAAAACTAACCAAGACTCATAATTATGGAATTAAAAAACATTGAAAGTCTTTTAGAAAAGTACGAAGAAGGGCAGACAACTTTACAAGAAGAAGCACAGTTAAAACACTATTTTACAACTGAAACTGTGGCACCTCACTTGGAAGTATATCGTTCATTATTCTCTTATTTTGTTTTGGATAAGCAACTTTCCAGTCAAAGACTTTTGTCTACGACACGCAGCACATCTAATAGATACCGTTGGTTTGCATCGGCTGCAGTCGTGACTATTATGTTTAGTGCTTTTATGACGCTCACTTCTAAGGATGAATTTGTTAAGCTCTCTAATGAAGAACAATTTGCTTATAATGAAACCTTGAAAGCCTTTGATTTAATTTCAAATCAAATGCATAAAGCAGCTGTCTCATTAAATACTCTAAACATAATCTCAAATTCTTTTGAAAATGGACAACAAAATGTCGCTTTTTTAAAAGAATTTAATAATTCGACCAACAAAATATTTAACATTAAATAATTAAAATTAAAAAAAATGAAAAATAATCTATTACTTCTTAGTTTGCTTTTAACTCCGATAGTTATGTCAGCGCAAAGCATATTTGAAAAATATGAAGATCAAGATCATGTAACTTCTGTTGTTGTCAACCAAAAAATGTTTAAAATGTTGGCCAATATTGATGTTCAAACCAATGACCCTGAATCCGATGCATTTATCAATCAAGTAAAAATGCTTGATAATTTAACGGTTTACACGACAGATAATATTGGTGTTTCAAAGTCTATGAAAAATGATGTTGAACAATACATTAAAAATTCAAAATTAGAGGAACTCATGCGAATTAAAGATGGCGATCAAACTGTTAATTTCTTTGTTTTGGAAGGGAAAGATGATAACCATGTGAAAGAGCTCCTTATGTTTGTAAACGGCTTGGGCGATCTGACCAAAAATGAAAATATTTCTATTAATGGAAAACAACGTTCAATAGAAACAGTTCTTTTATCACTCACCGGAGATATCGATTTACGACAGGTTTCAAAACTTACAAATCAATTGAATGTTCCAGGTGGAGACCAGCTCAAAAAAGCAACAAAAGAATAAATGAAACTGTTTTTTAAAATTTCAACAATTGGTGGATTATTGGTCCTTTTGGGATGTTCTCAAGAACCAACATTACAAACATATTATGTAGCCCATCAAGAGGCCTCTGGTTTTATGTCTGTTGATATTCCGATGTCTTTTTTAAATCCTGACGACATAGAACTTTCAGACGTTCAAAAAGAGGCGGTTGACTCTATCGACAAACTTAATATGCTTGCCTATAGTTTGAAGGATGGTAGTGTGGAAGAATTTAATGCGGAATTGGATAAAATCAAAACGATCTTAAAAGCAGAAAAATACAAGGATCTTATACGGGCTGGAAACCCTACCGATGGTAAACTCTATATCAAGTATATAGGTGAAGACTCCGAAATAGATGAACTTATTGTATTTGGATTCTCTTCAGGAAACGGATTTGCAATTATTAGAGTCTTGGGTGATGACATGGAACTTTCAAAGATTATGAAACTAGAATCAGTCATTGATCAGTTTGATACTGAAAATGCTAATGTTGAAGACTTTATGAAATTTTTACTTTAAAACGCATCTAACTCAATAATAAAAAAAGCCACAAATTTGTGGCTTTTTTAATGAAATGAAATTCAATTATATCCCTGTGTAATTGGAAGGCGTAATGGCTTTCAGTTCGGCCTTAATCGCATCACTAATTTCTAGAGTATCAATAAAATTTGAAATAGAGTTTTGAGTTATTGCTTCGTTGGTTCGGGTCAATCCTTTGAGTGCCTCATAAGGATTAGCAAACCCTTCACGTCTCAAAATTGTTTGAATTGCTTCCGCAACTACCGCCCAATTTTTTTCTAAATCATCTTCTATTTTTGAAGTATTTATTAACAGTTTTTGCAATCCTTTTAGGGTTGATTTAAATGCAATGAGGGTATGTGCAAAAGGCACACCAACATTTCTTAAAACAGTACTGTCGGTTAAATCGCGTTGTAATCTTGACACTGGAAGTTTTGCCGATAAATGTTCAAACATGGCGTTTGCAATCCCCAAGTTTCCCTCACTGTTTTCAAAGTCAATAGGATTGACTTTATGAGGCATCGCCGAACTACCGACTTCACCTTTTTTGATTTTTTGTTTGAAATAATCCATTGACACATAGGTCCAAAAATCACGATCTAAATCTATGACAATGGTATTGATCCGTTTTAAGGCATCAAATAATGCAGCCATATGATCGTAATGTTCAATTTGTGTAGTAGGGAAGGAGTGGTGTAATCCTAACTTATCTTTTAAAAAGTTGTTTGCAAAAGTTTGCCAATCAATCTGTGGATAAGCAACCTTATGTGCATTGAAATTCCCTGTCGCGCCTCCAAATTTCGCAGCATTTGGAATCGATTTTAAAGATTCAAATTGTGCTTCTAAACGGGTTACAAATACTTGTATCTCTTTTCCTAAACGAGTTGGCGATGCAGGTTGTCCGTGCGTTCGTGCTAATAACGGAATGTGTTTCCATTCAGAAACCAATCCTTTTAAGGAATCTATTAACGTATCATATTCAGGAATATAAACTGCTTCAATAGCCTCTTTAATGCTTAAGGGAATTGCAGTATTATTAATGTCTTGAGATGTTAGTCCGAAGTGAATAAACTCTTTATATTCAGAAATATGAAGGGCATCAAATTTGTCTTTGATAAAATATTCAACCGCTTTGACATCGTGGTTTGTAATACTTTCAATATCCTTAATTGCTTGTGCATCTTTGGATGAAAAATCTTGGTATAGGGTCCTTAAATCTGTATAAAGGGAAGGGTTAATGTTTTTTAATTGCGGGATTGGGAGTTCACAAAGTGCAATAAAATATTCAATCTCTACTAAAACGCGGTATTTGATGAGGGATTCTTCAGAGAAAAATCCTGCTAAAGCATCGGTTTTTGATCTGTAGCGACCATCAATAGGAGAAATAGCATTTAGCACGGATATAGACATAATTGGTGTTATTTTTTTGAAGCTACAAATATAAGGTTTTTCTATCATAGTAATTGGACTTGTTTTTAAGTTTTTACATGCTATTAATACTTCAATTTAATGTCAAAATTCACATCCTAACTAACTTAATTTTAATAACTTTATACTTTAATCCTTTTTTATTGTATGACCCTTGAGAAGAAAAGAATAATAGGACTTTTGATTGTATTTGTAAACGCGCAATTTTTTCAATTGAATAAAAATCAAGGTCACTTGGAGGCTATCAATGTTTTTTTTGTAAATACACAAGCTCCTAAACAAGTTATGGAAGAAACTAAGCCGTTGGCGCCTTACACTTGGACACATAAAGAAATACTACTGGATGGTGCTCAAGTCCACTCTTTGGAGCAATGGAAATGCTCTTTACGATCCAGTTATACACTTAATTACAACCACAATTAATTTAGAGTTTTATGAAGCCAACTTTACTTGTGATTGGATTTGTGTATCCAGAACCAAATTCATCAGCGGCAGGAACGCGGATACTTCAACTCATAGAAGCGTTTCAATCGCAAGATTACAACATTACGTTTGCGACCACTTGCAAAAAAAATGAGCATGCATTTGATTTAGAATCTATAGGAGTAAGCGTTGTTGAAATTGAACTCAACCATTCGAGTTTTGATGAGTTTGTAAAAACCTTAAATCCAGCAATTGTTTTGTTTGATCGGTTTATGACCGAAGAACAATTCGGTTGGCGTGTGAGTGAGCAGTGCCCTTTTGCTTTAAGAATTTTAGACACAGAAGATTTACATTTTCTTAGAAAAGGGCGTCAAAAGGCATTCAACTCAAATCAACAAACAAAAGACAATTTTTTTACAACTGATACCGCCAAACGTGAAATAGCCAGTATTTACAGAAGCGATTTGTCGTTAGTGATATCCGAAACGGAGTTGGAAATTTTAACGACTACTTACAAAATCAATTCCGCTATTTTGTGGTATCTCCCTTTTATGATTGGATCAGAAAATTGTGAACCTCGTCCTGATTGTAAGACGTATTCTGAAAGACGTGATTTTGTGTCGTTAGGAAATTTTTTGCATCCCCCAAATTTAGATGCCGTACGCTATTTAAAAAAAGATATTTGGCCGCGTATTCGAAACGTACTTCCAGAGACCAAACTTTATGTTTATGGAGCTTACGACACTCCAAACAGTAAAGAACTGCATAATGAACAAGAAGGTTTTTTGATACATGGTTTTGTAGCAGATGCTTTTGAGGTTTTAAACTCTGCAAAAGTATTATTGGCACCGCTTCGGTTTGGAGCAGGTCTAAAAGGAAAGCTCATTCAAGCCATGCAAACCGGAACCCCTTGCGCCATGTCGTCTATTGCTGCCGAAGGAATGTTTGGAGCAATGAAACCCAATGGGGTTATTCAAGATACTGTGGATGAGTTTGTAGCCCGTACTGTTGATTTGTATTCCAATACTTCAGAATGGGAAGCGTTTCAACAGCAGGGGTTTTCTATTCTACAAAGTCGATTTCAAAAAGACTTATATCTCACAAATTTCAAGAACCGATTGGAGGAACTTCTAGAAACCCTTGAGATACACCGTTCTCAAAATTTTATTGGTCAGATGTTAAGCCATCATCAAATGCAAAGTACCAAATATATGGCACGATGGATTGAGGCGAAGAATTCGACTCCATAAATACCTATATCCTCATTTTTTGTCATTCCTAACTTATTTCGAAATTAGGGTGACAGGATTGCTATCATGGAATAAATGAACTAAAATTGCGAGGTACTACCGTTTTCTATTCCGACTAAGAATTTTGTATTCTTCGTAGCATTCGCTAAGGGCATCTAATATTTGCAAGTCATTAGCAGATCTTATGAAGTCCATGGAGTAGTTACATTCACTGATTAGAAGATCTAAATCAATTTTATCAACTTGTAACAAGGCGGTCAGCATTTCTCTGTCAAAACGAGAAGCGAGTAAATCTCGAATCTCATCTTGTTTCTTCATTTCTCTCAGCTTTCGCATTTCGCGCGGTTTTTTGCCAAAAATATTATGTAAAAAATCTGCAGGATTAAAAATAGCACCCATAACTTTAGTCACCATACTTGGCGATCGAGAACTGGATTCATAGCCACTATTAAGCCCTGAAATGCTGTAGCGAACATTTTTTTGGATAGGAACCTGCTTAATATCAACTTCTAAATAGCCCGTAAGTTTTAGTTTATTGACATTCACTTCTTCAAGAGCTAAGGCGAGTTCTGTGAGTTCAATAGTTGTAGAAGTACCATATTTGATCCAGTCATTACTCACTTTTACTTTGATGGATTTATACCCCAAATAGGAGAGATGTAGGGTGTCATTGGCTTTCGCACGAATTTCAAACTGTCCTTCAGTGTTGGTCGTTGTTCCAATCACTTGATTTAGGTTTACAATATTCACACTTTCCATTGCTGCTAAAGTTTCTGAACTTACAATCTTACCTTTGACAGTATTGTAAATTTGGGCCATTCCAAACAATGGAAGCAATACAAATAATAAAAGTGTGAAATATGGTTTCATTAATTCGATTAAGGATATAAAAGTAGTAAACAAATACTACACTCATATTGTCAATCCAAAATTTGACTAAAAATTAACAAAGTTATTTATTTTCTACGGCTTTTTCGTGGTCTTGAAAAATCACCTCCACCACTCGGTTTAAAATCTGATGACCGTCTTGGAGATCTTCCAGAGGAGTTATTGTCGCTCTTGCGTCCTCTATCAGATTTAAATCCAGACCCTTTAGAGCGGTCGTTACGCCCTTTTCCGCGACCACCATAGCCACCACCAGATCGACGTCCACCACTACCACCACGGTTGCGATCGCGACTCTTTTTCTCTGTGATTTCAACGTTGATAAAACGTCCGTCTTGTTTAAAGTCTGTAAAAAATTCTAAGACTTTATCTTTGTGAGCAACCTCCGTATTAAAGAAAGAAAAACTGTCTTTAACATCTACTTTATAGACATCGTCTTGGCTCAGATGTAAGCTGTCTCTAAGGAAATCCTTTAATTTCATCCAATCGTATCCATCTTTGCTTCCTATGTTGATAAAGAAACGAGTCGAATTATCATCAGAACGATAATTATCTTCAGAAGAACTCCCAGATTCTGATTTTAAATCTTTTGATTTTTTATAATAATTAAAGAATCGTGTAAATTCAGCTGAAAAAAGTTTTTTAATCAATTCGTCTTTTGAAACATCTTCAAATAAATTATTAATTTCATTCAAATACGGCTCAATTTCTTGATTGATTTCTGTATCATGAATTTTATTTGCGAGTGCTTTTAACTGAACTTCACAAATTTCCATTCCGCTAGGCACATCTTTTTTGATGAATTCTTTTTGAATAATCCGTTCGATGCTTTTAATTTTTCGAACTTCACTCTTAGAAACAATCACCATAGAAATTCCTGATTTTCCTGCACGCCCTGTTCGTCCACTACGGTGTGTATAGGTTTCTATTTCATCTGGTAATTGGTAGTTAATAACATGTGTAATGTCATCAACATCAATTCCACGAGCGGCAACATCGGTTGCAACGAGCATTTGAATTTGTTTAGCTCTAAATGATTTCATCACTACATCACGCTGATTTTGACTTAAATCGCCATGTAATGCACCTGCACTGTATCCATCTTCAATAAGCTGCTCTGCTACTTTTTGAGTATCTCTTTTTGTTCTACAAAATATTACAGAAAATATTTCTGGATTGGCATCCGCTAACCGTTTTAATGCTTGGTAACGATCGCGTGCTCCAACGAGAAAATATTCGTGAGATACATTCTTGCTCCCCATGTTTTTATGACCAACGGTAACTTCCAAAGGACTGTCCATGAATTTCTTAGCAATTATGGACACTTCTTTTGGCATGGTAGCCGAAAAGAGCCATGTGCTTTTTTCTTGTGGAGTGTATGAGAGAATTTCTGTAATGTCTTCAAAAAAGCCCATGTTGAGCATTTCATCAGCTTCATCCAAAACAGCATATTCAATTTTGGAGATATCAACCAACCTTCGATTGATCATGTCTTTCATTCTTCCTGGAGTCGCTACAATAATTTGTGCCCCTCTTTTAACTTGTTTGGCTTGGTCTGTAATGCTAGCACCTCCATAAATAGCGGTCACATTGAGTCCTTTACAGTGTTTGCCATACAATTTCATTTCGTTGGTAATCTGTAAACAGAGCTCTCTGGTGGGAGATAAAATAAGACCTTGAGTTGTATGACTATTAATGTCGATTTTTTGCAGCATTGGAAAACCAAAGGCCGCTGTCTTACCAGTTCCTGTTTGTGCTAAAGCAACGAGGTCGCTCTCTTGATCTAATAAAAGGGGAATTGTTTTTTCTTGTACTTCACTTGGAGTTTCAAAGCCTAAGTCTGTAATGGCTTGAACCAAATGATCTTCTAGTCCAAGTAGTTTGAATGCATTCATTTTGTTAATTTAGTATTCGATAAATTTCTAAGTGTTACTTAGAGGGGTATCGAACATACCTAAACCAAACTCTTTGTAACACATCCTCACCTTGAGGAATTTCAAGCTGCAAAGATAGTACTAATTAATTTAATGCTTATTCGAAATATTTGACTAGTTTTGAAATGGCTTTTCCACGGTGTCCAATTCTATTTTTTTCTTCTAAAGAAATTTCAGCAAAGGTCTTTTCATAACTCTTAGGTTGAAATATGGGATCGTAGCCAAATCCGCCCGTTCCTGTCTTGTTTTTGCTGATTTTACCCTCACAAATCCCTTCAAAAGTTATAAATTCTCCTTGAAAGTGCATCGCAATGACTGTTTTGAAACGTGCAGAACGATTGTCTTTTGAGGCTAATTCAGATAATACTAAGTTCATGTTATCGTCTGCATTACGCAAAGGACCGGCATAGCGTGCAGAATATACACCAGGTGCTCCATCTAGAGCCATTACTTCCAATCCGGTGTCATCGGCAAAACAATCAAGTCCATAATGCTCTTTAATATAATCTGCTTTCTGAATGGCGTTGCCTTCGATGGTATCTTGGGTTTCGGGAATGTCTTCCAGACATCCAATTTCTTCGAGACTTACCAGCTTTATGTGGGAAGGAAGTAGGGCTTGGACTTCTTTAATTTTATTGGAGTTATTAGTAGCGAATACAATATTCATAGTATATAGGATTTATTAACGGTGGTGGTAGGGTTCATTTTTCAAAATCGTAAATCCTCTATAGAGTTGCTCAATTACAAACAGACGAACCATTTGATGAGAAAATGTCATTTTTGAAAGTGCTAAGGATCCATCAGCTTTTTTGTAAATGGCTTCCGAAAATCCATAAGGGCCTCCAATAACGAATACCAGTTGTTTGATTCCTGAATTCATCTGTTTTTGAAGAAAGCCAGAAAACCCGATAGAATCCATTTCTTTGCCCTTTTCATCTAATAGGACTAATCTGTCTGTGGACGTTATTTTATCTAGAATTAATTTACCCTCGGCTTCTTTTTGTAATTTTTCAGTTAAATTTTTACTGTTTTTAAGGTCAGGAATGATTTCAAACGAAAACCGAACATAATGGGACAATCGATTTTGATAATTAGAAATAAGCCGATCCAGTTCTGGAGAATCTGTTTTTCCTATGGCTATGAGTTTAATTTGCATGTCCCAAAATTATTTTTTTTTGAATAAGGTTTTAGAATAGCGAACATATTTGCGCTACAATTCATATTTTAGCTACAAAGTTACAAACATGATTACGAACGAACAATTTAAAAACGAAGTACAATTAATAATAGCCAACGCAATCCGTGAAGATGTAGGGGCTGGAGATTATAGTTCTCTAGCATGTATTCCATCTGATGCTGTTGGAAAAGCGAAGTTATTAGTTAAGGATAATGGTGTCATCGCTGGGGTTAATTTTGCCAAGCAGGTGTTCCATTATGTAGATTCAAATTTGAATGTAGAAATACTTATAAACGATGGAACAGAAGTTAAATTTGGGGATATCGCTTTTTATGTAGAAGGGTCCAAACAATCCATACTCAAAGCAGAACGTATTGTCCTAAATGCGATGCAACGTATGAGTGCGATTGCTACTAAAACCCGTTCTTATGTAGAAATATTGAAAGGAACGAATACCAAAATATTAGATACACGTAAAACGACTCCAGGGTTCCGAGCTTTAGAAAAATGGGCTGTGGCCATTGGAGGAGGCGTCAATCATCGTTTTGCATTGTATGATATGATTATGTTGAAAGATAATCATATTGATTTTGCTGGAGGCATTACCCAGGCAATTTCGACGACTAAAGACTATCTAAAAAAACATGACTTGGACCTTCAAATCGTGGTTGAAGCCCGTGATTTGAATGAAATCGAAGAGATTTTAGAGAATAAAGGCGTTCATCGAATTTTAATTGACAATTTTAATTATACCGATACGCAAAAAGCAATTAAGCTTATTGGAGATCAATGTCAAACGGAATCATCTGGAGGCATTGACGAAGTCACTCTTCGTTTTTATGCCGAATGCGGCGTAAATTATATTTCTTGTGGAGCTTTGACCCACTCTGTTTCAAACATGGATCTAAGTCTCAAGGCGGTTAAATGAATCAATCGATTAAAAATAAATTAGATAAAATTCCAATTGTAAGTTGGATTGTAAATCTTTTAAAGCGAATAAATCTCCCTGGATTTAAAGGTTTTTCTGTATATGACCTGTTGGAAATGTATGTAATTGGGATTTTTAAAGGTGCGCTTACAACACGCGCCAGTGCCATTGCATTTAGTTTTTTCACAGCGATATTTCCTTTTTTGTTATTTATTATTATCCTAATTCCATACATTCCGGTTGCTAATTTTCAGACTGATTTTTTAGGATTTTTAGATTCTTTTTTACCCCCACAAACCTCCGATTTTTTTAATCAAAATATTTTTGAAAATATCAATAATAGAAGTACAGGAGGGTTGCTTTCAACTGTATTTTTAGTCTCTATGTTTTTGATGGCTAATGGAGTAAATGCTGTGTTCTCAGGATTCGAAAACTCCTACCACCAACAACTCAATCGCAATTTTGTGAAACAATATTTTTATGCTTTTGGAGTCGCTATCATTCTTGTTATTCTATTGATACTAACTGTTATTGGATTTGGCTATGCTCAAATTTATTTGATTCATCCCATTGTCGAAAGGTTTGGGTCAGGCGATTCTAGCAACGAACTTTTTTGGATTACACAGGCTAAGTATTTCTTTTTTATCCTTATGATATATCTCAGTATGGCCAGTCTCTATTACTTTGGGACTAAAGATGGTAAACTATCGAGTTTCTTATCAGTAGGTGCTTTGTTTACGACCTTATTGATTATTTTAAGCTCTTATCTATTTGGTCTGTACATAGAAAATTTCTCATCCTATAATGAGTTGTATGGATCCATAGGTGCCTTATTAATTCTGTTATTTTACTTTTGGCTAAATGCCAATATTATCCTTCTTGGTCATGAATTAAATTCGTCTCTTCAACTTCTAAAGAAACAATGCAAGCCATAGATGTTTTTTTTATCGATGTTATTTTACCACTTTCATTAGAGCGTAATTTTACCTACGCCATTACCAAAGCTGAAGTAGATTTTATTAAAAAAGGAGTGAGGGTCGCCGTCCCTTTTGGGAAAAATAAAGTTTACACAGGAATTGTTTATAATATTCACCCCAATGCCCCTACAGCTTATGAAGCGAAGTCGATACACAGTATATTAGATGAATTTCCTGTGGTTAATCAGTTTCAGTTTAAATTATGGGAGTGGATGTCCAGTTATTATTTGTGCAGCATGGGAGAAATTATGCGTGCCGCAATGCCCAATGCTTTTTTATTGGAAAGTGAAACGATTATTTCCCTAAATCCTTCCGCAAAATTTGAAACCAATGCCTTAAAGGATGATGAGTACCTTGTAATTGATGCACTGCAACAACAGACCAGTTTAAAAGTTGATGAAATCAATGCAATTATAGATCGAAAAAATTCGTTTCCAGTTTTAAAACGTTTGTTAAATCACAAAGTAATTGCTTTAGAACAGGAATTGTCTGAAAAATACAAACCAAAATTAATTAGGTGTGTTCGATTACATCCCAATTATCAGCGTAAAAACGCCTTACAAGAACTTATTGAAGCACTCAAAAATGCGTCAAAACAACGCGAAATTGTTCTAAGTTATTTTAATTTGGCAACCCATACAAAACAGATTAAGGTGGCCGATCTTATGATCAAAAGTAACGCAACTTCCACTCAAATTAAACGGTTAATTGACAAAGAAGTTTTTGAAGAATATCATTACCAAACCGATCGTATTCAATTTCAAGATTCAGAAGATAATGCTTCAACTACACTTAATCCTTCCCAGCAAACCGCTCTAGAAGAGATAGAAAGTTTGTTTGAAACACAAAATATCGTTTTACTTCATGGGGTCACATCTTCAGGAAAAACCGAGATTTATGTCAAGAAAATAGAATCGATTTTAGCAGAAGGAAAGCAAGCCTTGTATTTAGTTCCTGAAATTGCGTTGACATCTCAGTTGGTACAGCGTTTGCAAAAGTATTTCGGTAACCAAATTGCAGTGTACCATTCACGCTATTCCCAAAATGAACGTGTTGAGGTTTGGAACCATGTTCTAAATCAGTCCGAAAATGCTCGGGTGGTCATTGGCGCACGTTCCTCTGTTTTTCTTCCTTTTAATAATCTAGGACTTATTATTGTAGATGAAGAGCACGAACAATCCTATAAGCAGTTTGATCCTTCGCCTCGCTACCATGCAAGAGATACAGCGATTGTTTTAGCAGCTTTGTTTAAAGCAAAAACGCTTTTGGGTTCAGCCACTCCGAGTTTAGAAAGTTTTCACAATGCGACTAAAATTAAAAAATATGGGTATGTAGCACTCAATAAGCGTTTCAACAATGTACTGATGCCAGAAATTGAATTGGTAGATTTGACAGATAAATACAAACGAAAACGGATGACGGGTCATTTTAGTGACCGATTAATTACAGAGATAAATGAGGCTTTAGAAGTCGATTCTCAAGTTATTTTATTTCAAAATAGACGTGGGTATTCTCCAGTCGTTTCCTGTAACACTTGTGGACACACCCCAGAATGTCCAAACTGTGATGTAAGTTTAACGTATCACCAATACAAAAATCAACTCCGATGTCATTATTGCAGTTATACCATGGCAATGCAGCAGTTTTGTGGGGCGTGTGGAGGTGTCGATATTGATAGTAAAGGGTTTGGAACGGAGCAAATTCAACAGGAAATAGAAGTGTTATTTCCAGAAGCTAAAGTGGCGCGTATGGATTTGGACACCACCCGAGGAAAATATAGTTACGATCGAATCATTTCGAGCTTTGAAAATAAAGAGGTTGATATTTTAGTGGGTACTCAAATGGTTACCAAGGGCTTAGATTTTAGACATGTAAAGTTGGTAGGAGTTTTGAATGCCGATCAATTAATTAATTTTCCTGATTTTAGAGCACATGAACGGAGTTTTCAATTATTGCAACAAGTTGCAGGCCGTGCAGGTCGAACAGACACAAGGGGCAAGGTGGTTATTCAAACCTATAATCCACATCATACCATTCTTCAGCAAGTTTCTATAAACGATTATGAGTCCATGTTTGTCGAACAACTTGAAGACCGTCGTATTTATAAGTATCCACCGTTTTGTCGAATCATCAAATTAACGGTTAAACACAAAAACTATAATAAAGTAAATGAGGGTTCTGAATGGTTGGAAACTCGATTGAGGCTTGTGTTTAAAGACAATGTATTAGGACCAGAATTCCCTGTAGTTTCGAGAATCCGGAATCAGTATCATAAAAATACTCTTCTTAAAATACCTCAAAACCAATCGCTTGTAAAAACAAAGTCAGTTCTTCAGAAAATTAAAATGAGTTTTTCTAGTACGAAAAATTTTAGAGCGGTACGCTTGCTTATTAATGTAGATAACTACTAATTCTCAATCACATCTAAAGCCTTACTTAATTGAGTTTTTCGAGTTCTACTTAGTGGAAGTTTCATTTTTTCAATCTCAACATATTTGCTATCATAACGCTCCACCTTTTTTAGGTTGATTATATAAGATTTATGGATTCTTAAAAAGAGTCCTTTTGGAAGCTCATTTTCAAAGGCTTTCATAGTCGAAAGAATGACGAAGCTTTTGTTATTAGTGATCAACTTTACGTAGTCTCCGAGTGCCTCAATCCATTTGATTTGGTTAATGTATATTTTACGTTTTTTAAGATTACTCTTTACAAAAATATGTTCTCCATCAGAATCTTGGAAATTTTCTTTCATTTTTGCATCCTTTACAGTTTTGGCAATGGCCTCAGTAAAACGTTTTTTAGAAACGGGTTTTGCTAAGTAATCGATCACATTATATTCGAATGCTTTAAACGCATGAGAAGTATCTTCACTGGTTATAATAAAGTAAGGAACTGTGGATTCGGGATTAGTGTTGTAGCTGTCTAAGAGTTCAAACCCATCTGAACTAGAAAGGTTAATTTCCGATATAACAAGGTCTACGGTATTTTGGAGTAGGAATTTTTTTGCTTCATTTATAGACGTAAATTTCTCTATCAAATTAAGAGATGGGTGGTTGTTGATTAGCCTTAAAGAGTCTAACAGTTGGGTAGAGTTATCATCAACAATAATACAGTTTAAAATCATCGGGGATGGGTAAAAAAAAATTGGTTATTGTTTGCAATAATACAAAAAAAAACCGATTAAACCCAAAAAAAACCGATTAACGATTAAAATAACCGCATTAAATAATGTAATATTATGTTGTTCAAACAATAATTAATACTTATTTTTGCAGCCATTAAAAAACAAATAATTTTAAATTTATGAATCATTACGAAACTGTTTTCATCTTGAATCCCGTTTTATCTGACACTCAGATAAAGGAAACAGTAAAGAAATACGAGGACTTACTCGTTTCTAAAGGAGCAAAGATGGTATCGAAAGAAGATTGGGGGCTAAAAAAATTAGCGTATCCAATCCAAAACAAAAAAAGTGGCTTTTACCACTTATTTGAATTTACTGCACCTGGAGAGGCTATTGGTCCTTTAGAAGTAGAATTTAGACGTGACGAGCGTTTTATGCGTTATCTAACTGTTAGTTTGGATAAGCATGCAATCTCATGGGCTGAAAGAAGAAGAGTTAAACTTAAAGAAAAAGCGTAATTATGTCTATAGAACAACAAGCCAAAGGAAAAAAAGATGGTGAAATCAGATATTTAACGCCTTTAAATATTGACACCAACAAAGCTAAAAAATACTGTCGTTTCAAAAAATCAGGTATCAAGTATATCGATTATAAAGACCCTGACTTCTTATTAAAATTTGTAAACGAACAAGGTAAGTTATTGCCAAGACGTTTAACAGGAACCTCCTTAAAGTATCAAAGAAAAGTGTCTGTTGCTGTAAAAAGAGCAAGACATTTAGCATTGATGCCTTATGTAGCCGATTTAATGAAATAAAACTATTATAACTATGGAACTTATATTAAAACATGACGTAGAAGGATTGGGGTTTAAAGACGATGTTGTAACAGTTAAAAACGGTTATGGTAGAAATTTTTTAATACCAGGTGGTAAAGCCATTCTTGCTACGGTTTCTGCTAAAAAAGTATTAGCAGAAAATTTAAAGCAACGTGCGTTCAAAGAGAAGAAAATTGTCGACGAAGCACAAGCAATTGCCGAAGCTTTAAAAACTTTAGAAATTAAAATATCCGCCAAGGTTGGTAGTGGAGATAAATTATTTGGATCCGTTAACAATATTGATTTAGCTGCAGCTATTGAAAAAGAAGGTCATTCAATTGATAAAAAATACATCAATGTTACGGGTGGTAACGTAAAACGTCTTGGTAAATACAATGCTATTATTCGTCTTCACAGAGATGTAGCAGTTGATTTACCTTTTGAAATTATCGCAGCCAAATAACAATTCTTATTATTTGTTAACAATACGTTAATAAATTTAATCTAAAAGAATGCTTCGAGGCAGAGCCTCTAGGATAGTTCGTTTAAAGAATTTCTTTATTTTCTATAAATTTGCGCCCTATCAATAGGGCGCATTTTTTTTTACAATATTTTTTGATGAAATACACACGACTTACAAAAGAGCAGTTTGAAGAGCTAAATCAAGAGTTTATTAATTTTTTAGCAACGCAATCCATCACGGCAGGTGAATGGAAAGAAATCAAGGAACAGAAGCCAGAAGTGGCGGAAGAAGAATTGGATGTTTTTAGCGATTTGGTTTGGGAAGGTGTCTTGTCAAAAGTGGAGTATTTAGAAAACATTGCTCCGCAACATATGTATTTGTTTAAGGTTGATGGATCGCAGTTGCGATTGATTGGACTTAAAATTAAAGTGGATACTATTGATTTGACCACCAAAGAAGGATTTGGATGGTTAAGAGACAATTTAATGTCCGATGAAGTCGAATTATTTAATGCTGATAAAACACTTGAAGCCGATAAAAATTTAAAATTATTTGAACTGATTGTTCAAGGATCAAATATCACAAAAGGAGATCTTTTCAAGTATTTAGAAGATCTAATTGGATAGGTTCTTAAAAAGAGAGATATTTGATAAATAAAACATAACCATGGTATCTAAACCACGCATTTCTAAAGGAACACGAGATTTTTCTCCAAAGCAGTTGGCAAATCGCGACTACATTTTTAGTACCATAAAGTCAAATTTTAAAAAATTTGGATTTCAACCAATTGAAACCCCAAGCTTTGAATTGTCCGAAACCTTATTAGGGAAATATGGAGAAGAAGGGGATCGCCTTATCTTTAAGATTTTAAATTCTGGCGATAAAGTTAAAAAAGCAGATTTACAAGCCCTTGAAGAAGGCAACCTAGCCCGGTTTTCAAATTCGCTTACTGAAAAAGCATTGCGCTACGATTTAACGGTACCCTTTGCACGCTATGTAGCACAATATCAAAATGACATTGTATTCCCTTTCAAACGTTATCAAATTCAACCTGTTTGGCGCGCCGATCGTCCTCAAAAAGGAAGATTTCAAGAATTTTATCAGTGTGATGCCGATGTGGTAGGTTCAAAATCTTTGTGGCAAGAAATTGAATTTATTCAATTGTATGACGCCGTTTTTTCGGATTTAAAACTAGAGGGTGTTACTATAAAAATAAACAACAGAAAAATATTGGCAGGCATCGCCGAATTGATTGGAGCTCAAGATAAGCTCATCGATTTTACTGTGGCTTTGGATAAGCTTGATAAAATAGGAGCGGAGAACGTCAAAGAAGAAATGCTTAAAAAAGGCATTCCTCCGGAAGGAATTTCTAAGATAGAACCGCTATTTAATTTGACAGGTAATTTCTCAGAACAATTAGAATCTTTAAAATCTATTTTAAGTGCTTCTACGGAAGGTATAAAAGGGGTCGAAGAATTAGAATTCATCGCAACTTCTGTGGCTGCGTTAGAACTTAAAACAGCTAAACTACAAATGGATGTCACTTTAGCTCGAGGACTTAATTACTATACAGGTGCTATTTTTGAAGTGGCTGCTCCCGATGCTGTGCAAATGGGTTCTATTGGTGGCGGCGGTCGCTATGATGACCTTACAGGAATTTTTGGTTTGAAAGATGTTAGTGGTGTAGGTATTAGCTTTGGATTAGATCGAATTTATTTAGTTTTAGAAGAGTTGGGGTTATTTCCTGTTAATAATGCAGGTTCAACAAAAATTTTATTTTTAAACTTTGGACTATCTGAGAGTCTTTATTGTCTAAAAGCAATACAAGCGTTGCGAAAAGAATCTATCCCCACAGAACTTTATCCAGATTCTGTTAAGCTTAAAAAACAAATGAATTATTGTAATAGGCGCGAAATCTCTTATGTAGTCATGGTTGGGGAGTCAGAAATGGAACAAAACAAATACTTGCTAAAAAACATGAACTCTGGGGATCAGCAATTACTATCTTTAGAAGAATTGATTAAAACTGTTTCTTAACAATTTAGATTTCATCATACACACTAATTTACTCAGAAAGAGTTTGTAAACAAAAAGACTTTCAGGAAATTGAAAGTCTTTTGAATATCTAGTAGCGAGAGCGGGGCACGATCCCGCGACCTCCGGGTTATGAATCCGACGCTCTAACCAGCTGAGCTACCTCGCCATAATTAGATGGCTGCAAATATAAAAACAAAATATCGCCTCACAAATAAATACCACTTTAAAAAATAAATTAATATTCTTTATAGAACTAACCAATATTTGTATATATTGGATTTTTAAATTTTAATTAACCTAATGAGCGATAAAATTAAGTTTGAGTTAGAAATTCCTATACAAGCATCTCCTCAATTATTGTATCAATATATTTCAACAGCCTCTGGTCTGTCGGAATGGTTTGCGGATAATGTAAATTCAAGAAGTGAATTATTTACCTTTATTTGGGATGATCAAGAAGAGCAAGCTAAATTATTAACGAAAAAAAATGGAGAACGTGTCAAATTTAAATGGCTCGAAAGTGATGAAGATCAATCCTATTTTGAAATCAGAATCCAAGTCGATGGTATTACAAAAGATGTGTCGTTAATAATTACAGATTTTGCAGAAGATGACGAAGTAGAAGAATCAAAGATGCTTTGGGACAATCAAGTATCAGATCTCAAGCAAATCTTAGGTTCTTCCTAGCCATTTTTTATTTTTAAACTATATTTGTC
>Ga0209138_1001633_pt1 | contig 18728 bp, 20 predicted proteins | sample SaaInl3SG_22_DNA_FD_184645 | JGI IMG/M metagenome (GOLD analysis project Ga0209138, IMG submission 184645) | Marine microbial communities from expanding oxygen minimum zones in the Saanich Inlet - ESP_153SG_22_DNA (SPAdes) (version 2) | ecosystem: Environmental > Aquatic > Marine > Intertidal...
AACTGTTGTACATTTAAATCATCAATCTTTGCTTGCTGCAATAGTACACTAGCAGTATTAATTGCACTTACTTTTTCAAAGCCACGTTTAAGGAAATATCCTATAACAGCATCTACTTCGCTAGGATTATAACTTATTTCTAAATTATAAAAATTATTAAAAAATTCTGTAGTTATTTCTGTTGGTAGATTATTACTACTATCTGATACAGTTCTTGACATATTTTAAAATCCTAAATTCTTAAGAGCGTTAGATGCAACTTGTGTTAATTTTTGATTGCCGGCTGCAATAGCACCTTGTATTTGAGAATTATATGATGCTTTCTGACTAGAACTTGCACTATTGTATGCATTAACATCTACATTTGGAAGTGCTCCACTATTAACTAACGCAGGGTTTACTTGAGCTGCAACAGTTGGGTCTGACAACAAATTATTAACAACGCTTGCATCTAATGTTCTAGAGTTGTTTGATTGCGATGAACTTGGTGTTTGTACGTTTTGGCTATCAGGAACTGGTAAGTTATTTTGAGATAACGCATTAGTTACTAATCCACCGATAACGCCTGTAGCAACTTGTTTAAATATATTTTTACTCGGACTATTACTATTTCCAAATGCTTTATTTAATAGTGCACTTGTTCCTAATCCCAATAATGACGGAAGAAGACCCTTTTCTGAATTTCCAGGTATCATTGCATCATCAAGATATCCTAATGGACTTGGAGTTACATCATAACCAACTGACTGATCTGCAAATCCAGCCGGGGTGTCTCCTGAAACCGTTCCGCTAGTATACTGCACTGCTTCATATGCAACACTTATTGTGTTTTCGTTAAAGTCTGTGCCGCCTGACTCAACACTACCGTGATCCCATGCTGTAAGTAATGGGTTAACTAGTGTATATGCAACCCAGTTTCTACGTGATAACTGATATATAGTAATGCTTTTAAAAAATGGATTTCGTTTGGAATTGTTTAAGCCATAATTTGGAACTCTAGCAAAATACTTGTCTCTAGCACCGTATGCGCCGTCGACACCATTTGTAACCTTGTTAGCGTCTTCAAAATAGTATCTATAGTATTCTTCTAATAATGCTCTAGTAACTCCAGTATTATCATCATGAAATGAAATTCTACAGTCCTGATAATCAACACGAGTTTGTACATTCTTTTTACGATTGTATTGTTGTTTATTTTCTACACTTGCTCTAAAACTAGGCAAGTCTGCACTTTTAACTAGTACGCCTAATTCTTTTTGGAATCTAAAAACATTCGAAGTTGCACTATTTCCAATTTCATCGTTAGGGTCAAACCTAACATGATACATGTATTTTGTTTTAGGTGCAAACGCAAAATTATTTTGGGTATAGATTTGATGTGCGTGACGAGCATCACGCAAGTGTGTTTCAGATTGTAGATTAAATAGGAATGCATCTTTTAAACTCATACTAATATTTATCCTTATGAATTATCCGCGTATATAAAGAAAAACGAAGACTGAATTAACAATCTTCGTTTCCTATATAAAATACCAAACTTAACTAAGCGTGTTAACCAGTAACAGTTGTACCGCCAATTGCCGATGCTGCTGCTCTTGCAACTGCTTCTCCAATGCCTTCGAATGATTCGTCTGCACCAAACTGGATAGCATTATCGTAACGAATACTTAGTGTAGTTGTTACTGCTTCGTTGGTAGCATATGCTAACGAGTTGTAGTTTGCTGATTCGATGTAACAACCTACTAACTGGAAGCGATCAATAACGTTTGCACCATTAGCGCCGTTACCACCGTCTAGAATTTCAATTCTAGTTTGGAATTTGTATGTACCACTTGACACTGCACTTGACTGTTCGAAGAAATCGAACTGCTTTTGTAGCTGCTGTCCAACAACTTTTTGTACGTTGTTGTTTGCATCTTCGCGTAGTGTTAATGTAATTGGTTCCCATGTATGCTTACCAGCAAGATATGTTCTTGAGTTGTATGCATGGATCTCCATTTGCTCAAAACTAACGTTTGGACGAGTTACGTCTACTACCTGTCTTGAAACTTCTCTTGTACCGTCTGGGCCACCAGTTGTACCAAAGTTGTCTAGTAATACTCTAAAGCGATACTGTAGCTTAGGCATCAATAATGATGAGTTACTTCCAGCACCTTCTGTAGGCACACTAATATTTTGTAATGTTGTAATTGGCATTTATAATCTCCTATACAGTATTTATGCTTAAATGAGTGGGGAGCTTTCCCCACTCATTATATGCGCATATTAACCTAGTGCTGCAATTTCACCTGTGTTCTTCAAACGCAATGGAATGTAAATAAATTCAATTGCTTTTACTGGTTCAATAGCAATATCTAAGTATAGCTCGTTACGGTCAATTCTTGCAGGTGTGTTGTTTGTTTCATCACATACTGCAATAAAGTCGTAAAGTGCTCTTAGTGCTACCAATTCCAATAATAGTGCATCTGCTGCTGCTTTGACTTGATCACGTGTGATCTTGTCATTTGGTTCAAACAGATACGGTTTTGCTAATAGCTCTAGCTGTCCACGTAAGTATACAGTTAGACGTGCTACGTTAACACGATCCAACGCACTTGCATTTCTTGCACGAGTCTTCTGACCAAATACAACAAGTCCTGCGCCACTAATAAACGTAATTGGATTAATTGCGTTTGAATATAGTGTATCACGTTGTCCAGTGTTTAGTGCTACTGAAACAAATTCACCTTCGCTATTAATATAGCCTGAACTTGTAGCATTGCTTACACCACCACGTCTTGTACCTGCTGGAGCAAACCAGGGGAACGCAACTTGGTCGTTTAGTATGATAGTACGTAGCGCCATGTGTGAAGCTGGAACAACAATGTTATTTCCTGCATTGTCACTTGTAAAGCCTGCGCCGTAATACATAGCCATGTACTCGTCAAAGCTTACTGCACCGTTATCGTTATCTTCTAGTGCTAGTTTAGTGTTAGTTGCCCATTCATTTAATGAAGTTGCATCTGGTGTTAAACGTAAAGGTGTATCACCAACAACAAATGCTGTTAAGCGTCTGTCATAGTTTAGTGTGATCATTTCACCAATTAGCTCTGGATAACCTGGGCAAGCTAGCAAGTTAAACTGACGACTTTCTTCGTCACGGATTTCTTGGTTGCTATTAACTAGTGCTTGTAGTGCCTGTGTAACACTCTTACGCTGTGCATGACGTCCAAAGCTACCTGATCCATCTGCTTGGTTACCTGAATCAGTAACCCAACGATGTGGGTAGTAACTTGCCATTGATTCGTCGCCGTTGCGCTCGTTTAGAGCTGCTGTATCAATGTAGTTACGCTCGAAACGCTTAACGTTAAATCCACTTCTGCGTAGGTTCCATAGCAACATACCTTTTGGATATAGTGCAGGATCTGGTGCATCTGGGTCTAAGTAATTACTTACTAGTAGTTCTGCAATAGTTGCACTTGGGGCATCATCAGCAGTTCCGCCTGTATCGCCGTCACGTGCATCAGCAAATAATACACCATTTTCAGTAGTTTGATCTGCTTTATCAAGCAAGATCCACTCATCAAGTGTGTTGTTCCATCTGTAAATAGCTGGATAGTTTTCAACGTCTGCTGTACTAACCCAAATATCGCCTTCTACTAGTGCTGTTTTAGCAACATCATTTTGTGTTGTAGGAGCAGTTGCACTTACAATTGGACCATTAGCATTAGTATTGCTATATGGGCTGTTTGCATGGTTTAGTCCGACCCAAGATGTGCCGCTGTGTACTAGGATATCAACTTCGTCAACTACTGAGCTATACCATAATGCACCTTGTGCAGGTAAGTTTAATGGCTCTTCGCCTGATGCTGTATATACTAGTGGCATCCAGTTTGAAGCAATAAGGCCTTCTGAATCTTGTGATGATCCGTCGCCATTGGTATCTGGACCAACGTAAAGATTAGCAGTATTAGCAGAACTAAATCCTGCTAGTGCTAACAATCCGTTGGTGTCGACCATTTTAATATCGCCGCCTAATTTGTGTTGAATTACAACTCTATTTTGTGCGTCAACTAGTGCTACAACATTTGTCATACCTTTTGCGTTAATTGCTGCTGCAATTAATTCTGCATCAGTAGATGCACCCGTTGTGGTAACTTCTACACCAAATGCTGTGCTAAGTGTTGGTGAATCTGCTCTAGTTTCTTGTAGACTAAATGCATATGTAGCTGCTGTAATACCAGTAATTACTGAACTAGAAACACTAGTTGCTCCTGCTGCTGCACGAGTATACACTTTGTAGTTGCCGATTGGGTTAGCAAGTTCGTCAACGTTTACTTTTATGTATAGTGCGCCTGCTGCAAGATTTGCGCCGCCACCTGTTTTATCAAGACTGTATAGTGCACCTTCTGGTGTAGTATACAATGGTGCTGATACTGTTGACCATAGCTGTGTAGCTGTGCTATACTGCTTAACACTGATGTTCGCGCCGCCATTTGGAGTAGTAGTTTTAATCCAAATACTGCCACTTGGTGCTGGTGTTGTATCACCTGTTTTAAATTCTGGAACACTTGTGTGAGGTGCTAGTTCTAATCTAGCTGAACTGTAAGTACCTGCTGTTAGTCCTAGGTCTGTTAGCAAATCACCTGTGCCAGTTGCTAATGCTACTTTGCCGTCTGCAACTGAACCATTTGATTCACTCAAACTATTTGCATAAATTTCAATTGAACCGTCTACTAGTGCTGCTGTTACACCTGCAATGCCTGCTGCATTGATAATTGTAACTAATGCTGCAATGTCTGTACCAGACGCTAATGGAACATCTGTAGTATTAATAGTAATACTATCACTAGTAGTTAATGTAGGATTTGATACTGTGCCACGTGTTGCTGCCCAGCTTGCCTTCCATGCATCACTGCCAACTTCTACCCAAGTACCTGTGTTAGTTGCTCGTTGAGCAGTTGTACCAAATCCTGGTGTTTTGTAGTACAATCTATTCATTGTATCGTTTGCATCTACAGCATAGTCGCCAATTGCTCCGATTGAAGCTTTAGGTGCATTACCTGCTGTGTTACCAATTAAGTCAGTAACTACTGTTATTACTGTTGGTACTTTTGATGTAAATGTTTGTCCGCCTACAACATTAATGCCTGCGCCGCTCCACTGTAGGATGCCGTAGTTACTAACGTTTGTGTCTAGCCAATATGCACTGTCTGCTGCTTCTCCGCCTGGTGCTGTTGCGCTTGCTTCTAGTTCTGCTAGATCTAAATCTGCACGAACAACATAAGCACGGTTGCTTACACCTAGTGTTGAATACGCAGCTTGTAAGCCATATTCGTTAAGCTCTCCACCGTGGATCATATTGCCGTTGTTGTCGCTGTAAAATAGCGGATCACCAAATGTTTCACCAAGCTCGCGCTGACTAGTGATTAAATATGGTTGACCTGCGTTTGCTTTTAATGTACCTGGTGCTGTTCCTGTGCCGCTGCTTCTAGTTTTATTGCTAGCTGAAGCTACAAAGATCATAGGTACCGTGCCAGCTGCTGCTGGAGTGTAGAAACTTTCGTCAATTACGTTAACTTCTACGCCTGGTGATACTAATGCCATGTTATTTCTCCTGTAGGATGGTAATAATTCTTATACAGTATTTATTATATTGCACTTAAATCACCCTATAATATGCCGGTAAAAAGGGGCCAAAAAGGTGAGGTTTTCGGCAAACAGATAAATATTAGCGTTATGAGACCATTGTGTACTTGCGGACAGCGTCCGGCGGCAATAAATTATCGCAAAGACGGAAAAATTTATTATAGAAAAAAATGTGAACGCTGTTTACGCAACGGATTAGGTCACGGCATTCCTTTATGGAAGCAGCGTGGCTATGAGAAAAAAGATACTTGCGAAAAGTGTAATTTTTCAAGCAAACATTATGAAGTTTTTAATGTGTTTCATATTGACGGAGATTTAAATAATTGCCGTCCTAATAACCTAAAAACTATATGTGCTAACTGTCAGCGTACTTTACAGAAAGAAGGGGTGCGCTGGAAACAAGGTGATCTACGACCCGACTTCTGATGCACTATAAGGATCAATATGCTCAATAAGTTGAGCTAAGTTAAACTCTAATTCTTCAAGTGTGCCGTTATTGTCGATAGTATAATCTGCCATCCACTGCTCTAAGCTCATAGAGTTTTTGCTTTCAGGAGGAAGATGATCCGAGCGATCTACCCAAATAGCTTTGTCAAATATCCCAGTATTTTTCATAGCATGGAATTCACGCTTGTTGCGTAGTCCGCAATAGATGTCGTGTGCTTTGAATATTTCTCTACCTAATGTGCCTGCATCAGGCACATTATAATCACAGATAGCTTCATACCATTCTTGACGATGATTGTGTCTATCAGCGTAGCACTTCTCTTCGTCAGTGTACCCGTACTTGTCTTTTAAATCATTATAGATAAACAACTTGCTACAGAACTTACTACTGCTTTCAAAACTATAACCATATTTGTCGCGAAGCATTTCACATACAGTGTCTTTACCGTGTCTACCATGGCCAATAACTAATAGTTTCAGTTTCATATTGTTCTCCTATAATTATATTATTATAACAGAACTTATGTATTTGTCAACCTTAATCGTAACCTAATACAGCAACTCGGTTTATTTCTTCTGCTTCTCTTTCTGCCCAAGCAGTAGGAAATCCTTCTTCGCTAACACAATTTTCGTGATTGCCCCAGATGCGTTTCATATAGCTATCGTATATGCCTTCTACATCTGTGTCGGACCATGATTGGGGGATTAATGAACCTTTTACTATCCAGTAAAAGCGATTGGCTTCTTTTCTTACAAACGGACTGCACACAATAGTAACTCCTTTGTTATATTGTATTTACAGCATATGTAAATGTTAGCGTAAACTCGGGGAGATTTTAGCCTATTGTAAATCCGTAGCCTGTGCCGCCTGCTTGTGCCATTGCTACTTCAGTTTCTAACTTGTCCATTTCAGCTTGTGCTTCTGCTTTTAAACTATCGCCGTTGAGAGTTGATCCACCTTGTGGGCCTGCAATAGTAGCAAACTTTGAACGTGCTTCACCTAGCATATATTTGCAACTAGCAAGCGTATAGTCTTTGATCCATTGTGCACCTAGATAGTCAGCAAGTAATTGTTCGTCAGGACGATAGTTGTAACACATTAACATTAGTCCTTCCTCTGCTCTTGGACGTTGCAGCATAGTAAGTTTTTTAGTTGTGCTATTCCACTGAAACTCAATGAAGCTACCAAACATACGGCCTACAAGCTCTTGATGCTGTGCAAACATATCATATGTTGCTAGTCCGCCAAGCTTAGAACCAGATAGCAAATAGGTGTTTGTGTATGCCATGTTAAACGGTTCAAACAAACTGCCGCCATCTCCGCCGCCTGTACGTGATCCTATACTGCGTCTAAATATTTTTCTTACTTCAATTACTTCATTTGGTAATACATACTCATTCTGGTCAATTACTGTTGTCAAAAACATATAGCTTTCCTCAACCGAATGTTCAGAACGCTGTCTGTAGCGTGTAAGCGCCTTTTTAAGCGCAGTTTCATAGTGAACTGGGTCAAGCTCTACATCGACCATGCCACCACCTAAGAATGTGTTTACATAGTCAAATATTTCTTGTTTTTGAGTTGCTAAATTTGCCATATTGGTTCTCCACTAGTATTTATCCGTCGGATAAATATATATAACGAATAGGAGAACAGCTATCCCTCGCTTATCATTATACAAACCGGAACGCGGCAACGATTATCATTTTATAGACAAGCAAGTCTATGAAATGTTTACCATTGGCGGAACTGATATTAATATCCATAAATTCTTAGGAGCAGAGAATCCTGCTGAGGGTGAAGGTACTGCTGATCAACCCACATACGATGTTGTTAAAGAAACTAATATACAAGATCTGTTGTTTTTAGAAAATAGAGACAGAAAGTATGACCCAGATGTTTATAGCATGCGAGGCATTTATAATGTCCAAGATATAGACTTTGATTTGAGTCAATTTGGATTGTTCCTTAGCAATGACACATTGATGCTTACTATACACATTAATAGTTCAGTTAAGACACTGGGTAGAAAAATTATGCCAGGCGATGTAATCGAATTACCGCACTTAAAAGACGAATACGCACTGAATGATTACAGTATTGCACTAAAAAGATTTTATGTTGTTGAAGATGTAAATCGTGCTGCTGAAGGATTTTCGCCTACTTGGTATCCTCACTTATACCGCTTAAAATTAAAGCAGATATACGATGGCCAAGAATACAACGAAATATTAGATCTACCTGCAGAAGAAGGAAGTACTGATACGCTAAGAGACTTATTGTCGACCTACGAAAAAGAAATGCAAATTTCAAACGCAGTAGTTGCCCAAGCAGAAGCTGATGCTCCTAAGAGCGGATATGATATTAGTCACTATTATACAGTTAGTACAAATGACGACGGTAGTGTATCATTGCAAACAGCAGATAATGAAGATATCGATGCAAGTAATATTAATAGAAATGCAGATGAAATTGTAAGTAGACCTGAGCGCGAAGGATATACAGGCTATCTAGTAGGCACAGGTAATGCTGCTCCTAATGGAGCGCCTTTTGGATTTGGTATTGCATTTCCTAGAAACAACGAAGATGGTGATTACTTTTTACGTACTGACTTTTTACCTAATAGAATGTTCCGCTATGATGGACAACGTTGGGTCAAAATTAACGACGATATTAGAATGACACTAAGTAATACATTAGAAAGACAAACACAAAAATCATCGTTTATTAATAATACTAAAACTAGTGAAATTAGTGGTGAGACGGTTGAAGAACGTCAAAGTCTTTCTAAAGCACTTAGACCAAGGGCAGACAACTAATGCAACATTTTTATGACGGACAAGTAAGAAGATACCTTACCCAAATGATGCGTATACTAGCAAACTTTCCTGTGCAAGACGGAAAAGGTGCGCAAAAAGAAGTACCTGTAACATATGGTGATCTAACTCGTCAAGTAGCAAACATTATTAGAGAGAACAGTGAAAACAAATTGCCTAGTGCACCTCGTATTGCTGTTTACTTAACTGGACTAGAACTAGACAAAGACAGATTAACAGATAGTACATATACTCGCAAAACTAATATTAGAGAACGCGAATATGATGAAACAACTGGCGAATACCTAAACACACAAGGCAAAAATTATACAGTTGAGCGTTTAATTCCTACACCGTATATGATGCGTGTAAATGCAGATATATGGACTACTAACACTGATCAAAAATTGCAGTTATTAGAGCAAATACTTGTATTGTTTAATCCAAGTTTAGAAATGCAAACTACTGATAACTTTATTGACTGGACTAGTATTAGTGTTGTTAATTTAGAGAATGTAACTTGGTCAAATAGAAGTGTTCCTGTCGGCGTTGATAGTGAAATAGATATTTGCACACTTACATTTAGTATTCCGATCTATATCAGTCCACCAACTAAAGTACGCAAAATGGGTGTTATTACAAATATTATTACAAGTATGTTTGATGAAACACTAGGCACTATCGAAGACGGCGTAAGCAAGCCTATACTAAATGCGTACGACGATGTACCTCGTGCTGGCATCACTGAAAACGAATTTGGCAGAAAAGCACAAACTGAAACAGCCGCTGAAATGGCAAATGTAAATTACAGAACATACGGAGCATTTGTAGATGCAGACACTGCTCAATTATACTCAAACGGTATTGTAGGTAATAAAAATTGGAGAGAAATTTTTGAAGCATTACCTGGACAATATGCAGCAGATGTAAGTCGTATATTTTTTACAAGCCAAGAAAACGCAAGCACTGTTACTGGTACATTTACACTAAGTCCGTTTGATGAAAGCAAAATATTAATTAACTGGGATGAAGATAGTTTTCCAAGCGATACAGTTATCGACGGGCGTACTAGTATCGATTATATAATTAATCCTACAAACTTTAATCCAAGTAGTATTAAAACAGCAGGAGTTAGACTACTGTTGTTAGAAGACGTAGGCAATAATAATGCACTAGAATCGCCAGTTGCTTGGCAAAATGCAGACACTAGTGCTTTAGTAGCGAGTGCAAATGATATTATTGAATGGGACGGATCTAAATGGAATATTGTATTTGATGCCAGTGCCACAACTGAAACTACTTATACAACTAATCTCAATACAAGTGTACAATACAGATTTAATAATAACGAATGGTTACTAAGCATTGACGGCGATTATCCAGTTGGCACATGGAGAGTTGAACTAGCAGGCTAATTATATGTATGAACGATATGATTACTTGCAGTGGTGCACTTTTTTATACACTAGATACAAATAGATTTTTATTTCTTCACAGAGCTCAAGGTAAGCGCAAAGACCTATGGGGCCTAGTCGGCGGCACTAATGAAGGTGCTGAAACTCCATGGGAAGGGCTACAACGAGAGATAGAAGAAGAAATTGGATTTGTTCCTGCAATTAAAAAAACACTTCCTTTAGAAAGCTTTGTGTCACCAGATAGTAGATTTTATTTTCATACATATCTTTGTGTAGTTGACAGCGAATTTATTCCTCAACTTAACATAGAGCATGATGGGTATGCATGGTGCAGTTTTACTAAATGGCCAAAACCGTTGCATCACGGACTAAGAAATACTTTACAAAGTAAAGTTAATTTAACCAAATTAGAAACAGTATTTAAAACTATTAATTTGATAGGATCGTAAATGTCAGATAACATTAAAGAAACAGATTATGGATACGAAATAGTATGGACCGATAATGAATACTACTGTAGTAAAATATTAGTATTTGAAAAGGCCGAACAAAAAACACGTTTACACTTTCACAAAGATCGACACAAAAGTTGGTTTGTTAATGCAGGCAAATTTGAAGTACAGTGGGTAGATCCTAAAGACGGCAAAGCATACTCTCAAGAACTACCAGAAGGTGCAGTATTTGAAGTAGCATCACTCTTACCGGTATCTTTAAAAAGCCTAGCGCCTAATAGCGCCATGGCAGAAACTAGTAACAACAATAACGTAGATGATTATTATAGGTTAAACTAATGCTTAAAGTAAAACAATCTAAAAAATTCAAAAAAGATTACGCTCAATATAGACGAAATCTAGATAAAATCACTAATGATCAAGCTAGAAAAAATGGATACGAGTTGTTAAATAAATTAGTTGAACAATTTAATTTAATAGATGCTGTTCACGAAACTACTAATACTAGCATCGATCCTACTAAAATTAGAGAAAATGTTGAAACTAGTGTTCAGCTACGTCGACGTCTAAACAAATTAATTAAAGAGTCACAATATCCTTAACTGTAATATTTCCAAACATTGGTGCGTGATTTTGACACTGATACACATACGTAGTATTTGCGTTTTGAGGAATTCTCCAATATAGTACACCGCTTGTTTTTCCTTGAGCAGCAGCGTTTGTACTTACTGTTCCGTCTGGAGCAACATGAACAAGATTACTAGATAACGCAGTTAATGTATTGTCTTGTATTTCAAATGGATGTCCCGATATTAAAGTTAAATCAAATGCAATAGTTGTTCCGCTAATAGCATATATTGTAGGGTTGTTACCTGAATAATGACTAGGAAATGTATACGCAGTAGATCCGCTATTATCAACTCTTAGCATTGCTATAGCAGGTTCATAAATTTTATCAATAGTTAAGCTAGCTGTAGACGTATCTGTTAATCCGCTAAAGGTATTACCAGTTACAGTTGCATTAATAGTAATATTTCCTTCTGCATCACTTGCAGTAGTAATTCCAGTTCCACCAATAATTTGTACAGTTTCACCGTTGCTAATTAGTCTCTGAGTCGAATCGTCAGCTGCCATTGCAAACGAAAACTCACTAACAACAAGATTTTCGCCTCCACCAACAGATGTTACAACATATCCTGACGCTCCAGCAACTGTTGGATCACCAACGTCGCCGTCTTGGAATATGCTTCTAATTGTTGTCAACGAAGGCTTACTAATTACTGGAGCAATATATGTATTATGTAATGCATAGCCTAATGGGTTATTTGCTTGTATGCCAGACTGTGTACGCATATCGTCTGTCCATTCAGGACTAAGACTTCCACCATCCCATAGACTTGAGTATTCAAACATACCAAAGTTTAACAAAAACAAATATTCTTTAGCTGCTACTTCAAATGCATCTCCATCAGTCTTCCAAGCATTTCCGCCATATCCTGATGAATCCCATTTCCCTGCATCGTATGCTTCTTCCATAGCCGCATACAAAGGACCACTTGCCCAATCTGCACTAATATAAGAATACATCTTTAATGATACTGCGTCAAGACCGTGCATATGTAATGTATGAAATACGTGTTCAATTACTTCTTGTGCATCATTGTCGCCGTCTCCAGGGGCATCACCAGTTGAGTTTAGATACCAAACCATATCATTGGCAACGTGACTATCAAATAGTGGTGACAAGTTATAAGAAGCAATACCTGCATCAGTTAAGAAGTTTGGTGTGTAATCAGCACCAGCACCTCTTGCTACTCGTTGTAGTGTTGGGCCTTGGGCTGCGTGATATGTCCCTGCGTCACCACTAAGTGTTTTAATAACATTTCTTTGTGCAGTTTCATTAATGCCAGCACCATTTGGATCAGTAAATAATTCAAACATACGTGCTACCTTTTCAACAAAGGCATCAGGCACTGCTGTTTGTCCACCTACTGTGCCTGCTGCAACAATCCTTACGCCATTTACAGTAACTTCACGCTTGAAGAAGTCGCTGCCGTTGCCAACAACATCGATAATTGCACCGTTGTTGTATTCTGCATCTGCTACTCCACTTGCTACTCCACTTGCTGCTAGAAGATTACTATTATCTGTTAGATCGCTAATATCCGAAGGTATCGACGGAGTGTTAGATAGATCTGTATATAGTCCCGAAGTAGCAACAGTAGCAAAAGTTGGTTTATTTGTAATACTGTCCCAGTTAGGTGTTGCGCCACTGATGCCAGCTGCTGTAGCCTTTGCTGAAAAATCACTATTAGAAATATTGTCTAAATCAGCTCGAGCAATTTCAAATCCTGATCGGTCTTTTCCGCTGTAAACACGCAACGAACTGGTTTCTTTATTAAAGAAAACTTCGCCACTAGATCCAACATTTCTATCAAGAAAGTCATTAGGTCTCGGTATAATTCTAATTCTATCTACTATTGGTGCTGATGACATTATTCAATCCTAGCTGTTATAATATATTTATCAGTTTCGCATCTGTTACTAATAGCAATCCATAAATATGTAGTCTACTTAGAACTAATAGGAGAATTTTATGACAACGATTGTAGAGCCTACAAATGATAGACTTTTAGTAAAAAAAATCGATAATGCAAACAAAACTAAAGGCGGTCTAGTTCTACCAGACGATGCTAAGGAACGTCCTACAAAAGGTGAAGTTCTTGAGGCAGGCGAAGGTAGAACAAACGACGACGGAGTTGTATTGCCAGTTAAAATTAAAAAAGGCGATATAATTTTGTATCCACAATATTCAGGTTATTCTGTAAAAATAGACGGTGAAGATCTTTTAATTATAGATGAGAAAGATGTACTTGCTGTATTAAAAGAGGAAAACAAATAATGACAATTAACTCACGTAAAGTTGAAATTGGCAATAGTGCAAAAGCAAAATTAGTACGGGGTGTTAATACACTTGCTGATGCAGTAAAAACAACATTAGGCCCTAAAGGTCAAAATGTAATTATTCAAAGACAATATGGTCCTCCGCAAGTTACTAAAGACGGTGTAACTGTAGCAAGAGAAATTTTCTTAGCTGATCCATTAGAGGATACAGGTGCTAGATTAATAAAACAAGCTGCTGGACAAACAGCAGACGACATAGGCGACGGAACTACTAGTGCTACAGTGTTGGCACAAGCAATGATTCATGAAGGATTAAAGTTTGAAGCAGCAGGCATTAGTGGAGTAAGTATCAAACGAGGCATCGACAGAGCTCTAGAAATTGCTATTGAAGAATTAGAAGCTATAAGTAGACCATGTAGTGATTCGGACACAATTTCATCTGTAGCTACTATATCAGCAAATAACGACACTAGAATGGGTGATATTATTGCTACTGCACTTCAATCAGTTGGTAAGAATGGTGGCGTTTCAGTAGAAACAGGAACGCAACTTAAAGATGAATTAGACATAGTAAACGGATTTTCTTATGAACATGGTTATTATTCACCGTACTTTATCAACACAGATAAAAATAAAGTTGTTTTAGAAAATCCTTACTTATTAATGTTAGATAGACCGATTCTTAATGTAAATGATATTGTTCCTATTTTAGAAAAATTAGCACAAACTGGTAGGTCTTTTTTAATTATGGCTGAACAAATTAATAACGATGCGCTAGCTACATTAGTATTAAATAATGCTCAAGGAAACGTTACTTGCTGTGCAGTTAGATCTCCTGATTGGAAGGGAGAAAAACGCAAATATCTTATTGAAGATTTGGCAGTTTTAACTAACGGTACTGTCTTTTCAGATGAAAACGGTAAGCGTCCTGAAAGTGCAGAACTAGAAGATTTAGGACAGTGTAACAGAGTCGAAGTAACAAAAGATTCTACACTTATTGTAGGCGGACATGGTGATAAAAATACAATTCAACAAAGAATTGATCTTGTAGAGTCAGAACTTGCTGCTATTAATAGAGGATCTACTGTTTTTACTAAACACCAATTAGAAGAAAGACTTTCTAATCTCAATGGCGGCGTAGCTCTTATTAAAGTCGGCGGATCTACGTCTATAGAAATTTCTGAAAAGAAAGACAGATATGATGATTCCTTACATGCAACTAAAGCAGCAATGCGAGACGGTGTAGTAGCAGGAGGCGGAGTAGGATACTTACGATTAATTGATAAATTAAATCAGAATATCACTGGAGACTTAGAACAGGATGCCGGTCTTAAAGTTGTAATTAGATCGTTAGAAGAACCTTTAAGAAGAATTGCGTTGAATGCGGACGACAAGCCTGATGTTGTAATAGAAAAAGTATTAGGATTGGATACAGAATTTGGATATAATGCGCAAGATAGTACTTATGGCAATATGTTCGATACTGGAATTATAGATCCGACTGCTGTAGTTAAAAGTGCATTGCTTAATGCAGGTTCTGTTGCAGGAATGTTATTAACAACTGGTTGCGCCATACACGAAATTGTTGATACCAGCGACTTAGAGGCAGCGAAACGGCCTGCGCCTCCAGCTGGTCATGTACTACCAGAAAATTGGAATAATGATCGTAATAATGAAAGGTAAAAAGTAAAATTAGAAAAGCAGCATATTTTTATGCTGCTTTTTTTATGGCTTAGTAGGCCAGTTTACTTCCCAAGGAAAACTAGGCTGATCAGGTACATCTCTTAGTGCCTGTCTATATGTCTTCCAAGCATTACGTTGTTCTAGTGTAAACGTTTGGGATACGTCAGTCCAGTCACTTTTTAGAAGTAGTTCATCGCGTATTTCTCTAGCTTCTGCATCACGTTCTACCATAAGTTTTGGATAAACTGGATAGTCTGAAGGAGGAAAACTAAACTCGCCAAACTCGCCGTCTTCTAATCTTTGATTTAATTCTTTTTCAAAAGCAGATCCAAACTCTCTATGAGCAAAAACTGCTACTGGTTCTGAACATTCAGCAAATTTTACAGTACAGCAAATTTCATCGTTAAGGTTTGTGCCTCTCTGTATTAATGTTACTTCCTCTATTGTATAATTTTTTGACATATTTATTTTTCCTTTAAATGGATGCTCCCATTGTTACTATTATTTATCTAAAATGGATATTAGACCCCCAACCCAAACCAGGACGTCCGTCAAAAGCATATTGAGGGTAAAAGGGCCCATCTTTATTTATGTAATGAAAAAATGCTTGCACTTGCCAACTGCCGTCTTGTGCATCAAACGGCTGTCTCCAATGTTCTATTTCGCAACCTCTATAAATTAGGATATCTCCAGGATCTTGTGGTATTGAAGTTCCTACATTGTTTTTTGAAATAAACTCAGATTCTGTGTTATGTCTAACAGTAGGATCAACATACATGTTCCATTTATAATTAGGTTCAGACGTTTTATAGTCATAACCAAAGCATACAGTTGTACTTATTTCACAACTAGGACGATCAGTATGTCTGTCTAATGTCATCCCTGGTCTATAAACTCTATAATACGAGTAAGTTGGAAATAGTTCTAATCCTGTAGCTTTTTCCATATGTGGTTTCATATGAGCCATTAATACTTCCATTAATGTATCTGAGTATATTGAATGAGAATTAGGAACTTGTCCAGACGAGTCTTCTTTTTTAGGTAACACATTCTCTTGTAGTAAAGCATATTGTGTTACAATATTGCATATGTCTGACGGAATAATTCCTTTTAAAGGCAAATATCCTTGTTCTTGAAATGATATTTGATTTTTCATCTAAATGGTTTTCCTAAATTCCAAGCAACCAAACTATATCGTGTTCCTCTAGTCACTGGTGTTACTTGATGATGTATATGCGATGGGAAAATAATAATAGACCCTCTAGGTCGTATTTCTTCACATGTATGATATCTATCTGCTCTATGCGGTCCTAAATCAAACTTCAAATTTCCGCCGTCGTATTCTTTAGGATCGTTCAAACTTACAGTTACACTTAGTTTACGTATTTTTCCCTCCATAAGAGGAATCTCAGTGTGATGAGCTAAAGTTGGTGTCGGACGACCATCTTTATCTAATGTATATTCGTGTATGGAAGAATCAAACTTTTCATAAGGAAGTGGTGCCGAATCAGCATGCCATCCGTAAAACTGATTTACACCATATTTTGTAAATTGCAAGTCTTCTGTATGATCCCATTCAAAATTCCAACCTGCTTTTTCATTTGCTTCATGCACAAACGGCCATATTGCTTCATATAACCATTTTTCATTTAGCCAGGATACATTTGAATCTCTTACATAAACATCATTTGGAGCTGACGTCTTGTTAACAATTTCTTCTATAGTTGAATCATACTGAGGTGCAGCAGCATCGGTTAACTTTGCCGACAGTTTATAATCGTCGTCGCCTGTAGTTGCTTGGGTAGCATTTTCGCCGTACTCTTTTTTAATTTCCAGCATTTTTTCTAGTCCAAGTTCTATGATTCCGTCACATACTTCGGGTGATAAAGCAGAAACAAAATAAAAGTAATTATAATTTAAAATCATCTAAACACTGCACCATGTATACAACCTAATATGATACGCTTTTCACCACGTGTTACTTTTTCTATTTTATATGGCAAAAATGAAGGAAAAATTAGGATACTTCCTTGTTCGTTAAGATTAGATGCAGACGTATCTGTGTTAAGGAATTCAAAATCTCCGCCTTCATAAGTTTCAGGATCTGACAAGTTTACAATAAAAGATAATTTTCTAGTAGTAGCCATAGGAGAAATATCTAAATGATAATCGTAGTAATCACCTTCTCCATAACTATAAATTTGTGGGAAGTCTTGATCAATTATTCCTAATAGTTTAAAATCATAAACTTCGTCGTTAGCTTGTTTTGTAATATCTCGAATGTTCATAAAAGGAAATCCGTCTGGTTCTCCTCTAAGTTTTTGTCGTTTAGACGTATGCAAACTATCTTCGCCAACAACTCTCGAAGGTAGCCAAAGCTCGTCAAGACATCCTTCATTTAACATATTGCATTCGTCTTGAGAAAATAAGTTTGCTTTATTTAAAGAAAGTATGTCTAATGAAGCTAGCTTCATTGAGGTAGAGGAAGTGTCTGATTGAGTAAAGTCTTGATTTTCCATATAAATCTCCTTGTTATATAAGTAATTATCTTAACAACCTATAATTTTTAAAAATACTGGTTTTTCATTTTTATTCCGTAAAATTAAACCAGCCAGTGATTATATATTTTTCTTGTGTAGGAGAAGGTATCCCCCTATGAGTAAATGTCCAGTCAGCAGGCCAAATAACTGTTTTTCCTTGAACTGGATTTACATATAAATCTTGGTGGTACCATTCTGTGCCGCCTGCATCTGTAACTGTATTTAGATATGTCATAAAAACTAAATGTCTAGTTACTGTAGAAGGATTTGCACTGCATCGCTCAGTGTGCCATGAATGAAATGCTTGCCCTGGTTTATACCATTGTATATTTACTGGTTTCGTTATTCTCCAGGCAGTTGTGATATTACATGCAGGATACTTTTCTACATATAAATCTACACAACTTTGTAATGCATCTAAATAATCAACAATTACTGGAAACTTTAAACTATCGTCTACAGTTAAAGATAAATCTACAGATTCTTTTACAGTTGGATCAGCTGCTGCTGTCTTGCCATTTACAAATGTAAGAGGCTTCTTATCAGGATCCATTCTAGGATGTGCATGAAACGTTTTTATAAGTTTATTGCAGATGTCTGGATCTATATTATACGTTTCTATGAACATTTTTTTTCCTGTGGCAGCGTTTCGTATAAATATTTATCTGCTACTATTACTCGGAGAAAAAAATATGAATATAGTTATTGTTGGAGGCGGAACTGCTGGTTGGTTAGCTGCTTTGATGATTTCAAGCCGCTTTCCTAATCATAATATTACAGTGGTCGAATCAAGTAAGATCGGAGTCATTGGAGTCGGAGAAAGCACAACAGGACTACTAACAGAC
>Ga0209138_1001635_pt1 | contig 18722 bp, 15 predicted proteins | sample SaaInl3SG_22_DNA_FD_184645 | JGI IMG/M metagenome (GOLD analysis project Ga0209138, IMG submission 184645) | Marine microbial communities from expanding oxygen minimum zones in the Saanich Inlet - ESP_153SG_22_DNA (SPAdes) (version 2) | ecosystem: Environmental > Aquatic > Marine > Intertidal...
TTACCATTGTAACATAGTACGTAATTTTCATCCTTGGTCATTACCATTTTATAAGTGGAGGGTTTTATTCCATCAAATTCCGCTATTCTCTTTTCATTTTGTAAATCGTATATTATGAGTTTGTATTCTCCCTCTATGAGAAGTTTTTTATTTTGATCAAAAAATAATACCTCACTAACGCCTGAATAACCTGTAGAGAAGAAGCCACCAAAGTCTAGACTATTTACTTTTTGAGAGGTGTCTTTGAGATTAACAATAGCCAAGCCATCTCCAATAATAGCGTAATACGCATCATCTCCCGAGAAGATTCCGCCAAAAGATTCGAAACTAGATTCTGAGCTCCATTGGTTTTTAATCTTTACATTCTGCCTGTTTTTAATATCGTAAATAATTGGACTACAACATGTATTTAAGGAAATTAAATTTCCATCCGCATTAAAATCACATCCCCTCATATTCCAACTCTTGATTTCATGATTAATTAACTCCATTTTATCTAAATCTATGATGCTAATTAATGTTTCATCGTCTTTGGTGCCAAACACAACCAGACTGTTTTTGGTAGGGCTTAAAGCAATCTCCTGAATTTCATATTTCAATGAAATCTTTTTACTAGGCTTACTGAGCAATCCCTTTTTTTTGTTTGTATCAAAGAATAAAACCTCGTATTTTGTGCAAACCAACATCTGTTCGTCATTCTTTATATAATTGGCAAAAAATAATGACGAATCAATAAACTTTTCAAACAGTATTTTTCCGTTTTTCAATCCTAATTGCCGAAGAAATCCATCTGACGACGTAGTGAGTATTTTATTTGATTTTAAATTAAAGTCCACACTGCTTATCTTAGTGTTTGGCAATGAAATAGTGCTGATATTAGTTCCTTTTGTGAACTCCCAAACTTCCGCTTTTCCATCATCATTCAATTGAAGAATTTTATCTTGCTGAGATGAAAGTTCAACAGACTTTATACTTGTAATTTCAGATTTCCATTCTTCTATCATACTCCCTTTAGAGAGATCGTATAATTGTAAATCAGTATTATACCGACTTGTTTCAATAAGAATGTTATTGTTGAAATAAGCAATTTTGTCCGAATATGAAGAACGTTTACATTCATTTAATACCTCACCTGATGTTAGATCAAATTCAACTATTTTATTCTCGTAATAGCTTGCACATATTCTTTTGTAGTCAGAAGAAATAGCTATTGATGAAACCCATGGAGTTGAACCATATTTTGTTTTAGCAACATCGATAGCAGAAAAAGTGATAAGTTTTTTTCCGGTAGCTGATTCATAAGAAATCATTTCCTCTCTGAAAACAACGATGAATTGCTTATCCTCATTGATAAAATCAACCGAACTTGCAGAAGAACGTGTTTCGTATTCACTTAGCTTGGAATTATTTTTCCAGTCATAAATACACACATATGTATTATAGTTTTCAGTGTTGTATTCCAATGTAATTACCTGCTTTTTGTCTGAACTAAATTTCGCAAATTTGATTTGTCGATTTGGTTGGGAAATTGTTGCAACTAATTTTTTTTGTTCTATATCCCAGACTTTAAACCTATCATTTTTATGTTTTAACAGATATGTGTCATTGAAAGACATGAGTAATAAATGATTTTTAGCATCAAGGTCAAGAGTTGAAATACTTAAAGAATCCACAATTTTTGTGTGTTCAAGGTCCCCACTTTCTGGGTTAAACAAATAAATTTGATTGTTATCCGCCAAAATCAAATCATTCGAAAAAATAATATGTTTAGAAGACCATCTTGTTTCTGGCAATGCTATGGTTTTAGTGATTCTTTTTGTCTCAATATCCCATAAACATATTTTTTCATTATCAACTGTTGCTATTTGTTTTAATTCTTGATTAATAGAAAAGTCATCAATCCCTGAAGAATGACCTACAGGAATATTAGACCGGTTAATTTTTTGTCCAAATCCTACAATTGAAATGCTGATTGATATGATAAGTATGAAATATTTCATGTATAAAAAGTTTAATAAATTCAAAGATAAGGATTTAAGTTTTTTTTCAATGACTCATCTGCATATTTAAGTGCCCAACCATTATTCTGGGCATCTACAGACATAACTTGTAAAATCAGTAAAATTGTTATTAATTTTTTCATAGGTTTTTTTAATGAATGCCTTCTACCTGTTTTTTCTTTTAGCTGAATTGCTAGAGGACATAATTGTTGGTTCTGTCGCATTAAACTAAAACCTAATGATTTTTGTCGTTTTTGACAAAAATTGAAAACCCCAAAGTTATGTTTATTAGTGATTTAACTTTTTGTGGGAACTAGAATTCTATTGAAATACGTTTGAAAAATAATTAATGCGACAGAACCAGCTTTCAATTTCATATTTTTTTTTTATCTTTAAGTATGAAAATATTATTTTTTACCTATTTAGTTTTATTTTCAATTATTGCTAAATCACAAGTAGCATTTGAATTAATTAACAGGAATGAATTAGATTCTTTATCAGATATGCTTATAAAAAGTGATTCGAACTGGTTTGGAGATAAATTAATGTCTGATTCTATCGAAAAGCTAGATATTCTCTCTTATGCTTTATTAAACAAAAAAAGAAAGGCAGCAGAACTAATTTATGAGGAACTTAAAAAGAAGGAGGTTATCTTATCTGATTCCTCTGTAGGTGTGGTTATTAACCAAGCATATTTTACTGCACTAAATATGTGGAATACAAGTTGGACTAAGAAACTATTATCAGATAAGCCTGATATTTTTTCAAGTGTGTTTAAATGTGAGTGCTCATCTGCAAAATTTGCAATTATTGAAAATAATAATTGGGCACTTTCGGAGTGGATACAAAATTATGCCTTCGAATTCGAATCACTCTCCGACTCTTTGATGACTGATTTAATGCTTGCTGCTATAGAAGGCGACAATCAAGACATGCTTGCTTTTCTTTTTTTTATAGTTAAAAGTGAATATTATTTGAGCATTGATGAACTTTTTTTCGAGGATAAGGAATACTTAAAATCTGTAAATAACTTCTGGGATAATCTTTGGGTTGTAGAGGAAATTGGTTGGAAATTGCCCATTGAGAAGGTTGAAAGAGTGCAAAACGACGTACTTCTTGAAGCCATAACATCATTTGGAAGCTTGAAGCTAAACGAACATTTCCTCAGGCTACCACTTGTTACGGAAGGTTTATTGTTAAGTAAAACCAAGCGTGTAGATTTATCTACTTTTGGTGACATATTAGAGAAACCAACTAAAAGAAATGCAAAAAAATTAAAATTCATTCTGAGATCTTATATTGAATTGAATGATGATAAAGATGAAGTAGCCAGCGAAGATCTATTTAAATTACAAGAGAAATTTTTAGAGAAAAACAAAAAGAATTTTGCCAGAGTATGTCAAGATCTTATTGAGTATTTATATTGAGCAAAAACAGGAGCTTAAGATAGTTAAAGAAGGAGGTTAGTTGGATGGCTACATGTAATTAAATATTTTCATATATAATGTCTATCCTAAAGACTCAATAAGTATTAAAGTTTGATTTCGTATTGGAAGGCACCATATTGCATTTAATTAATGCGACAGAACCATGTAATAAGAAATAATACTTATCCATTTCACTTCTTGATTTTTGAGAAGTAAATACCAACTAGGCCTATTCCGGTATAAATAATGAATTCACTGTAGCTATAGGTATAAACTAAAAGTGTGAAAAAATTCTTTTCACTCTCATAAAAGTAATTTGGATAGCCAGAGAATGGAAAAAATAATTGAGGATAATACATTCCTTTTTCCCAAGTACAGTTTGAGGACAGCAACGCAATAAAATTCAAAGCTATCCACACAAACGAACAAACAAATAATATCTTTTTAGATTCTGGTTTCATTTTTATTGGTTTAATGTTACGGTTCTGTCGCATTAATCAATTCTGATTCTGAAATTTAGTAATTATCTATGAGTTATGCTGCCAAAGAACAAAATGTTTTGAACGTTGTTTTTCTCGAATCAGCTATTTGACCCTTCCTAATAATGTTGACAACTTCGATACCCGCCAAGGTGCGTTGTGCTGACTCAAACTCCTTGAAGCCGGTGTCTATTGATATTCGCCTCTTTATATTTCGGTGGTCTTGTTCTACTATATTGTTTAAGTATTTGCATTGTCGGATTTTGATTTTTTTCACGGTCATCAGCTCACGATTAATTAAACGGATTCCTGATTTGTTAGCACCACTCTTATCGATATTAATTACTCTTGGTTTACTATTGTTACCTATAGCTTTGTTTAGAAACTTTTGCGCTGAGCCCTTCATTCTACGTTTGGTTAGCAAAAAGTCTACTGTATTTCTAAACTTATCTAAGGCTCGATATAGATAGCGGTCCTTACCACCCACTTTAATATAGGTTTCATCCATTCGCCAACTTAAACCCACCTGCCGTTTTCTTTTGTTCATATTCTTTTCAACCTCTGGACTAAACTTAAACACCCATCTCTGAATTGTAGAATGATCAACTTCAACACCCCTGATCTGCAACAACTCTTCCAAATCTCTGTAGCTCAAGGTAAATCTCAATTTGAAATAAACGGCTTGTAAAATGATCGATTTTGGAAAATGGTGATGTTTGAACATATCTTTAGAATTGTGATTGCGAAGATAAGTATCTTAACTTTGAATAGAATTAATGCGACAGAACCTCGGTAAGCAACTGTACTCAACATTTTCAAGAAAATCTTCTATCTTGACGCTTTTTTATATCTCTTTATTTTTATGCTTTTATAGGAGGTCCAATTTAAAGATTGGACCTTTTTTGTCTATTAACGAAATTCTTCTATGAAGTCGTATTCTGTTCCTTGTAGAATGGTTAATTTATATGCTAACTTGGAACTAGTAAACCACTCATAAGTATTATCCTCTATAATCTCCAAATTATAGTAAATAAAATCACTTTCTTTACCCTCGGGAGTTACGTTTATTTTTGTTTTCTCTTTGTTTGACTGTAATATATTGTCAATTGCATATTCGTTACATTCAAAACAGTCTTCTGGATATATTACATCTTGTTCGTCTTGTATAAAATTACCAGTCCAGCTTGTAATTATAAATTTGTATGCAAGAATTCCATTAGTGTCTATTGAATCAAGTTTGGCTTTAAATTCTTTGTCGTTTAATAGCACTGGTTCACTTTCAAACCTTTGTCTCAAGTATTCTTTGGTGTTTACTTTTACTGTTTGAAAGTTTTCCTCTATTGATTGACCATAGGAATTTAGTGTTAATGCGATTGATAAGGCTGCGATTAATTTTTTCATGACTGTTTTTTTGTTTTGTATACAACAAATATCGACGGTTCTGTCGAATTAACTTCATTAAAGATAATAAATTTAATTTTTAATACATTGTTAAGCAGCTAACGAACAGAATGTTTTGAACGAAGTGGAACAAGGATTAATGATTTGATCCTTTTTAATTATGCTGACTACTTCTGGTTCTGTCGCATTAATTATTTTTCGACCATTTTTCATCAAATTCTTTGAATGTTTAAAAAGTTATCGCACATTAGTTCAACGGTTTATGATTTTTTGTTTTGTATGAATTAGGCTTCAAATAGTGATTGTTTAGTTAATGCGACAGAAAGTAATTAATATTAAATATCAATTACTTATAATTTAAAGATACAAATAAGGTACAAATAAGGTGCAAATAAGGTGCAAATTTAATGATTCTTTATTTCTTCGTGTTAAACTATAAATTATAGAAACTAAGCTGAATTACTTCTACTCAATTGAGGTTATTATTCTAAAGTTTTTACCTTAATTAATGAGACAATTAATTAATCTTTTGTCTGAAAAACTCGAGGTCTTCAGACAAATAATTAAATTTAACTTTTTTTTTTGTGTTATAATTTTTTCACTTTATATCAAAGATTGTGTTCAGAATAAAGGAAAAACTCTACATATTAACTTTCGTCCCCCTATTAATTTTTTTCGCAAGTAAGAGAAGACAATGGATTCTGTTAATCTGATGAGTATTACAACAACCCCGACATATCATTCTTGATTTATGACCCTTTTGTGTTTGGTGAAGATTTAGATACCGTATCTGAACCTATTAAACTAGATAGTTTGGATGCAGAAAAAAAAAGTATTAGATTTAACTCTTTAGTGAAAGTTTACTGATATGACTAGATTTTTGTACGCAGTATTATGTGCCTATAGTGTATTTATTCTAACACTGACTGTAGAAGCTCAACCAATAGCATTCAGGGACACAACCCAACATTATACTAGGGATTTCAGATTGATCGACAAGCAAACACTTGAACCGATAAGTTCATTTTATAGCTTTATCGATTCTAAATATTTTAATGCGAGTAATTATTTTATTTACCACAACAAATATGGCTATGAATTTGATGTAGGTCTTCTAAATAGTAAAGGCGAGGTAGCATTACCTTCAGACCCACGAGTTGAAATATTCATTGATACCTCCTCCCGTTTAATTTATAGACAGTTCAAGAATTATCGAGAGGTTGAATTAATCGGTATAGAAGTTTTGAATTTAGATTTAGAGGTTTTAAACTATTTCGAACAGGCTAAGCATAAGAAGGTTTATTATTCGCCTAATCGGGGGCTTCAATCAGATGCATACCGAATTAAACTAAAACATAGAAATGGCATTGATTTATATAACAAAAGATTAGATTTCATAGAGGGGTTCCAAGATTCAGAGCAATTCAAGTACAAGGGAATTTCTAAGTTCATAAATGGATACGCAACAGTGGCATGTGACAGTGCAGGTTACGATTACGTAATACTAATAGATATTCTGGGTAATATTGTTTTTCGTCAATCAAACTCTGAGGTAAGAAGATTAAATGCAAATGAGTTTCGATTATATTCATATGAAAAGGATGAAACTACTTTACTTAAAATAGAGAACGGTTTAATTCGTAAATACCCTTGCACGTCTCAATTCAAAGATTATGAATATGAGATTAGCTCTAGTTCTATATGTCTAGGAACTAATTGGGAATCAAAACGATACAAAACTTCTTTGATTAGAAAGAATACTTCATGCGGTGAAGAAATACTAATTGAAGAAATAGATGATGACGTGAATATACAAGAGTTCTCCATTTCTAAAAATCATTATGTACATGATTCAAAAGGCGGTATGCTTTCTAAGTTTAGGTATTGCAAGGACATAAATGGCGATTTATATGCCATTGACAAATATGATCAACTAATTCCTTTTCAAAAAAGGCTTTGGCCAATCAATTTCTACAGGTTGCGCACATCGGATTATCATTCTTTTGACTCTTTATGGGTTTACAGTTTGGATGGTGAATATTTTTGTTTTAATCCTCAAAATCCAAATAAGAGCTTAAGGACACTTGGGCCATACCAATCAATATCTTTATTTAACTCATTGAGCTATAGGGATCCGAAATTTGTATTAACCAAAAGAAGTGGAGAAACAGATCTATTGTATATGGATAGTGATCATTGGTATTTAAAAAGTAATTCACGGGAGCTTTACGTTTTTCAATTGAATAATTTGCTTGGAGTAAAATCGAATAGAGGATCAAGAATCATTATTCAACCGGAGTATGAACAAATTGATGAATTTCATAACCTGCTATTTTGTAAAAAGCCCGGGGACAACTTTTTTCAGGTTTTTAACCGTGAAGGGTTAGCTTTAGTTAATGACATCTATGAATATCAATCAAACATATGGTCAAATACTATTTGTTCAGATGATGAAAGGCGTGTAATTGTAAAATCTGCATTTACCAAAAAGTACGGTTTGATAAAAGATGAAGTTTTATTTCTACCAGCGGAGTTTGATTATTTCGTAGAGCTACCAAACGGAAAGTGGGCCTGTCATATTTATAACAGGGTTTCGTTTGTATTGAATCAAGATGGTACAGTATTTAATCAGTCTGTTGATTATTATATAGCTTATAACTGTGAAAAAAACATTTACTATTTAAAAGGTTTAAAACCTAATTCCGATAATGTTTATCCCTTAATAAAAGAGTTTAATACGTTTAATTTAATTGTGAAAGCATACTCAGAATAGAATTGGAGGTAAAACTCCTTAATGAAAGATAAAAGTCTTAATTGTATGAACTGCAGACACGCGTATCAAAGGAAAAGAAGAATGAGATCTATTAAATTCATATATATTATAGTGCTCATGCTTAGTTTAGGCTGTGAAAATTTTACTTATGATTCAAGAAATCATTCAGGTATTACTGCTGGTAAACCATTATCAAAAGAAGCATTAATAGACTTAGTTACACTTAAATGGAGTGATTTTTCAAATGATGAGTATGTTTTGAATGATGATTTAGATGTTGAATGGAGTTTATTCAGTTCTCCAGATTCGGCCTTAACAATTGTATGTGTTTCTAATGAAATAGAAAATTCAGACGCACTTTTAGTTTGCCTACTTAATGATAAAATAGTGGATCATAAGTGGATTAGAAAAGGAAATGAATTTAGTATAGACTTTAACAAGAGTGATATAACAGATTCAGATATTTTCTACTATACTGTGAATGACGTAAAGGGGAGTGGAATATATTTTGAAAGGATAATTTTTGAATGTATAAAAGATGATTCCATAATGTACTTAGGGAATTTTCCAAAGTTGAGTTATGTTTCAGGGTGGGATGATTTGGAATTTGAATATTCATCAGAACCATACAAGTTTGCCAATCAAGATGATTCTTTGAGAATGATTCTTTCATACAAAATTGAAAATAATGAAAAGACATTGTTTAGTAGGGGCATTGATACCGTTGCTTTAGGCTTTAGCAATGAAGCTATTTACTTGAGATTTTATCAAAATAATCTGTCTGAAGCCAAAGTGAATTGTTTTTTATACAATTCAGATCGTATCTGCTTCAATCTATTTAAATCTAATAGTATATGATAAATAATATTGTAAAAATCAGATGGGTTAGAAGGGGTACTTTGAAGAAGTATACAGCGATGGCATTATCATTTTTCTCTATCTCTATAAACGGTTATTCTCAAGAAGCCACTTGTATTGACGCAGAGGGGAATACCTATAAAACAGTGAAAATTGGTAACCAGTTATGGATGGCTGAGAATTTACGTACTACAACATATAATAATGGAGTAAAGATTACTGAAAAAACAGGAAACTCTATTGACCTGAATAATAGATTTATTCAAAATGGACATTTCAAAGTACTCAATACAAAAAATGGAACTTCAATTGTTTACGATTGGTTTGCGGTAAATTTAGGTATATGCCCAAAAGGATGGCGTATACCTAGTATATATGATTGGAAGGAGTTAGCGGACCATGTAGGAAAAGATGATGATGCTAAAAGCTATAAATCCAAGTCTGGATGGGGTGTTGATGAAGCAGGTGGTTATTATCTCTCAAAAAGTTGTTCTAACTGCTACAGCTGGAATAAAGAATATCGAAGTAAGGTGCCTTGTCATGTATGCAGAGATACTAGAGAAGTTAGAGGTGATTATGTTCAGCCATATACTGTAAACCACAATGGTTCAAATTCTTTGGGTTTCAATGCCATAAAGTTAGGATATCAAACTTTTTACAATGGTTATGAGCTTATTAACACAGATGTTGGTGCAGAATGGTGGGCATCAGATGAGATTCTGGATAATATTAATTCGGTTAATAGGCGTGATAGACCTAAGGTTTACACGACAGCAGTTAGTGTTGACCTTGGCGATCTATCAAGGTTGATAGAAAACCCAAGTAACATAATTAGAAGTGGTCTCGGTGCTAAAAAAAAGGAGAGCTTTCTTCAAGTCCGCTGTATCTGCGAATCTACTAATGCTTCAAAACAAACTGTATCAGACGATTTGATTAAGATGAAAGAAACTAACTCTAACCAAATAAACCAGGATAAATCAACTTTAACCATAACACAGGCTTTAGGAAATGTACTAGCACGGCCAGATACTATTGTGAATGCAAAAGATTTGGTGAGTGTTGAATTTTATAAAAATGACCAATTATATAGTGTAACAGATTATTACTACGCTAATGGAAATAAGAAAAGTAGAGCTACTAGACAAGAATTTGTGAATCATAGTCGTTTAGATGGTGAACAGTTGTGGTATTATGAAAATGGACAACTAAGTTCTAGAGGTTATTATGAGAATGGATTAAAGAGTGGTGAGTGGAGATGGTACAGCGAAAACGGAAAGATTCTAACTGTAAAAAATTACAGTGAGGGTTTTGAAACCGGAGAAGTACGAAAATATTATGAGAGTGGAAAAATCAAATATTCGGGCGAATATTACAAGGGAAAACAAAATGGGTATTGGGTTTGGTACTATGAAAATGGTCAGGTAAACGTTAAAGGTGAATATTATTTAGGGAAACCTACTGGACAGTTTGTTTTTTATAATGAAGACGGGAGTATTAAAGAAATTAACAACCATTAATAAAACTTAAAGGAGTTCAAAGATTTAATATGAAAGAAATAAAGATTGGTTCACAAATATAGCCTGCTAATAATCTGAACACAGGCTTCTTTAATAACAGAGCTACAAAAAGAAAAATTGGTTTAAATTGGTCGCAAATGATAAATTGGATATTCAAATTATTTTCAAGAAAAGAGTTCACATATCATGACAATGAATATGTGAAAACTACGAAGTCGTTCTTTAGAAATATTCCTCACGGGGTATGGAAATATTATAACCACGAAGGAATCATCGAACGTAAATTATTTTATCGCAAAGGCAATTTAATTGCTGAACATTTCTTCACGCATGACGGTCGCTTATATCAGAAAAAACGGTATTCAACAGCAAAACGACCAGCTCGAATTGAAAACATAACTAGGGCATTAAATGATTACCTTAAGACTTTATCTGTTGAAACTATAATCGATTATGTCTCTAATAATGCTGCAAATAAAGTGGTGGTTTTGGAAGCCTTAAAGATTGTTCATGACTACAAATAAATAAATCAAACATTACTTCATTTTTTAGATGATTCTTTGAAAAAAGATAGAGAAGTGGTTTTCGAAGCTATTAAGCAGAATGGATATGCATTAAAATATGCAGATGATTCTTTGAAAAAAGATAAAGAAGTAGTCTTCGAAGCGGTGAAACAGAATGGCTATGCACTACAATATTCAGATGAGCAATTAAAGCAAGATAAGTTGTTTTTAAACTCGTGTATAGATTATTTAATAATGTCAATGAGTATATGGTTAAGTGATAAAGAAGGTTCAGTTTCTATAAAAGATTTAAATCTAATCTCCTTGTATGATCGGAAATTTGTAAGGCGTGTTTTACAGGATATGGACGCTAAATCAAATGATAGAACACGATTTGAGAACATCTTGAGAAAAATCGATAGTACACTTTTGCTGGATAATGAGATTTTAACTATATTAACACGATAGATGAATTTTAGGTATTGGTTCCCTTATAAAAGAAAGGGAACCCTTTTTCTACCTGAAAATTAGGGAATGGACAAAGTTTACTAAATATAAAAAATTATGAAACACCTAGTAATTTTATTTGCTCTGTTAGCAAGCACTACCATAGTTTTCGGACAAACAGAATCATATGATAAATGGGAGGGATTCAAGGATCTTAAGACACTAAAAGTCAAAGATTTCAGCTATTTTAGCCCTAAAGACTTCAAATATATCGAGGGAGGTGTGTATTCATTTGACGGACTTGATTTTCCATTAAAAAGAACGGATCAAGACTCCTGTTTAATTATGGACGTAAATGATTTCAGAGGAAATGATTTCAGGGCCTCCGATAATTTGTCGTATAAGAATAAGGGCTCAATAGTTTCTTTTTACTTATCCGACCATGAGGTTACTAATCAGGAGTATCGGAAATTTGTTCTGTGGGTAAAGGAGTATACTGCGAGAAAGATTTTGGCAAAGTATTATCCGGAAAAGTATTTAAATGAATTTGAACAATTAGCTATAGATCAACCTATTGACTGGACTGATTCTATTTTATATCAAGAAATGTATGGTAACGGTTTTGAATTTGGTGATTATTTAAAAATTGAAAAATTATCTTATGAATTTGATTTAAAAGTTTTTATTGATACGGTTGTAATTCTTGATACAATTAACAATGATGAATACTTCAATGAGTATATCAGTTATAAGAATCGTCAAATGAGCTGTTCTGTATATCCTGATACATTATGCTGGATAATGGATTTCCCATATTCTTACACCGTCCCATTGACTAATAATTATTATTGTCACCCTTTCTATGATGATTATCCAGTTGTTGGTGTAAATTGGTATCAAGCGAAAGCCTATTGCACGTGGCTCACATACAGAATGGCAGAAGACATCTTCTTTAACATAAATGGATACAGATATAACGGCTATTTTGAGGATAATGATAGCCTGTTCCAAGAGTATGGTTTTTCGCAATTTCGGCTACCTACTGAAAGTGAAATTTTCTATGCGTCAATTCCCAAAGAGAAATGGCTTGCTCCTAAATTTTTGGGAACATCTAAACAGCAGGCAAATTCGGGAGCGATATTGGATGTAAATGGTATAATGTTGAAATCATATGATAATGATGGCTATCTATATCCCTCACCCATTAAAAGTTATAAGCCTAATCAGCATGGCATATATGACTTACAGGGTAATGTTTCTGAGTGGACTGCGGACAGTCTAACATTAGAGAACCCTTACAAAATATCGACCCATGATGATTTGGAAGCAGCGGTTGATAAAATCCTTTCATCCGAGTTGTACGAAACTAATATAGACGTTTTACAAAAGCCAATATGGGTAGAAGACTATGTCAATAGGTTTCTAAGTAACTCACGTCTGATTGACCAGGAACCAAATGGAAGAATTGTGAAGGGGGGTAATTGGTTCCAAGGGCCTATTTACTTGATGCCTGAAGTCTCTTCGCTTCATAGTGCAGAGAGTTCAAGAAGTACAATTGGCTTTAGAGTTGCGATTGAAGGGTCCGTATTTGAGATAAAGAAAAATCAATTAGTCTTTTATCTACTAGAGGATTAAGGCTAAGTTCAAGAAAGGAAAGGAATTGCATTTAAGAAATCTAGTTAGAACTTAATTTTCATTTAGATGATGAAAAATATTAAACATCAATGATTATGAAACACTCAGCAATCTTGTTTGCTCTGATAGCAAGCACTACTATAGTTTTAGGACAAATAGATACAACTGATTTCCAACAAACAGATGCTGAATGGCCTGGGTTTGGGTATTTCAATCTTAAAACAAAGAAATGTCCTAAACGTATAAGAAAACAGATGGAGGATGTTCTCCTAATTGATGGTGGTAGTTTCACTCGAACAAACCCAACACACTATCACCTTTTGGAGAAGGATTCTTCGGTAGTCTCCGATTACTCAGATTTGATTGAACAACTTTGTCCTCCAAAATACTTTAACTACCTAGATATGGATTCTGCAGTCGTTTCTGATTCTTCAGATTCCATTGAACAACTTTATCGCACAAAACTTTATTTCCCGCGATGGTTCAGCAATACAGGATTGAGCGTTGCCTCTTTTTTATTAAGTGATCACGAAGTAACAAATAAAGAATATCGCGAATTCGTTGATTGGGTAACAGCTTCAGTTGCAAGAAAAATATTGGCAGAAAAATATCCAGAGAAATATTTGATGAAATCAAATACTTCACCAACTGATAAGGTGTTTAGACCTAATGTCTCTATAGATTGGCAAGATGATTATTTAAGATCAATACTTTTTAGTGATACTAACCGATGTGGGGAGAAAATAATAAACAAAAGTGAGATCCGATATTCTGGAGAAATCCAAGTAAATCAATTAGATACACTTATTCATTTCGATAGTTTAGCAGTTTATCCGCAAACTGACGATATTAGTTACTATATGGGCTTGGACCAATATTCTTCGTGTCGTAACTACTTTGAGGACTCAAATTGGGATGATTATCCTGTGGTTGGGGTATCATGGGAACAAGCAATGGCCTACTGCAGCTGGAAGACAAATCGTGTGAATGAGTCTATTTTATTGTGGCAAAAAATAATTAACCATCCATTTTACAGAGATGACACCTTATGGACAGAAAGCGTTGATTGGACCAAACTAGAGGAAAATGTTCGAATTCCAAGCTACAGATTACCCACTAAGGCCGAGTGGGAGTATGCAGCTTTAGCCATCGATAATGATACAAATCCTATTAGGGGATGGGATAATAAAATATCATCAAGGGATCGAATCAACCTAACAGATCAAGAAGGAAGTTACCTTTATAATTTTGGAGAAATCTTTGATGAGAATGGCGTTGTTATCAAAGATTTTAATTCTGATGGAGCTACCTTTTCTAACAAAGTTAAAAGTTATCCTTCGAATGTTCTAGGCTTACATGACATGAGAGGGAATGTAAGTGAGTGGGTACTTGACGGATTCAATGAAGACGAGTTGTGTATTAAGGATCTCGAGTCTATAATGGATTTTGATGATAGAGTAGATAAAATATTTACTTACATGAGAGAGAACTTTGAACTGGATCATCGAACGGATAAAGGTCTTTTTTATGCTCAGAAATATGCAAAAGCATCAATGCGTTTTACTCAAAACTTTGAAAATAAAGAAAACTTAAAACTCGTAACAGGAGGAAGTTGGGCTGATGGTCCAATGTATCTTGACCCAGAATTAGATAATGCTTATCCTGCTCAAACTCAAAGCATGAAGATTGGTTTTCGCATAGCTCAGGATTTTATAGGTTCCCCAGGAATAGGAGGTGGGAAACGGAAAAATTATCGATAGTATTATCTTCCGGTTCTGTCGCATTAACTTGGAGTAACTAATAAATGTTTAGATTACAACTTCATCTAATACTGAAATTATGTTTGATCGTCAGACTTACAAGATAACAAGCGCTGGAAAAAAAATTTTTATCTTAGTACAAATTTTACTAATCATGAAAAATACATTCATCATAACATTAATATGCTTTTCTGCATTCTCTTTAGGGCAAGTTCCTGAATTTCCAAAATTTAAAGAAATTGATGCCGTTGATGTGACAATTGATCTCAATAATAATATTTCAGAGGGGTGGGATTTTCGCTTTGAAAATCTGAACGAACTCCCTGAGCGATTATCATTGGGGTCTGAATTCTCCGGCAAGATTAAAGCGGACTTGGATCCGATTGGACAGAAGGATGGTAGAGATCTCAACCTTCTTTGCGAATTTAAAGATGGAAAACCAAATGGGTTACAGTATTATATACACCCGTCATCCGTGGTAATATCAAGATATAGGGATGGAATACCAGACGGCCTTCAAGAAAAGTATTGGATAGCAGCAAATGGTAAATTTTACTTGTTGCGCGCTGAAAGATTTGAAAACGAAAAATTAGTCTGGGAATTCGCCCAATACAACTATGGACAAACGGATGAATTCAGCTGTTCAGAATATTTGCAAAATGGTCGAGTCGTAACTGAAATCGAAATTTATAAAAATGATGGAGTACAGTATGTATGGAATTACGATCGTGACGGTCATTACAGCGGTGTCCAACAGGTTTTCGATTTAGACAGCGTATTACTTTTAGAGGTTAATCTCACAAAAGGTAATGGAACAATAGAAGTGGAAAGAAAACACGATAATCAACACCTAGAATTTATTGATGGGTTTAAACATTATGAAACGCTCATTTATAAAAACGGCCAATTAAAACGTGAAAAAATTTATAGAAACCAACAAAGTAATGCTTACAGAGAGTGGAGAGAGTGGTATAAAAACGGGCAATTGAAACATGAAGAGAATGAGAATGGGTTTAAGGAGTGGTATAAAAATGGGCAATTGAAACATGAAGAGAATGAGAATGGGTTTAAGGAGTGGTATAAAAATGGGCAATTGAAACATGAAGAGAATGAGAATGGGGTTAAGGAGTGGTATAAAAATGGGCAATTATATTTTGAAGAAATTCATGGACAAGGTTATGCTTACAGAGTGTGGTATAAAAATGGGCAATTGCAACGTGAAGAAATTGATGGAAACGAACATGATGGTGATGTTCAGAGAGAGTGGTATAAAAATGGGCAATTGAAACATGAAGAGAATGAGAATGGGGTTAAGGAGTGGTATGAAAATGGGCAATTGAAACGTGAAGAAATTTATGGAAACGAACATGATGGTGATGTTCAGAGAGAGTGGTATAAAAATGGGCAATTGAAACATGAAGAGAATGAGAATGGGTTTAAGGAGTGGCATAAAAATGGCCGACTGAAACATGAAGAACTATATGAAAACGAGTAAAACGATCATTCATGCAAGCCTCTGTATTCGGTAAAAATATGTGCGTGCGTATGTCTCCCGTAGACTCCTCCCTCAGTGTAGTTGATTAGTTCAGCATCTATCTCTTCAATAGTTTTTTTATATGGCAGTTGAATGGAATGAATCAAGGGGGTCATACCTTGACGATAAATCTGATCAATGTTAATCCATAGTCTTTTGGCTCAACCTCTCAGATAAAATCTCTTAACTGAGCTTCTAATATATTCCGTTAGATACTCCTCAAAAATACTTAAGGGTTCTCTCGCAGGTTCTGTCGCATTAACTTCATTAAAGATAATCAATTTAATTTTTAATACATTGTTAAGCAACTAACGAACAGAATGTTTTAAACGAAGTAGAATAAGGATTAATGATTTGATCCTTTTTAATTATGCTTACTACTTCTATTCCTGAGAGGGTTCGCTGTGCTGATTCAAACTCCTTGAATCCTGTCATTATTCTTATTCGCCTTTTTATTCTCCGGTGGTCTTGTTCTATGATATTATTCAAGTACTTGACCTTTCGAATCTTTATTTTCTTTGTGCTTAAACTTCTTTTGTTCACTGTCAAAATTGCTGAATTATTAGACCCACTTTTGTCTATGTTTACAATTCTTGGCTTGCCATTATTACCTATAGCTTTGTTGAAAAACTTCTGTGCTGACATCTTCTGTCTCCGTCTAGTTAACAAGAAATCTACTGTATTTCCATACTTATCTACTGCTCGATATAAATACATATCTCTGCCTTTTACCTTGATATATGTTTCATCCATTCGCCAACTATCACAAACCTGCTTTTTTCGCTTATACATATTCTTCTCTACTTCTTTAGAAAATTTAAACACCCATCTTTGGATAGTGGAATGGTCTACTTTTATCCCTCTGATTGACATCAATTCTTCCACATCTCTATAACTCAATGTAAATCTCAATTTGAAATAAACAGCTTGTAATATAATTACTCTTGGATATCGATGACGATCAAACATAATGTCAGTATTAGATTAAGTCAAATCTAAACATTTATTAGTTACTCCAAGTTAATGCGACAGAACCAATTTTTGGCGTCATAAATAGAAAAAGTCTAGTATTAATTACATAAAGACTTTTAAAATATAATAAGTTTTCCTACTAGATTTCATGATTATTGAATTAGAAAATAAAGCTATATAAACTTCATTAAATACTATTGCAATATCCTTTTAAATAAAATTAAATCTGCCAGATATAAAAGATCTTGCACAGTAACTTATTAAATAATAGTTTTGGAGATATTATTTCAAAATGTTCTTATGAATACAGCTGTAATGAATGACCAATTAAAGAAACGAATTATTGAAGTTAATGAACAAATCAAAACTCTAGATTTTATTGTGTCAATTGATAAAATTGATTATCGATTATATAGGATGAAAAGAAAAACACTCATGTACGAGTTGAAATTGATTGAAGATAAAATTGAAGATATTATTTATGGCTTAGCGATAGATAAAATCTGTGATGACCTAAATTTAAAGATTGACAGAGCTTAAAGGTTTTTGCGAAATAAAAATCAATCATTTTTTGATCTCAATTACGACAGAATGAATCACAAGATAAATATGTTCGGAAACGGTTATAAATTTTATTTTTTAGAATTCACTGATGTTGTGTTTAATCGTATTGATAAGCTGCGTAATAATGTGCCCTGGGAAATATTATTTGGTGAACCAGGCTTTAAAGAGTATTTACTAACGTTCAACGTTTCAAATAAAATAAATCTGTCAGGTTTAGAAATTGGAATTGATAATACTATTGAAATTAAACAAGCTAACACTAAATTAACTAATTTTAAAAGCATCAATTTAACCAAGTCAACTACATTTTTTCCTTTGTTTCAGACAGAAATAAAAAACTGTTTTCATAACATTCTAGGAAATAAACAAATTGTATTTGTCGAAAAAGAAATTGGTTTAATTCAATCATTTGAAATTAAAACAGATCGATTTATTATCGATAATCTATATTTTCAGGTTTATAAATATAAAAACCTAGAAATATGCTCAGGAATAACTTATGATAAGAGAAAGGTTCCACTTGTAAATAGTGATTCTTTAATATCCAAAATAATTGTTTATGCCTAAAGTTTTTTTAGACGAATAAAAACAAACTTTCCCATCATTTTCCTAACAATTCTAAAACAAGTACACCTATATCTTATTGTTCATTTATCAGCTAAAGAAGGGGTTCTGTCGCATTAACTTGGAGTAACTAATAAATGTTTAGATTTGACTTCATCTAATACTGAAATTATGTTTGATCATCACCGATATCCAAGAGTAATTATATTACAAGCTGTTTATTTCAAATTGAGATTTACATTGAGTTATAGAGATGTGGAAGAATTGATGTCAATCAGAGGGATAAAA
>Ga0209138_1001639_pt1 | contig 18695 bp, 14 predicted proteins | sample SaaInl3SG_22_DNA_FD_184645 | JGI IMG/M metagenome (GOLD analysis project Ga0209138, IMG submission 184645) | Marine microbial communities from expanding oxygen minimum zones in the Saanich Inlet - ESP_153SG_22_DNA (SPAdes) (version 2) | ecosystem: Environmental > Aquatic > Marine > Intertidal...
AAACTCATTTGATTCATAAAAAATAAAATCCAAGGAATAATTAAAAACGATAACATCATCAATGTTATCGTTTTTAGGCCTTTAATTTTAATGTTCGTTTGATTCGATTTGATACCCAACACCTCGAATAGTTTTAATCATAACATCTGCTTCATTTGAAGCTAATTTTTGTCTAAGTGATTTAATGTGCATATCAAGAGTTCTAGTTTCACCAATATATGTCGTATCCCACACATCTCTAAATATAATTTCTTTTGGAACAACTTGACCTTGATTTTTAATGAGCACTCTTAAGATGTCAAATTCTTTATTCGTCATATAGACTTCTTTTTCCGCTATTTTTACAAGGTGTTTTCTTAAGTCTATCATGATATTTTGAAACGTTAATATTTTATAATCTCTAAGTTTTCTTAATTTAGACTGCATTCTTGAAGTTAATTCTAAAACTCCAAAAGGTTTTGTCATATAATCATCTGCACCTGCATCTAGAGCCGTCACTTTATCCATTTCATCTTGCAAAGCGGATACAATAATAATGGGTACATCTGTATTTATTTTTCTAATCGTTCTTACAAGGTCAATCCCTGAAACATCAGGAAGCATCACATCTAGTAAAATTAAATCCGGTACACGTTTTTTAAAGGTTTCTAAAAATGGCATGCCTCGATTGAAGCCTACACCAGAGTAATTTGCATTTTCTATAGTTTTTTCGATGATATAACCAATCGATTGATCATCTTCTACATAATAGACAAGTGGCATACTTTTCTCCGTTTTCATTTTTAATTATATCATTTAGATATCAAATATTTATAATTGTAAATGTAAATTTTACTTTACAAAGTAATGTTTTTATTATTATGTGATGATTTCTTGTTTCCAAGATAAAATGCCACCAATATTTTTGACTTGATAACCCGCTTTTTCTAAAACTTTTTTAGCAATACCTGACCGCATACCACTTCTGCAGTAGAGGCAAATGAGTTTATCTTTTGGTAGGTCTTTAAATTGAGCATTTAAGATCATATCTAATGGTAATAATTTCGCAGTAGGAATGTAGCCTTGTTTGAATTCTTCTTTGGTTCTAACATCAATGATCACAATTTCATTTTTGTAGGCTTTATCAAGTATTTTGCGCTGTCTCATATTTTCTTCCTTATGTTATAATATTTTTATTGAAAGCAGGTAAAATCATGTTCCATGTACCATCATTTTTACATCCTTTTATCGGCAAAACGGTATTGAAAAAAGATTTATTTTGGGCTTTTTTATGGCTTTTTTTAGGCCATATTTTAAGTTTTTTAATCGATAGAAATTTTTATTTCGATCCAATTAAATCCATGATTTTCATTTTGTTATTAAGCGATGTCATTTTAGGTGCATACTTTAATACGACGACATCCGTTATTAAATATTATGATCATCATCCAGAGCACGTCAGTAAATTTCCAGTACTTCATATTTATCCATTTATCATGATATTTTTATTTAATATTCCTTTTTCATTAGCACTAGGAACTTACCTTGTAACAACAATTGTCACATATAGAACGTTGACATTAACAAGGTATAAATCATTATTCGGGTGGCTTGCAATGATGATTGTTGCATTTATATTTGGACTTGTTGAACAAGGACACTCTTTATCTTATATTTTATTTACGTTGATCAGTGTCGTCAAACTTGTGATTTCTTTTGGTTCGAATCATATGATGGCTTGCCTAGTCAATCTTAAACGTCGATGATTTGATTTTTTGATGCTTTTAAAAGTCGATTCATATACCCTTCATGATCGATTTCATGGGTATATATTTCTTTGATATCCATATGATTTGATTGTCTTAAAACATGATACAAATAGCGCGTCATTTCTTTAACATCTTGTCCTAATGATAACTTTTCAATATCTATAAAAGGAATAAATCGTTGATGTCCGATAAAAAGGGCATCTTTTTTTTGATTGACATAATAAATGATGTGTTCGTCATCGCCTCTTAGAATTGTTAATGGATGATCGGGTTCATAGTGAGGGTGTATCATACCAGGGGCAACGACTTCGTTATTAATGGTTGTTGCAAGTGGTTTTTTTAATGTTTTTTCAATCATTTCTCTTGTAATTGCACCAGGCCTTAAGATAACGAAAGGTTCCCTTGTGGTGTCAATGATGGTTGATTCAATACCGACATCTGATGTTTCACCATCGATGATAAACGGAATTTTACCTTGAAAATCTTCAAACACATCCATTGCATCAGTACCACTAGGACGTCCTGAAATATTCGCACTTGGTGCAACAAGAGGTTTTCCAACTCTCGAAATCAAATCTAACGCAATCTGATGGTTTGGCATCCGTATGCCGACTGTATCTTGATTTGCAGTCACACGTGCAGAAACATTGTCACTTTTTTTCATAATTAATGTGAGCGGACCAGGGAAAAAAGTTTCCATAAGTATCCTAGCATCAGCGTGAATGTTAACAACAAGTGGCTCAATCATGTCAATAGATGATACATGAACAATCAAAGGATTATTTAATGGTCTACCTTTTAAAACAAACACATTAAATATCGTTTCTTCGTCATCATATGGCGCACCCAATCCATACACTGTTTCAGTTGGGAATGCAATTGGCATTTTTGATTGAAGTGTTTTCTTTAGTTCTTTAGTGCTTAAATTATTAAGCGTTGTGATGGTTGTTTTCATTGTGGTCCTAATATATACGTTTCTAATATTTTTGTTAATGATTTAGAAATGATGAGTCCTTTGATTTGATTTTCGTGTTGCAATGGCGTTTGCGTCACAATGAGAATTGTTTCAATGTCTTTTTCTTTTTGCTGAAGCGCATCAAAAACATCAAAAATAGAATCTTTCTGCAACACAACTAAAACATCTTTGATGTGTTGATCATAGTTTATGAGCAACTTAATCGGCGTATGATAAAGTTCTTCTAATTTTTCAAAAGGCGTTTCAGCAAGAGCATGGGTGATACCACTATCGGTGAATACACCTAAAAATTGTCCGTCTTCAAAAACAGGATAATGCGTGAACCCATGCTTTTTTATTAGATTGAGAAGAGATTGAAACGACGCATCGGCATCAATGGTAACAACTTTTTTTTCCATCAAATCTTTTAAAGTGATGGGTGTTAATAAGCTTTCATATATCCATTCAAAATGACGAATCACATGATCGGAAGGCTGTGCCAAAACAACGCGATCATATTTTTCATGCACCAATACATTTCTTAAATCTGCATAACTATCTAATGCTTCAAAATGTTGTTTAATTAATGGATGACGATGTCTTAAGATACGAATGACTTGTCCCATGGTTGATGTTGATTTTAAGTCATATGTATCTGAGAGCAGTCTCGTAAATTTATTACACAAAATAATAAATTGTTCATAGTTTGTCATTGGATACCTCATTATCATTATACCTCATGCACAGTCATAAAAACATTGAGAATATGTATTGAAATTTAGCACTTTTTTATGTATAATAATAATTGAAACGTTTCGATATATTTAACGAAACCTCATGGTCACCTTACATAGCGTTTAAGTGTTGTTAAGGTGATAAAAAAATAAATTGTATTGTAAGCGATTACAGTAGGAGGATGTATGAAAAAAATGATTGGTTTAGTGGTTATCATCTTATTTGCTTTACTTCTTAGTGCCTGCGGATCAGATCCAGTTGATGATGATATTGTGATTTCATATGCCGGATGGAATTTAGGTACATTAGAGGCAAATAATATTGAAAGACGTCTTTTAGAAGCTTTTACTGATGCTAATGAAGGTGTTAGGGTTGAAATTATTGAAAGACCTAAAATTCCTAATCCTGATAACCCTGAAGTTGAAAGTGATATGAATTGGGATGAAATGTTAGCTTCCATGGCAGCAACAGGCAACTTACCAGATGTATTCATGTATGCTACCGTTCCTACAGCCGTTATTAATGGGTGGGCTGAAGATATGACCTCTTATATGGACAATGATCCTGAGTTACTCAACATCGCAACAGATATTAGTCAAGCAGCAGTTTATAATAATAAATATTTTGGAATACCTCAATCTAGTTTCTATTATGGTTATTATGTAAACAATACATTATTTGATAATGCCAATTTAGGAAGACCTTATTTTGGGATGACGTTTGATGATTTACTAGAACTTGCTGAAGATGTTTCAACATTTCCTGAAGATGGTACTGGAATTTTAGGATTTGAAGGTGTAGCAAATCTATTTGAATGGTTACCTTCTCAATATGATCCTTCTTTAGGGTGGTACACTTTCAATGAACAAGGGTTCCATTTAGATAGTGATGCTTTTGGTCAAGCAATGGCTTTCCAACAACAATTTTATACTGAAAATGCAAATGCACTTTACCCGTACGTTTGGGAAACTTCCAAAGTAGAGCAAAAGGTAACTTGGTACTCAGAAGGTAACGGAACTCAATGGATGAAAGGTCGTCATGCTGTTCGTTGGGGCGGTTCATGGGACTGGGGTTGGATTTTACCTGAAATACAAGACGAAGAATCTGGAACCTTTGGTCATAACATTGATTTTATTGGAACCCCTGTCATCGTTGATGGTGTCCAACGAATTCCAGTTGTTTTAGATTATTTAGTTGTTGGTCAAGGAACAGAGCATCCTGAATTAGCATATAAACTTGCTAAATGGATGGGATTCGGTAAAGAAGGTTATTTAAAACGTCTTGAAATCGCCGAGCAATTCCCAGAATCAGGATCTGTCAATTTTGCTCCACTTCAACAAGATGAAGAACTATTTGATGCCTATTTTAATTTATTTCCTTCTGGATCTATGACAGAATTTAGAAAAGTGTTAAATCATGATTCATTTATTATAGAAGGTTTAAAAACAGTTCCTGGTTATGTTCAATCACGTTGGACGGCGAATTATGGAACGATTAATGGTACAAGTTATACCATCGCAACTCTATTAGATGCCATTCGAGACGGTGAGGTTCTTCTTGCTGATGTCAAGACTCAACTTAATGACCGTGTCAATCTGTTATATCAACAAGCTAAACAACAATTATTAGATCGCGTTTCTTGATATTGAAAAAACTCTTAATGCTATTCATAGGTATTTTATGGGTTTATGCAATGATGCCGACCTCAGAAACCTATGGTGCAAACGAAGATACAAATACGTTTTTAACAACATCCTCTTATCGTGATATTTATCAAACTTGGGTAACACAAGGTTTCGCTCACATACCAAGTCAAGAGATATTTTCACCTGAAACGTTTTATACAACACAACCTTTAGAAGCTTACGAGAATCAAGTTGTATTAAAATGGGAATATGAAAGTCAGTTTAAGATTAATACCTTCATTCATGATGAAGGTCTTTATCTATTACGCTTACGATATGTGTCCCAAACAACATCGATAAAACCGATTCAATTTAGATTATTTGTTAATGGTGAACTTCCTTATGATGAAGCTTCTCGCTTTAAATTAAAGACACTGTGGTCTCAAAATGAGATCGTCCAACAAGATCGTTTTGGAAATGACATTGTTCCTGAATCTTATCAAGTTTATCAACCTATTGATTTTATTTTAGAAGATAATGTTGGACTCTATGAAGATCCCCTTTATGTGTATTTGCATGAAGGAATCAATTCACTGACGTTTGATCTTATTGATGGTGAGGCTTATATTTTTGAAGTCGGTTTTGAAACACTTGAAACCCTAGATTCATACATGAATCCTGAAACACACGCTTCATCAAATCAACACGTGTTGATTGAGGGTGAGGATTTTACCATCAAGTCTGACCCTTCAATTAGAGGGGGTGGTCATCGTGAACCTTATGTCACACCATTTTCATTAATGGAAAGTAGGCTCAATATATTAGATGGTCAAACGTTTAATCGAGGTAGACAATCAGTTTATTATGACGTCACGATTGAAACAGATGGCTATTATTATATTACGTTTAAAGCACTTCAAAATGCATCCGTGAATACTTCTGTCTTTAGAGATATCACCATCAATGGTGAGTATCCTTTTGTTGAGGCAAAAGGTATCGAATTTACTTATGATAGAACATTTCAACATCGAACACTTGGTAATGAAACGTATAATTTTAAGTTTTATTTACCTGCAGGTCATCATCAAATAGGGATTCATACAAATATATCCATGTATCAAAATCTCTATCTAAATACACTTGAAATCATGTCAAACATTAATGCACTGACACTTGATATTCAAAAAATAACTGGAAATCAACTTGATGAGAATAGAGATTGGAATATCACAGACTATTTACCTGATTTAGTATCAACACTTCAAAATTTAACCTTTGATATCAAAGCACTATATGATGATTGGACATCGATTCATTCAAAACAAACGTCCCCTACAACAACTGCATTAAAACTCTCTTATGAAAGAATGCAAAAGTTATTAGAAGATCCTAATGAACTTCCAAGAAATCTCAATGATTTATCCATTGGAAGTGGTTCTGTCTTAGCTTTAATTGGTACCATCCTACCGCAACTCATTGAATCACCACTAAGTATCGATTCGATCTATATTCATGAGGATATCGATGACTTGCCAAGTTTGCGAGCACCTTTTTTTACGAGACTATGGGTCAATATCCAACGCTTCTTCTTGTCTTTTTTTAGTGATCAATATAATGATGAGGCGAGTGATGATGAGCTTGAAGTATGGGTAAATCGAGGTCGAGCTTATGTTGATTTAATGCAACAGATGGCAGATACCCTTTATACACCAGAAACAAATCAAAAAGTAAGAATATCGATTATGCCTGATGAAAATAAATTGATTTTAGCAAATGCTGCGGACGCTCAACCAGATATTGCGGTAGGAATTGCAGCATGGCGTCCTTTTGAATTTTCAATTAGAGGTTCATTACATGATTTGAGGACTTTTGATGATTTTTATGATGTTGCCTCTCGTTTTGAGTCTGGTTCTTTTACTGGTCTTATTTATCAAGATGGTGTATATGCGTTACCTGATACTCAAAATTTTCAACTTCTATTTTATCGAAAAGATGTTTTAAGTAATCTTGATTTAGATGTTCCTAATACATGGAATGATGTCATTGAAATGCTACCTGAACTTCAACGTTTTGGACTTAATTTCTATATTCCTTTAGCCAATAATGCAGCTTTCAAATCCTTTGATACAACATTCCCTTGGATCGTTCAACATGGAGGAAGCCTTTATTCAGAAGATGGTTTTTCTGTAGCCTATGATGACCCAAAAACACTTGAAGCCATAAAAACAATGACGGATTTATTTAAAATTTATAGTTTGCCTGTTGAGGTTGGTAGTTTTTATCAACGATTTAGATACGGTGATTTACCGATTGGTGTTGGTGATTTTGGCATGTATGTTCAACTATTGAATGCTGCACCTGAAATATCAGGATTATGGGATATTGCACTCATACCAGGTGTTTATAATGAAACAACTGATACTATTAATCGTAGTTTTGTTGGTGCATCAACAGTCAATGTGATTTTTGAAGCAAGTACATTAAAAGATGAAGCTTGGGATTTTTTAAATTGGTGGAGTGATACTGAAACACAAGTGATTTATTCAGAGAGACTCATTACAACATATGGTCCTGAATTTTTATGGAACACAGCGAATAAAGAGGCTTTTGAAAACATGAGCTGGGATCGAAATCATCAATCGATTATTTTGGAACAGTGGCAATATGTTTATGATCCCATAAAAGTGCCTGGTAGTTATATGGTCGAGCGTGAATTATCTAACATTTGGAATCGTGTTGTTTATGATGGCGTCAATATTAGAACTGCTGTTGAAGATGCAACTGTGATTGTTGACCGTGAAATTACAAGAAAAATGACCGAATTTGGGTATCTAAATACCGATGGTGTGATCATTAAAAATTACTTTATACCAACCGATACAACAATCATTGATTGGAGGATTGAACATGACAGCACACGTCGTTAAAAATCCTCAATATAAAGAATCAAAACAAGCCTATGTCTTTGTTTTCCCTTACTTCTTTTCATTTTTAATGTTTATTACGATTCCTGTCATTATTGGAATGCTTTTATCTTTAACTTATTTTAATTTGATACAAGCACCAACGTTTGTAGGATTTTCTAACTATGTCTATTTATTTACTTCTGATGATGCGTTTATGCAATATGTCATTCCTAATACATTGCAGTTTGTAGTGATTGTTGGACCAATCGGCTACATGTTAGGTTTTTTACTTGCTTGGATGCTTGCACAATTACCGTCTAAGTTACGTACAGTTCTAGCACTTGTGATTTATTCACCTTCAATGACGGCAGGTATTACAATGGCTGTGATGTGGAGAATTATCTTCTCTGGTGATGATGCTGGATATTTAAATGCTTTACTTTTAAATGTCGGTTTCATTAATCAACCTATTCAATGGCTTCAAAATCCTGATTATTTATTAATTATTATGATCATTGTTACGCTTTGGAGTAGTATGGGCATCGGTTTTTTAGCAATGTTAGCTGGTGTCTTAAACATTAATCAAGAGTTATATGAGGCAGCTTATGTTGATGGTATGAAAAACAAATGGCAAGAAATTTTTTATATTACGATACCCTCGATGAAACCTCAAATGTTATTTGGTGCCGTGATGAGTTTAGTTGCTACATTTAATGCTGGTGCAATTGGGGCTCAACTTTCTGGCCAAAATCCAACACCTCAAAATGCTGGACAATTAATTGTGACCCACATAGAAGATTATGGATTCATTCGATATGATATGGGATATGCCGCTGCTATTGCAGTCATGTTATTACTATTAGTTTATGTTTTTAGTCGCGTAGCATTCAAATTATTTGGAGATAAAGATGGCGAGTAGTTTCCAAGGAACAAAGATCAATCCTAGTTCCTTTCATAAAAGTCAAATCAAGTTTTTAATTCTTCTACTCCCAGTAGCGCTTTTCATGGTGCTACCGATTTTGTATATCTTTAATCACGCTTTTAAGCCACTAGATGAATTGTTCTTGTTCCCTCCGAGATTTTTTGTAAGTAGACCAACATTTGATAATTTTAATGACTTATTTTCGATTGCATCTCAAACGGGTATTCCTTTAACGCGATATTTATTTAATAGTTTGGTCATTACGTCACTTGTGGTAATCTTATCGATTTTTGTTTCTTCTTTATCTGGTTATGCATTATCTAAATTACAGTTCAAATTTAAGAAGTCACTTTTAACCATTAATAATATTGCTTTAATGTTTGTTGGTGCAAGTGTCGTGATCCCTAGATATTTAGTCATTGAAAGACTTGGGCTTATTGATTCGTTTTGGGTCCATATTTTACCCGGGTTAGCCATACCTGTCGGGTTGTTTTTAATTAAACAATTTATTGATCAAATACCTAATGATCTCATTGAGGCTGCTAAAATTGATGGTGCGACGCATTTTCAAATTTATTTGAAAATTATTTTACCTTTAATTACACCTGCCATTGCAACCATTGCAATCATAAGTTTTCAAATTGTTTGGAACAATGCCGAGACATCTGTGATTTATATCAACAGAGAATCTTTAAAAACATTTGCGTTTTATATGTCAACCTTAACAACAACAGGAAATGCTGTTGCAGGTCAAGGTATGGCAGCTGCAGCAGCACTGATCATGTTTTTACCTAATTTAGTTATTTTTATTTTCTTACAAAGTAAAGTCATGAATACAATGGCACATTCAGGATTGAAATAATGAAAAAAATAATGATGTTTTGGCTCATTGTTTGTCTGTTTTCATTTTCTATAGAAACGAAAGCAAGTGACATCATTGATCCATCTGTCCCTTATTTTACCTATACGATGGGACCAAACAATCAAATGATTGCAACTCAAACTGCGTATCAACCGGGTGGTTATTTAACACTACCTGTTTCGTTAAGTCGTCCTGAAGATATGGTGTTATTTAATGATCAGTTGTTTATTATTGATTCGGTAGAAAAGAAAGTATTTATTTTTGATAACGATTTACTTTTTTTAGATGATTTTAGTTATGATGGATTTATTTTACCTAAAGGACTTGATGTAGATATTAATTACATTTATGTTACTGATCAAGGTGCTGAAACTGTCTTCATATTTGATCATCAAGGTCAATTGGTGCGCGAGATTAAAAAACCGACTGAACCTATTTTTGGAATTAATAATCCTTTTATCCCTTTAAAAATTTCTGTGGGTCCAAGAGGAAATATGTACGTAGTAGGTGAGGGTTCTACTTCAGGAATCATTCAATTATCATCTCGAGGTGACTTCTTAGGCTATTTTGGAACTAATTTTACTGGAAATTCATGGCTTGAAACATTATCTGATTTTTTAGGTGTTCAATACGCATTAAATACACCTTCTTCTGCAACCAATATCAAAATGGATGGTGAAGGTTATGTGTATACAGTAAGTCCTACCGATCAAAAAGCACTCAAACGTTTCAATATTGCATCTGTTGATACCTTAACACTTGATTATGTCAATACTGGTTTGCTTGCAGTTACGGTGAATAACTTAAATAATATCGTGACGCTTTCCAATGAAGGCATTATTACTGAATATGATAGTTTAGGTCGTCTCATCTTTACTTTTGGAGGCATTGATGATTCTGGAAATCAACGCTTCGGGTTGATGGTGGATCCTGTCGATATAGAAGTATTAGAGGATAATCGTTTACTTATCTTAGATCAAGGTCTCAATCAAATTTTAATCTATGTACCAACGCAATTTGCACAGTTAATTCATGAAGGCTTACAGTCTTTTAATGACGGGATTTATGATTTAGAAATATGGAATGATGTCTTAAGTTTTAACGAGATGTTTTCAGTCGCTCATCAAGCGATAGGTCAAGCCCATTATCGACAATTTGATTATGACTTAGCGCTTTATCATTTTGAACTTGCTAACGATCCTATTGGATACTCAAATGCATATTGGCAAATACGTTTTACTTTTTTACAAACGTACTTAGGAACGATTATTTTATTACTCCTTACGTTTTGGGTATCTTCAATTATTTATAGAAAAATAAATGATCGCTATCAATTTTCAAATGTAAAAGGGTATGTATCAGCAAAAATTAAACAATCCAAACCACTTCATGATGGCGTATTACTTTTTCGAGTATTAAAGCATCCATTAGATGTTTTTTACCAAATTAAACATCGAGGTGCATCTAGTTATAAAATGGCAACAGGTATTTATGGCTTATTTATCATAACAACCGTGATTGCTACCATCCTTCCTTCTTATTTATTTTCAGTAACATCGATTCAATCATTCTTTTTGTTTGAACATGTTCTTGTTTATAGTGGTGTACTGACATTAGTGATATTTAGTAATTATTTAATCGCAACACTTAACGACGGTGAAGGTTGGTTTAAAAATGTTTATATTGGGTTTGCATATAGTTTAGCCCCTTATATTTTATTGTCGATTCCGATTGTGATCTCAAGTTATGGTTTTACACTTTTTGAATCTTTTATTTATCAGTTTTTATGGTTTATTGCCTATGCTTGGTCAATCATTTTAGCCATCATCATGATTAAAGAAATTCATGGTTATGGTTTAAAAGACTTGGTGAAAAATATATTGTTGACGATGATAACAGTTGGATTACTAATCTTGATTATATTTATTTCGTTTTTACTTTTTAATCAAGTAATTGACTATGTGATTGGTTTAGTGAGAGAGGTGATCATTCGTGTTGGTTTTTAAAAGAATACTTGTTATGTTGTTTGTACTCTCTACTGGTGTTTCATTTTCTAACGTAGACGATGAAAGCATTTTAATCATAGGAAATTATCCTGTATCGCAAACATTGCTTTCTAGTAATGCCTATACGCAACCAGAAACAGACTTAAGAACTTCTTATAATCCGCTTGTTTCATTAGAAGAAAGTGTACTCGTTGGTGAAAATGAACGACTTTCACTTTATGTGCATCCAGAAGATTTATCCATTGATGTTTATCAAAAAGATACTGCCTATTTATGGTCGTCCACGATTAATTTAGATTATGCAAAAAAAGATGAAAATGATGACCCTCTATTTCCAGAGCAAACCACAGAAAATGATCGTGGATTAAATAGTTTAGTTTGGAGAAATAAAATTGCTTCACCGGTTTGGATTTCTTATTTTGGAGGTTCAGAAAATAATCCTCAATTAAGAGAGGAATCTTTCTTTGAAAGTTCAACCTCTCGTTTTGATTTAGAAATTTTACCAAATTCTATATCTGTACATTTATATTTTGGTATTTCACAAATTGAGTTCACTTATGAGGTTCAACTAACAGCACAAGGGTTTGAAGTTTTATTACATCAAGAGTCGATTCAAGAACATAGTAATGCATTACTTTCAAATGTATCCATTTATCCATTTTTCGGAGCAGCAAAAAAAGAGCTAATACCAGGTTATATAATGGTGCCTGATGGTGTTGGTGCATTATTTAGATTTGATGCGTATGATGATTTCACATCTCCTTATCAAAAGCCTTTTTATGGACGTGATTTTGCAATTTCCACGTTTGTTGATGAAACATCAATAATTGCAGATGATTTACATTTAACAGCAAATACATATGGTCTCATTCATGGTATTGATCAACAAGGATATTTAAATATCATCAAAGATGGTCAAGCGTATGCAACACTTACTGTTTATCCTGCTGATGTTATTACGGACTTCTTCTTCGCATATACAACGTTTATGTATCGTTCGAGTTACCGTCAGCCTTTAAATCAAAGTCAAACCAATTCAGTGTTACGCGTTCAAAAAGAAACCAATCCATTTGATATTCACATGAATTATCAGTTATTATCCAATGAAAAAGCGAACTACGTTGGGATGGCAGAAGCCTATCAAGGCTATCTTGTTGAAAGAGAAAATCTTAGTTTAAATCTTAATGATGAGCGTCCGATTCATTTGGATATTTTAATGCAAGATAATGAACGAGCATTCATTGGTAGAAATACATTTTTAATGACGACCGCTAAAGATATATTAGACATGATTGAAACATTTGATGATGATACACTTTATATCACCTTACGTGGGACCTCTAACCATGGATATAGCGGTTCATCTTTAGATATTTTTCCAATTTCAAGTGCCTTAGGATCAAAAGAAGATTGGATGTCCATCTTTTCAAAACAAAATGTGTATGTTTATTTATACTTAGAACCGTTAAAACTCTATACAAGTGAAAGTTTTCATAGTGAGCTTGAAATTGCGAGAGGTAGACATTTACTTTCATACCGTTTTAGCGATAACTACGGCACCTATGATTATGTGAATCCGTATAACTATCAGACATATATTCAGTCAAAAATTGAAGCCATCACAGACTTTGGTTTTGATGGTGTTGCATTTGAAAATTTAGGGAAAACAATTTATGGTTCTTTTGGTGATCATCCTTATACAAGAGGAGAGATGCTTCATTTAACTGAAATGCTTGTTTCTAATCAAACTGTGTATCAAGGCTATGATTTTGCATTTGGTAGTGATGCATTATTCCAAATGCCACTCACACATTCTCAACATGCAAAAATGACAGATACTGTCCCTTTTATCACGTATGTGTTAACGGGGTACCAACATGTTTTTGGTTCGTATCATAATTATTTTGGAAATACTTCTAACATGTTATTAAAAATGATTGATTATCATGTATTTCCAAGTTTTCAAGTGACTCAAGAAAGTCCATATCGACTTTTAAATAGTCCTAATCAAACGTGGTTTTCGACAAGGTTTTCAATTTGGAAAGAAGAAATTCATCGACAACACCATGTGATTTTTAATGTTTTAAATCACGTACAAGGTGAAACCATTACGCATCGTTTAATTCCAGAGATTGGCATCAGTATTGTGACCTATTCATCAGGCAATCAAATCATCATTAACTACACCAATGAAGATTATACATTTGAAGATGTGACTGTTGAAAAAATGTCTGCTTTCTTTTATGAGGTGACATCATGAATCATAAAAAAAGACAAATACTTTATGGATATGGTTTTATTGGGATATGGTTAATCGGTTTTATCTTACTGACGTTAATTCCACTTATTAGATCAATTACTTTCTCTTTAAGTGATGTTTCAATTACTGGTAATGAGGGAATTGTTACATATCCTGTCGGTTTTGATAATTTTATTAATATTCTTACAACCGATGTTACATTTATCGACAACATTTTAATGTTTTTATCAGAAATGATTTTATATGTGCCTGTTATTTTAATTTTATCGATGATGATTGCGATCATGTTGAATCAAAAAATTAAATTTCGTGCTTTATTTAGAGGTATCTTCTTCTTACCCGTTATCATTGTTTCTGGTCCAGTCATTAATGAACTTCTTAATCAAGGTGCAGGTAGTGTCCCTTTAATAGAACAATATGGCATGCTGGAAACCATTGGAGAGATTCTACCAAGTTTTTTAGCTCAACCTCTGCAATCTTTACTGTCTGAAATGATCATGGTCTTATGGTTTTCTGGTGTTCAAATCGTGTTATTTTTAGCAGGACTCCAAAAAATGTCAGCTGAGGTCTATGAAGCTGCTCAAATTGATGGTGCATCCCCTTGGGAAACATTTTGGAAAATAACATTACCGTCATTAAGAAATATTATGGTTGTTGCAGCAATCTATACGGTTGTGATGTTATCCACGTTTTCTAATAATACGGTACTTGGTTTAATTAGACAAATGATGTTTGCAAGTAATGGTGGCTATGGATATGCATCTGCGATGTCGTGGTTATACTTTATATTAATTGGTATTCTATTGATGATTGTTGTGTTAATCATTGCACCAAAAGAAAACGTGAAACGTATTAAAGGAGGTAAAAAACATGCAACTCAACATTCAAAAAACAAAAAACTCCTTTAAAAAGAAATTGTTAGGTCTTCAGTTAAAAGATGGATTACTTTTTAAAACGCTTATTTATGCATTATTAATTGGCATTGGATTTGTGTATGTTTATCCGATTTTATATATGGTGTCCATTAGTTTGCAAGATCTATCCGACTTATTATCGCCTTCTGTTTTATATATTCCCTCTAAATTATATTTAGAGAATATCTGGACCTCTTTTCAAGTTTTAAAATATCTTGAAACGTTATTTTCTAGTTTAACTGTAACATTAATACCCGCACTGCTTCAAACAATGGTTGCAAGTTTGATTGGTTATGGGTTTGCAAAATTTGAATTTCCTTTAAAACGCGTGATTTTCGGGATTGTGATATTAACCTATATCATCCCTCCGCAACTTATTATGATTCCTCGATTCGTTTTATTTAATGATTTAAATTTAATTGGTTCAATTTGGGCAATCATCTTACCAGCGTCCTTAGGACAAGGATTATATAGTGCTGTATTTATACTCATTTTTTATCAGTTTTATAAAATGATTCCAAAAGCCTTAGAAGAAGCTGCTCAAATCGATGGTGCTTCACCTTTATATATTTACTTTAAAATTGCAATTCCACTTTCTATCCCTTCTTTTATCACTTCATTTTTATTTAGCTTTGTATGGTATTGGAATGAAACCTATACGTCAAGCTTGATGCTAAATAATGTGGTTGAAACACTTCAACTTAGATTACTAACATTTGTGTCTAGTTATCAAGATTTATTTCCCGGTGATGCTGCACTTATTAACGAAGGTGTCCGTATGGCAGCAACACTTCTTATTATCTTACCAATGCTTATTGTTTATCTATTTATACAAAAATTATTTATTCAAGGGATTGATCAATCAGGCCTTGCAGGAGGAGAACAATAGATGAAAAAAATTATCTTATTTGTATTACTACTTACGTCAATTTTTATACTTACTTCATGTGAGACCCAAACAGAAAACACATATGATCCTGTTAAAAATGAAATTGATGGCTTAATACTTGAAGAACAATATCGTTCATTCATGTTTTTTTGGGAAACCTCTAATAGAGACCCGAATTCACGTGGGTATGGAATGAGTCGAGATCGTTTTCCTAATGCCGAAGGTGTTGCTTCTGTTGCCTCAGTTGGATTTGCGCTTGCAGGACTTCCAATCGGTATCACCAATGATTGGATCACTTATGATGAAGGGTATGATCACGCATCACGGACGATGGATACGCTGCTAAATATGACACATTATCATGGATTTTTTCATCATTTTGTATCGATGGCAACAACAGAACGCGTTTGGAATAGTGAAGTGTCCGTTATTGATACAGCACTCCTTATGGTTGGAGCATTAACTGCAGGTCAATATTTTGGTGGAGATGTTGAAGAAAAAGCAAAAGAACTTTATGAACGTGTAGATTGGAACTGGTATATCAATCCTCAAACTAATCGTTATTACATGTCGTATTATCCTGAAGACGGCTTTCATACCGGTAGATGGTATGGTTTTGCAGAACAATTAATCATGTATGTGTTAGGTGCAGGATCACCAACACATCCAACAGGTACTGCATCATATAGTGTTATGAAATATGATATGTTAGGTAAAAATGCGCCTTATATCAGTGAACGTGATGCTAGTAGAAATGTGGAATCTTACTACTATGCACCTGGAGGTGAACTTTTTATTCATCAGTACTCTCATGCATTTATTGATTTTAGAAATATGTTAGATCCTGATGGACTAGACTGGTATGAAAATGCAAGACGTGCGCATCAAGCACAATATAGTTTTGCATTAGATAATCAATCTAATTATCGAAGTCTTTCAGCAACGTCTTTTGGTGTAAGTGCGAGTGATGGTCCAAATGGTTATTTTGCTTATGGTACACCTCCATATAGTCATACTGGTCCATCAAGATTTGATGGGACTGTTGCACCTTATGCTGCCATAGCATCGATTGTTCATTTAGAAACTGAAACGATCAATACGGCATATTATTTCAAAACATTACCGAATTTATGGGGAAGTTATGGGTTTAGAGCAAGTTTTAATTTAGGCACACACACTGGATTTACTGATACTCGTATTGAAGGGAAAACACCTTATTATTCACCTGATGTTATAGGCATTGATAAGGGCATTACACTTCTTATGATTGAGAATTATCGAAGTCAACTTATTTGGGATATTTTCATGGATGTTGATTATATTCAAAATGGTTTAACCCTATTAGGGTTTAAAAATATATAAAAAAGAAGCCTAAGCCTCTTTTCTAATGGTCCAAGTATCAGCCGCATGTCTATTCACGTGGCAATGATATCGAGTTCCTTCTAACCTACATAATGGATCTTTGATTTTAAAGTCTGTCTCAATATAAACATCTGCTTCTCTTCCGTCTGTTTTAAATGTCCATGAATGCGCATTGAAATCAATACATTCAACAGTTGAAGACAGTGTATCACCATTCATTTCAAGTTGATCAAAAAGCATCAGTGATTCAAATGGCTGAACGGTAAGTTGTTGTATGTGCGGATGGTTTAACTGAATGTCTTGTTTAAATCCTTCAATATTCATGATATGTATGTAGCCACCGTGTTGACCTTGTGTTCTAAAAATATGTAAGAACCCTTTGTGTTTCGCTTCAATGATTGGTTTGACATTCAAATGATCTAACATTCTTTGTGTTAATTCTAAGTGCCCAGGATATTGCGTTGTCACTAAAATGATACGGTCATCGATGTAAGACAGTTTCTCTTGAGATTCATTGTGAAACCAAGAAGATTTATTGTGAGAAATCGTTTGATAGTATGGTGTTCGATATGAAGGATAGCCTTCAATCCCTAAATCATAAATTGCAGATAATAATGGTTTTTCATCATCATAGATTACTGGTCCAACTTGAATGTTTAAATAATCCATCAATAAGGTAGAGGATAACCCCTTCATGTCATAGATGGGACATTGTCCAAATAACATCAGTTTTCCACCTTGTTGATGATAGTAAATGAGTTTTTCTTGAATCTTTGTATCCATATATGAAGATATCCCAACAGCTAAAACAGGTGTCTTAGAAACATCAATGACTTCGATACCTTCTAAATGAATGGTTTTAAAATTTCTTTTAAGGAGAAGGCTATGTTTTAAAAACGTATCCCAAATAATACTACCTCTCGCTTGAGTCAATGCTTCTTTCATCTGTTGTATGCCCGTGCCGTGTCTCATGGATTCGGTCATGTACTGATCAAGAATCAAACCAAATGTCAGGTCTGATGTCACTTCTACAGTTTGTATCATGTAAGGTTCATGGGTTAAAAATAATTGATTGGTGGATTGAATTTGATCATACATATATGTTTTCTGACCATTGATTTGAATAGGTGCAGAAAACCCATGACGTTCTCCAGTAAATGCAATACGTTGATTAGGTGTCTTGATATGATCAAAAATCTTTGGATTCATGCCTGCAGATAGTAAGTAATAATTGATGAGTTGATGACCTTGAATGACATTCATTCTAATCTTCTTATCCATTGAATGTGGGGTGTCATGTCCATTTAAATCATCACCGAAATTAGAATTTCCAGCATTAAATTCAAGAGAAGTTGCAGGTGTATGATTTGATTTTAAAGCATTGAGCATACTATTAATAAGGTAATAATCATGTGTGTTTTCAATGGTGAGATGACTAAAATAAATATCGGTGCCGATGATTCTGTCTGTCAATGTTTCTACAAGTTGAGAGTATCCGATAGGAAATGATT
>Ga0209138_1001645_pt1 | contig 18640 bp, 21 predicted proteins | sample SaaInl3SG_22_DNA_FD_184645 | JGI IMG/M metagenome (GOLD analysis project Ga0209138, IMG submission 184645) | Marine microbial communities from expanding oxygen minimum zones in the Saanich Inlet - ESP_153SG_22_DNA (SPAdes) (version 2) | ecosystem: Environmental > Aquatic > Marine > Intertidal...
CCGCATATGACCGTTGCGGAAAATCTGGCATTCCCGCTAAAGGTGCGTAACCTAGCGGCGTCTGAGGTCGAGGACAAAGTTCATAAAATTCTTGATATGGTGCAGATGCGTGTCTTTGCCGATCGCAAGCCCGCCCAGCTTTCAGGTGGCCAGCAACAGCGTATTGCCTTGGCCCGTGCGCTCGTATTCGAGCCTGATCTGGTGTTGATGGATGAGCCGCTGGGCGCGCTCGACAAACAACTGCGTGAGCATATGCAGTATGAAATCAAGCATATCCACGAGAGCCTTGGGGTGACGGTGGTTTATGTGACACATGACCAATCCGAAGCGTTGACCATGTCGAACCGTATTGCGGTTTTTGATGATGGTGTGATCCAACAGCTTGCTGATCCCGTTACCCTGTACGAAAAGCCTGAGAACGCTTTTGTGGCTCAATTTATTGGCGAGAATAATCGTCTCGGTGGCACCATCAAGGAAATCAAAAAAGACGTGGCGACTGTGGCGCTAGAGAGTGGCGATGTCGTCAAGGCGCTGGCGATTAACACCGAGGGCAAGGGGACGCGCTCGATGCTGTCGATCCGGCCGGAGCGCTGTGTTGTGTCATTGAAAAAGACGGCTGGTCTCAGCTCGCTAAAGGGCCAGATTCTGGAATTGATTTACCTTGGCGATCACATCCGGTGCCGGATGAAAGTCGCTGGCGACGACCAGTTCATTGTAAAAGTGCCAAATACCGCCGACCAGCTTGGTCTGAAAATTGGCGCAGAAACATATGTTGGCTGGCGCACTGATGATTGCCGCGCACTCGATTTCAGAAATGACTGATTGAATGCATCTATAGGAATTTGACCGGTTGGGTCGAATAGAGCGCTGTCTTATAGCGCTAATTACGAGACGCCATTTGGCGTAGAACAATAATAGGGAGATGGACATTATGTCTGGATTGACCAAAAAGATAGTTGCGCTTGCTGGTGTTTCAGCGTTCGTAGCTGGAAACGCCGTGGCGGCCGACCTTACTGTCGTGTCGTGGGGTGGAGCATATACTAAGTCACAGGTTGAAGCCTATCACAAGCCGTGGATGGCAAAGACTGGTAATTCAATTATTTCAGAAGATTACGGCGGGGGTATCGCCGAGATTAAAGCTCAGGTTGAGTCTGGAAATGTGTCATGGGATGTTGTTGACGTAGAATTGTCAGACGCTATCCGTGCATGTGACGAAGGTTTGTTGGAAACAATTGACCATAGCTCATTGCCTGCCGCACCAGATGGTACGCCAGCTGTTGACGATTTCTTGCCGGGTACATTGCATGATTGTGCTGTTGCCAACATCGTTTGGTCATCAGTTTACGTGTATGACTCAAGCAAGGTTCGTAACTGGAATGCGCCAAAGACTATGGGCGATTTCTTCGATACAAAAGCCTATCCTGGCAAGCGCGGTATGCGTAAGTCACCAAAGGTAACAATGGAATTCGCATTGATCGCTGACGGTGTTCCTGTGTCAGAAGTTTATGACGTACTAGGTACTGATGAAGGTGTGGAGCGTGCATTTGCCAAGCTCGACACAATCAAAGACGACGTTATCTGGTGGGAAGCTGGCGCCCAGCCACCACAGCTATTGGCTGATGGCGAGGTGATCTTCACAACTGCATGGAACGGCCGCGTATTTAACGCTGTTGCAGCCGAAGACCAGAGCTTTGAAATGGTTTGGGACGGTCAGATTTATGACCTTGACCTCTGGGTAATTCCAAAAGGCTCGAAGAATGTTGAAGCGGCACTAGACTTTGTTCGTTTCTCAACAGCAACAGAGCAGCTTGCTAATCAGGCTTCATGGATTTCATACGGCCCAGCCCGCGCGTCTTCTGTGCCTCTGATCGGTACATACCATGACAACCCATCAATCAAGATGGCTGATCATATGCCAACTGCACCTGGCAACTTTGCCAATGCATTGCAGAATGACTTTGAATTCTGGGCAGATAATCAGGACGATCTGAACGAGCGTTTCAACGCTTGGTTGGCTCAATAAAATCTAGCGGTCACCCTTTGGGGTGGCCGCTATTTCTTTGCTTAATTTACCTGTCACCTGATTTTTCAAAACCTCTGCACTCTGGCAGTGACTGACTTAGACAGCATCTCACCAAGGCGATGAAGCACCCTATGGATCAATCGACAAATCAACCAATTACCGCTGCAGACGGCACGCCGCTCAAGAAAAAGCTGGCGCAGGCTATGTTCCGTAGCAAACTTCGGGCGACCGGCATGGTTTTGCCATTGCTTGGCTTTGTGCTGGCGAGCTTTGTTTTCCCGATTATCGCGCTGATGTGGCAAGGTGTTTATAACGATACCTTTTCTAAACTCATGCCGAACCTAACCGAAGAATTGCGGGTTTGGGACGGTGTGAGCGAGCCGACCGAAGAAATGTATGCGTTGCTTGTTGCCGATCTGGTGCAAAACCGTAAAGATAAAACCATTGGTAAGGTTGCCTCGCGGGTGAACCAGGAATTGGCCGGAACACGTTCGCTATTCACCTCTACGGCGCGCAAAGCCGCCAAGCTAAAGCCGCCCTATAAAGAGGCGGTGATCAAGACCAAAAAGAAATGGGGTAATCTCGAAACGTGGCAAGCGATGAAGCTTACTAACCAAAGCCTCACCCCCGGCTATTACGCAACTTCGCTTGATGCGCGTTATACGGTTGATGAGGGTTTTGTCAAAAAAGATGACAAGCGCTCGATCTACACCAAGTTATTTGTCCGGACCCTGATGATTTCGGGCTCGGTTATGTTCTTGTGTCTGTTGCTCGGTTATCCGGCGGCCTATCTTTTGGCGACGTTGCCACTCAAATATTCCAATCTATTAATGATCATGGTGCTATTGCCGTTCTGGACCTCATTGCTGGTGCGCACCACGGCTTGGATTGCCATTCTGCAATCGCAAGGCGTGATCAATGACATTCTGGTGTGGATAGGTGTCACCGCTGATGATAGCCGGTTCTCGCTGATTTATAATATGACCGGAACGATTGTGGCGATGACGCATATTCTGTTGCCGTTCATGATCCTGCCGCTTTATTCGGTGATGAAGACGATCCCGCCATCTTATATGCGGGCGGCCCGTTCACTGGGTGCTACTCCGACTAAGGCCTTTATCAAGGTTTATATCCCGCAAACAATCCCCGGCGTTGGCGCGGGAGGCTTGCTGGTGTTCATTCTGGCTATTGGATATTACATCACCCCGGCGTTGGTCGGTGGACAGGATGGCCAGCTCATTTCCAACATGATTGCCTATCACATGCAAAAATCGCTCAACTGGTCTTTGGCGGCGGCTCTGGGCGGTATTCTGCTCGCGGGTGTGTTGCTATTGTACTGGGCGTATGACCGCATCATCGGCATTGATAATATGAAGCTTGGATAGATCATGGCACAGCTACCCCCATATACCACTGTTGGTGAGCGCATCTGGCATTACACATTTCGCTTTATTTGCGGACTGATCTTTCTGTTTTTGATCCTGCCAATCCTTGTTGTGTTGCCGCTGTCTTTCAATGTGGAACCGTATTTCAGCTTTACCCCCGGGATGCTGACATTCGATCCAGAGGCGTTTTCGTTGCGCTGGTATAAAGATATCTTCCGCAATGGTATGGCGGCACCTGACGCGCCGTTTGACTGGGCGTGGATGGCTGATAGCTGGAAAAACTCACAATGGATGCGGGCTATTCGCAATAGCTTCTTTATCGGTATTTGCGCAACCTTGCTATCGACCACGCTTGGCACGGTTGCCGCTATCGGCCTTAGCCGGTCTGAAATGCCGTATCGCCGCCTGATCATGTCGATCTTGATTTCGCCAATGATCGTGCCTTTGGTGATTACCGCGGCTGGTATGTTCTTCTTCTATTCAAAAATCCATCTTAGCCAGACCTATCTTGGGGTGATCATGGCGCATGCTGTGCTTGGGACACCTTTTGTGATTATCACGGTTACGGCGACATTGGTTGGCTTTGATAAATCTCTGGTGCGGGCGGCCAATTCGCTGGGTGCGGGGCCGATTGAGACATTTTTCAAGATCCAGATGCCATTGATTACCCCGGGTGTGATTGCCGGTGGATTGTTTGCCTTTATCACGTCATTTGACGAGGTCGTTGCGGTGTTGTTCTTGGCTAGTCCAGAGCAACGCACAATCCCGCGCCAGATGTGGTCAGGCATTCGTGAGCAGATCAGCCCGACAATCCTTGCTGTGGCGACTCTGCTTGTCCTGATGTCGATTATACTATTGACTGTGATTGAACTATTACGGCGCCGTTCAGAGCGGTTGCGCGGTATCACAAATAGTTAGTCGGCGCTGACCCTTTCCTTGGAAACGGCCTAGAGCGGTGGCTATCCGGCTAAGGGGCGCAATGTCACTATTATTCAACAGGTTTTGGAACACGGCGCCGTTGTTATTGGTGCTGGCGCCATTGATGTGGGGCGGCCATACGGTTGCGGCACGTCTATCCGTTGGCGAGATTTCACCAATGATGATGATGGCCCTGCGCTGGCTGTCCTGTTTGCTCATTTTGCTGGTGTTATACCGCCGCCAATTGGGGGCTCAGATGCCAATTGTCCGCCAACGGCTTGTCTGGATATGGGCAATGGGTGGCTTTGGCTTGGCTGGCTTTACCGTATTCTTTATCCTAGCGGCGCAATATACCACCGCGGTTAATCTGGGCATTACCCAAAGCGCGATACCGGCGTTGGTGATGTTGATCGGTCTGGTGCTTTTCCGGATGCGTGTTGGTCTCATTCAGGTGATCGGTATGCTGGTATCCCTCCTTGGTGTGGTGGTGCTGGTCAGCCAAGGGTCGCTGGAGACATTACAGATGTTGCAATTCAATATTGGTGATCTACTGATGCTGGTCGCCTGTCTATGCTATGCTGGCTATACGGTTGGTCTTAGCCAGCGCATTGCTATGTCGCCGGTGTTAATGCTGACGTTTTTTTCGTTTTTTGCCTCGGTGACTTTGCTGGGCGGGGTCGCGATTGAATATTGGCGCGGGGCGTTAATTGTGCCAGGGTTATATGGCTGGGTGATTGTCCTGTATTGCGCGGTGTTTCCATCCCTTTTGGCACAATTGTTTTTTATCCGCGGCGTTGAATTAGCGGGGTCAAATCGGGCTGGACTTTACGTCAATCTAGTGCCAGTTTTTGCGGCATTGATGGCGGTTTTATTTCTGTCTGAAGCTATGTATTTTTATCATCTAGTATCATTAGGAATGGTGCTGGGAGGCATTTATGTGGCGGAGCGTTACAAGACTAAGGCCGAACGCACGAGTTAAAGTGCCAAATAAACTGTAACGATAACCTATAATGATAACCTGTAACGAAATTTGAATTAACGAGGCGGGGCCATTGCGGCCTCTATGAAAAGAGAGACGACAATGATTGATAAGCGCAAATTCTATATCAACGGCGCATGGGTCGATCCGATTGACGGCACCGATATGCCTGTATTGAACCCAGCTACCGAAGATGCCTATGCAACGATTTCGTTGGGCGGCGCCAAAGATACCGAAGCCGCAATCGCGGCCGCCAGAGCTGCGTTTCCGAGCTGGTCATTGACCTCACCACAGGAACGCGGTGATTGTTTGCGCCGGATATTGGCCGCCTATGAGGCGCGTAACGCCGAGATGGCAGAGGCCATTTCCACCGAGATGGGCGCGCCGATTGATATGGCGACCAGCGATCAGGCTGGGGCCGGTCGCGGTCACCTAAAGGCGTTTATCCGGGCGATGGATGGTTTTGAGTGGCAGCGCCAGATGCGCCCGGGTGTAGAGGGTCAGGACGTGGTGTATGAGGCCGCCGGTGTCGCCGCGCTTATCACGCCGTGGAATTGGCCAATGAACCAAGTGGTGCTAAAGGTCGGCGCGGCATTGGCGGCTGGCTGTACGATGGTGCTAAAGCCATCAGAAATTGCGCCGATGTCATCGATATTATTTGCCGAAATCGTCCATGAGGCGGGCTTGCCGGAAGGCGTGTTCAACATGGTTAATGGCGATGGTTTGGGCGTTGGTAGCATCCTGTCCTCTCATCCTGAAATCGATGTGGTGTCCTTCACCGGTTCCACGCGGGCAGGTATCCTCATTAGCAAGGCCGCCGCTGATAGCGTAAAGACCGTGTCTCTGGAATTGGGCGGTAAATCCCCGAATTTGGTGTTTGCCGATAGTGATCTTGAGGCCGCGGTTAACCGGGGGGCGGCATTCTGTTTCAACAATACCGGCCAATCATGTAATGCGGCAACGCGGATGCTGGTAGAGCGCAGTGTCTATGACCAAGCCGTAGAAGTTGCCAAAGCCACAGCCCTTAGCACGCATGTCGATATGCCGAACAAGTCTGGCAATCATATCGGCCCATTGGTGTCGGAAATGCAGTTTGACAAAGTGCAGGCGATGATCCAGGCCGGTATTGATGAAGGTGCACGCCTTGTTGCTGGTGGTGTTGGTCGGCCGGAAGGCTTGAACCGTGGGTGGTTTGTGCGCCCGACCGTATTTGCTGATGCGACTGCTGATATGACGATTATGCGCGAAGAGATTTTTGGCCCTGTTTTGGCGATGATGCCGTTCGATAGCGAGGAAGAGGCAATCGAGCTTGCGAATGACACGCCATATGGTTTGTCGGCCTATATCCAAACCGGTAGCAATGAGCGGGCACGTCGTGTCGCCAAACAATTGCGGGCAGGTATGGTTCAGGTGAATGGCGCGGGCCGAGCGTCGGGAATGCCGTTTGGTGGCTATAAACAATCTGGTGTTGGCCGTGAGGGTGGTTTCTGGGGCATCGAGGAATTTCTCGAAGTTAAAACGATCAGCGGCATTGTTGGTGATTAGGGCTGAGTTTATCTAGAATGTGGTCTTGGAATAGGCATGGATAATCGATCTGATGAAAAGGCTAACCGGCTTCTAGAAGGCGCGTACGCCCTTAAAACGCCAGTCGATAACATCATCTATTACCGTGATTTTGCTAGTCACTATGACACCTCTTTCGCCGATGCATTGGGCTATATCTATCCAAGTGTGATCGCCAAAGCGTTCGTCACGGCCCTTGCCAGTGATGGCTTTCCCGGTGGCAGGGTTCTGGATGTTGGTTGCGGCACCGGTTTGGTGGCGGCCGAAATGCGGGATGCTGGCTTTGGCGGGGCTATAGACGGCGTTGATTTGTCGGCTGAGATGTTGCGCCAAGCCGAGACAAAGGGCCTGTATCAAAACCTTCATGAGGCGGATCTAACCGGTGATCTGGCGCATTTGCCGCATAATTATAGCGCCTTGGTTAGCGCCGGAACATTCACCCACGGACATCTTGGGCCGGACCCGCTGGTATCGTTAATTGCGCTCTGCCAATCGGGTGCGCGTGCGGTCATCGGTATTAACGCCGCGCATTATGATGCCATGGGATTTGCCCCTGTGCTGGACGGGCTGGTGACATCGAAAATTGTGCGGGATTTGCGTATGCGTGAGGTCAAAATATATGATGGCACCGATCCGCTACATGCTGATGATGTCGCCTTTGTCCTAGAATTCTGCATCACCTAGTCATTTAGATCCGTATCAGTTCCAGCCCCTGATTGCCGTGATGCATGGGTTGATGGCACATAGGTGCGGTGGTTTAGCAACTCAAAAATAACGCTTCCACAGTGGTGAAATTAGTGGTGCAATTGCTGATAATCGAAATGAGGTGTTTAGGCGGTACCGTCAATAGCACCTGATTGGGGCGGGCATATGAAACTAAGCGAAACAACACAGCGTCCCATAGTGGCCTTGTCTTTGTTAGCACTCGGCATGGCCGTTATTCCGTTAAATGATGCGCTGATCAAACTGTTGAGCGGGGCTATGCCGCTCTCGCAGATTATCACCATTCGCGCCGTGATGAGCCTTATCCTAATCAGTGTGTTCAGCGATGGATTGCGCCGCATGCTCAAGCTTTCGGCCAAAGTGTTCTGGCTATTTGTCGGACGCTCAATGTGCCTTGTGACGGCGATGTTCTTGTTCTTTGTCCCGCTTGGTTCCTTGCCATTGCCGACCGCTGTGTCGATCTTTTTTGTATCGCCATTGTTGATCACCCTTTTGTCAGTGCCGTTTCTAGGCGAAAAGATTGGTATCCACCGGATTGGCTCGGTCATTGCCGGTATGGTTGGCGTGGTCTTGATTATCCGGCCCGGAAGTGCGGATTTCCAGCCAGAGACCTTAATGGTGGTTGGCTCAGCCTTGAGCTATGCCCTGTTTCAAATATGGACAAGGCGGCTTAAATCGCTAGGTGATCTAAGGGCGATGGTTGCTGTCCAGCATGTTTGTTATTTCGCGGCCGCCTGTCCGTTTTTACTGTTGAACTGGATGATGCCGGCCGAGATGTCTGGCAATGCGTCGGTGGATTTTTTGTTGCGGGGGCCGATCATGCCCGACATGACCCAATATGGGATGATCGCGGTATGTGCCTTTGCCGTGTTGTTTCTCTCTATGGTGTCATCGAACGCCTACCGCGCGGTCGAGGCGTCGTTGATTGCCCCCTTTGAATATGCGGCGATCCCCTTTGGTGTTTTCTGGGGCATTATGATCTGGGGTGACTGGCCGGAACCGACCGCATGGGCGGGCATGACCCTTATTCTTTGCGGCGGGCTCTATGCGGTGTACCGTGAAAAAGAGCGCGATGCAGATGTGATCACGCAATCGCCAATGCCCGCATCCGCCGCGATCGCGCAAAATGATGTGGAAGAAGATAAATAGACAGTGTCAGGCTCTATTGTTTGCCGCCTATTTATTCGGCGCTCTTATATTCGCCAGCCATTTATTCGGCGCTCTTATATTCGCCACCTTGGTATTCGCCGCCCTGCCAAACGCCTTGTTCTTTGAGGCTGTCGGCTATTTCCTTGGGCATATAGGTCTCGTCATGCTTGGCCAGAACATTACTGGCAACCAATGCACCATTGACAATTTTGCCCTCAACCACGACGCCTTGGCCCTCGCGGAATAGGCTGGGCAGGGCGTTGTCATACCGAACATCGATCGATGCCGTACCGTCGGAAATGGTGAATACCGATATCAAGCCGTCAATTGTCACACTACCATCTTCGACCATGCCGCCTAGCCGTATCTGGGTGTTTGGCGATACCTCACCCAATTCGGACGGGGTGTAGAAAAATACGATATTATCGCGTAATGCGCCCAGCACTAATGCCACCGCAATGCCTAAAAGGGCGGCGATTGCGGCAATTGAGGCTAATCGTTTTTGCTTTGGCGACATTGATGAAACCTTATTTGGATAAAACCTTATTTGTTCGGGCTGGCGCAGGAGCGTCAATAACGCCCGATGTCTACCTAAGCCACCATTATCCAGCTTGCAAGAGTGCGGCGTGGTGATTGCCATAATTTTATCAAGCGACAAGTTGGCGCAGTGATCAAAGCGGGCTTGTAACTAAGTGGCTTCAACAGTTACAATAAGACCAGCCAACGACAGGCAAAACCGCCAGGGTAAGCCTCGATTTGTTGAATTGCATTTTCTGGCCCGTTTGGGCGATAGGATTACGATATGATGAAGACCACCCTTCAAAAGACGCCTGCCCAGATCATTGGCGCGGCGGTGCTTGGCCTTGGCCTGATGATGACAAGCGCGGCGCATGCTGGCGATGTGGCCAAAGGTGAAAAGACCTTCAAGAAATGCAAAGCCTGTCACTATGTGGATAAGGAAAAGAATAAGACCGGTCCTCATCTGGTTAATGTGATCAACCGTCCAGCCGGTAGCATCGAGGGGTTCAAATATTCCAAAGCGATGAAAGAATCTGGTCTGATCTGGGATGAGGCAACTATGGCCGCCTATCTCAAAGCACCCAAAAAGTTCGTCAAAGGCACGAAAATGGCGTTTGCCGGACTTAAAAAGGATGCTGACATCGAAAATATCATAGCCTATTTGAAGAGTGTAAACTAACCTCTTAGCTCGGGTTTTAGGCCAGAGGTAGCTATCTATGGATTTGATGAACAAATATCCGCGTCTTACCGATATGGAAGAGACTGCGCGTCGTCGGATTCCTGCCTTTGTTTTTGCTTATCTGGATTCGGGCACTGGTCAAGACGAAGCCAAAGATGAAAACCGCCGTTATTTCGAATCAATCAAGCTAACCCCGCAATTTCTGCGGGGGCGGGTTAATGCCGATATCAGCGTGTCATTGTTTGGCAAAAAATTTGACGCACCATTTGGCGTTGCCCCGATAGGGCTGGCCTCGATGATCTGGCCGGGCGCTGAACAAATTCTGGCATCAAGCGCCAAGGCTAACCGGTTTCCCTATACGCTAAGCACCGTTGCCGGTGACTCGATAGAGCGCGTGGCAAAGGTCGGCGGCGACATGACATGGTTCCAGCTATATGCACCACATGACCGCGAATTATGCGCAGATTTATTGAAGCGTGCAGAAAAAGCTGGTGTCAAAACCCTTGTTGTGACCGCCGATGTACCATCACCAAGCCGCCGTGAACGCATGCGCATTGCCGGTGCCCCGCTCGGCAGTCGCGGTAATTCCGCATTCTCGCCGCGGGTAATATGGCAGAGCGCAATGCGCCCAGAATGGGCCATCCGCACCTTGCTAAATGGCGGTGCGCGGTTCCGTAACCTAGAGCCATATTCAAGCAACAACGGCGCGATGAGCATTACAAAATTCATTGGTGAGCAATTGAACGGATCGCTGGATTGGGATTACCTCGCAGACATTCGTAAATTGTGGAAGGGCAATCTGCTGTTGAAAGGCGTGTTGCATGGACAGGATGCGGCGCGGGCCATAAATATGGGCGTTAACGGATTGATCGTATCCAACCATGGCGGCCGCCAGTTGGACGCCGCCCCACAACCGCTGGAACAATTGCCGCACATACGCGCCATTGTCGGGCCCGATGTGCCGTTGATTGTAGATAGCGGTATTCGATCCGGTCTTGATGTGGTCAGGGCCCTCGCCAGAGGTGCCGATTTTGTCATGCTGGGACGATCATTTATGTATGCAGTCGCCGCGCTTGGTGCTAAAGGAGGCGACCATGCGGCGGCAATATTGCTTGAAGAAATTCGAGATGTGATGGCGCAATTGGGGCATCGCTCAATCGCTGATCTTCGTGAGAGCGAGACCGATCTTTCTTAATATTCCATGTAAAACAAGAGATTAGATATGAATATGGCGTCTTTGAAAAAAGTCTTGAACAAATTTTCTGGCTTGGTTTTCGCTGGTGTTTTGGCGGCAATCATTGGGACTAGTGGCATTGCCAGCGCGATGGGCGAGCATGGCCATAAAGCCGGTGATCTGGTTATTGGTGAGGCAAAAATCCGCGCAACTGTAGGGTCGATGACCGCGACAGGTGGCTATGTCACCATCACCAATAATGGCAAAAGCGATGATCGTCTGATCTCGGTGTCGGCGCCCTTTGCCAAAATGTCTGAAATCCATACGATGGAAAACGATGACGGTGTGATGAAAATGCGGCCGATGCCAAATGGCGCGGTCATTCCGGCGGGTGGCCGTTTAATGCTAAAGCCCGGCGGCAAGCATATGATGTTTATGGGCGTTAAAGACGCGCTGGCGCCCGATAGCGAGTATAGCTTAACCCTCACTTTTGCCAATGCTGGCGAGGTGGTGATTAACGCAATTGTAAAACGTCCAGGCGATCTGCACGCTGGGCATAATTAGGATATTTATTTCGGTCTACGCTAGAAAATGCCGTCTTCCAGACCCATTGCAAATCCTATCGCCAGATCCCTGACTTCTTCTTGATAGCTGTCCTGCCATTCCCCATGCAGGATTAACGGTTCGGCAATCATCCGCCATTTCTGGGCGTTGCTAATGGCGGTGAGGGCGTTCTTTGTGGCGGTGCCATCGAGACCCGCGCGGATGTAAAAGGCGACTGGCATGCCTTGTTTTTGATCGAGCCAATCATTGTAGCAGCGGTCAAACATATCCTTGGTTGCACCCGCCATATAGCCAATATTCTCGGTAGTGCCGATAATCACCCCATCGGCTTTTTCCAATTCCTCTACCCGCACATCAAACGGCGACATGGCCATCACATTGACCTCGCCGATATCGGGATGGCTTGCCCCCAACAAAGCCGCCTTGGCGAGCATACGGGTGTTTTTTGATGGGGCGTGGGCGATGATCAGCAAATTTTTTGTCATGGGGCAGGATCTTTGATTATAGTTGCGCCTTACCGGTGCTAGCGAATGGCCGGTTTGGACAGAAGAGCGATAATATGGCACAGAAACTAACTGAAACTGAACTGCAAAAGGCGGTTAAGGATATGCCGGATTGGCATTTGTCGGCTGATAAAAGTGGTTTTGAGCGTGATTTCACCTTTACCGGCTTTAACCAAGCCTTTGGTTTTATGTCGCGGGTTGCGCTGGCGGCTGAACGCGCCAATCATCATCCCGAATGGTCGAATGTTTATAACAAGGTCACGGTGCGCTGGACTACCCATTCACAGGGCGGCGTGTCCGATCTTGATCTTAAGTTGATGCGGCAATGTAACCGCTATGCAGATGAGAATTGGAATGGCTGACCAACGAGACGATTATCAAGAAATTATGGCCGTAATCGAGGCTGTCTGTAGTGGTGAAGACGATCCCATAGCCCTAATGGCGACCATCTCATGCGAATTATACAACCGGATCGATGGTTTCGACTGGGTCGGGTTTTACCGTGTGACCGCGCCGAATGTGTTAAAGATCGGCCCCTATCAGGGAGGGCATGGGTGTCTCACCATCCCGTTTGACAAGGGTGTGTGCGGGGCCGCGGCCAGAACCGGCAAAACCCAGCTGGTCGATGATGTCGATGCATTCCCCGGTCATATCGCCTGTGCATCCAGTACAAAATCGGAATTGGTTATTCCTGTTTGGGATAATGATGGGGCATTGATCGGGGTGCTGGATATCGATTCCGACCGGCCCGCCTTTTTCACCAAGCGCGATGTGGACGCATTAGAGCCAATGCTGGCGCGGCTATTTGCCGGATCATAGAGGGCGGCTTTGTCTGGCTAATAGACCAACCATTTCAAAAGCCATAGCGTCGCCAAGCCAGCGGCGATCGTGAAAATCACCGAGCGGGTGATAAGAGCGACCACCACAGCCATTATGGCGGCTGGCAGGCGCGGGTTATCGGCGAAAACCACGCTACCTGTATCGCCGGGCAAAACGCTGGGGACAATGATCGCAGATAACACCGCGATCGGCACAAAATGCAGCGCCTCTTCGAGTTTCTCCGGGAGTTTGGCTGGGGCAAGGCCGGACAGCATCACAAAGCGTGAGGCAAAATTAAGCAAACCGGCAATGATCATCACAATCCAGATCATGCGGACCTCGCTTTTGCCCGATGCACCAGCCATCCAGCCAAAATACCACCGATGGCGGCGGCCACGATCCATGTTTTCCATGGCATGCCCTGACCAAGAATGGCAATCATGCTAGCGGTTAAACAGGCGGCAATATCAGCTCGGTTTTTAATCGCTGGGGCCACAATGGCAATAAATGTCAGCGGAATAGCAAAGCCAAGTGACCAGCTCTCAGGGATGTTGTTGCTGGCTATCACGCCAATAATGGTGGCGGCTTGCCAACAAACCCACAGGGTCAAGCCAGTACCCAATAGATGATAATGACTGTGCGGCGATGGTGGGCCATTCTGGAACCGGTTGATCGAAATGGCATAGGCCTCGTCGGTTAATAGATAGCCAAGAAGCACCCGCCACCCAAGCGGCAAATGGCGCACATACCGCGAGATCGAGGCGCTATAGAGAACATGTCGTAAATTTATCGTGGCAACCGAACCAGCCACGACAAAGGCCGGTGTGCCCAAACTCCAAAGCTGGGCAAAGATCACTTGGCTAGCGCCGCCGAACACGATTGAGGATAGCAGGATCACCTCAAGCGGGGCCAATCCGGCGGCCAATCCCAACGCACCAAAGACAAGGCCAAAGGGGATCACAGCCAGCATGAGGGGTGTTTCATCGCGGACACCTTGCCAGAATTCTCTGGCCTTGCTCGGATAGGTCGTGTTTGGCGGTGATTGCATCACGCTGGTTCCATCTAAATGGCGATCATTTTGGCTGTTATATGCAGGATAGAGTAAAAAAGCTTGATAGCTTACCCACATTTAGCTTTATTGTCGGAGAAGAATGTAAAAGGATCCCTAATGCTTATTCATGTACCATTATCAACTGGCGAAGTTCTTGACAAGATTACCATTCTGGAAATCAAGTCAGAGCGCATTAGCGATGCTGGCAAGCTAGAAAATATCCATAACGAATTGTCGCAATTGCAGCCGCTGGTAGCAGGACCCCCGTTTGACTCTGATGAACTCAAGGTGTTGATCGCAGAGTTAAAATCGATCAATGAAGAATTGTGGGTAATCGAAGATGATATCCGCGAGCAAGAGCGTGAGAGCAATTTTGGTGAGGTGTTCATCGCCTTGGCACGCGCCGTCTATGTTACCAATGACCGCCGCGCCGATGTCAAAAAGCGGATTAATCTGGCCACTGGTTCGGACCTTGTCGAAGAAAAATCCTACGAGGATTATACCGGCAACGGCTGATATAGGCCTTGAAATGCTGTTGTAATCGCGTCTGGGGCAATTGATCCGATTTGTCCCTCAATCGGGGCGGCGACAGGGGCAATGCGCGAGCGATATTGCAGAACATCCCCCTGCTTGGCGAATAGCACCACGGCCGGCAGATTGCAATTAAGGGCAAGGTTAGCGGTAAAGCTATCCACACCGATATAGTAATCGGCCAGATGATATAGCCCGACATCCTTTTCCATCGAGGGATCATGCAACAGGCAATCAACCAATTGATGCAGGCCAATATCGCCGCGTGTTTGGCATAGCCCAGCCCAACTCGTCATTGCCGCATCATGATAACCCGCGGCATCGGGTCCCGCATTCAATAGAAATATAGCGCCAGTGCGCGCGGCAATATCGGCAATCACTGGTATTGCCTGATCAATTGGCCAGCGCCGGTTATCATCAAGGGCAAAGAGATTGGCAATAATGATAGGTGGTTTTTTTCGTTTTTGACCCAGCCCGTCAATCATAGCCGTAGCCTGTTTCTTGGCGTTGGCGGTTGGGGTTATGGGCGGCGTGTCATCATCTAGCCGCAAACCCATCTTTAGAACATAATCATCGATGGCCGCGATGAATGGCCGGTGTCCCCACAGGGCACGCCGTTCCCCACCAGCCGCATTATCCAGTGCATGATTGAGCATCAGCCGATCAAGCCAAGAGCCAGTTAGGCCAATGCGCGTTGGAATTTTGGCGGCCCGCGCGACTAGTTTGAAACTGGTAGAGCGATGCATGAAAAAAGCGCTGTCATAGTTGCGAGCGGCGAGGGCGGTAATGGATGCGGATTTACCAAGACCGGGCCGATAACGCCGCCATCCTCGCGCATCAATAATGTCACCAACCCATCGGCACCCCGCCAGCATCTTGCCAATCGGGGCGGGATGAATACAGGCAATATCAATGCGGCCATTCTGGCTGGCGCTGGCTAGCGCGCGTAATTGCGTTAAATGATAAATCTGGTCGCCAATGCCGCCAGCAACAAAACCTATGCTGCGCCCATAATCTGGGGTGATGTCGTGGTCGCTATTGCTTGATGACGGAACAGCTTTAGCGCCGTCTTTAGCAGGCCGTGATATGACAGGGTTTAACCGCGTTGCTGTTCTGGGGACTGCCATAAAAAACCAAACAAAATACTAAATAAAACAAATGTGCCAAACAGGGCCGCAATATGAGGGTTGCACTAGGCAGTTTGGACCAGATATATTTCGGGGCCTTACTACTCCGGCTGTGCCAATTGATCACCAGATTATTGACGTGGTCATTAACTGGGTCACTGGCCGTGCTGGATACTTAATATCAGGAAAATCTAATGAAAGCTCCTTTTTTGTTTATTGATGAATGCGATGTCGCTGGCAAGCGGGTGTTGCTCCGTCTCGATATCAATGTGCCATTGGCCGACGGAAAGGTTAGTGACGATACCCGCATCCGCCGCATTTTGCCGGGGGTTGAGGCATTGCGCGAGGCCGGAGCGCGGATCATTATCCTGACGCATTTCGGCAGGCCAAAGGGTGAAGTCGTGGCGGCGTTTTCAATCGCGCCAGTGGCCGCGCATATGGCTGAATTGCTTGGCTGTGAGATCAAGATTGAACCAGATGTAACCGGACCGGGCGGTGTTGCGGCGGTTGCGGCCCTTGGTGATGGTGATGTGCTGATGATGGAAAATCTGCGCTTTTATCCGGGTGAGGAGGCCAATGACAGCGCCTTTGCAGAGGCACTGGCGGCGCTGGGTGACATTTATGTTGGCGATGCATTTTCCTGTACACATCGTGCCCATGCCTCGGTTGAGGCATTGCCGCGGATGATGGACGTTGCGGCGGCTGGTCGTTCGCTCGGCGCAGAATTATCGGCGCTTGATGCGGCGCTTAGCCAGCCCAAGCGTCCGTTGGTGGCGGTTGTTGGCGGAGCGAAAGTATCAACAAAGCTAGCGGTGCTGGAAAACCTTGTGACTAAGGTTGACGCAATTGTTCTTGGCGGCGGCATGGCCAATACATTCTTGCTGGCCAAAGGTCACGCGATGGGGGCGTCATTGGTAGAGGCCGAAATGGTCGATATTGCACGGACCATCATGGATAAGGCGGCCTCTGCTAACTGCCAGATTATCCTGCCAACGGATGCGGCTCTTGCAAAGGAATTTGCCGCTAATGCGCCGCACCGAATTGCCGCGATTTCAGATGTTCAGGACGATGAAATGATGCTGGATGCGGGCCCGCAATCGGCCGACGCCGTGGCCGCGTTTCTAGAGGATGCAAGCACGGTAATTTGGAATGGGCCGATGGGTGCGTTTGAAATCAAACCATTTGATCAGGCGACCAATGTGATAGCCGCCACCGTAGGCCGGTTGAGTGCGGCAGGAAGCCTGATATCGGTTGCGGGTGGTGGTGATACGCTGGCGGCTCTTGCAAATGCCGGTGTTAGTCACCAATTCTCATACATATCAACGGCTGGCGGTGCCTTTTTGGAATGGCTAGAGGGCAAAGAACTGCCCGGTGTCGAGGCGTTGCGCCACGGCTAGGTTGATACCTGCATAAGAGGCCTGCGTTTGCTATCCCCATCGGGGCAAGCTGGGCATAGGGAGAGAAGCGATGTTGTTTAGTAATCCGTTCAAGTCACGCATGCCCCTGTTGAATGAGGCCTTGCCCGGACGCGATAGGCCGGTTTGGACTGGTGCACCGCATCAGGTGTTGAACAATCCAACAATGCCGCCATTTCCCGATAATTTAGAACAGATCGTGCTTGGGCTCGGCTGTTTCTGGGGCGCAGAGCGTTTGTTCTGGCAGCTTGAGGGCGTTTACACCACCGCCGTTGGTTATGCCGGCGGAATGACGCCAAACCCGACCTATGAGGAAGTATGTTCAGGCCAAACCGGACATAGCGAAGTCGTTTTGGTGGTTTTTGATCCACAGGTGATAACCCTTGATGCAATCTTAAAAACCTTTTGGGAAGAGCATGATCCAACCCAAGGTTACCGCCAAGGTAATGATACCGGCACCCAATATCGCTCGGTAATCTATACATCTGATGATGCGCAATTGACCCATGTGAAACAATCGGCGGATGCCTATGGCAAGGCACTAAAGGCGGCTGGTCTGGGTACAATTACCACCGAAATAGAGCCAGCGCGCCAGTTTTATTATGCCGAGGATTACCACCAGCAATATTTGCATAAAGTGCCAAATGGCTATTGCGGATTAAAGGGGACTGGTGTCGCCTGCGCTGGTTAGTTGCTGGTTAGGTGCCGGTCATTAGTTGCCGGGGCTGGCCAAGCCTGAGCCGTCAGCCCCGCAATTTTCCGCGCAGACCATTTCGCCATCGATATTCTCCCACACTGATCCTTCGATTTCGGCATAGCTTTCGGTCACTGCCTGATGGGCCGCTTCAAAGGCGGCGGCAACGGCTTCCTGCGATGCTTGGTCTGTGGCACCGGCAAGTGCATTGTCCCACTCAACGGACTCCTCCAGCGTAAATCCGTCCAGCGTGCCGGTTTCAATGCCCTCAATGCGGGATTCAATGGCTTCAAGATAACCGTCTGTTGCTTGGTTTAACTCCGACACATCAAGGCCAATTGCATTGGCGATAACAAATGTTTTGACCACTTGTTTGACGTCTTCTTTTGATTTGCCGCGAATACGGTCGAGCGGGATGAATGTCGCCTTGCCCTCGATGACCACATAAAGCGAGGTGCCAACAACGCCAGCGGTTTTGCGAGTTCCAAAAAAGCTTTCTTGTCCTGCGCTAGCGGCGATGTTCGCTGCCTGTTCAGGCGACGCGCCATCATAGATGTTGCCGTCTGCGCCCAATACCTGGCCAGATTTAAAGGTGAGCGCATGGACCGGTGCGGCGGCAATAGTGGCGGTGATGGCAATCGCAAATAGCGGGATGATGCGGTTCATTGGTGAAATCCTTATAAGGCTACGTCTTTCCAAGATGGGTGGGACGGGTTTCCAAGATGGGTGGGACGGGCAGGGTCTGCGCCAGCAATTTCTATTAATTAGATTTGGTTAATTTAATTTACATTAATAATTAAACGTTAACCCTTTCGCCGATTGAG
>Ga0209138_1001646_pt1 | contig 18631 bp, 8 predicted proteins | sample SaaInl3SG_22_DNA_FD_184645 | JGI IMG/M metagenome (GOLD analysis project Ga0209138, IMG submission 184645) | Marine microbial communities from expanding oxygen minimum zones in the Saanich Inlet - ESP_153SG_22_DNA (SPAdes) (version 2) | ecosystem: Environmental > Aquatic > Marine > Intertidal...
AATTTTATGGGCTTTCCTAATGGTGCTCAACCTGTGGGCAATGACAAAAGTAGTTCTGCCTTCTGTGAGAGTAGCTAAACTTTTCTGAATAAGTGCCTCACTTTCTGTGTCTAAGTTAGAAGTTGCTTCATCTAAAATAAGGATGGATGGATTGGCTAAAATGGCTCTAGCTATGGCAATTCTCTGTCTTTGACCGCCAGATAATTTCACCCCTCTTTCTCCAATTAAAGTGTCTAAACCAGCCTCAAAACGATCCGTAAATTCATTGACATATGCCGCATTTACTGCCTCTAAAAGACTTTCGTTCGTGGCATTAGGTCTGGCGTATAGTATATTCTCCTTAATGGTCCCCTCAAAAAGAAACTCATCTTGCAATACAACGCCCAATTGTTTCCTATAACTTTCTAAGGTCACTTCTCTCAGTGGGTGGCCGTCTATAGTAATCTCTCCTTGATCGGGATTGATGAAAGTGGCTACTAAACCAGCTATAGTAGATTTTCCAGAACCTGAACTACCCACAAGTGCAATAGTTTCTCCAGCTGCTGCGTTAAAACTAATACTGTGTAACACATCCTTTTCCTCTTCATAGGCAAAAGACACCTCTTTAAAATTAATAGCTCCTTGTAATTTTTTTAGTGGGATAGTACGCAAAGGATCCTCTGCTTCACCAGCTTCATTCATGAGCTCTTCCGTTCGATCTAGTCCAGCCAAAGCTTCTGTAAGCTGGCTTCCAATATTACTCATTTGAACAATAGGTGCTACCATGAGCCCTAATAAGAAGGTGAAACTTAGAAATTCTCCCAAGGTCAAAGTTTCCATCATAATTTTGTAGCCGCCAATTCCCATGATACCTGTAGTGGCTAGACCTAATAGAAATGTAGCAGATGAAGTCATAAATGCAGTAGCGGTAAGGCTCTTTTTTACATTGATAAACAATTCATGCACCCCTTTCTCAAAAACCAAGGCCTCTTGTTCTGCTGCATTAAATCCCTTAATCACTCGAATACCTCCAAGTGTTTCTGTAAGCCTACCCGTTACTTCTGCATTGATTTTTCCTCTAGCCCTAAAAATGGGTCTAATTACTTTAAAAGCCTTCAGGGCAATGATGGCGAAAATGGCCAAGGGTATGAGGGTGAATAAGGTCATAGACACACTTATTTGTAGTAATAAAATTAGAGAGACCACAGCTGTTATGGTACCGCCTACCAATTGCACCAGGCCTGTTCCAATTAAATTTCTTACCCCTTCTACATCCGTCATTATCCTAGATACTAAGGCCCCAGATTTGGTGTTGTCAAAAAATCGAATAGGCAGACCCAGTATTTTTTTTTGCACTTGAGCCCTCAACTCCGCAATGAGGTATTGGGCTTGTACAGAGAGAATTTTTGTCAGTAAAAAGGAAGTGATGGCTTGTACCAGAATGGCTACAATGACTACAGCAATTAATATTTTAAGTCGGTCTAATTCCTTGTTGGGAATAATTTCATCCATTAAAACTTTTAAAGACAGTGGCGCAACAAAACTGGCTATTTTACTTACAACGATCAGTAATAAACCTATAAAAACCATCTTTCTTCTGGGCCAAATAATGGTCGTAAAGGCTTGTAAAATAGAGACTTTGGGTTTGCTTTTGTCTTTTGTTGGAGGGCTTTTTTTATTTGGAGTCATTTGTATTTTTTGATCTATGTGGTAAAGGTACTTTTTTGTACCTTTCTTTCTATTGATTTAGATAAAAAACAACCACTATCTTCTTGAAGATTAAATAGCTAACACTTTTAAAAAGTCCATTGAAATGAAACCAATTTTTGTATTTATACTCCTCTTGCTTACCGCCTGTTCTGAACCCTTGGATACTGCCTCTGCACGTCAGGAGAAACACGCTGCACAAACCACTATTATCAGGGATTCATTTGGAGTACCCCACATATATGGAAAGACAGATACAGATGCTGTTTTTGGTTTGTTATACGCCCAGTGCGAAGATGATTTTCAACGCGTAGAAGACAATTATATCTGGGCCATTGGAAGGTTGGCAGAGGTAGAAGGACAAAGTGCCATTTATTCTGACCTCAGGGCTAAATTATTCATGACTACAGATGAGGCCAAAGCCATGTACGAAAAGGCTCCTGAGGACATTAAAGCCCTTTGTATGGCTTTTGCAGATGGAATAAATTATTATTTAAAAAAGCACCCAGAGGTGCGTCCAAAGCTCATTGATCATTTTGAACCATGGATGCCTATGTATTTTTCAGAAGGGTCTATTGGGGGAGATATTGAACGTATTTCCGAAAAAAAGATTCGGGCCTTTTATGAGAATGGAGCTGCCCTTCCAAAAGAAGAAGCCTTAGCAATTGCTCGAGCAGTATCTGAGGAGGAACCAGCTGGATCAAATGGGATCGCCATTTCTGGAGCCCACACAAAAAACGGAAATGCCATGCTTTTAATTAATCCCCATACCTCATTTTTCTTTAGGGGAGAAGTACATGTAAATAGTGAAGAAGGCTTAGCGGCATATGGAGCAGTTACTTGGGGACAGTTTTTTGTGTACCAGGGGTTCAACGAAAAAACAGCTTGGATGCACACCTCTACCTACACAGACGTGATGGATGAGTACTTGGAGACCATTATAAAAAATGACTCAGGCTTGTTCTACCAATACGGCGAAGAACAAAGAGAAGTGTCTGTGTCTGAAGTAAGGTTGAAATTCAAAGATTCTTTGGGGATTATTCAAGAAAAATCTTTTCCCAAGTACCGCACCCACCACGGTCCAATTACCCATATGGAAGCAGGTCAATGGGTGGCCTCTGCTATGATGTGGGATCCTGTCACTGCTTTAAAACAATCTTTTATCAGAACAAAGCAGGACAATTATAAAGGCTTTAAAGCCATGATGGATTTAAGAACCAATTCATCTAACAATACGGTGTATGCAGACGCAGATGGTAATATTGCTTATTTCCATGGAAATTTTGTGCCAAAAAGAGATGTAACTTTTGACTTTACCCAACCCGTAGATGGAAGTAATCCAGCCACTGATTGGCAGGGACTCCATACTGTAGAGGAGAATATATTGCTACTGAATCCGGAGAATGGCTGGCTGCAAAATTGTAATTCAACCCCTTATACAGCGGCCTTACAATACAGTCCTAAACCTGAGGACTATCCGGTTTATATGTCTAAAGATCAAGAAAATTTTAGAGGGGTACATGCCATTTCATTGCTAAGTGAGATAAATCAAATTGATTTGGACGGACTTATCACCCTAGCTCATGATCCATTTTTACCAGCATTTGAGGCTTTAATTCCAGGTTTAGTAAGCGCATTTGATCAATGGGGACAGCATTCTGGAGAAATGAATGCGGCCATTGAAGTATTGAGGCAATGGGATTTTAAAACTTCTGAAGATTCTGTAGCCATGACTTTGGCTCATTTTTACGGCACCCTTTATGGGCAAAAGGGCAAGCGACCGTTTGCCATGTCAGATATGGAACTCATGACCTATTTTGGCAGTAGTTCTCCTGAGAAAGAGCGTTTGGCTATTTTTGAGCAAACCCTTGAGCAACTCAATGCAGATTTTGGTGCCTGGAATATCCCTTGGGGTAATGTGAATAGATACCAAAGGCTCAATGGAGATCCTAGACAAGCATTTAATGATTCCTTACCAAGCACCCCTATTGGTTTTGCTTCAGGTAGATGGGGCGCTTTGGCTGCTTATGGCGCTAGGTACACCAACAACACAAAGAAAATTTATGGAACCAGAGGGAATAGTTTTGTTGCAGCAGTCTCTTTTGGAGAAAAACTACAAGCAAAAAGTATTTTAGCAGGTGGGCAGAGTGGGGATCTAAATTCGCCTCATTTTGGAGACCAAGTGTCTCGTTATACCGAGGCTAATTTTAAGGAAGTACTTTTTTACAAAGAAGCCGTGTTAAAAGACGCTCAGCGAACCTACCATCCGGGGGAATAAACATTTTCTGAAACTTAAAAGTCGCTATTACAAGTTAGAGGATTCTTATTCTCTCACTAATACCATAGTGGCTTTAGCTCCAGTGGAAAGGTTCCAGATGTTTTGGTGAACTAGGTTTCCCTTTTCGTCGTAAACGTCTACTTGAGCTGTATTTGGCCCAGAGGCACCTTGGTTTAATGCTTCAAAAACCAGGGTATTTACACCTTCTTTCAGGTCTACATTCACCCCTTGAAAACCTGCAGTTAAGAACAGGTTTTGTGCTACAATGTCTCCGTTGAGGTAAATTCTAACACGGTCTCCATCTACATATTCGTGGTCTCTACACACCACACCAACAAATTTAGAGACTGTTTTTACAGCCCCTAAATTCACATTACCAAAGTAATTTTTGGCTTTTTTATTTTCTTTTTCTCGTATTTTGGGATCTATTTTTAAGTACGCTCCTGCTTGAACTAAAGTTCTGTCAGGAAGCATTTTTATCCCGTTTTTTTCTAAGGTTTCTGCTACAGGATACAAGAGTTTCTCAGGGGTATTTTTGCTGTTTGGAGGAGGGAGTTTAAAGGGTATTTCCCCTGATTTTTCTTTTTTGTTGTCCCCAATTTTCACCCTTTTACTCGTGCTTTCTTGTGCCCATAAGGAACCACAGCCAATGAGTAGGAATAGAAAAAAACAGCTAAATTTTTGGTGACCCATATAACAAAGGTATAAAAGAAGGCGCTCTTTATGTTTTAAAAGGACGTTAAAAAAAAGCGCGGCCTAAAGGCCGCGCTTTTAAAAAAGTATCTAAGCGATTTAAACGCTTAGGCAAAGTATAAGTACACGCCAATCACCAGAACGCAAATGGCTATTCCAACTTCTTTTACATACTTAAAAGGAAGGATGTCTACTTGTTTGGTATAGTTCAATTCATAGGGGGTTTCCATGGGTTTAAATTGACCAATTAACAACATAATCGCCGTGTTGAGTAAAAATAAAATGGCCATAACATCTAGATAATGCGGGTATGTACCGCCATTCTCTGTCACCATTGGTTGAAGTATAAACTGGCTAATGATGTATAAAAGCGAGCCTGAAATAACACCCACTTTAGCGGCTATTGCAGGAACTCTTTTGGTGGTGTAACCCACAAAAATAATGGTTAGAATAGGAATGCTGTAAATTCCGTTTACCTCTTGAAGGTAATCAAATAAGGTTCCAGCATTAGCGATTAATGGCGCTATAAACATGGCGGCAACAGCTAAAATAAGTCCAAAGCGTTTTCCGTTTTTAACCATTTGAAGCTCACTGGCCTCTGGATTAATATGTTGTTTGTAAATGTCTACACCAAATAGGGTCACAGAGCTATTGAGCACAGAGTTAAAGGAACTCAAAATGGCTCCAAAGAGTACCGCGGCAAAGAACCCTACCAAGGCCTCAGGCAATACTTCTGCTACGAGCATTGGGTAAGCGGTATCGGCCTTTTCAAGGCCCCCTTCAAATAAATGATAGGCAATAAGTCCGGGTAATACGACCAATAAAGGCCCCAATACTTTTATAAATGCGGCCAACATGAGTCCTTTCTGACCCTCTGCTAAGTTTTTGGCGGCAAGTGCCCTTTGAATGATTTGTTGGTTGGTTCCCCAATAAAATAATTGTACCAGCATCATCCCAGTAAAAATAGTGTGAAAGGGTACTGGGTCAGATTCGGTCCCCATGGATTTGAATTTGTCAGGGTTTTCTTGTACCAAAATGCTCAGTCCGTCCAAAGCATTTCCGTCTCCAATAGCCATAAGGCCAAAAAGCGGAATCATAAGCCCTCCAATCAAAAGGCCAATGGCATTGATAGAATCAGATACTGCAACGGCTTTTAAACCACCAAATACGGCATATATTCCACCAGTAATTCCAATACCCCAGACACAAATCCAAAGGGCTTCTGTCTCAGTAACGCCTAATAATTCTGGAATATTAAACATCCCACTGATGGCTACAGACCCTGAATATAAAATAACAGGCAGTAAAACCACTACATATCCTGTGAGGAAAAGTACAGAGGTAATTGTTTTTGTAGTGACGTCAAATCGGGTGGCTAAAAATTGCGGGACTGTTGTAAGCCCTCCTTTTAAATATCTGGGCAATAAAAAAATAGCGGTAACGACCATAGCTATGGCAGCAAGGGTTTCCCAAGCCATTACAGATAATCCACTTTCATATGCGGAACCATTGAGTCCTACAATCTGTTCTGTGGACAAGTTCGTCAGTAAAAGCGAACCCGCAATGACACCAGCAGTTAAACTTCTGCCTCCAAGAAAGTAGCCATCTGAAGATTGTTCGTTGGTTTTTCTAGTGGCTAAATAGGCCACTACGGCTACCAAAAGGGTAAACCCAACAAAAGATAAAATTCCTAACATATGTGATAATTTGGTTGTTGATTATTTTTGTCTAAGATACCTTATTTTAAGGTTTTTAACTTCTCTACTAAGAATTTACCTACGGCATCTCCTTGTTTTACGCCCTCATCTATAGCCCTTCTGTAGTGTATTCCTCCGTAAAGCCTAGATATAGCAGCTTCTTCTGAGGCCTCAATAAATGAGCTATAAGATCTTACGCCTAATCCATACACCTCTTCTGTGGTGTCTGCAAATGAAAAGTTGTCCCCATAAATGTCAGTGAGTGCTACGGCAGAAGCCCTTGAGATTACAGAATGCCCTGAGGTGTATTCTGGAAAAGGAGGTGTTTGAAGCAAAGGCAACCAGGTTTCATCTATAAACTCGTTAATAATGGTCTCGGGTCTTACGATTAAGGTATTCCATTTGGTATTCCAACATGAAATAAACCCGTCGAATAGGGCAATGGACACCCTAGCATAAGCATTGATACTTTCATCCATATTGCTTTGAGCCTGTTTGGCAGCAATTTTAGTAATCCCAATCCAGTGCCCTCCTGGAGTGATTTTTTTAGTGGCAAACATGGCGTGTCCTCTATGGTGAGACACATAAGGGTTACAGTCCCAAAAACTGGCAATTTCTGTTGCCTCAGTGCTGCCATCTATTTTTTCTCCGAGTTCATACACCTCCATTAACTCTTGGTAAAATGGACTGTCTTTGCTCATGTCTACAGGATAAGGCGGGGCTGGTTCAAACTGATCAGCGGTAGCTAAGACTAGGGTTCTTATTTTATTCCAATGCGGCTCAATACCTTCCATATAATCTGGTGGTGTAGGCTTCCAAAAAGCAGTACCCTCCTGGATGGTATATTTAGGATAGGTTCTGGTTTGTTTGTAAAAATCAGTGTCTGCCCAGGCCAAAATATGCGCAGCGACTAGGTCCCCATAAGCCAGAGAAGCTTCTTTTACACTTGAAGGAAGTCCGTCTTGTTCTAGGCTTGCGTACAATTCATCTCGGTATGCTGCTATTTTATTTTCTGAAAAAATTAAGGCAGTACCCACTTTTAAAAAGGCGTGAATGGCAGCCAATTCTGGATTAATGTCTTTGTCGTTTATTTCCGGTATGCTTTTAAAGTCGCTGAGTTGTCCCGCCATATCCTCGTATTTATTTGGATATTGTTTTTGCATGACAGCATAGGCCGCGATAGTAGGATACATATATACCCTAGAAGCTACAGGAGGAGAAAAAATATCGTAAACGATCACGTCAGATAGTTGCTGCATGCTATTGTGAAACAGCTGAGGATCTTTTAAGCGCTCTTTGTAGGTGTTGTTTTCTTCACAGCTCAATAGGCTTATAAAAACAGCACTACATAAAAGAAGTGATTTAATTACTTTCATTTTATTTAAGGTTTAAGTCAATAGTTTTGGCGGTGTCATTGTTGAAAAGCACCAATAATTTGTGGTCATTTAAAGGCCCAATTGCCCTTGCTTCCATAAAAGGAGGCAGGGGTAAAGTGTTGTTTTTAGTGAATGTATTTCCGTTAAATCCGGATAGTATTCCTCCAGTATTGGCAGGGGAATTTCCTAATTCTGTCACAAATCCTTTGTAATTTCCAACATAATACAATTTTAAATCTCCGGATTGATGGTCTAAATAAAAATCCTCAATGCTGCTCATTTGCGTCTCAATAGGCAATGGCGCTCCTTGGAAAATGCCATTGTTGACATACACCATAGAGCGTAATTCTTTAAGGTATTTGGTTTCTATTTCATCTGTTGAATTGTCGTAAAGTTGCCCTATTTCCCTCACCTTAGAAAAGGAGGTGTAGGAAGTGAACTTCTTCTTGAGCATAGGCATTTGTTTGCTCAGCATATCTTTAGAAGCAAAAGGAATATGTTCGCCCTCGAAAGTGTGAAATACAGTAGGGTCTAGTTGTTCATTTTTATCAAAATCTTCAAGATATATTTCCACTGGATAATCTACAGAAGCCTTAATCTTCATGTTTAAACCCGCATTTCCTGCAATAATTTCTGGTTTGTTATCTCCATTTAGGTCCTGAAGTAATACAGTATTCCATAAACCTTGAGTATTGGCCAAGCCCAATGCTTCGGTCTGGTTCTCAAAATTCCTTCCGTCCTTGTTAATGAGTACTGTGATGGGCATAAAGTCTCCTACAAGCACTAAATCTAGCAGACCATCTTGATTCATATCTCCCCATGCACTGTCAGTAATCATGCCGTAGTCTTCACGCGTCAAAAGTTCAAAATTCCCTTTTTGGGTATTTCTTAAAATGACACTAGAGGGTGAAATACCATAGGCTCCAGGGACAGACCTAAACCCTAAAAACAAATCTGAGAAGCCGTCATTGTCAAAATCTGCCACTGAAATACTCCCTCCATTGGCCATAGGTAAATTGGCCTTAGACCTGGTGAAATTTCCTTCGCCGTCGTTTATGTAAAGCCTGTCTACCAATTGTATGTCCCCTTCAGGACTGTCATTACCCCCACTCATCACATAGAGGTCTAAATCTCCGTCATTGTCAAAATCTATGGCGGCAGCGTCTACGTCTTCATAAAGGGCGTCTTCACTAATGACTGTTTTAATCTCTGCAGTAAAAGTGCCTGCTTCATTTTGCGTATAAAAAGCACTTTCTTGGTATTTAGCCCCCCCAATAAATAAGTCTTTTAAACCATCTCCATTAAAGTCTTCATACACATAGCAGGGCCCTTCTGTAGATAATTTTTCCAGCATTAAAGGCTCTCTTTCGTAGTCGTAATATTTATTTTCTTGGTGCGTAAATGGAAAGTCTACAACGGCAGCCGTATTATTTTTGTCTGTTTTGCTTTGCGCTATTCTTGAGTCTATAAGCGCACTTATTTCCTGATAGGTATTGATAGCAAGACTTTTAATAGTTTGCGTTCCACCAATAGGAAATGTAATAGTTAAGGAATCAATAGTGGTATTTTTCCCAATTCCAAAGTGAATGTTTTGGCTGGAAGCCGATGCATAGCCTCTGGTGGCACTCAGCTCCTTATACCAAACTTGTTGCCCCGAAAATAGGGTCAGCTTGGCACCACTCGTGTTTTTTATTTCCGTTGAAGGCAGCAACTTTACACCCACAAAATTGTGCCTACTGGGGTCTTGGGTGTTTTCTAAGATCTCTAGAGGGCTATTGATATTATTAACCACCAGGTCCATATCTCCATCTAAATCCAAATCTGCATAGGCAGCTCCATTAGAGTAGTTGTTTTTTAGGCCTGCTGCTGCGGAGTGTTTTTTAAATTTAAAACCTCCTTGATTGTGCAGCAATACATTGGCAATTTCTAACTGGGGCATTTCCTCAATCAGCTTTTTTTCTAGAAGGTCTTGTTGGTCTTGGTTGTATTGACTAAAGTTTAGGTTGCTGAGGTAATTTATATAATCTAAATCATTAGGCCTTCTATAAATACCGTTGCTGATAAAAATATCAGAAAGCCCGTCGTTATCAAAGTCTTCTATAAGGGCAGACCAACTCCAATCTGTCGCATAAGTTTCCGTGAGAAGGGCTATTTCTTGAAAAGCCCCTTGTCCGTTGTTCAATTGAAAATGATTTCTGGAATACTGTGTCTGAAATCCAAAACCCTCTTTGATTTGAGCTACTTTATCCGAATCTTCTCCTCCAGATTTAAGGCGTATGGATGCTTGGTCAGGCATCATGTCTAATGTAAACACATCTATTAGGGCGTCGTTATTAAGGTCTGCAGCGTCTAATCCCATGGTAAATCTGCTGCTATTGCTGGTCATTTCTGCACTAGCTTCCCTAAAGGTCTTGTCTCCATTATTGAGATAGATATAATCGTTTTCATGAAAATCATTACCAACATAAATGTCAATAAACCCGTCTTTGTTTAAATCTGCAGTGGCTAGCCCCAAGCCATAACCTAAGGGACTGTTGTAAATACCAGCAGCCTGAGTGACGTCTATAAAATTTAGAACACCTGTTTCTAAAGTGTTTTCAAATAACAAATCACCTGAAAGCGCATCTTTTTCTGTCCTTTTCTCTGCTTTCCCATAACTTCTTGGCGTGTGAACCGTATGGTTGAGTAAATATAAATCTAAGTCCCCATCGTTGTCATAATCAAAGAAGCTCGCTTGTGTACCAAAACCTGAAAAGGCGATATTAACCTCTTTTGAAATTTCTTTAAATTTAAAATCACCTTGATTTATAAACAGTTTGTTGTGTCCTTTCAGGGTTTTATAATTCCCTACAACAGAAACATATACATCTAATAAGCCGTCGTTGTTCACATCTGCTAGGGTAACCCCATTAGACCAACTGTTTTGGGTGTTTATGTCTGCAGCAGCTGTTTGATCTTTAAATTTAAGCCCTCCTAAGTTTTCATACACCCTGTCCTGAACTTGATTTCCAGTGACAAATAGGTCTTCTAATCCATCGTTGTTTAAATCTCCAATGGCTACTCCCGCACCGTTGTAGAAGTAGAGGTATTCTATAATATTTAAATCTGCACTAGGCGTTAAAGTGTTTTCAAAATCTATCCCACTTTGTTCTGCTGTAATAGAATTAAAATATACTGGCGAAACCTCTTTTGGGGATTCACAACTTTGGAGCCCAGCATATAAGGCTGCGAGCCATAAAGTGTTTTTAGCTAAATGTAGTAAGTCGTGTTTTTTCATTTTAGAATGTATATCTCAAAATAGCATCACTGTTTCTAACAAATAATAGGGTATTGTTGATCTTTTGAATAGACCTTACTTCTCCGGTTACTTTTAATCCCTTATTTCCTGGAGTGGCTTTAAATATGGGTGCACCAATGGTGTCATTTCCTGTATTCTCTAAAAATGTTCCAAAGCTGGCGTCGTACCTACCCACCTCTGGTTTTACCCTAAACAAGTTTCCGCCAAGGACTATGTCTGTGTCGCCATCTAAATCAAAATCTCCAGTTTCAATGGCAAATACGGGTGACATTTGAACCTGCTTTGGAAGTGAGATAGAGGTAAAGCCTCCATTCCCATCATTGATATAAATAGAAGTTTTTAATTCAATGGCTGTTGCTTTTGTGCTCAAGTTTAAAGCTTCTTCTGAAAAAATAGCCTTTAAATCTGCATTTTTAAAACTGTTGTAATCTGGAAACTTCTTTTTAAGTCCTTTCATCTGATCGATTAGGTTATGCCTTAAGTTGTAAGGATACACTTTACCGTCTGCTGCGGTAAAACCCATGACAGGATCTAAGGCCCCATTTTGGTCAAAATCCTGAACAAAAAGACAGATGGGTTGTTCTTTACTTGCTTGAAATCTAGAGTTCTCGCCATGATTCCCCACAATTAAATCAGGAAAACCATCTTGATTTATATCTGCGATTTTCAAGGCACTCCACCAGCCTTTGAGCTGCTGCAATTCGCTGGTTTTTTTCTTAAAAGATCCTTGATCATTTAAGAATATCTCTATACCCATAAATTCTCCTACTACCACTAAATCTAGATCACCATCTGCATCTATGTCATTAAAATTCGCATCTGTAATCATGCCAATTTCTCTCAATTCTGGTGCTAGTATGGCTGTTTGATCTTCGAATATTCCAGTACCATCATTGCGCAATAAATAACCATTTACTGGTACACCATATGCGGCGGTAATAGATCTTTCGCCTACAAATATATCGGTATCGCCATCTTGGTCAAAATCTCCAGAACGCACCACAGAAGTATTGAAATAACGGCTTTTAGTGGGTAATATATTTTGAGATGGACTAAATTTTCCACTCCCGTTATTGAGGTATAATTGATCTGCTAATTCAGAGGCAAATTTTGAAAATTCTATACCTCCATTCCCTAAATATAAATCTAAGTCTCCATCTCCGTCTGCATCTAATAAATCTACAGCGGTTACTTCAGCAGCCAAATCCTCTGGAAATTTAAATTCCTTAGAAGGTTTGAACTGTCCCTGATGGTCACCAAAGAATACTACAGTTTCAAATCCTTTGCTACCCCCAACAACAATATCTTGAACTCCATCGTTATTCAGGTCTCCAATAGCAGATTTAGGCCCTGGGGTACTCATCATATGGTGCAATAGTCGGTCTCTGTTAAAATCAATAAAGTTGTTTTCTTCGTGCACATAATCGGCAACCGCATTCATTTCTGAGAAAATAATTGCATCTGTAGTTTTAGTTGAATGAGTGTCAACCACACCTTCACTCATCTCCAACTGAATTAGTTGATTGGTTTGTACTTCTTTTAGAGTAGTGACAGTACCATCGGGCCAGCTTACTTTTACTTGAACCGCTTTTTCGGAAGGCAAACCAATATGTGGCCTTTGGTCCATGCTAGATTGAAACCCTCTAATGGGTTGTTGCGCAACGCTATAGGTAACACCCTCTTGTGACACCTCAACTAATGCGCCTACTGCATGGGTGTTTTTGCCTTTTCCCTTTAAATTAAATTGAATGAAGTGATTGTTTTTGTTGTTTTCACTGGTGTTTTTGTACACAAACAGCGGCATATTTACATTGTTTACAATCAAATCTAAATCGCCATCATTGTCTAAATCACCATAAGCGGCGCCATTAGAAAAACCCTTGGTCTCTAAACCAAGAGAGGCATCTCTATTAAATTTTAAGTCGCCTAAATTCTTATAGGCTTGATTTTCTATAGGATTAGAAGGTATAATATCTATGAGCCTAGCGTAGTCTACTTGATTATTAGTCACAATAGAATTAATCACTTCATCACTAGAAACATATTGAAGGTAGTCTTGATCTGTAAGGTCCCTATAAATTCCGTTGGCAACAAAAAGGTCTTTTAAACCGTCGTTGTCCATGTCAAAAAACAATGCACCCCAACTCCAGTCGGATGCTTCTACTCCTGCCAGTCTTCCTATCTCACTAAAGGTATTGTCTCCGTTATTTAGTTGGAGGGTGTTTCTGGTATATTGGTGGTAATAACCATTTTTAACGTTGTAAGTGTATTTATCCCAATTTTCAAAAGTAGTTACGGATTTAAGTCTTTCGTAATTAGAGGGAAGCATTTCAGTAACAAAAATATCTGCCTTTTGATCATTATTAATGTCTGCCATATCTGCCCCCATAGAAGCACCAGAAATAGAGTTTATGGAAGCAGTAAGGGTTTCTTTAAAACTACCATCCCTATTGTTGATGTATAAATAATCCCTTTCAAAAAAATCATTAGACACGTAAATATCTTCCCAACCATCGTTGTTTACATCACCTACAGTAACCCCTAATCCAAAACCAATTACCGATCCGTAAATACCCGCCTTTTCACTCACGTCTACAAAAACTCCATCTTGATTTTCGAGTAGTTTGTCGCCGCCCAACACATCTCTTTTGGGTCTTTCATTTCTTCTGAGGTCAAAACTTCCAATGGCTTGGTAAGAGTTGTTTAATAAATACACATCTAGATCACCATCTTTATCGTAGTCAAAAAAGGAAGCATGGGTAGAAAAGCCTTTGTCTGCTAAACCATAAGCGGCTGCTTCTTCTTTAAAAGTATTGTCTTTTTGATTGATGAATAATTCATTTTGTTTGCTGTCTCCAGATACATCGCCTGAATTACACACATAAATGTCCAAAAAGCCGTCTGCGTTAATGTCTACCATAGTCACTCCGGTAGACCATGCTCTATTCCCGCCTATTCCAGCAGATTCCGAGATGTTTTCAAATTTAAAGTCCCCTTTGTTTAAAAACAATTGATTGGATTTTTGATTTGCGGTTAGGTAAACGTCTGCCCAACCGTCATTATTAATATCTCCTATGGCTACGCCCCCTCCGTTATAAAAGTTTCGGTAGGTGTACACATTAAATTCATTGGAGAATTCTAAGCTGTTTTCAAAGGCCATTCCAATGGAGCCATTGTCCTGAATTTCAAATAGGGTATTGGTTTTCTCTTCACAACTATTCATTAGCACCACGACCATATAGCACATAGCTAGCGTCAAGGGGAATTTACTAAAATGGGCCTTTTTCATGGTTTTATTTTAAAGCAGGAAACTTATGTCTGAGGTCTTCTAAAGTGGCTTTGACATCTTTATCTCCTTGAGCATGTATGATTATTTGTCTGTTTCCGTCAATTTTAACATAGGTTGGGGTTTTTAATTGCGCATTTTCCAACAGGAAAAAATCGTTCCCAGGATACCATTTTTTAAGGGTGTCCATGGCAACAAATAACAATTTATCCGATTGTAGCTTTTCTGTCCATGGAGACCATCCGTCATAGGCAAACTCCATATCTAGACCAACCATTTGCTTTTCTTCATTAAATATTCCGTAAAAAAGGTGGGTCATAGCTGTTTCAGAAGTCCCTTTTAGCTCATAGGCTACATACTGATTTTTAGGGCCTTGTTTAATAAGCCCTTTCTTGTTTAGTTCCCAGCACTTGGCAAAGAAGTCTTTTTTACTATCCCCAAAATACAAATTGAATTGCAGGCTGTCTATTCTTTTTCCAGATGCCATTTCTTTTTTTACGGTGCGGTCGTATTTAGACTGACATGAGCCAAGGCTGAATAAAACCATTCCTAAGAAGGCAAAATAGAAAAAGCTATTGAATGTTTTTGATTTTAATACTGTCATTGTTTATTCCTAAAATTATTGAATATTGGTCTTTATTTTTAAAGCTTATAATTGATCTAATCTCTCCTTTTACACCCAAAGATGCTGGCTTATCAAAGATACCGTTCTTTTGTTGTTTTAAGATCCAACCATTGGAAGATTCTAATGGTCCAAACTGGGGTTTTATTTTGGACTGGTTTCCCCCTAGAACAATATCTATTGTTCCATTGTTGTCTGTATCCTCCAAAAGAATACTACTCACGTTAGCGTATTGTATTTCAGGAGCTAGGGTGTTTTTAGTAAAACCATTATCATTGCCCCAATAAATGGCACTGCTCAATTCACGAAGTTCTTTTATTAAGGCAGTTTGGTAAACGTCTGCTCCAAATAGATCGGTCATATTTGCGCTGGCGTAGTCTTTGTAATAAAGGTATTTTTTCTTTAATGAGGGAATTTGCTTAAAGAGTTCATCTCGGTCTAAAATAGGAAAATCTGCTCCGCTTTCATGATAGGTCATGATTTGTTCTTCGGTACCATTTCCATCAAAATCTTTCACAAACATTTTCATCCCCTTTTTGTAAAAGCTATTCTCCCCTATATTTCCCAATACAAGATCTTGGTACCCGTCTGCGTTTAAATCTGCCATTTCTAGCGTTGCCCATAACCCCTGATCATTGGACAACCCAAAGCTTTCTTTGACTTCCATAAATGCCCCTTGATTATTTATAAACACCTTTGGAGACATCCATTCTCCTATGACAATAAGATCTTCATAACCATCCTTGTTTATATCCAGGTGCTTTGCATCTGTAAGCATGCCTATTTGTGAAAATACTTCAGGCGCTTCTTCGGTAAAGTTTCCTGCGCCATCATTTCTTAAAATAAACCCCTGACCATCTTTACCATAGGTTTCTACTTGGTATCTTTCTCCGACAAAAATATCTATGTCTCCATCATTATCAAAGTCAGCAGCCGTTAAAGCCCCAGTAGCAAAAGGCCTTGAAAATAGCGTTTTGGCTTGCTTCGTAAAAGTGCCATTTCCATGATTGATGTATATTCTGTCATGGAGGTTAAATGAAAACTTAGAATACGCTTTTCCGCCACTTCCCACATAAAGGTCTATATCTCCGTCATTGTCAATGTCAATAAAAAGCGCCTTTGTGTCTTCACTCATGGCGTCTTTCTCAAATTCAATTTTTGAGCTGGACTGATATTTTTCTCCATCACTTAGCCATAATTCTGAAGCCTGGTCTTTAGCCCCTCCGAAAAAGAAGTCTGGTTGCTCATCTCCATTGAGGTCTGCTTTAATGATAACAGGCCCTTCATTGCTGAACATTTGTGGCAACAAGCGTTCTTGGTTAAAATCTACAAAGCCATTTTCTTTATGGGTAAAACTCAAAATGCCCTGATCCACTGACCGCGTGTTTTTATTTTCTTTTAGAACAACTATTCCTGTTTTTATTGCTGTAGCATAACCAACTTGGATGTGTTGGTTTGCAGTCACTTCTTTTAAAACGGATCGTTTTTGATCTGGCCAAAGTATTTCAATACTGTCTATACGACTGTTTTTTCCTAAACCAAAGTGAAGCCTATTGCTAATGGCGCTTTGAAAGCCTCTGGATGGAAATTGTTCTAACATGCTTTTTTGACCCTCTTGGTGTACAATAACTTTACCGCCTATAGCAAAAGTGTTTTTTTCAAACCCCTTTAAGCTAATTTGTACATAATTATTTTCTGTACTGTTGTTTTTATAAACAAAGGCAGGCGCGTTAATGTTGTTGACCACAAGGTCTAGATCTCCGTCATTGTCTAAATCTCCGTAAGCACTTCCATTGCTAAAGCTCGGCGTTTCAAAGCCCCAAAGGTCTCTAGCGTTTTCAAATTGAAAACTACCTTTATTTTTGTAGGCTCCGTTTGGTACTGCAGCAGAAGGCATTACATCTATGAGCTTGCTCAGTACGTCATTGTCTTCTTCTATAAGCTGGCGCACTTTTTCATCATTGGCCATAAAAGTAAGATAGTCTCTATCTAAGAGGTCTTTGTGAATTCCATTACTGATATAGAGGTCTTTTAAACCGTCATTGTCCATGTCAAAGAACAGGGCCGCCCAACTCCATTCGGATCCGTCCACCCCGGCTATTCTTGAAATTTCCGCAAAAGTTTCCGCACCCATATTTCTTTGGAGTACATTCCTTGGAAATTGATTGCCGTAGCCTTTACTTTTTGCCAATTGGTGTTTGTCCCAGTTTTCATAGGAGGCTTTTAGCTTTTTTCTAGACAGTGTTTCCGGCAGCATTTCTGTGACCATTAAGTCTGTGTTGAGGTCATTGTCTATGTCTGCTGCATCGGCTCCCATGGAGCCCATAGAGGTGGCGTTAAAATAAGTATCTCCCATCTCATCAAAGCCTCCTTTTTGATTATTGATGTAGAGGTAATCTTTTTCAAAAAAGTCGTTTGAGATAAAAAGGTCTGGCCATAAATCGTTGTTGAAATCTGACAGAGTAATGCCTAGGCCAAAGCCAATTTTACTGGAATAAATACCGGCCTTTTCAGAGACATTCACAAAATACCCATTCCTGTTTTCTAAAAGTCTGTTGCCTTCTGTGTCAGGAATGTTTCTTTGATCTTCGATCAGGTCGTATGCGCCAACAGACCGCATTGAATTGTTGAGTAGGTAACAATCAAGGTCCCCATCTAAGTCGTAGTCAAAAAAAGCAGCCTGTACGGAGAGCCCGGTAATATTTAAGCCATATTCTGCAGAAGCTTCTTTAAAGGTGTTGTCTTTTTGGTTAATGAACAGTTCGTTGTGTCTGTTTTTACCGCCCGGCATACCGGATTTGCACACGTATAAATCCAACCATCCATCTTGATTAATATCTACAAAGGTGGCGCCAGAAGACCAGATGTTTTCACAAGCCACACCTGCTGTTTCTGTAATGTCTTCAAATTTGAAATCTCCACGGTTTAGATAGAGTGCATTGTCTACCAGGTTTCCGGTGAAGTATATATCTATAAGACCGTCATTATTTATGTCTCCAAGGGCTACACCTGCACCATTGTAAAAATTTCTGTAGGTATAGGGATTGAATGCCTCAGTATAGCTTAACTCATTGCTAAACACCACCCCTGTTGCATTGGGTTTCATAAGCTCAAATCGTTTGCTTTTGTTGTCACAACTCCAAAGAAGGAGCAAGATCAAACCCAGCAAAACAACCTTAGGCAAGTGGTTTGTTTTTGGCATGAATAGCTTTGTTTATAAGGTAGTTAAGGGAGGTTGGTATGCGGAGCAATATACCTAAAATTCTTCTTTTTTTCAAGATGCGAAACTTCTAATTTTACATTTAGCGCAAAAAAAAAGCGGCCCAAAGGGCCGCTTTTAATAAGATATAAACGAAGGATTAGTACCCTTGGTTTTGTGTTAATGCTCCGTTAGAGTTCTGAATAGCATCTGCAGGGATAGGCATTACAATTCTGTAAGCATCAGAATTTGTTTTTTCCCACCAAGCGTCATTCCATTTTCCAAAACGGATTAAGTCAGATCTCCTTGAGCTTTCCATAAACATTTCACGTCCTCTTTCTGCTAAGAAAGAATCTGCAGTGATAGATCCAAGGGCAGAAACACCTGCTCTTGCTCTTACTGTGTTTACGTCTGCTGCAGCCATAGACCAGTCTCCTGCTACTCTAGCTTTCGCTTCTGCTCTCATTAAATAAACATCTCCTAATCTTACGATAGG
>Ga0209138_1001647_pt1 | contig 18629 bp, 17 predicted proteins | sample SaaInl3SG_22_DNA_FD_184645 | JGI IMG/M metagenome (GOLD analysis project Ga0209138, IMG submission 184645) | Marine microbial communities from expanding oxygen minimum zones in the Saanich Inlet - ESP_153SG_22_DNA (SPAdes) (version 2) | ecosystem: Environmental > Aquatic > Marine > Intertidal...
GATATCGTGCGGGGTGAATGGTGGCCAGATGATTATCAAGGCCCCGCGTTGGTTTCGATGTCGGAAGAAGAAGCTGGCGAGCTCGGCGTTGATATCGGTGACGAGGTCTCGTTCAATGTTCTGGGGCGGCCTATCACGGCGACAATTTCAAACATCCGTGCGGTCGATTGGCAAACCTTCACGATCAATTTCGTCTTTGTTCTATCACCCAATGTTCTGGAAAAAGCGCCGCATAGCTGGATGGCGACGACCCATGTCGACGATGAACAGGCGGCCGATGAAATCGAACGCCGTGTGACGGATGCCTTTTCCAATGTCTCGGCCATTTCGGTGCGTGAAGCGGTTGATACAGCCCAGCGTGTGATTGGTCTGTTGGGTGCGGCGGTTCAGGTAACGGCGCTGGTGACATTGGTTGCTGGCATTGCTGTTCTGGCTGGCACGGTTGCAAGCACTGAGGCCCAAAGATTGGCGGATTCGGTGATCCTAAAGGTGCTTGGTGCGACCCGCGTTTCGATTAGTATCGCATGGTTCCTTGAATATGCCTTGCTGGGTGTCTTAACCGGAATTGCCGCGGCGATTATCGGTAGTTTGGCGAGTTGGGCATTGATTGACGGCTTCCTTGATGCCGATTTTGAAATGGACTTCCTGCTTGTTTTGCTGACGACATTGGCCGGTGCTATGGCCACGGCATTGCTGGGATTGGCGGGCGCGGTTCGCACGCTCGGCTTTAAGCCAGCACCATTGCTTCGTCAGGTATAGACATAGTTGCCAACGTCTTTGCATTCAGGTCATAGTAATGTCGGTTCTAGTGCTTTGTTTGTCTGATTTGACACTGACAAGGCCGACGGTCAGGCGCCATTATTTTTATGAGGTTTTTTAAGGGATTTCATGCAGGCTGATTTAAGGTGAAAACACCTTATAGCTGGCTTTGCTTAGATGGGAGAGATGAATGCGATATTCGGGTTTCCGCATTATCAAAGAGGCGCTGACTGGGCACAAAGGCTGGGGCCCGGCTTGGCGCAATCCGGAACCAAAGAAATCCTATGACATCATCATTATTGGTGGTGGTGGCCATGGCCTAGCAACGGCGCATTATCTCGCCAGCCAGTTTGGTGAGAGCTCGATTGCGGTTCTTGAAAAGGGCTGGATTGGCGGCGGTAATGTTGGCCGCAACACCACTATCATTCGCTCTAATTACCTGCTTGATGGTAACGAGCCATTCTATGAATTCTCGCTAAAATTATGGGAAGGTCTGGAACAGGATTTGAACTATAACGCGATGGTCAGCCAGCGCGGTGTCCTCAATCTGTTTCATAGCGATGCGCAGCGTGATGCCTATCGCCGCCGTGGTAATGCGATGATGTTGCATGGCGCCGATGCGCAATTGCTAGATGCGGATCAAGTCCGCGCCGAATGTCCGTTCCTGGATTTTGATAATGCCCGCTTTCCAATCAAAGGCGGCCTTGCCCAACGTCGCGGCGGCACAGTGCGCCATGATGCGGTGGCATGGGGCTATGCCAGAGCCGCCGATAGCCGTGGTGTAGACATTATTCAAAACTGCGAGGTAACCGGCTTTCGGATCAAAGAGGGCCGTGTGCAGGGTGTTGAAACCAGCAAAGGTTTCATTGGTGCCCGCAAAGTCGGTTGCGCCGTGGCCGGATCATCGGGCGCGGTTATGGCCAAGGCCGGATTGCGCCTGCCGATCGAAAGCCATGTTCTACAGGCATTTGTTTCTGAGGGGCTAAAGCCTCTTATTCCAGGGGTAGTGACCTTTGGTGCCGGCCATTTTTATGTGAGCCAGTCGGACAAGGGCGGGTTGGTGTTTGGCGGCGATATTGACGGTTATAACTCCTATGCCCAGCGCGGAAATTTGCCGGTGGTTGAGGATGTATGTGAGGGCGGCATGGCGATTATGCCGATGATTGGGCGGGCCCGATTATTACGGATGTGGGGCGGTGTGATGGATATGAGCATGGACGGATCGCCAATCATCGACCGCACGGATATCAAAGGCCTCTATTTCAATGGTGGCTGGTGCTATGGCGGGTTTAAGGCAACACCGGCATCTGGCTGGTGCTTCGCCCATCTTTTATCGACCGACAAACCGCATGAAACCGCGACCGCCTATCGGTTTGACCGTTTCCAGCGCGGTGCGATGATTGACGAAAAAGGTGTCGGCGCACAGCCGAACTTGCACTAGGTGATGGGAGAGCAATTGTGATTATCGATCATCCTCTTCTGGGCCCGCGTGACGCGCAGGAATTTACCTATCTTGGTGATGCTAGCCTGATTGACCGGCCCGATTGGCAGGCGACAGATGCCGCCGAGCAGTTTTTTGATTATCAATATCTGCGGGATAATCCGGCTGGCCTTCACAAAGAATTATGGTTTCATGAGATGGGCGACCGCAGTTGGCTGGTGGTCACTAGAAACACGCTTACCCATGAAATCACCAAGGTGGAACTGGCCCGCGATGTGGCCCGCAAGAGGGGGCGCGGCAAATGATCCGTGATAATCGTCTTGATGGTGGTCTGATTGACCGCAGTGAAACCCTCAGCTTCCGCTTTGATGGCAAGCAATATGAGGGGCATCCCGGTGATACACTGGCCTCGGCTTTGCTGGCGAATGATGTGCGGCTCATGGGTCGCTCGTTCAAATATCACCGCCCGCGTGGACCGCTTAGCGCAGGATCAGAAGAACCTAACGCGATTGTCGAATTGCGTGACGGGGCGCGGCGTGAGCCAAATACCAGAGCCACAACGGCAGAGCTTTATGACGGCCTTACCGCCAAGAGCCAGAGCCGGTTTCCATCGCTCAGTTTTGATTTCATGGCGATCAATGATCTGCTGTCCAATTTTCTGACAGCTGGTTTTTATTATAAAACCTTTATGTGGCCAGCGAGTTTTTGGGAAAAAATTTACGAGCCAATTATCCGCCGTGCGGCGGGCCTTGGTGCGGTGTCACATGCGGAAGATCCCGATGTCTATGACAAGGGCTTTTTGCATTGTGATCTGTTGGTTATCGGATCTGGCCCAGCGGGATTGGCGGCGGCGCAAACGGCGGCGCGGTCTGGCGCAGAGGTCATTCTGGCCGAGGAAGATTTCATCTTTGGCGGGCGGTTAAATGCAGAGCGATTGAGCGTTGGTGACGCGCGCGGGTCGGATTGGGCGGCGGGTATTATCGACGAGCTATCATCGATGAAAAATGTCCGGTTAATGAAACGCACCACGATCATTGGTGCTTTTGATCATGGTGTTTACGGCGCGGTAGAGCGGGTCTCGGATCATCTGATCACCCCGGATGCTGGCAAGCCGCGGCAGATATTGTGGCGGATCTATTCGAAACAGGCGATTTTATGCGCTGGTGCAATCGAGCGCCCCATTGCCTTTGCCAATAATGACCGCCCGGGGATCATGCAGGCGGGTGCCTTGCGCAGCTATGCCAACAGATGGGCCGTAACGCCGGCGCAGCGCATCGCAATCTTTACCAATAATGACGATGGCCATCGCACCGCGAGTGATCTGTTGGCCAAGGGTGTTGATGTTGCGGCGATTATTGATGTGCGTGAGAGCGCGCCAAAGCATCGCCATGTCGAAGTTTTGTCTGGTGCGACAGTATGCGATAGCGCCGGGCGGCTTGGGCTAAATTCGATCGAGGTCTATCGGCCAAACCGGCCAATGCGCCATATTAAATGCGGCGCGCTCGGTGTGTCTGGTGGGTGGAATCCGAATGTTCATTTAACCTGTCACCAACGCGGACGACCGCAATGGAATGCGAATATAGCGGCTTTTGTTCCGGGTGTTACCGGACCACAAGGTCTGCATGTTGCGGGCGCGGCTAATGGCATATTTAGCACCGCTGGGGCGTTGTCATCTGGTGTTGAAGCGGCGGCGGCGGCGCTCGCGGTATTAGGCAAAAAAGTGACCGAAGTCCCCCAGCCAGAAACCGAAGACGCGGCATTTAACATAAAGCCGTTCTGGCATGTAGCGGCGAATAGTGGTGAGCGCAATACGGTTACGCCAAAGGGCCGTGCGTGGCTCGATCAACAGAATGATGTGACTGTCAAAGACGTTGTCCTTGCCCATCAGGAAAATTTCCAATCGGTTGAGCATCTCAAACGCTATACCACCCTTGGCATGGCGACGGATCAGGGCAAGACATCGAATGTTTCGGGTCTTGCGATCATGGCCGAGATTGCCGGTCGGGACATACCCGAGATTGGCACAACAATTTATCGCCCGCCCTATACCCCAACGGCCATTGGCGTGTTTGCGGGCCGGTCGCGTGGTGCCGATTTCAGGCCCTATCGCCTAACCCCATCGCATAAATGGGCCGAGGAGCAAGGCGCGATATTTGTCGAGGCTGGCAATTGGTTGCGGGCGCAATGGTACCCGCGCGAGGGCGAAACTCATTGGCGCGAAAGTGTCGATCGCGAGGTTCTGGCAACGCGCCGCTCGGTTGGTGTTTGTGATGTTACAACGCTGGGCAAAATCGATGTGCAGGGCCCCGATGCGGCGGCGTTTTTGAACAAGGTCTATGCCAATGGTTTTGCTAAATTGGCGGTAGGAAAAACCCGCTATGGGCTGATGCTTCGTGAAGATGGCATGGTTATGGATGACGGCACCACGGCGCGGCTTGGCGATAATCATTATGTGATGACAACGACCACGGCCAACGCGGTTGGGGTGTTTCGTCATATGGAATTTGCCCGTCAGTGCCTATGGCCTGATCTCGATGTACAGATTATCTCGACAACCGAATCATGGGCCCAATATGCCATTGCGGGCCCCAATTCGCGGGCCGTGCTGGAAAAGATCATTGATCCCGAATTTGATATTTCAAACGAGGCCTTTGGTTTTATGGCCTGTGCCAATGTTACCGTTTGTAATGGCTTGCGTGCCCGTCTGTTCCGGATTTCATTCTCTGGCGAGCTTGCCTATGAACTGGCGGTTCCAACGCGCTATGGCGATGCGTTGATCCGCGCGATCATGGAGGCGGGTGACGATTATGACATCACCCCATATGGCGTCGAGGCGCTGGGCGTTATGCGGATTGAAAAGGGCCATGCCACGGCTAACGAATTGAATGGAACCACCACGGCGCTCAATTTGGGGATGGGCCGGATGGTGTCCAAAACCAAGGATAGCATAGGCTCTATATTGTCAGAGCGCACCGCCCTTAATGGCCCTGATATGCTGTATCTCGTTGGTCTCAAACCAGTGGATTCAATTGATGAGGTGGTTGCCGGTTCGCATCTTATGACACCGGGTGATCCGATCAATGCGGCGCATGATCAGGGGTATGTCACCTCGGCCTGTTATTCGCCAAATCTGGAAAGCTCGATCGGCTTAGGCTTTTTAAAGAATGGGCAGGCGCGCATTGGCGAGACAATCAAGATGATGAACCCGCTTGAGGGCCGTGAAGTTCTGCTCGAAGTATGCAGTGCCCATTTTGTCGATCCGGAAGGGGAGCGTTTGCGTGCATAATTTAAAAGCAATGACAGCCCTTGGCTCTACAACGCCGCAAATCGATCAATTCGAGGGTGTTAAAATAGTCGAAATTCCGGATATAGCGCTGGCATCTATCGCCATGCGTAACGGCAAAAAGGCTGGCTTTAGCCGTGCCTGTAAGGCCGCAACAGGGGTCGCCCCGCCGCCGCCCGGTCATTTTGAAACGGCAGGTGACTATACTGTGTTCTCATCTGGACTTGATCAATGGATGGTCGAGGCACCGATTGCCACGCACGAAGACCTTGCCGCCCAGTTGGCAAGCAAGTTCAACGCTAATGCATCGGTCACTGAACAGAATGATGGATGGGTTCGCTTTGATATTGCCGGTGCGCTATCGGTGCCAATGCTAGAGCGGTTATGCGCGGTGAATAGCCGCGCGATGAAATCTGGTGACGTCACGCGCATGGCTATCGAGCATTTGGGCTGTTTTGTGATGTGCCGTCAGGCGGCAAAGAAATTCACCGTCCTTGGCCCACGATCATCGGCGGCATCACTGCATCACGCGCTGATCAACGCGGCAAAATCTGCCCTGTAAATCTGCCCTGTAAATTAGCCCTGTAAATTAGCCGTGTAAATTAGGCGTGTAACACCTGTTGGCTAGAACAGGCCTTCGATTTCACCGGCATCATTTAGCATGATGGCTTCGGCTGATGGTACCCGCGGTAGGCCTGGCATGGTCATGATTTCACCGCAGATTGCGACAATGAAACCGGCGCCGGCGGATAGGCGAACTTCGCGGACAGGGACGCTGTGACCCGTTGGTGCGCCGCGCAGATTAGGGTCGGTTGAAAAGCTATATTGCGTCTTCGCCATGCAAACTGGCAGATGACCATAGCCTTGCTCTTCCCACTGTTTTAGCTGGTCGCGGATTTTGCTATCGGCCAGAACTTCATCGGCGCGGTAAATGCGCTTTGAGATGGTTTCGATTTTTTCAAATAGCGGCATTTCATCGGGATAGATCGGGGCGAAATTGGCGATGTTTGAATCGGCAATCTCGGCAACACGGATGGCAAGATCGGTTGATCCCTCTGATCCAAGTTCCCAATGCCGTGATAGGATTGCCTCTGACCCTTGCGCGGATGCGAAATCTTGCAAGGCTTTTACTTCGGCGTCTGTATCGGTAACAAAATGATTGATCGCAACGACGACCGGAACACCAAAGGATTTCAGATTTTCGATATGGCGACCAAGGTTAGGACAGCCAGCCTTTACAGCCTCGACATTTTCCGCGCCAAGATCGCTCTTGGCCACGCCGCCATTCATTTTCATCGCACGAACTGTCGCCACAAGAACGACAACGCTAGGGGCAATGCCGGCTTTACGGCATTTGATATTCATGAATTTCTCGGCCCCAAGATCCGCCCCGAAACCGGCCTCGGTCACCACATAATCGGCGAGCTTTAGCGCCGTAGTGGTGGCCACAACAGAGTTACAGCCATGCGCGATATTGGCAAAAGGGCCGCCATGGACAAAAGCCGGATTATTTTCCAATGTCTGCACAAGATTAGGCTGCATCGCTTGGCTAAGAAGAACCGTCATCGCGCCATCAGCCTTTATGTCACGGCAATAGACCGGCGAGCGGTCGCGGCGATAAGCGACGATGATATCGCCGAGGCGTTTTTGCAGATCATCAATATCCATTGCCAAACACAAGATCGCCATGACCTCTGATGCCACGGTGATGTCAAAGCCGGACTGGCGCGGAAACCCGTTGGTAACGCCGCCGAGGCTGGTGACAATATCGCGAAGCGCACGGTCATTCATATCAACCACACGCCGCCATGTAACGCGGCGTTGGTCAATTGCCAACTCATTGCCCCAATAGATATGATTATCAATCATCGCCGAGAGCAAATTATGGGCCGATGTGATGGCGTGAAAATCGCCGGTGAAATGGAGGTTCATATCTTCCATCGGCACGACTTGGGCATAACCACCACCAGCGGCACCGCCCTTCATCCCGAAACACGGTCCGAGCGAGGCTTCGCGGATACAGATCGCCGCTTTTTTACCAATCTTGTTCAAACCATCGCCGAGGCCAACCGTTGTTGTGGTCTTGCCTTCACCCGCCGGTGTTGGGTTGATCGCGGTTACAAGGATGAGTTTGCCATCGGCCTTGCCCTTCTGGGCGGCGATAAACTCGGCTGAAACTTTTGCTTTGTCATGACCAAAAGGGAGCAAGTCGGCCGACGGGATATCCAGCTTTGCGCCGATATCCTGAATAGGTTGTTTATTTGCTTCGCGGGCGATTTGAATGTCAGTCTTGTAGCTCATGGTGCGAACGCTCCTGTTGGGTAATGCTGGGCTAGGCTGGCGGGTTTTTCATTCGTCATTTTACTGCTCGCGCCACAAATCGGCCCAGAATCGCCACGCGCTGATTAGTTTGCCAAAAAACAGTGGTTCAAACCAAAATAGCCGATCAACGTTATCAATGATATTTCGCCAAGCGTCAATATCGACATGTAGTTGGTGATTACAGAGCCAAGATAGCATCAAAAGTACGAATCTTCGTTGCAGGCTAATCGCCTATCGGCTATAGGATTGGGTTATGGGACATACAGATATTAAAAAGGTCGTTTTGGCCTATTCGGGCGGTCTGGATACTTCCGTTATTTTACGGTGGTTGCAGGACCATTATGACGCGGAAGTCGTCACATTCACAGCGGATATCGGGCAGGGTGAAGACATCGAACCAGCCCGTGCCAAAGCTGAGCTATTGGGCATTAAAGAAATCTTCATCGAAGATTTGCGCGAAGAATTTGTACGCGATTATGTGTTTCCAATGTTCCGCGCCAATCCGCTTTATGAAGGCATGTATTTGCTGGGCACATCGATTGCACGGCCATTAATTGCCAAGCGGCAAATCGAAATTGCCCGCGCAGTTGGTGCTGATGCGGTTTCGCATGGCGCGACTGGCAAGGGCAATGATCAGGTCCGTTTCGAGCTGGCTTATTATGCACAGCAGCCAGACATCAAGGTGATCGCACCGTGGCGTGAGTGGGATTTAGGCTCGCGCACCAAGCTGATCACCTATGCAGAACAGAACCAGATCCCGATTCCAAAAGACAAGCGCGGCGAGGCCCCATTCAGTGTGGATGCCAATTTGTTGCACATTTCGGCTGAAGGCAAAGTTCTGGAAGACCCGTGGGTTGCACCTGAGGAATATGTGTTCTCGCGTTCTGTCTCGCCTGAAGATGCGCCTGACACACCAACCGAAATTGAAATCACTTTCAAAGCTGGTGACCCTGTTGCCATTGATGGTGTTGAAATGTCGCCGGCAACTTTGCTGACCGAATTGAACCGCCTTGGCGGTGACAATGGTATCGGCCGCTTGGATTTGGTGGAAAACCGGTTCGTCGGAATGAAATCACGCGGTGTTTATGAAACCCCGGGCGGCAGTGTTCTGTTGGTTGCGCGTCGGGCGATGGAATCGATCACCCTTGATCGCGGTGCCGCCCATCAAAAAGACGAGCTGATGCCACGTTATGCCGAGCTGGTTTATAACGGTTTCTGGTTCTCGCCAGAGCGCGAAATGCTTCAGGCCGCTATTGATAGCTGCCGTGACGCGGTTAACGGAACTGTGCGGGTAAAGCTGTATAAGGGCAATGTCATCGTTACCGGACGTAAATCACCGAACTCGCTGTATAATGCCGATTTGGTAACCTTCGAAGAAGGCGCGGTTGATTATGACCATAGCGATGCCCATGGATTTATCCGTCTAAACGCATTGCGTCTTCGGGTAAATGCCATGACTGCCGCTGGCGAGAATAATTAAAGTCGGGAATTAAAGCCGAAAATTGGAAACACGCTTATTGGGTCACTGTCTGCCGATTTAATCGGTGCAGACAGGGCCGAATGTGCCATCAAGATTCGCTTGCTTTAGCATCAACCGTCCGGTTGGTGAAAGCGCATAACCGCTGTTGCGTTTTCCGGTATCACAATCGTCAACATAAACGAATTTATAGACCGGATTGTGATTACTGTTCGCACGAAACTCCGCTACTGAATCACTATTGAGCACAGCAACAGCCGCAAAAAGTAAAAGTCCTTCAACCATTCTAGTCTCCTTCAAGGAACAGGATTAACGATGCTGAGACACTTTATAAAAACGTATTATGGCTAAACTTAGCCCAGAATACGACGACAAAACAGCCTATTAAGGATAAGCCCTGTCCGGCATTGACCAGACAGGGCTATTCTTTTGGGTCGCAAGTACACGAAAGATCGTATGTCCTATCCCCAAGGATAAGCCATTTACAACCTAGAGCTTGCCCGCGACATATTCCCAATTCACCAAATTCTCGAGGAAGTTGGCAAGGTAGTCAGGCCGCTTGTTTCTGTAATCGATATAGTAAGAATGTTCCCAGACGTCACAGCCCAATAGCGCGGTCTGGCCAAAGCATAGTGGGTTCACGCCATTTTCGGTCTTTGTAACCGCTAGTGATCCATCAGCATTTTTGACCAACCAGCACCAGCCTGAACCAAACTGGCCAGCACCTGCTGCTTTGAACTCGTCATTAAACGCGGTGACGCTACCAAAGCTCTCATTAAGGGCGCTCTCTAGCTCTGATGGCATTGCGGTTTTGCCAGGGCTCATCATCTGCCAGAACTCGGTATGGTTCCAATGCTGTGATGCGTTGTTGAAGATGCCGTTCTGGGCAACATTGCCAGCCTGATAGGTGCCGGTGATGATGTCTTCGAGTGATTTGCCTTCCCATTCGGTGCCAGCAATCAATTTGTTACCGTTCACGACATAGGCGTTATGGTGCAAATCGTGATGATATTCCATAGTCTCAGCGCTCATGCCGTCATTGGCCAGCGCGTCGTGTGAATAAGGTAGATCCGGTAGAGTAAATGCCATGTGAGCCTCCGCAAGTTTGCCATTTTGATCTTGATCGATCACTTTTGAATTCAGATACTATCAAGATGAGAAAATTTCATATCTTTTAACAGTAAATTCGCTGGAAGTCTAAACACTTGGTAATGTGTGTTTGCAGAAATTGAGCAACAATGAATGAGGGTGATAGAATGAGCGAACCATCGGCTTATTATAGTTCGGATAATGGCGCCGGATCGGCGGCGCATCGCCACGCCTATATCGCGCCTTTTATGGGTCATATGCCCGAAATTGACAGCACGGTTTTTCTAGCCGCAACCGCCGCTATCGTTGGCGCTGTGCGGATTGGCGCAAATAGTAGTATCTGGCATCAGGTGACTTTGCGCGGTGACAATCATTATATCACCATCGGCAATGATACGAACATTCAGGACAATTGCTGTGTGCATATCAATAGCGCCAAATACCCGACCCGCATTGGTAATAATGTGACCATTGGCCACAGCGCGATTATTCATGCTTGTGACATTGGTGATTATGGCTTTGTCGGGATGGGCGCGATTGTGATGGATGGGTGTGTAATAGAACCAACGGGGATGCTGGCCGCTGGGGCTATGCTAACGCCGGGCAAGCGGATCCCTGCTGGGGAATTATGGGCTGGGCGTCCGGCGCGTAAAATGCGTGACCTTAGCGAAGATGATCTGGCATTTAACCGGGATTCTGCGGCGCATTATGTCGAGGTCGCGCGGGCGCATCGCCTTGGTGAAGATGGTGGCCCCTTTACCAATATGACATCGCGCCCCTTGCCTCTTAAATAATGCGGGCCAAATAAGTTTGGCCAGATAAGTTTGGCAAGATAGGTTTGGCCAGATGAACTCATGACTTGACATAATCGCGCTGGTTTTGTCTTTGTTAGACAGGGCGGCGCGCAATAGGGGCCGTCCACCACTTTAAGTCCACCAAGCAATATCCTTGGCAACATCCCTTGACGTTTTATGGAGTCCGATCGATGCAATTGAACGATGCAACCCTGTTACAGAAAGCTGGTTTTATTAATGGTGAGTGGGTCCATGCCGAAGGCGGCAAGACCTTTGCCGTAAATAATCCTGCAACTGGCGAATTGATTGCCGAAGTAGCGGATCTTGGTGTGGCCGAAACGATGCGGGCAATCGACGCCGCGGTTCCAGCGCAAAAAGCATGGGCGGCACGTCCGGCCAAGGAGCGCGCAATGATCCTGCGCAAATGGCATGATCTGGTGTTGGATAATGCCGACGATCTTGCGGTTATTTTGACAACAGAAATGGGCAAGCCACTGGCCGAAGCCAAAGGCGAGGTTATCTATGGTGCGAGCTTTATTGACTGGTTCGCCGAGGAAGCCCGCCGCGTTTGTGGTGACGTTTTAGAGAGCACGCAATCGGACAAGCGGTTTTTGACATTCAAACAGCCGGTAGGTGTGTTTGGTGCGATCACCCCGTGGAATTTCCCGATCGCAATGATCACCCGCAAGGTGGCCCCTGGCATTGCCGCTGGTTGTGCCTGTGTTCTAAAGCCGGCTGAACAGACACCGCTTTGCGCACTTGCGCTTGCCGAATTGGCACTGCGCGCAGGCCTGCCTGCTGGTGTGATGAATATCATTCCGGGGATGGATGCACCGGCCATTGGCGCGGCGCTTTGTAGTGACGACCGTATCCGCAAAATGACCTTTACTGGCTCAACCGAAGTCGGCCGTATTTTGATGCGCCAGAGCGCCGATACCGTAAAGAAAATGTCGCTGGAGCTGGGTGGAAATGCGCCTCTCTTGGTGTTTGATGATGCCGATATTGATGGTGCTATCGCTGGTGCAATGGCGTCTAAGTTCCGTAATGCTGGACAGACTTGTGTGTGTGCGAATCGTATTTTTGTGCAGGCCGGTATCTATGATGAATTTGCCAAGCGACTAACCGCCGCGGCGGCCGGGCTTAAGGTCGGTAACGGTCTTGAGGCAGGGGTCGAACAAGGGCCGATCATTGATATGCAGGGTCTTGAGAAAGTCAGCGCGCATGTCGATGACGCCGTTGCAAAAGGCGCAACTGTTACAACTGGCGGCAAGCCGAGCGCGCTTGGCAGGACGTATTACGAGCCAACCGTGCTAACCGGCATGTCGTCACAAATGCGGCTTTATAGTGAAGAGACATTTGGTCCGGTTGCTGGCCTGTTCAAATTCACCACCGAAGAAGAAGCCATTGAGATGGCCAATGATACCGAATTTGGTCTCGCGGCCTATCTATTCACTGAAAATGCGTCGCGTCTTTTCCGTGTCAGTGAGGCGTTGGAATATGGCATCGTTGCCGCAAACACCGGCATCTTCTCAAGTGAAGTTGGCCCGTTTGGTGGGGTGAAAAATTCAGGCCTCGGCGTTGAAGGATCGAAATACGGTATCGAGGAATTTCTCGAGATCAAATTTGTCTGCATCGGCATGTAATGCGAGGGCGCCCGCGTGCTTTGGCATTCGGGCGCTTAGCTTTGGCGTAGGCGCCGGATCAGGCTGGATGTATCATTCCGGCCATAGCCCATTTCACTGAGCTCGGCATAATAGCCAGCGACGATTTCGGTCACTGGTAGGGGTGCGCCTGTGCGCTTGGCTTCGGCTAGGCAGATCCGTAAATCCTTGCGCATCCAATCAACGGCAAAGCCAAAATCAAACTCATTGGCAACCATTGTATGGCCGCGATTGACCATCTGCCATGATTGTGCGGCGCCGCCGGAAATAGCCTCTAGCAAAGCGTCAGTATCAAGATCAGCCGCAATCGCAAAATTCAGTGCCTCGGAGAGACCTTGCACAAGGCCAGCAATACAAATCTGGTTGGCCATTTTTGCCTGTTGCCCTTTGCCCGCCTCACCCATGCGCACAATGCGGGCGCCATAACATTCCATAATCGGCAAAGCGGTATCGAAATCAGCAAGATCACCGCCAACCATGACCGTTAGCTTGGCATTCTCCGCGCCCGCCTGACCGCCCGACACAGGTGCATCAAGAACACCTATGCCCGCCGCCTTGCCCGCGGCATAAAGCTGTTTCGCGACATCGGCGGAAATTGTGGAATTGTCGATATAGATCGCCCCCGGCTTCATTGCACCAATGGCGCCTTTTGGGCTTTGATCGGCATCTGTAACGCCGCCTAATGCCACTTCGATGACGTCTGGATCATCGCCGACACAGGAAAATACAAAATCAGCATCGGCAACGGCGGCGCCAGGGCTGGTTGCCATGTGGCCGCCATGTTCACTAACCCACGCCTCGGCCTTGGCAGTCGTGCGGTTATAGACGGTGACGTCATGGCCCTTTGCGGCGATATGCCCTGCCATTGGATAGCCCATTACGCCCAACCCTAAGAATGCTACTTTTGCCATGATCACTGCCCTATCGATTTGCGAGCCGGTGGTGCGTTGCTGGGTTCTAATCCAATGCGGCAACCAGTGCGGCATATTGCCATTCCGGCTTGTTATAACTACCCCTAAGTTGGCGAATAAGGTCTTATCAATCAAGGCCGTTGCGCCTATAGTGATGACGATTACAGCAACAGGGCGTTCCATGACCGTTTTATCAAGCCAGCAAGATATCGAAATTCTGATAACTGAGGCAGAAATTGCCGCCCGTACAACGAAATTGGCGCGGCTTATTTCGGATCAATATGCCGATACTGAACAATTGGTTGTTGTTGGGCTGTTGCGCGGTTCATTCGTATTTATCGCCGATCTGGTGCGGCGGATGGATTTGCCGGTCGAAGTCGATTTCATGACAGTGTCGTCATACGGCAATAAAAAGGTGTCATCGCGGCAGGTGCGGATCATTCAGGATCTGGAAACGCCGATTAAGGGCCGTGATGTTCTGATCGTAGAGGATATCGTTGATACCGGTCACACCCTGTCTCAAGTGGTCAATATTCTCGAAACACGCGAGCCTAAAACGCTGCGCGTCTGTACCTTGCTCAACAAGCCGTCTCGCCGTGAGATTGATGTTCATGTCGATTGGGTTGGCTTTGACATTCCGGATGAATTTGTCATCGGATATGGAATCGATTACGCCCAGCAAGGACGCAATCTACCGCATATCGGCGTGGTCAAAGACTAGGCCAGCAAATCATCTTCATAGCGATAGGTTGATAGCGGCACAGCCCCGGTTTCGGTCACTAAAACCTGTTCCTCTAGCTTTACCCCTTCACGCCCACCGACGGCCCCGATATAGGCCTCGACGCATATTGTCATGCCAACTTCGAACGCGCCGCCATAGCCGTGCGCCTCGACATCTTCGGGATAGCGCACCGCCGGATATTCGTCACAAAGACCAACACCATGCGCCACGACGCCATAGCGAAGAGGCCGGTATTTTTCAGGAAGCCGATGGGCAAGCTGGGTCATTTCAGTAAAGCTCATGCCCGGCTGGATTAAGCCGATATTGGTCATCACATGCTCATAGGCGACCTGATAGAGTTCGCGCTGTTCATCGGTTGGTTTGACCCCGCCGACAATCCAACTGCGCGAAATATCGCAGCAATAGCCATAAGTGCCGACCAGATCAGTATCAAACGCCATCATGTCGCCGTCCTGCATGATCCGCGGTCCACATTCCTGGAACCATGGATTGGTGCGCGGGCCAGATGATAGAATACGGGTTTCGATCCATTCACCACCGCGTTTGATATTGCCCGCATGAAGCGCGGCCCACATTTCATTTTCACTAATGCCAGCCGCCATTTTTTCGCGCATTTCCTCGACCGCGGCCTCACAGGCGGCGATCGCACAACGCATGGCGTTTAGCTCATTTTCATTTTTGACAGCGCGGGCATGCTCGGTCAAAACCTGTCCTTCGATCACCTCAACGCCGCGATCAACCAGCTTGTTATAGCCAATGATTTCCATCTTATCGATTGCGAGACGCTTGTTATTGCCGGAATGCTGTTTCATCACATCGATGATTTGCTTGGCAAAGGTGGTCGCGGCATGTTCGGTCCGGTCGCCGGTTTCAAAATAAAAGAAGCTGGCGCCTTTGCGTAATTCGCCGACCAGCGGCAAATGCGCGGATAGATGTTCACAATTATGAAAATCCCACAGCACCATTTTGCCCTCTGGCGGCACGAAACAGGCACGCGCCAGATTATGCGATGTCCATAGCTGCATATTGGTGGTGTCGGTGGCATAGCGGATATTCAGCGGATCAAACAGCAACAGGCCAGCGCAATCATGGGCGCGGATTTGTTGCTGGAGCCGTGACAGCCGGTATTCACGAAGCGCCGGCATGTCGGGTGGGGTTATGCCGGCCTGTTCCCATTCGGCAAAGGCGAGGGCGGTCGGGCCGATTTCAACACGGTCATTATCGTCGGGCGTGTTATCACGTTTCAAATGCGCCCGGCGGGTCGGGTCAATTTTGCGGTTAGAGCCGATAATCGTCTGGTCCATAATCAATCTCCCTACCAAACTATCCTTTTTGACGTTGCGCCATTCAGGTTTTTTGGGCAAGAGATTTGGTCAGAGTCTCAACGAGAAATTTGGTCTAGCGGTTTACATCAACCACCAACCGGCCTTTGACCGCACCATCCAGAATCTCTTTGCCGGCGGCGGGAACGTCACTAAGGGCAATGTCGTTGGTTAACTCATCCAGCAAATGTTTTGGCATTTCAGCCGCCAATGCACCCCAGATTTTCACCCGCTGATCAAACGGACAATTAACCGAATCGATTCCAAGAATATTAACCCCGCGCAACAGGAACGGAATAACTGTGGCGTTAAAGGCAGCCCCGCCCGCATTGCCAACAGAGGCAAGAGACGCCCCATAATTTAGTTGTTTTAGAATGCGTGCCAGCATCGCGCCACCAACAGAATCGATACAGCCAGCCCATTGGCTCGATTCCAAAACCTTGCCGCTATCGTCCATCATTTCATCTCTGGTTACGATACGGCTAGCACCAAGCCCGGTTAGATAATCACCGATTTCCGCACGGCCAGTTACGGCCGCTACCTGATAACCGCGCCCGGCCAGAATGATTGTGGCAACCGAGCCAACACCGCCGCCAGCGCCGGTGACTAACACCTCGCCCTGATCTGGTGACATGCCAGCCTCTTCAAGCCGCATAATCGCCTGCATCGCGGTAAATCCAGCCGTGCCGATGGCCATCGCCTCACGCGTGGTCAGGCCTTTTGGCAAGGGCACGAGATGGTCGGCTTTTTGATTGGCCTTTTGGGCATAGCCGCCCCAGCGCACCTCACCCCCGCGCCAGCCAGTCATGATAATCTTGTCGCCAACCGCATAGCGGTCATCGGTGCTGGCGCTGACTTCTCCGGCAAAATCGATCCCCGGCACATGCGGATAATTACGTACCAACCCACCCAGCCCGTTTAGACAAAGGCCGTCTTTGTAATTCACCGTTGAATATTCGACCGCAATATCAACCTCGCCATCATTGGGCAGGCGATCTTCACTGATTTCATCAATGGCTAGCGTTACCGATTTATCCTCTAGGCGATCGACGATTATGGCTTTGAACATGGCTATGACCTTTGCTAAAACAGTGATATCAAGGTGGCAGTTGCTGGCGTAAATGCTGGCGAGGGTTAAACAGTGTTATTTAGTGCGTGGCGCGTATCGCCATAGCAAAGCAAACCAGATCTAGTAAAAAGGCTCAACATGTTTCGTGAAATTTCCCCCCCGCAGGCCTTCGCAGAAATTAGTGAAACCAAGGACGCCGTGCTGATCGATTGTCGCACACCTTCTGAGTGGAAATATACTGGCATGCCGGATCTATCGCCGATTGGCAAAAAAGTTGCGCTGATATCACTGGTTGATGAGGCGGGCCGCCCTAATCCTCAATTCATCGATTCGGTTAATGAAATCGCCTCTGCTGACACCCCGCTCTATCTGTTGTGCCGGATTGGTGGCAGGTCGGCTAATGCTTGCAATATGCTTTCACAGGCTGGCTTTAGCGGCCTGACAAATATCATCGAAGGGTTCGAGGGCAGGGCCGATGAGAGTGGTCATCGCAACACCATAGAGGGTTGGAAGCATCACCAACTCCCGTGGCACCAGAGCTAGTTGCCATAAAGGTTCACGCGGCTCCATGCACCATCGCGTTTTGCGGGCGGTAGTTTTTGAGTGGCATTACGTAACTGAATACTGCTTTTGGCATGGTTACAGACGTTTTTATTGGCATGATCCGACTAATTGCGGCAAAGTGACAGGGTTATGGAGTTTGATCGGTTTTTTCAATTCAGCCAGCTGTTGCTGAAGGACGAATTTGTCCTTAGTTATTCGGGCTATGTGTCAGAGGATATCCTCGAGGCTGTTGGCGATACGCTTCGTCAAAGGCTTGAGGATCATGCCCGAGACGTTGCCCAAATCCGCAACGTATTTTCTATCTTTGTTGAATTGATGCAAAACATCATCCGCTATGGTGTCGATGGCCCACAACCTGGACCCGACACTGGCGAAAAGCCATCATTTGGTATTGTGATGGTGGCCGAGAATGGTGGCACGATGGATGTGATTGCTGGCAATTTTGTGAGCGCAGAAGAGGCCAAAGGCCTCTCCGACAAGCTGGCTATTCTTGGCTCAAGCACTCCAGAAGAATTGCGGGAATTATACCGTACCAAACTGCGTGAGGCTCCAGATGAGAAATCAAAGGGCGCCAGCCTTGGTCTCATCGAAATCGCGCGGCGATCAACCTTGCCCTTGAGTTGGGAAGTTACCGACACCCATAATGGGCTTAGCTTCTTTATGATCAAGGCAACAGTGTAAGGGCGGTTATTATGGATAGTTATGTCATCGATGCTACTAGCCGAACTCCAGCGATTAAGCTTGACCCAGAGGCAGGTACTCTGCTCATTGCCGGGGAATCATACCCTGAAGATGTTCGTAGTTTCTTCAACGAACTAACGGCACAAATCACAAATTATCTTGCCACAGGGCCGGCCAGCTTTGACGTTGATATCAAGCTTACTTATTTCAATTCCAGCTCGGCCCGCGCGCTCATGGAATTACTCGACCAATTGGAGGATGCCGCTAGCAGCGTTGTCGTCAATGTGAATTGGTACTGTGATCCAGATGACGATATTACCCGTGAATTTGCCGAGGATATTGCCCTTGAAGTAAAGGGTGCAACCTTGAAGATCCTAGACCTAGATGCAGAATAAGCACGACGAGCTAATTGCCCACATCACTGCGTTGATCAATGCCGAAGTACCAGATATAGACGCGATAAAAGAGAGCGCCGAATTGCTGGCGACCACGTTGGCACGGCAAAACCGCAAGC
>Ga0209138_1001651_pt1 | contig 18581 bp, 13 predicted proteins | sample SaaInl3SG_22_DNA_FD_184645 | JGI IMG/M metagenome (GOLD analysis project Ga0209138, IMG submission 184645) | Marine microbial communities from expanding oxygen minimum zones in the Saanich Inlet - ESP_153SG_22_DNA (SPAdes) (version 2) | ecosystem: Environmental > Aquatic > Marine > Intertidal...
AGGTTTTACTCAAAATGAAATTCAATCTATAGAGTCTAAAGCCTATAAAATGGGCGTTTCTGTGTATAAAAATATTGAGGCAACAGAGCAATTTTATCAAAAGGTAGTCAAGTATTTAATTTTCGGAAATGTATTGAAAAACAATACTTATCCACTTTCTGTTAGTGCCGAGCGAATCATTCAAGCCATTGAAATTGTAAACTATGCAAAATCTATAAATGCAAAATATATTGCACACGGAAGTACGGGAGCAGGAAATGATCAAGTGCGGTTTGATATGATTTTTCAAATTTTAGCACCTGAAATTGAAATCATTACCCCAATCCGAGATAATACTTTAAGTAGAGAAGAAGAGATTTCTTATTTGAATTCTAAAGGGATTGACCAGTCTTGGGATAGGGCAAAATATTCCATTAATAAAGGACTCTGGGGCACAAGTGTTGGCGGAGATGAGACCTTGACTTCACATTTGGCTTTGCCAGAAGAGGCTTATCCTTCAGTAATAAAAAATAATAATGAAACCCTGGTAAAACTCTGTTTTATAAAAGGCGAGTTGGTGGCTATTGATGGTAAAGAAAATACTCCAATCGAAAATATTCAAAAACTTAACGAATTAGCATCAACATATGCTATTGGAAGAGATATTCATGTTGGCGACACTATTGTTGGCATCAAAGGACGCGTAGGTTTTGAAGCGGCTGCGGCTCTAATTACCATCAAAGCACACCATTTGTTAGAAAAACACACGCTTTCAAAATGGCAGTTGCAACACAAAGATAGTATGGCTAGTTATTATGGGATGCATCTTCATGAAGGACAATACTTAGACCCAGTGATGCGCGATATGGAGTCCTTTTTTGAGTCCAGTCAAGCTCATGTTACTGGGGATGTTGAGGTGGTTTTAAAACCTTATCATTTTTCACTAAATGGCATTTCTTCTCCTTATGACCTTATGAAATCGGAGTTTGGAAGTTATGGCGAAAAAAATACAGCTTGGACGGCAGATGATGCAAAAGGGTTTATCAAAATCACGGCTAATCAAAATAAAATTATTCAAAACGTAAATTCAAAATCATGATAGAAGTTGGTATTATTGGTGGCGCAGGATACACCGCAGGAGAGTTGATTCGATTATTATTAAATCATCCAAAAGCAACACTTAACTTTGTGTATAGCACCTCTAGTTCTGGCCAGAATTTAAGTGCGATTCATCAAGATTTAGTAGGAGAAACAGAGTTTATGTTTTCTAATCAAATTAATTCAAGGGTTGATGTTGTGTTTTTATGTTTAGGTCATGGAAATTCTAAAACATTTTTGGAAAATAATATATTTTCAAATCATACAAAGATTATTGATTTGAGTCATGATTTCAGGTTAGAAGCGTTTTCTAATTTTCAATATAAACAATTCATATATGGACTTCCAGAATTGAATAAAAATGAAATTACAAATGCAAATTACATTGCAAATCCAGGCTGTTTTGCAACAGCTATTCAATTAGCACTTTTACCGTTAGCTGCTAAAAGTTTGATTCAAAGTCCGGTTCATATTAATGCAGTTACAGGAGCTACTGGAGCAGGAACCAAACCTTCTGCAACCACTCATTTTACATGGCGCGACAATAATTTTTCGCATTATAAAGCTTTTGAGCATCAACATTTGGCGGAAATTAAAGAGTCCTTGATTGCATTACAAAAAGCGTTTGATTCTGAGCTCAATTTTATACCAAATCGAGGAAATTTCTCTCGTGGAATTTTTGCAACCTTATATTTGGAACTAGACGAAAGTTTAGAGGATATTAAATCGCTTTATAAATCATATTACGAGAGTGCACCTTTTACCATTGTTTCTAAAAATGAGGTCCATCTCAAACAAGTTGTAAACACCAATAAATGTTTACTTCATCTTACAAAACACAACAACAAATTACTCATAACCAGTGCCATAGACAATCTTTTAAAAGGGGCATCAGGACAAGCCATTCAAAATATGAATTTGATGTTTGGCTTTGAAGAACAGCAAGGATTGAAGCTAAAGGCAAATTATTTTTAAACAACTTTAATATGAAAATTGCCATTATAGGAACAGGAAATTTAGGGCGATCCATTGCCAAAGGCCTAATTATAAACAATGCCATTACGTCGCTGTATTTGACACGACGTAGTTTGGATAATTTAAAAGAATTTGATGGCTATAAAAACGTGTACTTAACCAAGGATAATAGCTTAGCCGTACAACAATCCGATATTTTGATTTTTGCAGTACAGCCAGCGCATTTACAATCTATTTTAGAATCAGTTGCGCCACATCTGACAGAAAAACACATTGTGATTTCAACCATAACTGGCTTTCCAATTTCTAAAATAGAAAGCATAGTTGGCGCACAACATCATATCATTAGGGCCATGCCTAATACAGCAATTGCTGTTGGTAAATCCATGACATGTTTATGTAGTAACACTGCTGGAAAAGGAAGAGTTTCTGTAGCAGAAGCTATTTTTAACAGGTTGGGCGCAACAATATGTATCCCAGAGGAACAGATGCAAGCGGCAACCGTAGTTTGTGCTAGCGGCATTGCCTTTTGGATGCGTTTAATTCGAGCCACTACACAAGCAGCCATTCAGCTTGGTTTTGATGCCGAAGAAGCACAACGTTTGGCCATGTACACCAGCGAAGGTGCAGCTCAATTATTAATCAAAAATGGAAATCATCCAGAGCAAGAAATTGATAAAGTGACGACTCCAATGGGATGTACTATTGAAGGATTAAATGAAATGGAACACAAGGGTTTGAGCTCTTCTTTGATTCAAGGGATGGTGGCATCATTTCAAAAAATTAATGCCATTAAAACTAATCAGGTATGAAGTTATTTAATGTTTATCCATTGTTTGATGTCACACCAGTTCGGGCAAAAGGTGTATATGTTTTTGACGAAAATGGAGTTCAGTATTTAGATTTGTATGGTGGTCATGCTGTGATTTCTATTGGGCATTCTCACCCAACTTATGTTCAAAGTATTTCAGAACAATTAAATCGAATAGGGTTTTATAGTAATGCCGTTAAAAACCCATTACAAATCCAACTAGCAGAAAAACTAGCAATAGCTTCTAACTGTAATAATTATGAATTATTCATGTGTAGCTCTGGTGCAGAGGCGAATGAAAATGCCTTAAAGTTAGCTTCGTTTCACACCAATAAACCTTCTATTATTGCTTTTGAAAATTCGTTTCACGGACGTACTTCGGCAGCCGTGGCAAGTACGGATAACCCCAAAATTGTAGCGCCATTAAACGCACAACAAGACGTTCAATTTTTGGCTTTAGGGGATTTAAAAGCTGTAGAAATAACTCTTCAAAAAGGAAATACTTGTGCCATTATTATTGAATGCATTCAAGGGGTAGGTGGATTAGATCAAAGTACTACAGAATTTTATAAAGGGTTGGAAGTATTGTGCAAACAATACGGCGCTGTACTGATTGCTGATGAGGTACAATCTGGATTTGGGCGAAGTGGCGATTTTTTCGCCTTTCAAAAACACAGCATTACGCCACATATTATATCCATGGCCAAAGGGATGGGTAATGGTTTTCCAGTCGGGGGTATTTTAATTCATCCAGAAATTCAAGCTTCTTATGGACTTTTGGGAACAACCTTTGGAGGAAATCATTTGGCTTGCGCTGCAACTCTAAGTGTATTGGATGTTTTAGAAACTCAAAGTTTAATGCAAAATGCACAACACATGGAGATTTATTTTAGAGAAAAAGCCAAAGAAGTTCCTCAAATTCTTCAACTTAAAGGGCGAGGGTTGATGCTAGGGTTAGCGTTTGATTTTCCTGTGGCAGAGCTAAGGAAAGCACTCCTTTTTAAGCACAACATATTTACGGGGAGCTCTAAGAATCCAAACTTAATTCGCATTCTTCCACCATTAACCATTAAAAAAGAACATATTGACACCTTTTTTAGTGCACTAAAACAAGAATTATGAATCAATTTTTAAACATAAAAGATATTTCAAATTTGAACACCACAGTTCAAGATGCTATTACTTTAAAGAAAAACCCTTTTTTGTACAATTCCCTTGGGAAACATAAGACATTGGTACTGCTTTTTTTCAACGCTAGTTTACGTACACGTATTAGTACAGAATTGGCGGCAAAAAATTTAGGTATGAATGTGATTGTTCTAAATGTTAGCGATGCGTGGCAATTGGAGTTTGAAGATGGCGTTGTTATGAATCTTGATACCTCAGAACACATAAAAGAAGCCGCTCAGGTAATTTCTCAGTATGCTTCAATTATTGGAGTTAGAGCGTTTCCAACCTTAACGGATAAGGCCAAAGATCAATCGGAATGGATTTTAAATTCGTTTTCTAGTTTGGCTTCAGTTTCTGTAATCAATATGGAAAGTGCAACTGCACATCCATTGCAAGGCTTGGCTGATGCTATCACTATTGCAGAGCAACGCCAACATAAAAAACCAAAAGTAGTCCTGTCTTGGGCGCCACATCCAAAGGCCCTACCACATGCTGTTGCAAATTCTTTTTTACAAACGATGCAGTTACAGGATGTTGACTTGTGTGTCGCTCATCCCGAAGGTTACGATTTAGACGCAAAAATAGTCAAGGATACACCAGTTTTTTACAATCAAGAGGAGGCACTTCAAAACGCAGATTTTGTTTATGCAAAAAACTGGAGCAGCTTCAATGATTATGGGAAAATTTTAACGCCAACATCTGATTGGATGATTACTAAAGATAAAATTGGTGAAGCCAAATTTATGCATTGTCTCCCTGTTCGCCGAAACGTAGTTGTAGAAGATGCTGTTTTGGACAGCCCTCAATCCTTGTGTATTGAGCAATCTAATAATCGCACTTATGCTGCTCAAATTGTTCTGAAACAAATTTTAGAATCACTATGAAGCCGTCATTAAAAATTATAAAAATAGGGGGTCACATTCTTGATGATTCAAAAGCAAAAAAAGAATTTTTAACTCAATTTGCTGCAATTGATGGGTTAAAACTGCTGGTCCATGGTGGTGGAAAATCAGCGACAGCATTATCAAAAAAAATGCAATTGGATGTTCAAATGGTCGATGGGCGTCGAATTACAGATGCTCAAACACTCGAAGTCATTACTATGGTTTATGCGGGAAAAATTAACACTTCAATTGTCTCCATGCTGCAAGCATTGAGCTGTAATGCCGTAGGGTGTACTGGTGCTGATGCCAATTCAATTCAATCTATAAAACGACCTGTTTCAGATGTGGACTATGGCTTTGTGGGGGATATTCAAAAAGTGAATTCGGAGTATATTTCATTGTTAATAAACGCAGGCTTAACCCCAGTTTTTTCTGCTATTACGCACAATAATAAAGGACAATTGCTCAATACCAATGCAGATACAATTGCCGCTTCACTCGCAAAATCCTTAGCTGAAATTTTTGATGTCACACTATATTTTTGCTTCGAAAAAACAGGAGTTTTAGAAGATAAATACGATGAGACTTCAGTCATTAAAATAATTGACAAAGCTAAATACAAAGGCCTTGTGAAATCTGGAATAGTCTCTGACGGTATGTTGCCAAAATTGCAAAATTGCTTTGATGCACTCGAAAATCAAGTTTCAAAAGTTTGTATTGGTCAGCCAAGCATGCTTTCGGATCATTCAAATAATTATACAACACTAACGCTATGATGACTAAAGATACTCTTACTCAGTCAGCAATTGAATTATTAAAAAACTTAATTCAAACACCTTCTTTTTCATCTGAAGAAGACGCAACCGCATTGCTTTTGGAACAGTGGTTTCAATCTTTTGATATTCCATATAATCGTCATCAAAATAATGTTTGGGCCACCAATAAAACTTTTGATGATTCGAAGCCAACACTTCTATTAAATTCTCATCATGATACGGTTAAGCCCAATAGTGGGTACACTAAAAATCCATTTAACGCACACATTGAAGATGGGAAGCTCTATGGTCTTGGCAGCAATGATGCAGGGGGATGTTTGGTGTCGTTGTTGGCGACCTTTACTTATTTCTATCATCAGGAATCATTGGCCTATAATTTAGTTTTTGTAGGTTCAGCAGAAGAAGAAAGCAGTGGTTCAAATGGCCTTAATAGTATGCTCAGTATTATTCCAAAAATTGATGTTGCTATTGTTGGAGAACCCACTCAAATGCATTTGGCCATTGCCGAAAAAGGTCTGGTTGTTTTTGATATTAATGTTTTTGGAACACCAAGTCATGCTGCTCACCCCAATACGGATAATGTCATTTACAATACAATACCTATTATGCATTGGATTCAGAATTATGAATTTGAAAAAACTTCTGATACTCTCGGGAAAGTAAAAATGACACTTACGCAAATCAATGCTGGACAACAACACAATGCTGTTCCAGCAAAATTATCTATGGTGGTTGATGTTCGTGTGAATGATTGCTATTCTAACCAAGAGGTTGTAGACATCATAAAGGAACAGTTGCCAAATGCTGAAGTTTCGCCAAGAAGTACAAGTTTAAATTCTTCTTCTATTCCGAAAAATCACCCATTGGTTGTTGCTGGTACAGCGCTAGATAGAGAAACTTATGGCTCTCCTACGCTTTCCGATCAGGCGGTGTTAAGCTGTCCTTCTTTGAAATTGGGGCCTGGAGACAGTACAAGATCCCATACTGCTGATGAGTTTATTTATGTCAATGAAATCGAAGAAGGTATTGCAATATATATTCAAATATTAAAAAATATAAACATATGAAACTTTGGGACAAAGGTTTTTCTATTGATAAAACTATAGAAGCCTTTACAATTGGAGACGATCGTGTAATAGATTTGCATATTGCTCAGTATGATTTACAGGCTTCTTTGGCCCATGCAAAAATGCTGACCAAAATAGGAATTCTGGATCACAATGAGTTACTCCAAATTGAACAAGTAATTCAACATTTGCAAAATGAAGTTGAGAATAAAACCTTTAAGATTGAAGATGATTTTGAAGATGTTCATTCTAAAATAGAGTTTGAATTGACTCAGCGTTTAGGAGACGCAGGAAAAAAAATTCATACAGCACGCTCTAGAAATGATCAAGTTTTGGTGGCTTTACAATTATATTATAAAGACAATTTGATGATTCTTCAGGAGCAAGTTAGAGTTTTATTTGATACGTTGTTGAATTTAGCAGAACAACACAAAACAGAACTAATACCAGGCTATACACACCTTCAAGTTGCGATGCCTTCGTCATTTGGACTTTGGTTTTCTGCCTATGCTGAAGCCTTAATTGATGATGTTATAATGCTTCAATCTGCACAAAAAATTGTAGACCAGAATCCATTGGGTTCAGCTGCTGGATATGGCAGTTCTTTTCCTATTGATAGAGAAATGACCACTGAATTATTGAATTTTTCAGATTTAAAATATAATGCCGTAGCCGCTCAAATGATGCGAGGCAAAAATGAACAAATCATTGCTTCGAGTTTAGGACATTTAGCATTTACACTTTCTAAGTTTGCAATGGATATTTGTTTGTATATGAGTCAGAATTTTGGTTTTATCAGTTTTCCCGAAAATCTCACTACGGGGAGTAGTATTATGCCCCACAAAAAAAATCCAGATGTGTTTGAATTGATTCGTGGAAAATGCAACAGTTTACAAGGGTTATCATCTCAAATACAAATGATGACTAATAATTTGCCGAGTGGTTATCATCGTGATTTTCAGTTATTGAAATCTCCAATGATTTCCGCATTCGAAACCCTAAAAACAGTATTGTCTGTTTTTGAATATGGATTACAACAAGTTGAAGTCAAATCTGTGGATTTAAAAGACGAAAAATATAAGTATTTATTTACGGTAGATAGCATTAACTTATTAGTACAAAATGGCGCATCATTTAGAGAAGCTTACCAAACGATTGGTGCTCAAGTTCAAGATGGAACTTATGAATGTGAAACACGACACTGTCATACGCACATTGGGGGGATAGATAACTTGGCCTTGGACAAAATTAAGGCCAAGTTTCCAGAATTTGATTAGTCTTTGGAGGTCCTTAAATCGGTGTTATAAATTAAACCAAACTGCAAAAATGTTTTAGCAGTGGTTTGTACCTCTTGTCGAAGTAAACCCACTTGAAAGTGGATGTTACTCGCATATTGATACCCAAATCCTCCATAAAGTCGGTTGCGATCAAAAAAGTTACGTTTATCATTGATAAATAGTTCATCATAAATACCTAAGTATATTGCCCCTGTTTCAATTTTTTGTTTGTTCAAGGGGACAAAAACCATTAACCGGTATCGAAAACGCATTTTAAAGTCATCTTCAATAAAGCGTTCTTCTACTCGATATCGATGTTCAAATTTGACTCGACCAATAGTGTTGGTAGTTAAAAATTGTTGCCAAACTCGGTGTTCTTCAACCTCTGGACTTTTTTGATCAGATTCATAAATATAGTTTCCAATATGTGCATATCCAAACGTTGCCGAGGTATTGGGTTTAAAATGATAATTCAACCCAGTACGTAACAAAAGTTGCTCAATATTGGTTGGGCTAATGGTATGATTTCGGTACTGTGCTTCCGAGTGAATACTAAATTTTTCGCTAATTTTATTGGTGCCAAAATACATGAGCCAATTACCTGTATCATTTTGAGCCGATAAAAACATTGGCCCCCAAGCAAGGAGGCCAATACTAAGTATAAATTTGAGTTTCATGAATTAATAAAATGTTACTTCACCTGTTTTAATATCATACATTCCACCAACGATTTCAATTTCGCCAGCATCTTCCATGTCTTTAAGCACTTGGCTCGATTTGCGAATATTATCAATAGTCATGTAAACATTCTTTTTTGCCACTTCATTAACAAAATTGATATTAGATGAATTTCTTAAACTTTCGTCTTGAGGCTCAGTTACTGCTTCAACAGCAGGTTCAATTTTGTTGATTAAAGTTGTTAGGTTGCCAAGGCGGGCATGATCACATGCGCCTTTTACAGCGCCACAAGTCGTATGTCCCAACACAACAACTAGTTTAGTGCCTGCTAATTTACATGCAAATTCCATGCTTCCTAGGATGTCTTCGTTGACAAAATTTCCTGCAATTCTTACACTAAATATGTCACCAATACCTTGGTCAAAAATAAGTTCAGATGAGACCCTTGAATCAATACAGCTTAGTACAGTAGCAAATGGAAATTGCCCTGTACTCGTTTGTTCAACTTGTTTCATAAGGTTTCGACCAGCTTGTTGACCTTGAACAAAGCGTTTATTTCCATCAGCTAAAGCATTTTTTGCGAGTTGAGGTGTCATTTGATCTTGTGTGTCTTTTGTATGTGCATTCATTATTTTATGTTTTTGATTTACTTTTTAATTTATATTAAGTTTTGGACGTAATTTAAAAAAGTCTGAAAAGCTTTCTGGGTTGTTAACTGTTCCTCGTTCGGAAATTAATGTGATATTGATATTTCGGTTTTTAGCTTTTAACGAAAAATCATCTAAAATTTCAATAATATCATAATCTAAAAATCGTGTTTTTCGCACATCAATTTCTAATTTGGTGTCGGCGGCGATGTGCTCCAGCTCATTCAGAATAGCACCTTTATTAATAAAAGTTACTTCTTCTGCTAGTGTCATTTTAAGTTTTTGAACACCATTGCTCTTATCTTCAATATGAAGAAAGTGTGAGTTTTGGTAGCTTTTAATTAAGACGACTATGACTCCAACTGCTAACCCTAGTCCAATCCCAATGAGAAGATCTGTAAATATAATACCTAAGACAGTAACAATAAAAGGAACAAACTGCTTCCATCCTTGTTTATATATAGCTAGAAATAAAGTAGGTTTGGCCAGTTTGTAGCCTACAATAAATAATACAGCTGCTAAAACAGAAAGTGGGATTTTATTGAGTAAATTAGGGATAATTAGAACAGATATAAGAAGTAAGAATCCATGTATAACAGCCGAGGCTTTGGTGCGCCCCCCCGATTGAATATTGGCAGAGCTTCTTACAATTACCTGAGTAATTGGTAGACCTCCAATAAGGCCAGAGATAATGTTTCCTGAACCTTGAGCAATAAGCTCTCTGTTTGTGGGCGTGACCCGTTTTCTTGGATCTAATTTGTCTGTTGCTTCAACACATAATAAAGTCTCTAAACTTGCTACAAGGGCAATTGTGAAAGCCGTAATCCAAATTTGTGGATTGGTAATTTGATCAAAATTAGGTACACTAAACTGTCCTAAAAATGATGATAAATCATCAGGTACAGGTACACTAACAAGCATACTTTGATCAATTGACCAGGCGGTATTGTCTTGAGTTATAATGTAGTATAAAATACCAACAGCAACAGCCACTAAAGGGCCTTGTACAATTTGAAACACTTTGTGTAATTTGGATAACCATACATTCCAAATAATGAGTATAGCCAAGCCAACACAAGCAACAAGAGTTGCCCCTGGGCTAATGTAGTTAAACATTTCTGTAAAACTTGCATTTGCAGCAAGAGTCTTGTCATAACCAAAGAAATAAGGAATTTGTTTAATAACAATGATTATCCCAATACCCGTTAGCATTCCTTTGATGACAGAAGATGGAAAGTAGTAGCCAATAACCCCTGCTTTAAGAATACCAAAGGCTACTTGGATAACTCCACCAAGAACAACTGCCAGAAGGAAATTCTCAAAACCTCCTAGGGTGCTTATAGCCACCAAAACAATAGCAGCTAGTCCTGCAGCAGGACCACTAACTCCAATGGCAGAGCCACTTAATGCTCCGACAATAATACCTCCAATAATTCCAGCAATGAGACCAGAAAATAAAGGCGCGCCACTTGCTAACGCTATACCCAAACACAAGGGAAGGGCAACAAAAAACACCACTATACTGGCAGGAATATCGGATTTCAAATTTTTAAAAGGACTTAAATAATTCATTTTAGTTTATAAATTTATCTTTCTTAAAGATAAATAAGAAAGAAATGGTTAATAATAGATTTTGATAGATAATTTTACAACAGTTGTGCAAAAAAATAATCTAAATTATGTAATTACTATAAATAGAGATTTACTTTTTGGTGGTGGAAGATTGATATCTATGCTTACTACAGGGTGTTTTTTTGTGTGGTAAGCCGTGTTGTTGTTAGCCAAGTGTGCTGTTTTAGACCTCGTAAAAAAGTAGTGTTTAAATTCCTTTTTTTGCTCTTTTTCTTCAACATCAATTTGATCTGATTCATTAGAGTCGGAAGTGTCACTCCATTCAATACCGTGGTCTGTATTAAAACCAATATTAAATGATTGATATAATGTTTGAAACCCAATGGTTGTGGCCAGTATTGCACAAATAATGACACGAAAATAATGGGCTTTATAAATTAGCTTTAGTCTCATTTTAAAGAGTTTAAAACAAGGTTAGAGTAAAATCGAATAATATTGTTTTGCCCTTCTTCTACATCTGTTAATGAAGGAAGATGTTCAGCAAAAAAACGTTGATGGTGTGCACCCTCAATAATAGTAGACACAAGCATATGTGGGTATTTGTATTTTGTATTAAATTCCAATATAAAATCACTGACACGTTGTACAACTTGCTTGTAGGACTTGTAAAACCCTTTTTCATTTTCTTTGTCTACGTCTTTGTTGTGGTATACTTTAGAAGATTCTGTAATAATGATTCTATTGAGTAATACTTCATCAATAAATGAGAAATCACTATCCTGTTTTACCTCATCAACTAAAAGTTGTACAGCTTTTTTTATTTTATCTTTTGCGTTATTCAAATTAGAAGTATGTAGCACAATCCTGTAATCCATCCAACTCCAATACCAATTTAAAAGATAAACAAGTAGCATATGTTTGTTGGAAAAATAGCGATAAACAGAGCTTTCGTTAGAATTAATAGCATCTCCTAGTTTTTTGAATGTAAATGCTTCAAATCCAAGCGCATCTATCATTTCAATACTTTTGGAAATAATGTGCTTTCCAAGTTCAGTAGACTCAGGATCTTTTATAAAAAAAGTATCTTTTATTTTAATTTGTAGATTTAAATTTTCCATAGTATTCAACTACAAATATAATAGTAATACTATTAATATTTCTTAAAATTTCTATAAAATTTCCAAAAACAGGAATATAAGAGCTTAATTTTTAACGGCAATTTTCCCGAATATTACGTCAGATGGCCGTATATTATGTCAGATCGCCGTATATTACATGACCCTTGTATTAATAATAAACCTATTTTATATTTACAATGTAATTTAAATATCTTATTTAAAGTTAAATTGGTTAATTTTTGGTAAAAACACTGCTTTAGGGCAGTGTTTTTTTTTAACCCCTATTCTATTCTTAATCTCTTTTAATTATCAATTTAGTAATGTAATTTTATTTTTTACAGTACTCATGAATTCATGAAAAGCTTCATTTATTTCTAAACTAGATAAAATAATTACTTCTCTGACTAAGTTGTGTATTTTTGAATAGCGTGCCTTAGATTTTTTTACATATATTAATCTTTATGGTGTTGACTTAAGCTGAAACAATTTTCACACATTGTTATAATATTTAAATATTCTTGTTGTGCTTTGTATAGCCAATTCAAAGACATAATATTTATAAAAATTCTTTATAATATTCATTTTATCATCATATATTCATCTGACAAAAAGACATATATTTTGTAGCGTCAAAAATTATAGGTTTTAATTTTTGTATGGGTATATGTTTAGTTGTGTATGTTAAATTTTGCAACTAGATTGCTTAAAATTTGTATTTTGCACCATTAACCATCCAATATATCTAACTTTTGTAAGAATAATTTTTCCAAAAAATGAGAATATTTAACTTAATATGTATTTTTCAGTTTGTATTTTTTGTAAATGCACAAGAGCATCCGCCTGTAATGGCTTTCCCCCCCGAAACGTATAATGCTGAAAATCAAAATTGGGGTGTAACGCAAACAGAGGACCAAAAAATGTATTTTTCAAACAATTCTGGTCTTTTAGAATTCAATGGCGCCAAGTGGCAGCTTTATCCTGTGCCCAACAACTCAATAGTACGTTCTGTCAAAGCAGATGGTCAGATAATTTACAGTGGTAGCTATATGGATTTTGGTTTCTGGAAACCTAATGAATTTGGTGTTTTAAAATATGAATCCCTAGTAGAAACCTTAGGTTTGTCTGTCACTGAAGAAGAACAATTTTGGAATATTGAAGTTGTAGATGATTGGATTCTATTTCAGTCTCTATCTCGAATATACATGATTAATAGAATCTCCAACTTTATAAAAATCATTGAATCGGATCAAGAGATTTTAAATATTTACAACCTAAATGGAATTATATATTTTGCTAAACGGAACAATGGGATCTATAAAATATTGAATGGTGCTGAGGTTTTAGTTACTAACGATCCAAAGCTTAATTTTTCCAGACTTGTTGGAATTTCTAGTATTGACAACAATCTTCTTTTAATAACAGCAGAAAATGGGTTTTATTGTTTAGAAAACAACACTGTCAAACCTTGTTTTTTAGGTATGGATGTGGATTTTAAAAAGTTTACAATATATAGTTCAACTCAGCTTAAGGATGGAAGTTTAATACTTGGGACAATTTCTAACGGACTAATTCACATTACAAATGATGGCCGTTTGAAATACAGGGTAGACTATGAAAAAGGTTTAAGTAATAACACAGTTCTTTCTGTTTTTGAAGATATAAAAGGTAATCTTTGGCTAGGAATGGACATTGGCATTAGCCATATAAATCTTTCCTCTAGATTTAGGTTATATAATGATGCATCAGGACAAATAGGAACTGTTTACACGTCTGTTGTGCACCAAGGAGATTTGTATTTAGGCACTAACCAAGGTCTTTTTGTTAAATCAAGAAATAATTCTGGTGACTTTAATTTTGTTGAAGGAACTAGTGGGCAAGTTTGGGTATTGAAAGTAATTGATGGTCAGCTTTTTTGCGGGCACAATTTAGGGACTATGATTGTCAGTAAGGGAAAAATTGTAAACGAAATTTCTGAGGCCAATGGGACATGGGATTTCAAAAAAATAAAAAACTCCAGTTTTATTCTACAAGGTAATTACTCTGGACTTCACGTTTTAGAAAATAAAAATGGAACATGGAGATACCGCAACAAAATTGAAGGATTTGATATTTCAAGTCGCTTTTTTCACTTTACCAAGAAAAAATTATTTGTTAATCACGAATTGCGTGGGCTATACGAGTTGGAACTTTCCCCTGATTATAAAAAAGTTATAAATTCAAAAACTCCAGAATCAATTAAAATTGGAAGTGGCTCTAATTTTATAAAATTTTCCGATACATTTTACTACAGTTCTGTCGAAGGGGTTTATCAATTATTAGATGAAAAAGATATTTTTGAAGAAGCTAAAATCATTTCAAATGTCTTAGATGATTACAAAACAACCTCAACTTTATTGGATGTTAATGCGACAGAGAATGTAAAATGGTGCTTTGCCGACAATAATATTTTATTGATGCGTCCAGGAAGTTTGAGCAGTAAGCCTATTATTGAAAAAATCCCTGTTTCTTTGTACAATTTTAAGAAAGTTGTAAAAGGTTTTGAGAATTTAACCAAAATCAATGAAACAGATTACTTGTTAGGATCCTCTAACGGATATTACATTTTAAAGAGTGAAGCCCCTAAACAAGATAATAATTATAAAATACACATAAACTTTATTGAAGCTAACATTAATAATGAGCCAAAGACCAATCTTGTTTTAACCGAACTTCCATCACTAAATTACAAGAACAATAATTTAAATTTCCACTACAGCATCCCAAAATATGGAAATATTGTAGATGTAAATTACAGCTACAAATTAGAAGGTTGGTCCGAAAATTGGTCCAAATGGGAGTCAATAAGCACTCAAGCATTTGAAAATTTACCCTATGGAAAATATATTTTTAAGGTGAAAGGAAAAATTGGAAACACAGAAACCACAAATATATCTTCCTTTCCATTTGTTATAAAACACCCATGGTACTTGTCAACAAGAGCAATTGCAATTTATGTAGTCTTTTTTTTAATTTTATCTGTAGTTATTCATAACATATACAGAAGACACTATAAACGTCAACAGCAAAAACTTCTGCTCAAGTCGCAAAAAGAAATGGCACTTAACGAACTAGAAAGTAGTCAAAAATTGATGCAGCTCAAAAATGAAAAGTTAGAGCTTGATATTGAAAATAAAAACAGAGAATTAGCCATCTCCACAATGAGTTTAATTAAGAAAAATGAGTTTTTAAATACCATTAAAACAGCACTTAAACAAGAAAGTACCCCTCAAGGTTTAAATAAGGTTGTTAGGATTATTGATAAAAACATCAATAATACAGACGATTGGAAACTATTTAAAGAAGCCTTTGATAATGCCGATAAGGATTTTTTAAAGCTTGTCAAACAAAAACACCCAAATCTAACCCCTAATGACTTGAAACTTTGTGCTTACCTTAGGCTAAACTTATCGTCAAAAGAAATTGCCCCACTGCTAAATATATCCCCAAGAAGTGTAGAGGTGAAGCGATATCGTTTGCGGAAAAAGATGGATTTGCCACCAAAATCGAGCTTAACTAATTATATTCTTGATTTGTAGAAATTTTTATATGTTAATAAAAACTATACACTACCCAAACAACCCCGAGTACTAACCACATCATTTGACTTAACTAATTTTGTTTCGGGCCTCATTTCTTATCATAAAAGCATTGATTTGCTTTCTGTAGCTTATTTTTTTTTAAGGTGTATGTTTTTTGTTGCGGTTTAATTTTACACCTCAACAGTTTGTTGTGATAACTTTAACAAAAATAAACAAACCAAATTTTATGAAAAGAATAATTTATTTCTTCTTGATAGCTGTTTTGTGCTCTTCATATGCAATTGCGCAAACGTTTTCAGTATCAGGAACAGTTAAATCCGATGTGGATGGAATGCCTTTGCCTGGTGTTAACATCCTTGTCAAAAACACAAAAACCGGATCTGTAACAGACTTCGACGGTAACTTTTCTTTGACTAATATCTCTGAAAATTCTGTCTTAGTTTTTACATACGTAGGTTTCAAAACCAAAGAAATTTTAGCATCTACAAACATGCAAGTGACTTTAGAAGAAGACAACGAGTCTTTGAACGAAGTTGTACTTATTGGATATGGATCAAAAAGCAGAAAAGACCTTACAGGATCTGTTTCAATGGTAAAGTCTGAAACCATTGAAAAATTAAAACCAGTTGATGTAGCGCAAGCCTTGCAAGGAAGATCTTCGGGTGTTTCTGTAACAACATCCTCCGGATCACCAGGGGCTGATTTTAATATTTTAGTTCGTGGTGTAAGTAGTAATGGAAACAACAAACCTTTAGTTATTGTAGATGGTTATGTGGCTTCTATGAACAGTCTAAACCCAGATGATATTGAATCCTTAACTGTACTAAAAGATGCTCAAGCAGCCATCTATGGTATTGAGGGTGCAAACGGGGTAATTTTAGTCACCACAAAAAACGGTTCTAAAAATTCTGCACCAAAAGTATCTTACAACTTTTACTCAGGCGTGCAAGAAACCACAAAAAAGTTGTCTCTTCTAAATAATACAGAATATGCAGCTTTGTTAAACGAAAGTTATGCAGCCAATGGAGAAACCATTCCTTTTCCAAACCTGAACAATCTTTCTAACAATACTAATTGGCAAGACAATCTCTTTGGCGAAGCTATGATTTCAAATCACAACATAAGTCTTGCAGGAGGAACAGACACGGTAACATATTATTTGAGTGCTTCACATCTTGATCAAGAAGGGATTATTGCCAGTGATAAATCGAACTATATAAGAGATAACGTAAAGTTAAGTTTAGGAATTGATGTTACGGAGAAACTTAAAACGACTTTAAACTTAAATTATTTTGCAAATGAACGTAAAACAATTAATGAGTCTGGTTTAGGTTCTGTTCTTTTTAATGCCATCAGCTATTCACCAATATATACTTTGGATCAAGAGGATATTGTAACCCCTGGAACTGCAAATATTCCAACAGGATGGGCTGGTTTTGGAAATGAAATTATCAATCCATTTTCTCAAATTAGAGACACATACAACTCCTATTTTGGTAGTAGTATAGAAGGGAACTTCCAATTGGAATATGAAGTAATAGATGGATTGACTGCTACTTCAAGAATTGGATTTAAAACCTACAGTGACAGAGCAAAAACTTTTTCTCCAATTGTAAATTATGGAGCTGGTAAAGTTTTTAATACCGATAGAAGTACTGTGAGTCAAAACAAACAGCAGTACAATTCATACACATGGGATAGTTTTATTAATTATAAAAAATCTTTCCTTGAAGATCATACCGCAGAAGTTACTTTAGGAATGGCTGTAAGAAAAGACTGGGGAGATGGTTTATATGCTACAGGCTACGACGTTCCAAACAATTCTTGGGAATTTGCAGATATAGCCCTTACAACTGGAACAAACGAAGGTAAAGAAAATGGATCTTACACTTATGACAACAGGTTATTGTCTTATTTTGCTCGTTTGCAGTATGACTTTAAAGGTAAGTATTTACTATCAGGGATGCTGCGTAGAGACGCTTCTTCAGCATTTGATAAAGACTATAGAGTAGACTACTTCAAATCTGTAACAGGGGGTTGGAAAATTTCAGAGGAATCATTTTTGGAAAATGTCAGTTTTCTTGATTTTTTAAAACTAAGAGCCTCTTACGGAACTTTAGGGAACCTAGTTGGAAGTGACCTCTATAGAGCTTCATTAAACGGTGAAGCAACCTATGTTTTCGACAATATTTTGACCAATGGTACAGCTCTTGGGCCACTACCAAATCCTGTTGCATCCTGGGAAACAGCAGAAAAATTAGACTTTGGTTTAGATGCTAAATTATTTGATAACAGCCTTGAAATTGTTGCTGATTATTTTGTTGAGGACCGAGTCGATTTATTAATTCCAGGCTTACCTTTCTCTGGGATTCTAGGGGCAACAGCACCAGGATCTGGAACACCAACTGTAAACGCTGGTACAACTCGAGTAAAAGGGGTTGAATTGATGTTAAATTATGGAGGAGACATTAATGACAATTTATCTTACAATGTTGGATATAACGTTACAAAACTGGATGGAGAGGTTACAGAAATACAAGGTAACGTAGCTTTAGAAGGTGGTTCATTTGGAATTGGTCAATTAGCACCATCTCGAATGGAAGTAGGAATGCCAATAGGATATTTTTACGGTCTAAAAACTGAAGGTATTTTCCAAACCCAAGCAGAAGTAGACGCTCACCCATCTCAAGCAGGTTTAGGAAATGCAGCACAGCCAGGAGATTTACGCTTTGTAGATGTAAATGGTGATGGTGAAATTGATGCTAATGACCGGACTTTTATAGGGAAGCCAATTGCAGATTACACCATGGGATTCAATATTGGAATCAACTACAAAAACTTTGATTTTTCTGTCTATGGATATGCAGAGCTAGGTAAAGAAATGGTGCGTAACTATGAAAGAGATCAGAAAAACGTAAACAGATTAGATTACTATCTTGATCGTTGGACAG
>Ga0209138_1001661_pt1 | contig 18514 bp, 25 predicted proteins | sample SaaInl3SG_22_DNA_FD_184645 | JGI IMG/M metagenome (GOLD analysis project Ga0209138, IMG submission 184645) | Marine microbial communities from expanding oxygen minimum zones in the Saanich Inlet - ESP_153SG_22_DNA (SPAdes) (version 2) | ecosystem: Environmental > Aquatic > Marine > Intertidal...
TAAAAACGTTTACGTTGAAAAGAAAACAATTAATAAGATTTGCGAAGATAAAAAGCAAGCTAAGAGAATTTTATGTCACGGCACACGCAATGCCGCAGAGCAGTTTTATTTTAAAGAAAACTTTCCAGAAGCAGAAATTATTGGAACTGAAGTTTCGCATACAGCATCTGAATTTCCTATGACAGTACAACATGACTTTAATGAAGTACGTGAAGAATGGCTAGGAGCATTTGACATTGTATATTCAAATGCATTTGATCATTCTTTTGATCCTATTAGAACTATTAAAGTATGGGCTGATCAAGTTTCGTCAACGGGTAAATTGTATTTAGAACACGGATACGGACCTGAAGATAATAATGCTAGACCTTGGGATCCAGTAGAAATTTATGATGACGAGTTGAGACAACTATTCAAAAATACAGGACTACATTTACAATCAGTATTTGAGTCAACAGGATTAAAAGGCAGAGTACCTTGTAGAGTATATGTATTAGTAAAATGAAAGCATATATAATTTCGATACCAGGACATGACGATAGTCAAAGACATGCTGATGCATGCATTAGATCTATTATCGATACCGAATCCGAAATTGATGTAGAAAAGTTTACAGCAATTGTTCCTGAAACAATGTGGAATGTAAATTGGAAATGGCCTTATACTAAAAAGACAATATGTCCTACAACAGGAATGACACTTAAGGCGTATAAAACATACGACATGACCAAACGTATTGCGGCCGCAGGCAGTCATTATGCATTGTGGCAAGAATGTGTTAGAGTAAACGAGCCTATTATGATACTTGAACACGATGCTATTTTCGTCAGACAGTTTAAACCTTTTGAGTTTGAAGGCGGCGCAATTAGCATTAACAATCCTGATCATGCAACGTTTAATTGGAAATTATATAACGAATTAGATAATTCAGGAGAACAAGAAGTTCCTTGGGTGGCAGATAAAAGTATACCACAAGGACTTCCTGGTCATAGTGCATATATTATTAAACCAGAAGCCGCAAAAGAAATTATACAATTACAAGAAGTAATTGGTTGGTGGCCTAATGATGCTATCATGTGTAAGCAGTTATGTCCGTGGTTACGAGCATACAAACCTTACTTTACCAAAGTACAAGGTATCAAATCAACAACTAGCAAATAAGTACGCATATAAATATCTATATGAACATAGTAGTACTAGTAACCGGTGGCTTTGATCCCTTACACTCAGGGCACATAGCCTACTTTAACGAAGCAAAAAAACTGGGCGACAAACTAGTTGTAGGAGTCAACAGCGATGCTTGGCTTACACGCAAAAAAGGTCGCCCATTTATGCCTGGAGGCGAACGAGTTAGCATTATACAAAACTTATCTATGGTTAATCATTGTGTATTATTTGATGATACCGACAACACTTCAAAAGAAGCAATAAAAAATGTAAGAATGATGTATCCGGATGCACATATTATGTTTGCAAATGGCGGCGATAGAACATCTGAAAACATTCCAGAGATGAATACAGATATAGATAATATTTCTTTTGTATTCGGAGTAGGCGGCAAAAACAAAGCCAACAGCAGTAGTTGGATACTTGAAGAGTGGAAGGCTCCTAAGACTGAGCGTACATGGGGGTATTACAGGGTGATACATGAATACGATAACCATACTAAGGTAAAAGAACTTGCAGTGCCACCGGGCAAGTCATTATCGATGCAACGACACAAAGAACGTTCAGAGCACTGGTTTATTGCCGAAGGGACTGCAACAGTATATACTATTAATCAAACTACTACTGACTTAGATCTATTTGGAGTTTTTGAACAACATCAAAGTTTACATATTCCAGTAAACACTTGGCACCAATTAGTTAACGAACACGAAGAAGATTTAAAGTTAGTTGAAATTCAATATGGTGAAAATTGTATCGAGGAAGATATAGAGAGAAGGAATTAATGAAAGTATTTGTAGGTTACGACACACGAGAAGATATTGCATATCAAGTATGTAAGCACAGTATTTTAGCTAGAAGTAAAGACGTAGATGTACGACCATTAAAACAGCAAGAGCTTAGAGATGCAGGCTGGTATAAAAGACCTCGTGACAAACTAGCTTCAACAGAATTTACATTTACAAGATTCCTTATTCCAGAACTAATGAACTTCAAAGGCTGGGCTGTGTTTATGGACAGTGATATGATCCTTACTACAGACATTGCAGAACTATTTGCACAAGCGGATGACAAGTATGCAGTCATGTGTGTACAACACGACTACAAAGTAACCGAAGATACTAAAATGGACGGACAAAAGCAAACAGTATATCCACGCAAAAACTGGTCAAGCATGGTATTATGGAACTGTGGACATCCTAGCAATGCTGTAGTTACACAAGACTTTGTAAATGATACAGAACTAAATGGTGCATATATGCATCGCTTTAGTTGGCTTAAGGATGAAGAAATTGGTAGTATTGATCATACATGGAACTATCTAGTAGGTGTATATGATGATATTGAAAAGCCTAAACTAATACACTATACTGAAGGCGGTCCTTGGTTTGAAAACTATAGAGACTGCGAGTTTCATGCTGAATGGAAAACAGAATTATATAATATGATGGAAGACGAGGTATAACTTATGGGAACCTTTGATATGCATGGAATTGCTCCTATGCCGCCAAAAATGCTAATGATTAATGACGATGATGAAATTATGAAACATTGGCAAAAAGGTACACAAGCACTAACTGTTGACCGTAAACAAATTTGTAGTAAAGTAGATGAGTCACCCTGGGACATTAATATTCCAGTTTCTTTTCGAAGTATGACTAAACGTAAAGAGATTTGGCGATGTTGGGAAGTTGGAAGAGACTTTTATTACATCGACAACGGATATATGGGCAATCTAGAAAAGAAAAAATATTTTTATAGAGTTGTAAAAAATAACGTTCAGCATACTAAAATTAAAGATGTTCCGGCAGATAGATTTAATAGTTTAGTATCCTTTGCACCGTATATGAAATATACAGGCAGAAAAGATCCAAAGAATCATAATGGTCCTATTTTACTTGTAACACCAAGCGAAAAGCCTTGTGCATTTTATAAGATTGATAAAGCAACTTGGGTAGAAGAAACAATAGCCGAACTTAAAAAACATACAGACAGACCTATCATTATACGTGACAAAGGTTTACGATTTGAAAGAATTAAAGAAAATAGTGTAGCACATCAGTGTAAGAGAGATAGAGTGCATGCTGTGGTTACATATCAAAGTATGGCTGGACTTGAAGCAATGCATTATGGTATTCCTGCATTCACTATGGCTCCGTCTTGTATCGACGAAGTAGCAAATAAAGATTTATCTAAAATTGAAAATCCGTTTTATCCTACAGAAAATGATTTTTTAAGAGTACTATATTATCTTGCATATTGTCAGTATTCTTTAGAAGAAATGAGTAGCGGTGTTGCACTAGGTATGATTGAGAGGATGAAACTTTATGACTAATCAGTTAAGAGTAAATGCTTATATGCAGGCTATTCCTCCGGGAAATAAAAATCCAGAGAAGCCAAAATTAATTGAATATTTTATTCAAGGAGTAAATGCTGTAGGTGATAAAGGACAAATTATTAATACATTTCAATTTGAACCTGCAGACGTTGGCGTACTACAGGGATTTGTACATCCTGAAAGCAAACACGTTCCTCATTTAGATCTAAGACGCAGAGTACTGTCAGGACAAGCTGAACTAAATGGAAGAACTGTTATTGCTGATGCAAACTTATTTTTAGCATATGATCCAAAAAATTCTCATACATTTTTAAGATATAGTTTTGACGGAATTTTTCCAAACACCGGTGAATATTGCGATAGTAAAATACTTGCTCAACGCTGGGCTACACTAAGAGATACATTAGGTATAAATTTAAAGCCGTGGAAAAAACATGGCGATTATATTTTAGTTACATGTCAGCGAGACGGTGGCTGGAGTATGGACGGTCTTAAAATTATGAATTGGCTACATCCTCTTTTACAAAATCTTAGAAGATATACCGATAGAGAGATAATGGTTAGATTCCATCCGGGTGATAAGAAAATCGAAAAGCACATACAGCAATTAAGAGCAATCGGACATAAAGTTAGAATTTCATCTCCAACTAGTTCTTTATTAAAAGACCTACATGATGCATATGCTGTAGTCAGTTATAATAGTAGTCCTGGTGTAGTATCTGCAATTGAAGGTGTACCAGTGTTTGTTATTGATCCTGCAAGAAGCCAAGCCGCCGAAGTTGCAAATACAGATTTAACTAAAATAGAAACACCTAATTATGATTTTGATAGAGAATCATGGCTTCGAAGAGTTGCAATGAGTCACTGGTCATTAAATGAATTACGATCTGGCGATTGCTGGAAACATATGAGAGAATGGGCAAGAAAATGAAACAAATAACAGTAGTAACAACTTTTCATCCAGCAGGATTAACAAAGTACGGACAAAGATTTTTAGATAGCTTTGCGGCAAAAGTTGATAAACGTATTAAGTTGTTAGTGTATGCAGAAGATTGCAAACCTAACAATCCTGATCCTAACCGTATTGAAATTATTGATGCAAAGCAAGCATTACCCAAACTAAATGCGTTTAAAGCCAAGTGGGGTAATGTTCCTAAAGCCAACGGAGATATTAGTAACGAACCACAACGTCACACACGCAAGGATTGGAACAAGGAATTTAAGTGGGATGCAGTTAGGTTCGCTAATAAAACATACGCAGTGTATGACGCTTGTGCGCGGTCTAAGGGCTGGTGTGTATGGATGGATGCAGATACGTTTGTACATAGCAATTGGAGTTACGAACAGTTTGCAGAACTGTTACCTGACAATGCTTACATTACATATGTAGGTAGAGGCAAAGGATCACAGACTTGGCCAGAGTGCGGCTTCTATGGTATGAACTTGAATCATCCAGTGTGTCATAGTTTCTTAGAAGACTTTGAAAGAGTATACGAAGATGCTGAGAATGGAATCTTCAAAATGGAAGAATGGCATGACAGTTATGTGTTTGGCGAGTTGTTAAAGAAATATAAAGAATTTCCGTCACATGATTACAGTGCAGAAATGTATTTGCGAGAAGCAAAATCGGGCGGCGGCGGCCACCCATTAATTAATGGCCCGTTGGGCAAATGGATTGACCATATGAAAGGTGGACGTAAAGATCAAGGAAGGTCGCAACCTAAAGATATTATGGTTAATAGAACTGAAGCATATTGGAATGAAATTTAATCTTTGGAGGAAGTATGGTGCACTTAATAGTAGCCCTGTTTTTGACGCCTTTCACGCTGGCGCTAATGCTCTTGGGCATGATGTTGTCGTTGATAGTGATGATGGGATTGATGTTATTTGGAGCGTACTTTGGAACGGTCGTATGGCTGGAAACCGTGCTATTTGGGAAAGAAACGTTCAACAATCCAAACCGACCATCGTACTCGAAGTCGGCGGCATCCAAAGAGGCACAACATGGAAAGTAGGGCTTAATGGAATTAATAGAGATGCTTATTTTGGGCCTGTGGGGAACGATGGTAGTCGTGCTAGTCTTCTCGGACTTACTTTAAAGCCTTGGTGCTATGACGGCGAATATATTTTAGTTTGCGGACAACACGATAAAAGTTTGCAGTGGCAAGGTATGCCAAGTATGAGCCAGTGGGTTATGGATACTATAACTTTTATCCAAGCACAATCTAAAAGACCTATCATATTTAGACCACATCCAAGATGTCCTTTACCACATATAGAACATGAATTTAAAAATGTTAAACGACAAGATCCACAACATATTAAAGGTAGTTATGATGACTTTGATATGGGATTTAACAATATATGGGCTACTGTAAGCTGGAGTAGCAATCCCGGCATACACAGTATTATACAAGGAGTTCCTGCATTTACAGGACCAAGTAGTTTGGCATTCGACGTTGCTGAACAAAATTTACGTAACATCGAAAATCCTTTGTATGGAGATAGAACACAATGGCTAAACAACTATGCACATACAGAATGGACCTTGGAAGAAATTTCTAAAGGAATACCTATAAAACACTTGACATCTAAGTTGTAATACATTATAATAACACTATGAATGTAAAAAAGCCAACTACGTGTGAAGAGTGTTTGTCTTTGCTAACTGGAATAGCAATTCCAAAGTCATCTGGTAAACTAGAGTCTAGTTATACCCTTAACAATTCTGATGTCTCTATCTTATCTAGTATTGCTCGGCAACTAGCTAAGGGAATTGCAATGACTGATAGACAATATGAATTAGTTAAAACAAAACTTTTAGAGTATAGTGATCAGTATGCATCTAATAATATTGACATTAATGATGTATGTCAGAACTTAATGTTTCCTTTGAGAGTAATTGATAGATCGCATTGGATTAAAGTTCTTAGATACAAAGATGACGATATACTAGGCATACGCTTTCCGTTTAATAAAAAGGTGATACAACATGTTGAGTCACTACGCAAGTTACAACCTGCAGATGTTAAGTATGAAGATAATACACATTACTTTCCAATGACTGCACAGAATGTATTTGCGTTAGTAGAGATTGCTAATAGGTTTGAAAGTAAGTTTACTATTCATGATGCTATCTTAGAAATTTATAATCAGTTACGAGTATACGAAGACAATAAGCAAGATTATCTTCCGGGTATCTTTGATTTAAAAATTAAAAACATTCCACAAGAAGCAATTGAATATCTTGAAAATGAACTGGGTCCGTTGTCTGTAGATAACTTAGAATTATATTTTGATAGGCGCAACCTATTTGGCATTCATTCCTTTCCGGAAAATGTAACAGTATCAATTAACAAGCATACTCCGTTAAGTCAAAAAATTATTAAACGAGAATCGTCAGATCTAATAATAAACAAAGATAGTTACTCATTTAATGAATTAGTTTCTAGCATAAACGATATAAAAAGATTTCCAGTACTAATTGTGTTAGACGAAAAGTCAGCCCACGATCAATTAGTACAGACATTTACATCTTTATATAATTTTATCGATGCATCACAAATTAGTGTTATGTTTAGATTAGATGGTTCAGACAATCCTTTTAACAACTATGTTAAAGAAAAGAAAATTAATAATCCGGTTGACAAAAATACAAAAGTAGTGTATATTAGTAACAGTAAATTACCTAAGCCATTACTTAATGCAGATTGGAAACCAAACTGTGCTATTAGCTATATGGCTTCAGTTAAATTTTCTAGTCAAAGCCGGGTAATACGTGATTACTTGACTAACTTTGATTTACATATGATATATGATGATTCTAGTAACTTAGGTTATTGGAATTCAACAGTGAGGAAATATATACGTGGCTAGTTGTAAGCTAATTATTGAGGACGAAGTAAACATTAAGATTGAAGGTCTTGATGTAGATGTGCGCCGAAAACTTGCTAATGCTCTTAAGTTTGAAGTGCCATATGCCAAATATATGCCACAATATAAGCTAGGACGTTGGGATGGCAAAGTTGCTTTCTTTGGTATTGGTGGCACAGGCTATGTTAATCACCTCGATGTTGTACAAGAAGTGCTTGCAAAAAACAATGTACAGATTGTAGATATTGAAGATAATAGACATCCTATACAATTTAACTTTACTCCGGTAACAGAGAACTATTGGAAAGATCAAGGAGTTAAGTGGCCCGAAGGTCATCCAGCAGAAGGCGAAGATATTATTCTACGTGACTATCAAGTAGAAGCAATCAATAACTTTTTAAATAATCCACAGAGCTTGCAACAGATTGCTACTGGCGCAGGTAAAACTATTACTACAGCAACACTTTCACATATAACTGAGCCCTACGGTCGGAGTCTTGTTATTGTTCCAAACAAATCACTTGTTGAACAAACAGAAGAAGACTACATCAACTGTGGGCTCGACGTAGGGGTGTACTTTGGAGACAGAAAACAACTAGGTAAGACTCACACTATTTGCACTTGGCAGAGTTTGAATATTCTTGACAAGAAGCACAAAGACGGATCAGCAGTGTTATCACTAGCTGAGTTCTTAGAAGGTGTAAGCACTATTATTGTTGATGAGGTACACCAAGCCAAAGCAGAAGTTCTTAAGAACCTGCTCACTCGCAACCTACGTAATGCACCTATTCGTTGGGGACTAACTGGTACAGTACCTAGAGAAAAGTTTGAGTTCGAAAGTATCCATGCAAGTCTTGGTCCTGTAATTGGTAGTATTACAGCAAAAGAATTGCAAGACAAGGGTGTACTTTCAGATTGTCATGTTAACGTAGTACAACTAATTGATACTGCTGTACATAGTGACTATCAATCGGAATTAAAATACTTAACAACAAACACAGCAAGAATTGAATATCTAGGCAAATTATTAAACACAGTAAAACAATCAGGCAATACACTTATACTAGTAGACAGAATTAGCGCAGGAGAAGCACTAGCAGAACTAATACCAGACAGCACGTTTGTAAGCGGCGCTGTTAAAAACAAAGACAGGAAAGAAACATATGACACGATTCGCGAAGGGACTAATGAAGTCATTATTGCAACCTACGGAGTCGCCGCTGTTGGACTTAATATACCGCGGATCTTTAATCTTGTTCTTCTTGAACCTGGTAAATCTTTTGTTCGTGTTATTCAGTCTATTGGTCGCGGGGTAAGAAAGGCAAAAGACAAAGACTTCGTTCAAATATGGGATATAACTTCTACGTGTAAGTTTGCGAAGCGACATTTAACACAACGTAAGAAGTTCTATAAGGAGGCTGAATACCCCTTCACCATAGAAAAGGTAGATTGGAATTAAAATGAAAATATTAACACTAGAAAATACTCCGTTAGACTTAAACACTTTGCCAGATCAAATTGAAGAAGATATTCGTTTCAGCATTTTAGATAATTCAGATAATGATAATCCTGACTTCTTTTTTATTCCGCTAATCTTTTTAGAAAGTTTTAGTTCGCCAAGTGTAGTATTACAGATTGGAGGAACAGAAATTCAAATGCCTATTGATTGGAATATTGCAGTTGGTTGCAGTGATAGTGGAAATGATTTAGAAGTATTACCATTAACAAGTATCGGTGATAGAGGATTTGAAGCATTTTTGTTTAACCCAATGGCCAGCTTCAAAGCCGAGTGGGCAGAAGTAAAGGTAATTAATTATTATAATGATGTTAAATGGTTTTTTCCAAAAGTTAAAAACGGACAATTACTAGCAGTTCCGTTAGAAGATAAAAAAGAACCTCTGTGTGCGTACTTTATTAAAGATGTTACACGACAGACAGAAGTAATCAAATATGGAGAATTGTTGTAATGAAGGCAGGAAAAATTTGGGGTCAGACTGAACTGATCCATGCTAACGGTGTACTAGAGTTTCACCGCATTGAATATAAAGCAGGGTTTAAATGTTCAGAACATGAACATCAATTTAAATGGAACGGATTCTTTGTTGAGTCGGGCAAGATGATTGTTCGAGTTTGGCAGGATGATCAAGGACTAGTTGACGAAACTATTCTTGAAGCAGGAGACTTTACACAAGTAAAGCCAGGAAAGATCCACCAGTTCGAAGGTTTAGAAGACGGTGTCGCTTTTGAACTGTACTGGGCGGAGTTTAATCACGATGACATTGTTCGTCGTACATCAGGCACCAAAATCGAAAAAGGAAAGAAGTAAATTATGTTTACAAAACTATTAGAAGGTGTTGACAAAACACTTGTAAGAAATCTAGTTATTTTACACACGCTTGTTATTGCTGTGTCAAACTATCTAGTAACTATCCGGTTCAATTTGTTCCCGGGTGCAGATCTACCATTGTTTGGTGAGTTTCCACTAGCGGCGGCGGCATTTACGTTTCCGATCGTTGTAGTAGCAACTGACTTGACAGTTAGATTGGTTGGTAAAACTGCTGGTAGAGCAGTGGTAGCAATGGCAATTATTCCGGCTATCGTTGCGTCAGTACTAGTATTACTAGCACTAGGTGATGAACACGCTTACAGAGTTGGTTTAGCATCTGGTGTAGCGTACGGTATTGGTACAATGCTTGACGTATACGTATTCCAGCATATTAGAGAGCGTTACACAGAAGCATGGTGGGCGGCACCTGCGATTTCAACAATCGTTGCCAACATCATCGATACTTACGCATTCTTTTACACAGCGTTTTATCCTGCTCCGTGGGTACACGGCGTAGCATTTAATAATACGCTTACTAAGATTGTTGTAGGACTAATTGTGTTCTTACCAGCATACGGTGTGCTACTGGCATACTTAAGAAAAGCAGTTGGCGTAGATGCAATTACACAAGTAGCAGATGCACCTGTTGCAAAAGCAGAAGCAGTAAAAAAACCTGCTAAAATTAAGGCGGCTCCTAAGCCAGCGCCTAAAGCTAACGCTACTAAAAAGCGTGGGCGACCTGCTAAGAAAGCTGAGTAAATGGGCGAGCTTCTTCCAGGAGAAGCATTAATATACGAGCGTAGCGACGGTGTTGTCTACGCTCGTTATCGTGACTGGCCCGAAGTACCCCGTTGGATCATAGGTGGTGACCCGGCAAGTGTAGCAAGAGCACAAGGCGATATGCTACACTACTCAGATTGGCAAGACTTGTGTAGATTAGCAAAAGAACATCCTACACTAGAAAAACTTTTAGATCAGTTAGTCACAACGTATTATATAGTAAAGGACAACAAATGAGAATTATTGCAGGACCTTGTCAACACGAATCGTTAGCACAGTCTAGTGAGATTGCCCGTGAGTGTAAACGTGTGTGCGACAAGTATGGCATTGACTATTACTTCAAAGCAAGTTACGATAAAGCAAATCGTACAAGTGCTAACGGTATACGCGGCATGGGCATGGAAGCAACGCTCACAGATTTCTTAGCACTAAAGGTAACACTAGGTGTAAAAACATTAACTGATGTACATGACGCAGTACAAGTTCGACGCATTGAGCGACAATTTAAAGATGCAGTTGATGTCTATCAGATTCCTGCGTTCTTGTGCAGACAAACAGATTTAATTCAAGCAGCCTGTGCTACAGATAAGATTGTTAATATTAAAAAAGGACAGTTTCTTGCACCATGGGACGTTGCAGGTATACTAAGTAAAACTGAAGGTGCCAAGGAAGTTTGGATTACAGAGAGAGGTACTAGTTTTGGATATAATACTTTGGTTGTTGATTTCACCGGCCTTAGCTATATGTTGGATAATTTTGATTGTCCTATTGTTTTGGACGCCACGCACAGTGTACAAAAGCCAGGTGGCAATGGAACTAGTAGCGGTGGGAATCGCGATTATGTTCCTGGCTTGGCTCGTGCAAGTAGTGCTTTGGGTATTAGGAATTTCTTTTTAGAAGTACACGCTGACCCAGACAACGCACCTAGTGACGGACCTAACATGCTACGCTTAGAAGACTTTGAAGGAGTTGTTGATGACATCCACCGCTATTCTTATACCCGCTAGATACGGCAGCACACGCTTCCCTGGTAAGCCTATGGCTATGTTAGATGGTGTTCCTATGATAAGACGTGTGTATGACGCTTGTAGTGCGTCTAACCTACCAACATACGTGCTTACTGATCATCAAGAAGTTTATAACTATATGGGTGGCAGTAAGTGTATTTTTGATTTAACAGATTATGAAAACGGTACAGAAAGATGTGCCGGAGCAGTAAACAGCAGAGTCCTTGATGACTTTGATCAGTTTATCAACGTACAAGGTGACATGCCTGATGTAACTCAAGAAATGATTGAAAAGTGTATTATTGGTCTACGTGACTATGATGTAAGTACAGTGTACACACAGATGCCAAAAGAACTACAGAACGATCCTAACTCAGTTAAGTTGATACGTGCAGGCGATAACGCTCTATGGTTTGGGAGAGGTATGACAGGTTACGGTGACTGGCATTTAGGGGTATATGGTTATCGTAAACATGCCCTTCAATCATACTCCCATTTACATATTGAGCCGGAAGAGCGTATAGAAAAACTTGAACAATTACGCTGGTTAAAACATAGTTGGCATATTGGTTGTTTGAATGTAGATTTTAACGGGGTAGAGATTAACACACCCGAAGATATAGAAGCATGGAATGAGTCAAAGAAATTTAGTGCTTGACTTTATTGCAAATATGTCGTATACTATTAAGAAATGTAAAGGTAGCATACTATGAATAAACTTCCATTAAAAGATATACTTGCCGCAATTGATATGGGTGCTATCTCTGTTTGGGATGAACTATCTGATGACGAGCGTAAACAAGTTAGTTTTTATTTGCTTAATAGATATGTAAGTGCAGTTAAAGGTAATAGAGAAGCACAGGAACTTGCTGTATTCAAAACAAATGAATACTACAATAAAAACTTTTTTACTTTACAAAAACATAAAAAACTTTTATGGCAACTGCTATGCTTATCTGGAAATACAAAATCTATTCAATATCACGAATGGATCGGAAACAAAAAGAAAGATGCTGACAATAGTAAAACAGTTAAGTTTCTAACTACATTATATCCAAATAAAAAACTTGACGAAATTAAAATGATTGCAAAGCTATCTACTAAAAAAGAAATTATTCAACTTGCAAAAGATATGGGAATAGACGAGGTAAAACTTTGAGTCGCTTCTTTGCTTATGGTTGTAGTTTTACAAAATATTATTATCCTACATGGGCTGATATTATTATTAATGACCATGACGAAGGATATAATTGTGGTCGGTTAGGTAGCGGAAATCAACTAATTGCAAATCGTATTTGTGAAACTAATGCTGTAAAGAAATTTAATAGTGATGACACAATCATTATTATGTGGAGTAACTTTTTTAGAGATGATGTGTATAAAGACAAAGATGGTTGGCAAACGAAGGGTAATATTTTCTTCTACAAAGATAATGTAGAAGATTTGTCACATTACGTATATAGAGATTGTAACCTTATAACTAGCACATTATATAGTTTACGTACTACAGGCGCAACAGTTGTTAGTACTAGTATTAACAATCCTTACAATGACGACTTGATGTTACAAGATAAAAATATTTGCAATATATTAGATAGATACGAACCCTGGGTTAGACCTCAAACAAAGACATTGCAAGAACACTGTTGGTATCCAAATATACACAAAGATAAAACAAGGCCACAAGTATGCATTGATACTTTATGGCAAATTGAAGATCATCCTCTACCATTAGAGCATTGTGACTTTGTTGAGAATGTGTTACAATACAGTATAAGTGAAAAGACTGCACGCCTTGCTTCAGAGTGGCATGCTAGATTACGTTCGAAGGAATTACTTAGATATGATAGAATATTTGAAGCAGGAAAAACGATCGACTGGGTTATTTAAAAATATGAGTATTGAAAAGCCATATGTATGTGAATATTGTAAAACAGGATACACTCGAGAAAAAACTCTTGCGGTACATATGTGCGAAAAGAAACGTAGAGCATTACAAAAAAATGAAAAAAGAGTACAGTTAGGGTTTTATGCATTTCAAAGATTTTACAAATTATCTGCAGGAAATAAAAGAGATAAAACATATGACGAGTTCTGCGGATCTCCTTATTACAATGCTTTTTGTAAGTTTGGAAGTTTTGTTAGTAACGTTCGTCCTCTATACCCTGAAAGATATATTGATTACGTAGTAACAAGCGGAGTTAAATTAGATCATTGGTGTAGAGATGAAATGTATGAAAAATATGCTATTGATTTAATTCTAAAGGAAGATATGCAGGTTGCTATAGAACGTTCTATTACAACTATGATGGAATGGGGAGATGAGAAAGAAGTTCCGTGGAATGATTACTTCCGCTATGTTAGTTTGAATAGATCTGTTAGAGATATTAAAGACGGAAAAATTTCACCGTGGCTATTGCTTAATTGCAAAAGCGGAAAAGAAATGTTGAGTAAATTTAACGACGAACAACTTGGAATGATATTTGAAATTGTTAATCCTTCGCATTGGGCTATGAGATTTAAACGAAAACAGGCTGATGTAGATGTAGTTAAAGAAGTTGCAAAGGAAGCAAAGATATGATGAAGACCCATATACTTGGAAATGAACATCAGTGGATTATCGAAACACACTATGAAGATAAGGAAGAGTTTGATTTCCATTGGGATAAGAAAGTTTTTCCTAGTGATACTAGAGAAGATGTAAGTGATCAAACTAGCACTTATAGAGGAAGACAATTTAACGTACATCCTCAAGCCTATCTAAATGAATGGAAGTATAAGCCATTTTTACAAGAAAAGATTGACGAAGTTGGATTAAATATAGAGCTAACTGATTTATGTGCATTATGGATTGTTGATTACAAAAAAGGTGGTTGGCAAAAAGCACATAGACACAGTGACCAGACTATTAAGAAGATTAGTGCAGTTTGCTATCTAACAGATGGCGACGATGATCCTACAGCGTGGCACGGAGGAACATTTGCATTCCTTTACGATGGTCAAGGGAATACACATGATCTTTGCTACAAGCCTAGCAGAGGTGATGTGTTAATTTTTAAAAGTACAGTCTTGCATGGAGCCTATCCTACAAGAACTGGCAAACGGATATTTGTAGTTGATTACTTTTACAAGGAGAAAAAATGAGTTTAGTATATTATCCAGATGAAAGATTGACATCTAAATGCAAACCCTGGGACTTTGAGAATCCTCCCATGGATCCTATCAATCTTAAAAAAGAAATGTTTGCGGCAATGAAAGAATACGGTGGCATGGGTATCTCTGCTAACCAGCTTGGTTATGATTTTAGAGTCTTTGCATTGCTTAACACCAGTACCAATAACATTCAAGAAAGAGATGCACTGTGTATTAATCCAGAAGTGATTGAACATATAGAACCTAATGTTGATATGTGGGAGTCATGTTTAAGTACTCCGAATGTAACATTACAGGTTAACCGTCCTCATAAAATTAAAGCAAAATGGATTAATGAATTTGGCAAAGTGAGAGAAGAAACACTTGGAGGATATACTGCAAGATGCTTCCTGCATGAGTTAGATCATTTAGACGGCATTATGTATATTGATCATGTGTCGCCAATTAAATGGAAAGAAGCCCAAGCAAAGGCTGAAGCAATTAAAGAAACAAGTAATGCCTGATATTGATATAGACTTCGCTGACAGAACTATTGTGCTTGACAAACTCAAGCATCGTGTAGCTATACTCGATGCTGACAAGAAGCATAACACCGGAGTCTATGCAACAGAAATTCCACACAATCCTGTAGACAATTTAGCCACGGTTGACTACAAGACAGCAGAAGAACGTGGCTACTTTAAACTAGACTTCCTTAATGTAAGCATATACAAAGACATTAGGGATGAAGCACACTTAACAGAACTAATGGAAAGGGAACCCTTATGGGAACTATTGGAGCACGAGGACTTCAGCGAAAAAGTCTTTCATCTAAACGGGCACAGCAGTCTATTAAAAGTCTTGAAGCCCAACTCGGTATTGAAATTGGCAGCAACACTAGCGATCATTCGACCGGCAAAGAGACACCTTGCGAACAGCAACTGGAATTCGATTTTACAGGAAGTTTGGACAAAGCCCGATAACGGCGAGTATTACTTTAAAAAAGCACATGCCATTTCTTACGCAATGGCATGTGTAGTACATATGAATTTAATCTGTGAAACGCTTACTTTGTAGGCTTTCTTAAAAGCTGTACACTTTTACGCTTAACCCTCTTTACATGCAACTTGTTTAGATTTACAGTAGGACCCAGTCCTACTTTAACATCCTTACTATTCATAGTCATCATTGCATATTTAAATTGTTCCATATCTCTATTAAGGAAAATGTTAATTGGAATCATTCTATTTGATTCCCACCACCATACTTCACCTAATTCGATAAACTTTGCTTTTTCAATATCTGTCCGTAGTTGTGTAAACACATACATACTGGTGATGTAGGCATCCTGATTGTTTACAATTCCTATGTATTCGAGGCCGCCATAAGTTACTACACTTAAAAACGGAAACTTTTCTTCTATATCTTTTCTCAACATAATCCAATAAATACACTAGTTAGGGAAATTATAAAATGCAACTAGTGTCAAGATATTTAGTTCAAAATCATTCGGTGGTGGTCTTAGATGACTTCGTCGGTAAACCAGTGGAGTATAGAAAAGTGTATCAGAGAAATATTAAAGTCGCAAAAGGTATCGACAACGTTATTACCTTTGAAGTAAAAAATAGTGATCAGAAACCTGTATCAATTTTAAACACATATACACCATATGTAGAAGTGTTTACTGAAAACAATGTTCTATTAAAAAAGTACTTAGGTACAATTAAAGAAACTGCTACACCGAACTATAAAGGACAGTTTACAATTAATATTGCCGATGGCGATACTGTAAATATTGATTCGCAATATCTCTCCTATACTGTTTATCTTTATAAAGATAATGATCAAACAAATACTATTACATATGCAGATAGTCAATTTGGAATTTCAGGCACTATCGAATTGACAGGTAACGCATTCCCCGGACCAATTGATTCAAAAGTTATTACAACTTGGGTTAACAATACTAGTACTGTAGTTGATGCACAGCCTGAAATTAACAGTAACACAGCGTTACACACCATTGCAATATATTCAACAGACTTTGCAGGTACAGTTACTATACAAGGAACACTAGATACTAACGATAGTATTAGTTGGTTTGATATTTCAACAGAAACATTAGCAACTCCTGCTACACCTTACTACGCTAACTTCAATGGCGTGTTTAGTAATATAAGATTTAAGTATGCCAATGATAGCGGCAATACTGGAACTATTGACAAAATTCTTTTAAGAAACTAGTTGACATTACTTGTATTTGATGTTACTATAGTAACATGAGTATAGTATCTGACGTCATCACAGCACACTTGCCAGCAAAGCGAAAGACTACCCCTAGTGGGTGGATTAGCTTTAATGCGCCCTGCTGTCATCACAATGGTAATAGTGCAGATACACGAGGACGTGGCGGCATAATTCAAGAAGGTGATAATATAAGCTATCACTGTTTTAACTGCGGGTTTAAGGCTAGTTGGCAACCAGGACGTAATGTTTCACAAAAATTACGTAAGCTATTACAATGGATAGGTGCACCTGACAATGTTATCAATAAACTTGCACTACAGGTAATGCAAGAGAATGAAGGCATTGACATAAAGAAGAAGTTAGTTGAACTACCTACATTTGTTACTGTTCCGCTTCCAGACGATGCTGTTAAGATTGCAGACTTAAAAGAATTTAACAAGTACAGTATGGCAGTACTTGAATATATGTCTAGTCGTAATCTAAACTTAGATGATACAGATTACTATTGGAGTCCGAGCTTAGGTTATCGTGATAGGCTTATTATCCCTTTCTATTACGAAGGACGTATTGTAGGTTGGACTGCTCGTAGTGTTGTGCCTGACAAAAAACCTAAATATCTATCAGAACAACAGCCTGGATACGTATACGGACTAGACGAACAAGGATATAACAAGGTATTTGCAATTGTGTGTGAAGGTCCAATTGATGCATTACATATTGATGGCATAGCATTGCTCGGTAGTGAAATCAAAGATCAACAGGCTATGTTGATCAATAGGTTAAGTAAAGATGTAATAGTTGTTCCTGATAGAGATAAAGCAGGTAGCAAACTAGTAGAACAAGCAATTGAGTTAGGATGGCAAGTATCGTTACCAGACTGGGATAGCGATATTAATGATATAGACGAGTGCGTACAACGTCATGGGAGACTATACACACTTTACAAAATTGCATCTAATGCAGAGTCGTCTAAATTAAAAATACAATTGAGGAGTAAAAAATGGTTTGGCTAAAAAATATGTGGTACAAAATTATTAGTCCGTACACAAAGTGGAAACGTGATAGATTACTTAAACAAAAAATTGAAGAATTGAAAAAGCGTGATCCTTTCATTTACAAATAGGAGAGCTGTATGATTACTTGGGGAATGGTAGCAAACAGTCACGATGCAAGTCTTGCAGTATTCGACGATAACGAATTATTATGGGCAGGGTTAGCCAAAGACTTTTCAGGTATACCTAATGACCCTCATCTTAACGAAGAGTTAATACAGCATGCTATCAATAACTATGGGTATGCTGATAAGTTTGTTTGGTATGAACGTCCTGTGCTTAAAACACTAAGACAGTTTTGGGCAGGGCAAGGATGGTTATTAAAAGAAAATAATATCAAACGCTATTTAGAAGAACGACACTTGTGTGATGTTCCTATTAGCTACACACAACATCATTTAAGCCATGCCGCATATGCTTACTACACACAGCCGCATGATGATTGTGCAGTAATATGTTTGGATAGTATAGGCGAGTTCGAGACCCTGACCATATGGCACGGTAAGAACAATAAACTAAAGAAGATACACAGTCAGAGCTATCCACACAGCCTAGGTTTGTTCTATAGTGCTATGACACAACGTATGGGACT
>Ga0209138_1001662_pt1 | contig 18511 bp, 15 predicted proteins | sample SaaInl3SG_22_DNA_FD_184645 | JGI IMG/M metagenome (GOLD analysis project Ga0209138, IMG submission 184645) | Marine microbial communities from expanding oxygen minimum zones in the Saanich Inlet - ESP_153SG_22_DNA (SPAdes) (version 2) | ecosystem: Environmental > Aquatic > Marine > Intertidal...
CCATCTCCTTCTGAAGAAGTTTGGCAATCTTGAGTTGTCTAGTGCTTTCCATAATACTGCAAATTTACGCATTGCCACGTAAGCACTACCTTCGTGGGCAAGCAAAAGAAAAATGAATGCATTCCTACGGATATTAAAGACCATGCGCCCCTTTGCGGGGATGCTTTTATTGGCGTCTTTTTTCAATCTATTGACGGTGATTTTTAGCATCGGATCAGTAGGGGCATTGATTCCTATTTTGAATCTGATTTTCGACACACCAGGCACAGACCTTACTGGTGCTGCGCAATGGAAGGTCTCCTTGGCAGAGGCGATACAAGCCTTAAAGGAAAGTCGGGGCGCTTTGTATACCCTAAAAACGGTCGTATTCATCACTTTAGGAATCTTTGTTGCTAAGAACCTATCCCGGTATGCTGCACTTTGGATTTTAGCACCTGTGCGCAATGGTGTTGTCGCGAATTACAAACAAGCATTGCACGACAAATGGTTGGCCATGAGCTTTCGTCAGCACCAGAAACTTCAGAAAGGCGATCAGTTAACACGGGCGACAGCTGATCTGACTGAAATAGAATGGACCATGCTCAAAGGAATGGAGGGGCTCGTCCGTGATCCATTAATGATTTTAGGTACACTTATTTTGTTGTTCTCTATGAGCCCTCGATTGACATTGATGGCCATAGCCATTATTCCCATTTCAGGAGGTTTGATTGCCACTATCGGGAAAAGCTTAAAGAAAAGTGCCCAGGCCGCCCAAAGCCAATTAGGAAACACCACTTCTGAACTAGAGGAAGCCTTGACCAACTTCCCCATTATTCAGAGTTATGTTGCAGAAAATAGAAGAGCAACGCGCTTTGGTCAAAGTGTGGATTTGTGGCGCAAATTCATGATTAATGTCTATCGAAAGCGCGATTTAAGTTCGCCCATTGCTGAGGTATTGGGTGTAGGTGTATTGCTCGCCGTTCTCTATCTAGGAGGACAGGAAGTGTTGAATGGCAGGTCGTTAACAGGTGGAGAATTGGTTGCTTTTGTCGTACTCTTTTACCAACTCATTCCAGCATTTAAAAACCTTACGAATGCCCTGTATGACATTCAAAAAGGCAATGCCAGTGCAGCTCGAATTTTTGAAGTTTTAGATCAGGAAGAAGCTAAAGACGGTAATCTAGAAGTGGAGTCCAGCCATTGGGAGCAGGGATTGCGCTTTGAGCATGCAACCTTTGCCTACGAGCCGGGAGTGCCTGTGATTAACGGGCTACACCTGAATTTATTGCCAGGAAAAACCACTGCATTAGTAGGTCCTTCTGGCGGTGGAAAAAGCACCCTATTGCATTTATTGGCAGGTTTTGATTATCCCCAAACCGGTGCATTAAATCTTGCGGACGTTCCATTAAATGCTTTTAAACGGGCTTCCTATCGCAAGCATACCGGATGGGTGCCACAGCAGCCCTTATTGTTTAACGATACCATCGCTGCGAATGTCAGTATGAGTGGAACGCTCGATAAGTCGAGATTAATGCATGCGCTTGAAGCTGCGCATTGTTTGGAATTTGCGCAAGAATATTTGGCTAAGGAGACATTAATAGGCGAAGGCGGAAACCAATTAAGCGGTGGACAACGCCAACGGTTAAGCATAGCGCGCGCCTTCTATGCAGACCCAAGTTTATTGCTTTTAGATGAGGCAACTGCCGCATTAGATAACGAGAGCGAAGCCCGCGTTCAAGAGGCATTGATAGCGCTGATGAAAGGACGTACTACGGTAGTGGTAGCACACCGTCTGAGCACCGTTCAGCACGCCGATCAAATCGCATATGTAGAAGCAGGTAGGGTAGTCGAGCTGGGTACGCACTCAGAACTTCTTCAAAAAGCGGGTAAATACGCGGCATTGGTTAACTTAGGTACATTAAACGCAGAAGCATGAGCCACCATTTAGTCCAGATTGAGCATCTTGGTATTGCAGTTAAGGATCTTGAAGCAGGAAACGCACTGTATACAAAGCTTCTAGGTGTTCCTCCCTACAAAGAGGAAGTGGTAGAGAGCGAAGGCGTTCGTACCAGCTTCTTTAAAGCTGGACCCAACAAGATTGAACTGCTCGAAGCCACGAATCCAGAAAGTCCTATTGCAAAATTTATAGAAAAGCGCGGCGAAGGCATTCACCATGTTGCCTATGCAGTCGAAGACATAGCGGCCGAAATGGATCGATTAAAACGGGAAGGTTTTCGCTTGTTGAATGATACGCCGAAAACAGGAGCCGACAATAAATGGGTCTGTTTCCTGCACCCTAAGGATGCTGGGGGAACGTTAATCGAACTGTGTCAAGAACGCAGTTAATTCCTTCTTCAAATCACCTTCTTGACAATTAAAAAGTAGGGTCTGAAATCCCAATGCCGCCGCACTGTCTAAATTTTCTTGGGTATCATCAATGAACAATACTTCAGCAGGTTCTGCATTCATCGCTTGTGCAACCTTCTCAAAGTACGACGCGTTGGGCTTGCGTTCATGAATTTCATACGAGAGAAAGAGTCCATCAAACGCATTGGTAAAATGAGTCCAAAGAAACGGACCGGAAGCAGCGGCAATGGCCTCAATGTGTGCTGCATTGGTATTGCTAACAAGCGCTAAATCATACGATTTCCCTAATTTCTTAAGGAACAAAGTTTCATCTCTTAAATTTCCGAGCATACTCATCCAGGCTTGCCTCACACATTGCGCACTCTGTAGAAATTTACATGAGGCGGTGAGTGATTGGAAAAATTCGCGCTGGCTCACTTCACCCACTTCAAACGCATGGTGCAATTCCGTAAAATGCGCTTCAGAGAGCTGCACGCCACAACGTTCGAACTGTTCTTTCGTATTTTCAGGGAAAACGGGGATGAAAATATTCCCGAAATCAAACCAAATCTGCTTAATCATAATTGTCTTTGAGACCTTCTTAGGGTGCAATACTAAGCAAAAGAAAAGGGTCGTAACGTGATAATTATTTCGTTATGGCGCAGTGAACTTGTAACCAAAGCCTATATAATTTCCCGTGAATGCCGTCAGTTGTTGGCCGAGAATGGGTAGTTCGAAAGTATACAGATAGTAGAATTTAGGCATATGAATGCGTAGTATCGAAACTAAATCTCCTGTAGACTTATAGCCTATACCAAGAAGTGCCTGTGATTCTGCGATCCGCTGCTCTGTAGTTAAAAATAATTGATAGGTCGCTGGTAAGGCACCATTAGTAGTGACTAAGGCATCGAACGAGGTACTATTATTGTCAGATTTTAAAAAATTATAATGCATATCTGCCGTTCCTTGAAGTAGAGAATAAGATGCATAGTTTAAAAGGTCCGGCTCATTGATGGAACCGTTTACCACGAAATTTGACATCGCTACGCCCATGGAAAATCTGTCTTTGTAATGATAAGAAAGACCAGCGTTTGCATCTATGAAAACAGTAATGCGTGCATAGTCATCCTTTGCCGGCTCTACAGTCATTTCTGTGATTGCATTGGAGAAATCAATATTACTCTGAACGAAACGGGGAGCAAGGCCCAATTTTACTGCGTGATTGTCGTTAATTTTTGCTGTGAAACTATATGGTAAGGCGAATGATTTATAATTAAAAGTAGCAAAGGCGTGCTCTACTAATTGTATGCCACCAGTATGTTTTTCAGTAAACTTTGCCATTGCATGGGCCGCATTTACCGTAGGTGAACCGGGAACGCCGTTCCATTTTGACTTGCTTCCCATGAAGAAATCAAACTGATGAAAATCAAGAATGCCATTATAGGAGGGGTTGATATAGTTTCTATTTAGTAGAAACGGTGTATTCATTTGAATTTGTTGTGCAAATCCAGACAACGGCAAAAATGCGGCCAGCAGTATTATTTTAACGAATGAGCGTGACATATCCATAAATAACTTCTCCTTCGTTTGTAATTAATTGATAGTAGTAATCTCCAGTTGGCATTGGATTTCCGTTAGTTATCCCGTCCCAATATGGAGTACTGCTTGAACCAGAATAGACTAATTGACCGATTGAATTATAAATGTTCATAGTATAAGAAGACCAACTACTATGACTTATTGTGAATACATCATTGTATCCATCATAGTTAGGGCTATACATGTTTGGAATCATGAAACAGCTTGGCTGTAGCGGCGTTAAATTAAAGGCTATGGTCTGTGTACAAGAGTTACTGTCCTCTACCGTCAATACATAATTACCTACCGCTACACTATCTAGGGGTAAATCTACAGGCGAACCATTTAAAGTATAACTGTAGGGATAAGTACCGCCGTATATGAATGCATCGATCTCACCGTCATTAATACGTTCACAAGTCGGTTGAATAGTATCTACGGTAATGAGGAGGTCTGTAGGTTCATATACTTGAATAGAGTCAATGGTTGAACAATTATTTGCATCTCTTATTGTAAACGAATAGTATGCATTACTAAGATTGTTAAGGTAATTTAAACTTGAACCGTCAAACCAACTTATAGTGTATGGAGCAACTCCTCCGGTAGGATAAAGTTCGATTTTACCATCTTGCTCATCATAACATGTAACGTCTTCAACGACGTAGAGATAAGACAAAGCACTTGGCTCATCAATTGTTATCGAATCAGTTGATAGACAACCATTGGAATCTTCTACAATTACAATATAAGTCCCTTCACTTAAATTTGACAAAGTCGCTGAATTGGAACCGTTATTCCAGTTATACGTGTAAGGCGCTTTACCTCCTTGTACATTGGTTTGAATAGCACCATCATTATTTCCTTCACAAGATACTCCATAGCCGTTGTAGATGTTTGCTATAGTCGCATTTATCGTCGGTAAAGCCGTCGATATCACATCTATACTAGAAGTATTATTACAGCCATTGCCGTCCGTACCCGTCACCACATACGTCGTCGTCGTAGAGCCCGGCGGAACAAAAGAAACACCATTAGAAATCGCATTTCCAGAAGCATCAACACCAGACCAACTGTAGCTAACGCCTCCGTCACCGTTCAATGTAATAGAAGATCCGTCACATACCGTCTGTGACGCACCGCCTAAAACACTAATGCTCGGTAAAGCATTCACCGTGACCGATGCTGTAGCAGGACTGCTACAGCCATTGCCGTCCGTACCCGTCACCGTATAACTGCTCGAGGAACTCGGCGTAAAAGAAACACCATTACTAATGCCGCCTGACCAACTGTAACTGCCGCCACTGCCAGCACCTGAGCCACTCAAGATTACAGGGGATCCGTCACATACCGTTTGTGAAGAACCGCCTACAACACTGATGCTCGGTAAAGCATTCACCGTCACCGTAATCTCTACCTGTGGTGACACACAATCGCTCGCATTCTTCTGCGAGACATAATATTTCTTGGTTCCCGCGGTCGTCGTCTGTGGCGTCGGAGCACCACTCAACACCGTCGAAGCATCACTGTCGTACCACACCAACGTATTGCCCGAACCCGAAGTCACCGTCGCACTCAACGCAGAAGCAACGGCTCCCTGACAATAATCAATGGTCGTACTCGATACCGATGGGGCCGCTGGCAACGTCAACACCGTAACCGTAATCGTCGCCTTCGGACCCTCACAGTCCGTCGTCGTGTTCTCTTGAGCAACATAATACGTAGTCGTACCCACGTTTGATGTCAATGGCGTCGGTGCACCACTCAAAACCGTCGTACCGTCCGTGTCGTACCACACCAACGTATGACCACTCGAAGCCGTCGCACTCAACGCTGTAGCAACCTCATTCTTACAGTAGGACACACTCGAAGTCGCCGTCGGAGCCGATGGCAAAGGATCAATGGTCACCGTAATCGAAGACTTCGGACCCTCACAACCACCAGCCGTCTGCTGGGCTACATAATACGTCGTCGTACCTACCGTACCCGTCGATGGCGTCGGAGCACCACTCAAAACCGTCGTACCGTCCGTATCATACCACACCAACGTACCTACCGTACTCGCCGTCGCACTCAACGCACTAGCAACCGCATCCTTACAGTAGGCAATGTCGCTGACACTCGGGGCACTAGGATCCGCACTCACCGTGACCGTAATATTTAATGTCGATGACTCACAGCCGTTCGCATCCGTCTGGGTAACCTTATACAACGTAGGACCTACTGTTCCGGTTGAGGGCGTACGTGAGGACGTAGTCGATAATACAGTGTTGCTCGCGTCATACCAAATCAACGTATGACCCGATAAAGGAGTCGCTAACAACTCCGAAGGAGATGCATCATTCAAACAATACTCCGTAACATTCGATGGGTCCGTCGTTGGGGGTGAAGGTAATGGATTAACTGTAATTACAGCGTTAGCAAAGCCTTGACAACCAAATTGATCTGTCCCACGAACGGTATATGTTGTATTTGTTGATGGTGTAAATGTCACGGTTGCATTATCAACCAATCCACCATTCCAAAAATAAGAACCACCTGATCCAGCACCGGATGCACTTAATACCGTGCCATCTCCTTGACAAATTGTAGTAATACCAGAAGTCGTAATAATTGGATTATCATGCACAAGAACTGGTATTATCAATGTATCAGAGATGCATAAAGTTGGATTAGTAGGCACCAGAACTACTTTGTAATTAGTAGTTCCAATATCAGCCGTGGTGGTTGTTGGAGTTGGGGCTCCCCCGTTGCCAAACGGTGTATTTGTTGGAGTCCCGTCTTCAGTGAACCACACTAATATACCAGGCGTAGAACTGTTTGCCGACAGTGGTGTCGTACTCTCCCCTAAACAATATTGGACAGGCAATACACCAGTTCCATTATAAACGGGCGTTGATGCACTTCCACTACACGTTTGACCAAAGCTGAATAAAGGACAAAGCAACAAGAAAATCCAGAGTAGCTTAGATTTCATGGGTTTCTTATGTAATCTTAGTTTGATAGCGTAAAATACAACAATATTCTTTAATGTTTAAGACCAACCGGAGGTTAACTTGATTGCTCCCATTTGAATATTATTGTAGCTCTGAAATAGAATAAGTATGGATGTATTCAAAGTTGATCCTGCGTTGATCCCACATTTGCATAATGATATTTACGTATTTATTACGTCGATAGATTGAGCCTATAAAACTTCCTTCTTAACCTGAGCGAATACTGCGTTTCGTCGAACTTATGCTGACGAGTTACATAATAAAGGTTAATTGGCCTAGTAAGCCTTCGTACGGGCAATGAATTGACCTCCAGCGGAATAACTTTGAATATTAGTAAAACTGTATTCAAAGCTGTAGGCAATACTCACGGTAGAAACAGAGGCCTGCAATATGGCCATAAATGCACTGGAACTGCGGTAGCCCACACCTATGTTTTGATCTAATTCTCCTACGCGTGCATAGCCGGAGAATTCAGTTTGTAAGCCCAACCGATGCTGAACCGTCGCGTCGATAAAGAGACGTGGCGCTCCTTTTTTTAAGTCTGGCGCATAAAATCTCACATCTCAATTAAAGGTCGTAGCTGAATAATTTATTCTGTCTGCTCGATCGGCAAAAACGTTAGTGACAAAGTTATCTACGGAAAGTCCGAATGAAATTTCTTTTGAAATGAAGTAGCTCATACCAAAATTGGCATCGAGGTAAGTGAAACTTGGCGTTCCTGCGGTTAGAGTTGGATCTGTGGAATCTTGTGCGATGGCCTGTGAAAGGTCTATGGCGTTCATCACAATTTTTGGAGCCAATCCAAATCTCAGGCTTTGATCGCCTTTACCTCATTTCAAGGTATAGCTGTTAGGAATGTATAAAGTAGTGTAAGAATACGTTGCGTATTGATTATTTTGTCTTTATAAGCGATATTTGAGTATATTTGCCGTCCGTTTATTTATCTGGACAAACTACAGATGAAAAATCTGTAGTTATGACATAGTTTAGGTTTGAGTACTAAATTCTATGTTGATGAAAATTAAGGGCCTATAGCTCAGTTGGTTAGAGCACCTGACTCATAATCAGGTGGTCCCAGGTTCGAGCCCTGGTGGGCCCACGCTGAAAATCAAGCACTTACGCAGAAATGTGTTGGTGCTTGTTTTCAATTAAAGGTAGTCTATACTTGAGTCGCTCACTTTTAATACACCCATTACATACATTCGAAAAAAAGAAAATAACTACAGCTTTGTATAAGTCCTGTTCTTAATTTCTTTAGTTACCTTGTGATAACGCCTACATAGTAATTTAACAAGGGTACAATTTTCGAACAATTATGATCTTTGGTCAGATTTTTAAAGGAACATTAAGTAATCTAACAGGTGTTGCCTTAGGAATCTTGAGTAATATCTGGTTGTTTCCGTTAGTATTTTCTCTTGAGGAATTAGGCGTATACCGTTGGGTTGAAAGAATGTCTTCCTTGTTAATGGTTATTGCACTTTTTGGATTACATAGGACTTACGTTCGCTTTCAGAGTCAGTTCACTGGATATTTAGCTAGGTTGTTTTTATCTAACACCTTATCTATTATTTTGATTTTAGCAATAATTTTTGCCTTAATATTTTCAAATTATACGAATCAATTTTCCTATATTTTTAATATGGAATATTTTCCAGAAATGGATGTATTAGGATTGGTAATATTTGGTTCAATATTATATAATTTTGGATTATCCGTATCTTCAACCAACAAAAAAATTGCGTTTCCTTTTCTAATAAAGAATGTGGGTGTACGAATGGCACTTATTATTGGCGTTTTATTTGTTTATTTTGGGATATTTAGCTTCTTAGAATGGATGTATCTTTTAGCAGCTATACATTTAGTAGTGGGAATTTCTGTTCTTTCCTACGGAATGTACCAAAAGAAAACAACTTTGGTTAAACCAAAAATTAGAGAGTTCCTCACAAGAAAGGAATTTCTTGCTTTTTCAAGTAGTGGTGTAGTAATGGGAATATTAACCATGAGTATGTCCACTTTAGATAGTCAGATCATCGTTACAAAAATTGGTTTTGAAGCTTTGGGAGTATACAGTTTAGCATACTTTATTGGAAATTTAGTTGAAAGTGTTCGTAGGCCAGTTTCTGTTAGCTTAACCCCTATAATCGCTGAATGCTGGAATGAAGAGAATTATGACAGGATACATAAAATATACAAAGAGACATCGAAAATTCTGACGGCAATTGTAATGGCTGCTGCGATATTTATAATTCCTAATCTAGAATTTTTGTACGGATTAATTCCGGATTCTCAGCGTTTTGAAGGGTCGAGTTCATTAGTATTATTGATTTTGTTGACTCGATTAATAGATTACTCATTCGGCGTGAATAGTGAAATACTTTCTAACGGACCTTATTATCGTTTTAATGTTGGGGTTACATTCTTGTTTGTTGTTTCAATGGTGATATTATGTTTTCTACTCATACCGATATATGGGTTAAAAGGTGTCGCAATAACGGGTATAATATCATATCTTATTTTTAATTTAGTTAGATCTATCTATATTTATTTAAAAATTCGAATTTCTCCGTTCACTAAATTACACGTAAAGATACTTGGTTATGGTTTGGTAATATTAGGATATTCAGTCTTATTAGAACCTACAGAAATTTTTAACTTATTCCTAATGAACATTGTAAACGCTGGATTGATAGGGTTCCTCTACTTTTTTCACAAAGACGAGTTAGTATTTACAGCAAATGGATAACGAGAAGGGTATAATTGCTAAGCGTTCCTTGGACCACCTTGCTGGGTTCTATAATTCGAATTACGGCGCTTTCCAGGAACTTAAAGAGGCATTGGGTATTGACCTGTGGTTTACAGATCATTTCAGAGCTTATTTTATTTGTCGTAATCGTTTATACAGGTCAAATTATGATGGAGACCAAGGTGTCCATTATGGTTCCACTTTGAATCGTGTAAAAAAAATTAGTAAAGAATTATATGTTCTTTTACGCGGCGTTAGAGGTTCGACGAAGGTTTCGTGCGATCATCTGATAATTTCGAACGCTCGTGATGAAAATGCCTATGGCAATAGACGTTTCCATGGTTTAGATTTCCCGACTTTACATAATCGACCTTTATTCGATCTAAAGAATCCTAGTGAAAATAATTATGCACTAAAAAGGCATGAGGTGTATTCAGATGCCCTTTTGCTGGCTTACCTTTTATCTACAAGCTTCATCAAAGATTCTATCGGCTTTTTTAGTCAGTTTAAACAAATAGAAAACAAGCTGGAGGTTACAGGCGATACGGAGCCTCATAGATATCTAAAGGAACATTTCATCCAGCAAAAAACCTTCTTCTTTCTGATGTACATAAAGTTTAGAGCGTTTGAACTATTTTTCAAGCGAAGTAATATTGGATCAATACTTCTCAGTGACGAAAATAGTCCTCAACAACGCGTTATTCAGTGTGCGGCATTTTCACGTGGTGTAAAGATATATGCATTCCAGCACGGTAACATCCACGATTTACATCCCGCATACATCTATAAACAATATATACACAGACCTCAATTGCCTACAATCACTTTTACTTGGGGGACTTATTTTACGAATTTATTAGTAAACAAGGGAGGATATAACCAATCCCAAGTGATTACGCTGGGTAGGTTATTGCCTTTTGTGCCCAAGAAGCAAGATGCGCGACTAAAGAAATTGACCGGTTTTTTACTTTATGCTAGTCAACCCCAGAGAGATCAGGAGCTGCGTTATCAAACAGTAAGGGACATCATGGATGTTTTAAAAAAGATAGGGTACGAGAAAAAGCTAGTTATTAGACCACATCCAAAGGAAAAAAATGATTCTATTTACTTCAAAGCAAGTACGGAAACGGGGTTTGATAATTTCCTTATTGATAGAACCACTGATTTACAAACTCATTTTGAATTATGTGACATTCTTCTTGTTGCTTTTTCAACGGTAGGAACTGAGTTCATTTCTCAAATGAAGCCTATGATTGTTTTTGATTACAACAGACAAGATTTAATGGGTTGGGTACATAATAAGGTGGGTATTCCAGTTTATGAAAAAGCAGACTTGGAGAAGATTTTAAGAAAAAACAGCCATACAGTTGATAAATCTATCAACGAATCCTATATCCAGAATTTTTATCTAACGGATAAATCGACTATTTCAAACTTAAAAGAGTCTATCGGTGCAAACTAGAAAAGTTCATATCATCGTTCAAGCCCGTACCAATTCCAGTCGTATGCCGGGAAAAATCATTGCTCCTCTGCACGATGGCAAGAGCTTTTTGGAGGTTCAGTTAAATAGGCTTAAGAAAATTGACCTACCGATTATTGTAGCAACAACAACGAACGACTGTGATGATGTGATTGTTGAAAGATGTAATGAGATTGGCATTAACTGTTTCCGGGGCTCTGAAAACAACGTTCTCAATAGGTTTATAGAATGTGCAGTGTCGATAAATGCAGAACTTATAGTAAGGGTTTGTTCAGACAACCCTTTTATAGATATAGATAGCATAGAGTATCTGGTTAAAAACTATGAACAAGAGGATTACCTATCCTTTGCAATCAATGGCACACCTAGCATACTAACACATTATGGCTTTTTTGCGGAGTTAGTAAACATCAGAGCACTTAAAAAAGTAGCACTCAGTGCTGATAGTAAATGTATAGAGCATGTGACAAATTGTATTTACCAGAATCCGAGCCGCTTTCAAACAAGGTTGATTCCCTTGCATGTAGATGAAGATTTACCTCTTCGTTGTACCTTGGATACAACAGCAGATTGGTTATTGCTTCAAAATATTTATCAAAATTGGTACTTAGAAAGAATTGAAACGGATTTTACCTACATTGAGCTGATTAACTTTCTTCGCACTCAGCCAAACATGTTGCGTTCGATGGATAAAGAAATTAAAAACAATAGCAAATGACATATATAATTGGTGAAATAGGGCAAAACCATAATGGCTCTGTGGACATTGCAAAACTAATTATTGATTTTGCGAGCAGACCTGTTCGTGACAACTTATTTGACTTAGAGCTCCCAAGGATTAATGCTGTGAAGCTTACCAAAAGAGATCTTACTGAAGAGTTATCAGAAACAAAAATGAAAGAACCTTACAACAGCCCTAACTCATTTGGTGTGACTTATGGTGAGCATAGGGAGTATTTAGAATTATCAGATAGTGATCACTTCGAGTGTTATAAATACGCTAAAGGGAAAGGACTGGAATTTGTTGAAACAATAACTTCAATCAAGGCAATGTCAGTTTTAAAGTTGTTTAAACCTGATTATTTAAAAGTTGCTAGTCGAGATTTAACTAATCTCCCACTATTAGACGAGTTGGCGAAAACAGGAATTCCTATGATTATATCCACAGGTATGGCGGGCAAAAAACAACTCGATTTAGCCCTTGAAGTGATTACTTCTCATCACCATAATGTATCCATCCTACATTGTGTTTCCGAATATCCAACACATCCAGATAATGTGAACTTGAACACGATCGACTATTTGAAGGAGAACTATCCGAAATATCAAATCGGATACTCTGATCATACGATTGGTATTTCAGCTGCAATAGCTGCAGTCGCTAAAGGTGCTGAAATTATTGAAAAACATATCACCATTAATAGGGATATGAAAGGTACTGATCAAAAAGGAAGTCTAGGTATAGATGGTCAACAAAAAATGATTCGCGATATACGGTTATTAGAAAAATCACTAGGTATTAAGGATGTTTTTATCTCGAAATCCACTCATCAAGCGAAAAAAAAGTTAGAACGATCACTTGCCACCAAGCGAGATTTAGCAGCAGGTCATATAATAGAAGAGAACGATCTCTGTATGTTGAGTCCCGGCGACGGATATACGTGGAATGAAAGAAGCTCTATTTTAGGTAAGGAATTACTTGAGCCAATTCCTGCAAACGAAATCATCTATCCGCATTTTTTAAAATGAAAATCAAATTAATTCTTACTGATATCGATGGAGTCTGGACTGATGGAGGCATGTATTACTTCAACGACGGAGTTGAAGGAAAGAGATTTTCAACATCTGATGGAGTAGGAGTAGCCTTAGCTAAAATCGCGGAAATACCAATTGTTGTAATTTCTGGAGAAGATATAGCTGCTCTCCGAAATCGATTAGAAAAACTTCATCTTACAGAGGCTTATTTAGGAACTAAGGACAAGTTAGCTCTTGTCCAAGAACTCGTAAAACAGAAATCACTTAGCTTTGATGAAGTCGCATTCATAGGCGATGAAATTAACGACCATGCACTATTAAAAGTTGTTGGATTTTCATCGTGCCCTCATAGTGCTCCTCCTTACACAAAAGCGATTGTTGATTTTATCACTCCTTCCAAAGGTGGATTTGGGGCGTTTTCTGACTTCGTTCAGAAAATCTTAGATAATGAGAATATTTTGGAGCAGTCGCTTGAAAAGCTAGCGACATCCTATCAAATCAAATCTCGTTGACGTAGATGTTATTTAACTCCATTGAGTTCGCGATTTTTCTGCCACTCATTTTCGTACTCTATTGGTTTATCTTTCCTAAAAACCGAAAAGCTCAGAACCTTTTGCTTGTGGGTGCGAGTTACATGTTTTATGGTTGGTGGGATTGGCGATTTCTGGGTTTAATTTTATTTAGCTCTATTTTAGATTTTTTTGCAGGAAAATTTATTGAAAGTTCTAAGCGTCCAAAATTACGTAAGGCTGCTCTTTCTATTAGTCTTATTGGCAATCTAGGCTTACTAGCCACTTTTAAATATTATGACTTTTTTATACTCAGCTTACAGGATTCTCTTTCAGTTTTGGGTGTTGCAATAAATCTAAGAACACTGAATTTAATATTGCCTGTGGGAATTAGTTTTTACACATTTCAAACAATGAGTTATTCTATTGATGTTTACCGCAGAAAAATGAATGCGACAAAATCTCTTGTCGATTTTATGGCTTTCGTTAGTTTCTTTCCTCAACTTGTTGCCGGTCCAATCGAGCGAGCTTCTTCGTTGCTACCTCAGTTTGGTAGAGAGAGGGTATTCTATTATTCAAACTTTTCAAAAGGTGCAGCACTGATTTTATGGGGCTTATTTAAGAAAATAGTCATTGCAGATAATGCTGCTATTTACGTAAATCAAATTTTTGATAATTATGAATTATATCAAGGCATCACCCTGTTCATTGGTGCATTTCTTTTCGCTTTCCAGATATATTGTGACTTCTCAGGTTATTCAGATATAGCTATAGGTACCGCTTTACTCTTTGGCTTTGAGTTGATGCGAAATTTTGATTATCCTTATTTTTCAAGTAGTATTTCAGCATTTTGGAGGCGCTGGCATATTTCTCTGAGTAGTTGGTTTAGGGACTATTTATATATTCCATTGGGTGGTAGTAGAGGATCAGGTTTTAAACGGCAAAGAAATATTTCGCTTGTTTTTATTGTAAGTGGGATTTGGCATGGTGCGAATTGGACATTTTTTATCTGGGGAATGTTACATGCCATTTATTATCAACTATCCTCAATCAGAATCGATAACCGGTTAAAGAGACATTTTATGCGTTTGCCTCAAAAAGGTAAAGAGATGTTTGGCATATTAAAGACGTTTTTTGTAGTGACCATTGCTTGGATATTTTTTAGAGCACCTACAATATCAGAAGCTTTAGATTATGTACGGTTACTATTTTTTAAAGGTTGGTTTTTTGATTTACATGTTCCTACACCAAAGGCTCAGTTCGCATATACAATAGTTTTGCTCATTGGTTTTATAATTTTTGAGTGGTGTTCGCGCAATAAGGAATTTCCTCTAGAACTTTCAATGTACAGTTGGAAAGTACGATGGTCAATTTATTATATCGTCTTCCTTCTCATAATTACATTCGGCTTTTATGGTGAAAATGAATTTATTTACTTCGCTTTTTAGAAATGGAGAGAGCAATATATAAGACATTAGTTGCGTTCGTATTAGTTGCAGCTACACATATTATACTTGCTTTTTTGGCGGATGGTACAACTGATCAGTATTACCAAAAATTCATTCTGCCAAATTCAAAAAATTTAATTTTTGGCACTTCTCGAGCTTCACAAGGGTTAAATCCAACTGTATTAAATGAGTGTCTAGGGAAACATGACTTTCAAAATTTCGCGTTTACCTTACTTAGTTCTCCGTTTGGTGAAGTCTATACTAACGCCATTAAGAATAAAATTAGTACAATTGACTCTGGTGGTTACTTTATAGTTGCAGTAGATCCTTGGTCCATAAGTAAATGGAAGGGTAAATCAGTTGCAATGGCCGATTCGAGAAGTATTCTAAGTGAAATTGAACATTTCGATAGAAAACCGAATTTGGAATATTTGTGGTTTAAGTATTCCAGCGGTTGGGGAATGATAGCCTATAGGAAATTTGAAAAATTCGTTTTAAAATCAAATCATAGATTCTTTAATAGGCAGGTTAATGGGTCTTTTGCCGAGGTCAACCGCGATGGATATCTTAGAGTTTATCCTTCTCTCGATTCATCTTTTGTGGCTCTTAAAGAGAATAGAACTTTTGGTGAGTATTTGAAAAAGTCTAAGGAAATGGAGTTGTCATCAGAGCGAATAGAATCCTTGAAGAAGCTCATTCAACTTCTGAATTCTAAAGGTAAAGTATTCTTAGTAAGATTACCTGTCCATGAGAGAATGTATGACATTGAAAAACATTACATGAATGATTTTGATGATAGAATTCCCGAATTGTTAGCAGAAGAGAAATATTACATAAACATGACGGATTCAATTTTTGAACATACCTACATAGATGGGAATCATCTCTACTATGAATCCGCTTTAGATGTTTCTCAACGTTTAGCGTTTCAAATTAAAGCAAGAAGAAACTAGCTAGTTAATTACGCCCTAACTCAGTTGCAAAAGCATTTAAATTAATAAGATTATTTTGTGTTAAGATTGTAGACGAACCCTTTTTGTAGACTTACCCTTTTTCAGACAGGCATAAAGTTAACAATATTCTCACTTTCTTCCTCCTTCCAAGGATCTAGATCCTTGGAATATCTACTGGCATATTGGCAAGGTGCTTTGTAGTCTAAAGCTTTGTGTGGATGATAAAAGTTGTAGTCGTACCTCCACTTTTCAGCTATAATACCGAGTTGTTCTAAATCCTCATGAAGGCTTCCCATTAAACAGTAACGGTCAAAAATTAAAAATCGTTAACTTAGAAAAGAAGGTGAGCCTTCACTCTAGCGCGTAATCTTACTATCTTGCAGGCATGAACGAAGCCTCTCTTCCTAATGTCATTATTGGCGGTGCCCCAAAGTGCGGCACAAGCAGCCTGTATTTTTGGTTGTCGGCCCATCCCGATGTCTATGGCAGCCCAAAAAAAGAGACGTTCTTTTTTGCGGATAAGGTAAATAGATTCAATGCGTCCGCTAATGTACACGAACACGAATTGGCAGCGTACGAAGGCTTTTTCAAGGGTGGTTTAGCTCGAAAAGTACGCTTTGAGGCTACGGCGCATTACCTGTATGAAAAAACTGCCCGGAATACGTTTTCCTCTTGGCCAAACCCGCCAAAACTGATTTTCTTATTCCGTGAGCCTTCGAAACAAATGTACAGCCATTACAAGATGGAGCGTTTTCGCACAAAGCGCATCGATATGCCTTTAGCAGACTATATTCAGCGGCCTCAGATTATAGACCACGTGAACTATGCGCAATACGTACGCGCTTGGCTAGAGGTAATGCCTGAAGGCCATGTTCGTTTCTGGGCTTTTGAAGATTGCATGTCACGAAAAGCTGAGGTAATGGCGGAAATTTCCGAGTATGTTGGAATTGATGCTGCATTTTATGCGGATTTTGATTTTGAACACCGCAATGAAAGCGTCGCAATCAAGAGTGGTTTTTTACACCAATTGGGCCTTAAAATTCAACCGCTCATTCCTCATGCTGTTCAAAAAGCAGTGCTTCCACTGTACATGAAACTCAATAGCGGGGGTCGTGTCGCCGACCAGCCAGGGGATCAGACGGTATTGGCAGCGTTCAAGAAGGATTGGGCACATGTGGGAGGTGCGCTCAAAGAATTGGACCCAAGTTTTCCAGTGGAGTATTGGAAATAGCGCATAAGGACAACATTCGCACAACACTTACTTAAATAAGAGCGTCTACTTTTCAAAAGTGAAAGTCGCGCAACTGTTGGATCGTTGGGGTATAGCCCACAATCCTAAACTTCTACTTACTGCCGCCGTACTATGGCTACTGCCTGGCGGCACGCTTTTGCTCTTGGTTTTTTTTAGTGCTCCGTGGCAAGATGATGGCACGAAGCACCAAAGTTTAGCGTAGACCTATTTTACGCATCTTTGTGGGAGAAAATATACCCACATGAAAAACCTGTTCACTCTTTTTGCTGCACTACTTGCCTTTTCAACATTGCAAGCGCAGCCGTTACCGTATTATCAAGATGCATACAATGAAAGTGGGGAAGACCTACGTGAGGCATTGTACGATATAATTAAGGTACACACTCGTCTTCCGTACACTTCTTCTAGTACCGATACCTGGGATGTACTTAAAGTCAGCGACAAAGACACGACAACTACTACTAACGTCTGTTTGATCTATGCTGGAGTAAGCGTTAATGGTCCACAGGAATACAACAACGGACAAGGCTGGAACAGAGAACACGTGTGGCCGCAAAGTTTAGGAAGCTTCAATACCAGTGTTGGTGTGGGGACAGACGTTCATAATCTAAAACCTGCAGACGGCGGATTGAATTCATTGCGCTCAAATCACGAATACGACGATTTAGGTTCCACAGGTTCCGGTGTCAACTACAACGGCGGCGCGACTGGAAACCGAATCAATGGTTCGGCCGGGCTTTTCGAACCGCGCGATAAAGTCAAAGGCGATTTAGCGCGTATTATTCTGTACATGGATTTGCGTTATGAAGGCGCAGGGACAGAGCCTGACCTTGTCGCACGTGAAGCTTTAACGAGCGGTGGAACGACATTTGCCGTGTTGTCAACACTCATTGCTTGGCATTGGGCGGATCCAGTGGATAGTTTTGAGCTCAATCGAAACGATGTTATTCATAACATGCAGGGGAATCGCAATCCCTTTATCGATCATCCGGAATTGGTCCATTATATCTATGGTGATTCAACAAACGTAGCTTGGAACCCGTTCATGGCTGTAGAAACAGCTCCTGAGCGTCTCCATCTTCACATGGGGCCGATTCCTGCCGATACCTTTTTGAATGTCACTACTGAGGCTACAGCGTCCTATACCATTACTAATTTATCTGGCGAGCAGTTACTTGAAGGCACGCTTCTTTCCGGCAAGAATCGAATCATCGTGGAATCGCTTCCTGCAGGTTCGTACATCTTGCAATCAGGTGAATTTCGAGGGCAGATTTTAATAGCACATTAGAAGCACCATGCGCGCGCCGCAGGCGCGCGCATGGTGTTCCAAAATAAAACCCCCCGCGGCCATCGGCCGCGGGGGGTTTCTTTTATGCGCTTATCGCGTGCTTACTGCAACACGATCATTTGCACTGCGGTTCCTTGAGCCGTACGTACGCGGAGCACGTAAGTTCCTCTTGCCGCATTCAAATCAA
>Ga0209138_1001664_pt1 | contig 18505 bp, 17 predicted proteins | sample SaaInl3SG_22_DNA_FD_184645 | JGI IMG/M metagenome (GOLD analysis project Ga0209138, IMG submission 184645) | Marine microbial communities from expanding oxygen minimum zones in the Saanich Inlet - ESP_153SG_22_DNA (SPAdes) (version 2) | ecosystem: Environmental > Aquatic > Marine > Intertidal...
GATTGGTAACTGGCGGCACCGCGCACAAACGCGGTGACCTGAAGCGGGATCGCTTATTATGGAGATATTAAAACCGATAGGCTCCCCAAGGTTATTGGCACAAGCGACCCCGTTGTGCCCACCCCTACCTATATATTTGGCACATGGCTAAGTCCCTCCTGATCGCTCCTCCCAGTGGCACGTTGCGCACCGTTCGCTTGAACGCGGGCGTTTGGCCCAGCATCTGGTCGGGGTTGGGGTCAGGGTTGGGGTCAGGATTGTGCCTGCGGTTGGGGTGGGTGCTGTTGGGTGCAGCGCTAACAAGCTCCGCGTGGGCGTCCGACCCGCAACAGGACGCGACATCCGCTAAAGACCAGCCGGAAGACGCACAGGTGGTCATGAACTCAACGCTGGATGACCGCCTGTTCTATCAGATACTGGCTGGCGAAATTGCGGCGCGAAACAACGAGGTCACACTGGGCTTCCGCTTTTTATCCGCCGCTGCAAAGAGCAGTGGCGACGCTTTGTTATACGAGCGCGCCATACAAATGGCGATTCAGGGCGGCTCTGGCGACGCCGCTTGGGGGGCCGCCTCTCAGTGGGTCAAGGCAGAACCGAACAGCCTGAAAGCCCAGGCCATGCTGCTGCGCGTCGCAATTGCCACAAAGCGCAGCCAAGGTATATCCGACGCCCTTACACGCATTATTTCGATTGGCAATGACGCGGAAAAACGCGACCTCATTCGTACAATGCCATCGACGCTCAAGCGCCTTCCTAGCGAACTGGCCACGCAAGCGGAGGCCATTGCAGACGCCAGCTTGAAGCAGGTGAAAGCCGATCCACGCTTCGCATCATCGGCTTGGTCAGCCATTGGTTTTTTACGACTGCAAGCAAAGAATAAAGACAAAGCGCTTGATGCACTTAACAAGGCACGCAACAACGATGTCGCAGACATTGATACGGGCCGCTTGGCCTTGGCGCTCTTTGAGCAAGGTGCCAGCGCGGCCGAGCCGGTGGTTGTAGCGCATATTGCGGCACAAACCAATGACCCAAAGCCCCGGTTTCAGTACGCAAGGTTGCTCTATTTGGAAAATAGAACCACCGCTGCCCTCGCCCAACTCAACCAAGTTCTACTGAGCGCGCCCACATTAGTGCCCGCTTGGTTACTGAGCGCTCAGATTTATCACCAACAAGCCGACTTTGACAAAGCGCAAGCCAATGCCAAACAGGCATTGATATTGAATGCGCAACAACGTGCAAGCGGCCAGCAAGGGCGGGCGGACACCTATGGGCGACAGGCGAAATTGCTATTAGCCGATGTCGCCCAGGCAAACGGGCTTTGGGCTGAAAGCGGTCGTTGGCTGGACGAGGTGGGGTCAGAGGATGAAGCCGTGCTCTACCGGCGTGCCGTGCTACTGGGTAAGCAAGGCCGCGAGGACGAGGCCATTGCGCTGATCCAAGAACTCACACTTACGGAGTCGCCAGCAGAGAATGCTTCAGATGCGGATGCGGATGCCATCAAATCACGCATGCAACTCACCGTCCGGCTGCTTCGAGAATTCAAACGCTTAGACGATGCCTACCTGGCGACCCAGGCAATGATTGCGGCGTTTCCAGACGATGCCGAGTTGCTTTACGGTCAGGCCATGCTCGCCGACCAATTGGGTCGCCCTGCAGAGATGGAGCGTTTGTTACGCGAACTGATACAGCGCGAGCCAGATTACGAGCACGCCTACAACGCCTTGGGTTACTCGCTAGTGGACAGAGGGGAGCGTCTGCAAGAGGCGCAAGCACTGATTGAAAAAGCTTTAACGCTCAGCCCCAACGATCCGCTCATTACCGACAGCTTAGGCTGGGCCTACTTTAGGCAAGGCCGATTGGACTTGGCAGCACAGACCCTCGAGCGCGCCTATGCCATCAAGCAAGATCCTGAGATCGCAGCCCACCTCGGTGAGGTGCGATGGGTGCAGGGGAAGACGGCTGTTGCGATCCAGCTGGTGCGGGAGGCGATCGCGAGGTATCCCGATAATGCTGTTCTCAAGGCCACCGTAAAGCGGTTGGGTATGCCGCTGCAATGATCTGTATCCATCGGGTGCTTGGGGCGCGCTTAGGTACCCGCTTGCCGTGGTTACTGGTTTGCGCGGCGACGCTGGTCGGCTGCGCCTCGGCGCCCAAACCCCAACACCCAGAAGATGGTGCATGGCATGGCAAGCTCTCCGTAGTGTTGGAGACGACGCCCCGTCAGCGCCAACGCGTGGACTTCGACCTCTACGGCTCTGCGAACAGGGGTGAACTGCATCTGTTGTCGCCGCTGGGCACCACGGTAGCCCAAGCGACATGGGCCCCAGGTAAGGCGACCATACGCAAGGGCAACGAAGTTGCCGCTTTTGACAGTCTGGATGCGTTGAGTCGCGAAATGCTCGAAGCCCCATTGCCCGTCGCCGCTTTGTTTGGGTGGCTTAAAGGCATGGGCGCACCGGCGCCAGGTTGGCGAGTCGACCTCTGCCAAGTGGGTAAAGGGCGCGTGCAAGCGGTGCGGGAATGGCCGCAACCCACAGCCAAACTTAACCTAGTGTTTGAACCAGCACCCGCACCAGCAACCACCCCCCTGAACGCCGACGTATGCGCCAACCCAAACTGATCTCTGCACCGGGTAGCTTGGCGCACTGGGTCGACCTGCCTGCGCCGGCAAAGCTGAATCTTTTTTTGCACATCACGGGTCAACGTCCCGATGGCATGCATAACTTGCAATCGGTGTTTGTCTTGGTGGACTGGGCCGACTATATTGGCATCGCCGTACAGGCTGACGCCGCGATCACGCGTGTGGACAAAAAGGCCAATGAGGCCAATGAGACCAAGCAAGCAACGACCCTACCCGCTGAAGATCTGACAGTCAAAGCGGCGAAGCTGCTCCAGACAGCGACGGGGTCAACACAGGGCGCGACCATCACCTTAGAAAAGCACTTGCCCTCGCAGGCGGGAATGGGTGGCGGATCGTCAGATGCCGCAACCTGTTTGCTGGCTCTCAACCGTCTGTGGGACTGCCACCTATCCGAAGATGACTTGTGCCGCTTGGCCCTCCAATTGGGTGCAGACGTGCCGTTCTTTATCCGCGGTCATAACGCCTGGGTGGAGGGCGTGGGCGACATCATCACCCCCATTCCAGCGCCGATACAAAGTTATTGGATACTCAAGCCGCCTGCCGGGGTCTCAACGCCAGCCATCTTTGGCTCACCCAGTCTGTGCCGCGATACGCCCGCCACCTCGTTGACAGACTACCTTGCACAAACAGCAGAAAGTCGCATGGGTTTTGGGAGAAACGACTTAGAGCCTGTCGCAAGCGCTCTCTGCCCAGATGTCCATGCCGCACTGGCGCGCATGCACCAACACGGTTTGACGCCACGAATGAGCGGTTCTGGAAGTGCGGTTTTCGCCGTGCTGGCTGAAGATATCGAACTCGAACCCGAGGATTTGCCAGACAGTTGGCTGTCTCGAAAATGCAAAAATATTGCAAAACATCCCATGCACGATTGGGAATGGCAAAAAATTGTTAGATAATAAGAGGCTTAGCAGATTAGAGGCTCGTTTTTGAACCGCTAATCGGCTGTTAGTTGGTTAGCGCGAGAGGCCTCCTGCGCACCTGGGTCAAGGTACCTAGATGCGCATGAAAAATCGGGCGCTGATCCAGCATATAGGGGAGTCGCCAAGTTGGTTAAGGCACTGGATTTTGATTCCAGCATGCGAGGGTTCGAGTCCTTCCTCCCCTGCCAAAACCCCGTGTGGTGTGCACACACAGCGGCACCCTCGGTACACACTGTCGGCCGCAAGATCACACCACGCTGACCTTTCTGCCGCCGACATCATTCAAGCTGGGTTTCACATGCAAGCTTCCGGACACGACTTCATGATATTCACCGGTAACGCCAACCCTGTATTGGCTGCCGAGATTGCCCAGCACCTGAACGTACCCCTTGGCGGCATCAACGTTGGACGCTTCTCCGATGGGGAGGTAACCGTTGAACTCACACAAAACGTTAGGGCACGTCACGCCTTTATCGTGCAACCGACCTGCGCGCCAACCAATGAGAACCTGATGGAACTCATCATCATGGTGGATGCGCTTAAGCGGGCTTCGGCAACGAGTATTGCGGCCGTCATTCCCTACTTTGGCTATGCCCGTCAAGATCGGCGCCCCCGTTCAAGTCGGGTGCCGATTAGCGCCAAAGTGGTCGCCAACATGTTGCAAGCCGTAGGTGTGTCACGCGTCCTGACCATGGATCTGCATGCAGATCAAATTCAAGGCTTCTTCGACGTTCCGGTGGATAACATTTTTGCGTCTCCCGCCTTGTTGGGCGACCTGCGAAGCAAAAATTACAGCGATTTGCTGGTGGTCTCGCCCGATGTGGGTGGTGTGGTTCGTGCTCGCGCCTTGGCCAAGCAATTGGACTGCGATATGGCCATCATTGACAAGCGCCGACCACGCGCTAACGTCTCTGAGGTGATGCATGTCATTGGTGACATTGATGGCCGTAACTGCGTGATCATGGACGATATGATCGACACGGCTGGCACCTTGGTTAAAGCCGCTGAGGTACTGAAAGAGCGCGGCGCCAAGAGCGTTTACGCCTACTGTACGCACCCCATTTTCTCCGGCCCAGCTATTGAACGCATTACCCAAGGTGATGCGCTTGATGAAGTGGTCGTCACCAACACCATTCCCTTGTCGCAAGCCGCCCAGGCATGCCCCAAGATTCGCCAACTCTCCGTTGCACCTTTGATGGCCGAGACCATCGCAAGAATTGCATCGGGTGAGTCGGTTCTCAGTTTGTTCGCAGATCAGGATAAGTTGTTCTAATAGCTTCGCGCTGTTAGCGCTATCAGATTTGCGTCAAAGCGTGTCGTCGCGTGGTTCGTTGAACCGCGTAGACGGCTTTTTTTGTTGAAATGACCTTGGTCGCGAGGCATTTCGTTTAGGAGTTAGCTATGAAATTCGTCGCTTTTGAGCGCGCTAAGCAGGGTACGGGTGCGAGCCGCCGTCTGCGTAATACAGGCCGCACGCCTGGTATCGTTTTCGGTGGTTCTGCTGAGCCTACGGCCATCGAGCTAGACCACAACGCCTTGTGGTTTACACTCCAAAAAGAAGCGTTCCACGCCTCTTTGTTGGAAATGGAACTCAACGGCAAGACAGAAATTGTTTTGTTGCGCGATGTCCAGTACCACCCCTTTAAACAGCTCGTTTTGCACGTTGACTTTCAACGCGTTGACGCAAAAACACGTTTACACAAAAAGGTGCCTCTGCACTTCATCAACGGCGAAACTTCGCCTGCAGTGAAGCTCGACCGGTCCGTGGTTAACCACGTGATGACCGAGTTGGAGGTTGAGTGCTTGGCCACCGACTTGCCAGAGCGCATTGAGATCGACTTGGGCGAGTCAGTCAAGGGTTCGACGCTGCACGTCACCGACCTAAAATTGCCTAAAGGCATTAAGGCCGTGACACATGGCAAGAAAAACCAAACGGTTGTGACGTTTACCGCCCCACCAGGCGGCTACACCGCTGATGCAGCGGCAGAACCAGCAGCCGAGTAAAGACGGCTGGTGCGCTGGCCTAGCTGGCGCGCACAACAGGAAACCCGCTAGAACTTGGTTCCAGCGGGTTTTTTTTGGCCACGCCCGGGATAAACTCATAGCATGATCAGATTATTTGTCGGCCTTGGCAATCCAGGGTCTGAATACGAGGGCACCCGTCACAACGCCGGCTTCTGGTGGATTGATGCGCTATCTCGCCAATGGAACATGCCCCTGCGATTTGAAAAAAGTTACTTCGGGCAGATGGCTAGAGGCCAGTTACGCGGTGAAACGGTGTGGCTATTGGAGCCACAAACCTTCATGAACCTCAGTGGAAAATCAGTTGCCAGCCTAGCGCGATTTTTTAAAATTTCCCCGGAGCAAATTTTGGTTGCGCATGACGAGCTAGACTTGCCGGCTGGTGAGGCCAAGCTAAAGCAAGGCGGTGGTCACGCTGGACACAATGGCTTGCGCGACATCCACGCGCAACTAGGTAGTTCCGATTACTGGCGCTTGCGCATCGGGATCGGGCACCCCGGCCACAAAAACGACGTTGCCAATTGGGTGCTTAAAAAACCGTCTCCGGACGAGCGCGCTGGGATTGAGGCGGCAATGGACCGCGCCCTAAAAGGAGCCGATTTTTTATTTTCTGGCGAGATGGCCAAGGCCACTGGCGTGATTCATACCAGCAAGCCACCACGCGAAAAAAAGCCAAAACCCAGCCCTGTGCAGCCAACGATACAAGACAACAGCGCGGACTCATCGACCATGGAGCCAAAGTCCTAAGACACTTGCCCCAGACTAGGGTTTGTCAGCGGTCAGACGCTCGTATTTTGCGAACAGTTGTAGGCGCGTCTCTATGTAATTGGGGTGAACGGGAATACAAGCCACTGGACACAGCGCGACGCACTGTGGCTCGTCAAAGTGCCCCACACATTCGGTGCATTTATTGGGGTCAATCTCGTAGATTTCTTTACCCATATAAATTGCCTCGTTTGGGCACTCTGGCTCGCACACGTCGCAATTAATGCACTCATCGGTAATGATTAGGGCCATGGATTAGCCCTCAGCGCGCAAAGCCGCTGCCACCGATGGACTGACCATTTCAGAGATATCGCCACCCAATTTTGAAATTTCACGCACCAGCGTGCTGGAAATGCATTGCAAGTTGGCCTGAGGTAACAAAATAACGGTGTCAATCGTTGGCGCCAACTTACGGTTCATGGCAGCCATCTGTGCTTCGAAATCATAGTCTGTCAGGTTGCGTACCCCACGCACCACTGCGTTGGCGTTGTGTTGCTCGCAAAAGTCCATGATCAACCCCTCAAAGGGCCGTACCTCGACACCCTTCACACCCGCCATCACATCCGTCACCATGCCGATGCGTTGATCAAGCGTAAAACGTGTTTTTTTATGGTGTGCGACAGCGACTGCAATTAGCACGCGGTCAAACAAGTGCGCGGCACGGCGCAGCACATCTTCATGCCCCAGCGTAATGGGGTCAAACGTACCTGGGTAGACAACAACGCGCATACCAATCATCCTTATTCAACGGTGGGCGTTTTCGCCAACAAGTAAAAACGAACGGCCCCGGCCTTCCCCTCTCGGTAGATCTCAAACCCGAGGGGTCCCAGCGTCTGCGCAGACCAAGCAAGGCCAGACTCGAGGTAGACCAAGCCATCACCAGCCAATGCATCGCACGCGCTTTTCAAGGCCTGCTCGTACACCTTATTTATGCCTAATTCTACGGTGGCATCGCCAAAAGGGGGGTCTAAAAATATCAAGTCCCATTGCGCACCGCGCTGCGATGCAAGCAAGGCGACCGCATCACCACTGGCTATACGGATACCCGTCATGCTTAGGCGCGATTGATTGGCCTCAAGCGCCTGGAGTGCCACACGGTCACGCTCAACCAACCAGACATCCTTGGCACCGCGCGACGCCGCCTCAAAACCCAGCGCGCCTGAACCAGCGAAGGCATCGATGCACCGCCAGCCACTGAGGTCTTGTCCCAACCAGTTAAAGAGTGTCTCGCGCACGCGGTCGCCTGTCGGTCGCAGGCCCTGCGCCACGGGCACCGTCAGCTTGCTGCGCTTGTAGCGTCCGCCAATGATACGAATCTCGCCAGCACCCGCATGGGGCTTTTTGGGTGATGATGTCACGGCGCTGTTTTTGGGGCGTATATGTTTCATAGAATGAGGCTATTGTAGAAAATTAAACATGTTCAGCTTTTTCAAGAAAAAACCAGCCCCTGAGCCCCCTGTTCAGTCGCCTGCCGCCGCATCCGTTGCGCCAGAGAAGGTCGACGACACAGCGCCCAACGACGCCGAGCCAGCCGCGCTCTCTGAGACACGCTCTGACTGGCTCAGCCGCTTACGGGGCGGTTTGCGCAAAACCGGTCAGCAGATCGGTCACGTCTTCACGGCGGGGCGCATTGATGAGGCGCTTTATGAAGAGCTGGAGTCGGCATTACTGATGTCAGATGCGGGCGTCAAGGCCACAACGCACCTGCTAAAACAAGTGCGTGAGCGCGTGAAACGAGAGCGCACCAACGACGCCGCCGCCGTGAAGGGCTTACTCATCGATGAGTTCACCACGCTACTCTTGCCGCTGCAGCGCGCGATGGACGTCAGTCAAGCCAGTCCAACCGTCATCATGATGACGGGTGTGAACGGCGCAGGTAAGACCACGTCGATTGGCAAACTGACACGCCACTTGAGCGAAGCGGGCGCCAGCGTGCTGTTGGCTGCGGGTGATACCTTCCGTGCCGCCGCGCGCGAGCAGCTCGATGTGTGGGCAGGCCGCAACCATGTCGACATCGTGAGTCAAGAGGGCGGCGACCCGGCGGCCGTGAGCTTCGATGCCGTTAAAGCGGGGATTGCGCGTAAAAAAGATGTGGTGCTGATCGACACTGCGGGGCGACTTCCAACACAGACTCACCTGATGGATGAGCTTAAAAAGATCAAGCGCGTCATTGAAAAGGCGGCAGTTGGCGCTCCGCATGAGATTTTGCTGGTTATCGATGGCAATACCGGACAAAACGCGTTGGCGCAAGTGAAGGCCTTCGACGACGCCCTAGGCCTTACGGGTTTGATCGTCACCAAGTTGGATGGGACCGCCAAAGGCGGCGTGCTGGCTGCCATTGCGATGGAGCGTCCCATTCCCGTGTACTTCATCGGGGTGGGTGAGTCGGTGCACGACCTGCGTGACTTCAATGCGGCGGAATTCTCAGAAGCCATCGTGCATTAGACCAACCACCGGCGCCGCCCACAACGGGGATGAGGCACCGATTGGCACTCTCCCTCAATGAGTGCTAAACTAACAGCGTCACACGACTAAGGAGAAACCCTATGACTACTTTGGTACCCGTTAACATCCAAGCATTGGCTGTTCGCGACCCGTGGTCGGTTCTCCCCCCGCTAGGCAGTCTGGATGCTTACATTGGGGCGGTTAACCGACTTCCCATGCTGACGCTGGAGCAAGAGCGTGCGTTCGCTGAAGACCTGAAAAATAACAACGATTTAAAAGCGGCTGGGGCACTCATCATGTCGCACCTCCGCTTAGTGGTTTCAGTCTCTCGTCAGTACCTGGGCTATGGGCTACCGCACGGCGATCTCATTCAAGAAGGCAACATCGGCCTCATGAAAGCCGTTAGACGTTTTGACCCCGAGCAAGGTGTACGCCTCGTGAGCTATGCCCTGCACTGGATCAAGGCTGAAATACATGAATACGTGTTGAAAAATTGGCGTATGGTCAAAGTCGCAACGACCAAGGCCCAGCGTAAACTGTTTTTTAACCTGCGCTCCATGAAGCAAAACCTGCAGCAAGCGGCCGGTGAAAGCGACACAGACACTTACCGCACCACGCTAAACCCCGACGAGGTCGACCTGATCGCAGCCCATCTCCGCGTGAAGCGTGAAGAGGTGCTTGAGATGGAGACACGGCTCGCTGGTGGCGACGTGGTGCTGGACCCTAGTCCAAGCAACGATGGAGAAGAAGCCTTTGGCCCTATTTCCTACCTCACAGACGCCCGCTTCGAGCCGACCAACGTCATAGAGAACACCGAGCGTGACCACCTGGCGCATGAAGGTGTCGGACGCGCGATTGCCCAGCTAGATGATCGCGCGAAACGGATCGTGACCGAGCGTTGGCTCAAAGTAAACGACGACGGCGGTGGCGGCATGACGCTGCACGAATTGGCGGCCGAGTTTGGCGTGAGCGCTGAACGTATTCGTCAAATTGAGACCGCATCTATGAAAAAAATGAGATCTTATTTAGCGGAATAGCTAAAATTATAATACTATAGATGTAATAATTTGGCGTTGCTTTAGGTCGCATTTTCACCGGAGCGGCTTGTTTCGCAGTAGGATACGCGTGTGAGAACAATACGCGCACCCTATGTCTGAAGCACCGACTCCCCAGCTAACCACCGTCGGAGCGACGCCTGCGCGGGCCAACGCACTAAAAATCTTAGTCACGAGCCGAAAAGGTGGCGTTGGCAAGAGCACAATTTCAGCGAATTTAGCGGCCTTCTTCAAGCTAGAGCACGGACTAACTACCACCCTGCTCGACCTAGACTTGCATGGCTCATCCAGCGATTGGTTGCGCGAAGCTCGCCCTATTGGCGTGGTGGTACAACATCACCCACTGCCTTTAGACCTCGGCCGCAAGGGCGCCGCCATGGAAGCGCGCCGGCACTTGCGCCACGCAGCAGAGAGCTCAGACGTGGTGATTGCCGATCTCACGTGGTCTGACGCCCTAGACGGTAATTGGCTCTTTGACTACGACGTTGTCTTGACCCCTGTGTCCATGTCAGGCATCGAGGTCGCTGCCACCATCGGCTTCCTCTCCAATTTGCACTGGGTATTCGAATCGACCGTGCGCACCGCGCCCCAATTGGTCATTTGCCCAAGTCGCGTTGATGAGACCGACTCGATAAGCAAAATTTTTACCTCGCAAACCTTCCCCATTAGCTTCGTATTGAGCCCGCCGGTTTACAACTACGCTGAAGCAAAGTTCTTGTTCAAGAAGGGCTACCTAAGTGAGCTAGCTGACGACCGTGGCGGTACGTTTAAGGTCTTTGCGCAAAGCATTGCGGATGTCGGATTTGCCCACATGCGCAGCAAACTCAGACGCAACATCAGCATTGGCAACCTGAGCAAAGTGTCTGGTGAGTCAACCGTACTCACCCACTTTATGCAGCAGCGTACCCATGGCAATGCAACAGCAACACCAGCCACCTTGATGAAACAAGCCGTGTCCGAAGAGCCCATTGCAAAAGTACCAGAGAAAAAAAGCGGCTTACTGCGCCGCTTGTTCAACCCGTTCTAGGGCGCTATCTGGTTAGTCTAAGGACAGCGTCTTCAGGTAGTGCTTGAAATCCTGTTGCACGTCTGCTCGAGCCAGCGCCACCTGCACCGTTGCCTCTAAAAAGCCGGCTTGCGTGCCGCAGTCGTAGCGCACGCCTTGATAGCGATGGGCGTAAACAGACTCCTGTCCCATCAACGCAGCGATGGCATCGGTTAGCTGAATTTCGCCGCCTGCCCCGCGTCCTTGCTGACGCAACTGTTGGAAGATGCCTGGCGTCAACACATAACGCCCAGCCACCCCTAAGGTCGACGGGGCAACAGCAGGCTCTGGCTTTTCAACCAATCCCTTGATCGCAACCAGCCCACCAGGAGCGCCGCCTACGCCACCGGTATCGACAATACCGTAACGTTTTGTATCGGCCAACGGGACATCTTGCACCGCCAGCACACTGGCCCTCACATCCTCAAAAGCAGCAACCATTTGACGCATGATCGGCGGCTTACCCAGCATCAAGTCATCGGCCAACAAAACGGCGAAAGGCTCGTCCCCAACCAGCGATTCAGCGCACAACACCGCATGTCCCAGCCCTAACGGCCGAGGCTGACGGACGTAAACGCAGACCATGTCGTCCGGTTTGATGGCCTGTATGGCGGCCAGTAGCTCGTGCTTGTTGGCCGCCCCAAGGGCGCTTTCCAACTCAAAGGCTGTGTCAAAGTGGTCTTCAATGGCCCGCTTGTGCCGTCCCGTTACAAAAATCATCTCCCGAATGCCCGCAGCGTAGGCTTCCTCTACCGCGTACTGAATCAGCGGCTTATCAACGACAGGAAGCATTTCTTTAGGAATTGCCAGAGTCGCGGGCAGGAAGCGCGTGCCCATGCCCCCAACCGGGAACACGGCCTTTCTAATTACCGGGGATGCGGGTGTCATGATGTTTCCTTGATTCAGTTATTGAAGGCGAAAGCCACTCCACGCAATGGCACGCACCGCGCCGGCACCCACCGCAGCCCCGAATTGACGCACCAGTCGCTCCGCCACATTCTCGCGCAAGGTGTAATCGATGATCTCGGGCGCCTGCGCGACCTCGCGGGCCACATAGTCCAAGCCACCCAACTGGTCCGCTAAACCAAGCTCAACCGCTTGTTCGCCCGTCCAAAATAAACCACTGAAGGTATCCTCTGTTTCTTGTAAGCGCGTACCCCGGCCCGCACGTACCACCTCAATAAATTGCGCATGTATTTGATTCAACACGCGCTGCACATGCGCTTTCTGGCGGGGTGTGGTCTCGCTGAACGGATCCAAAAAACCCTTGTTTTCACCGGCCGTCATCAAGCGGCGCTCAATACCCAGCTTTTGCATCAGGTCCGTAAAGCCGAAACCATCCATCAACACACCAATACTGCCGACCACACTGGCCTTATCGACAAAGATGTCATCGGCACTCGCCGCAATGTAATAGGCCGCTGAGGCACCGGTTTCTTCGATCACGGCATACAAAGGCTTTTTATAAATCGCCTTCAAGCGCAACATTTCATCGCTCACGATACCCGCTTGCACTGGACTACCGCCGGGACTGTTTATTAGCAACACAACGGCTTTTGCGCCCTCATCTTCAAAGGCTGCGCGCAGGGCCTGGTTGATGTCCTCGGCATTCGCCTCACCGTCGGAGCTGATCACCCCTGAGACGGTGACGACCGCCGTGTGCGACGCGCTTTGCATGACAGGTTGCGCACCATCTTTCATAACCCACCACACGGCGGCGACCACCGCAGCGCTGAAGCTAATGAAGCGTAGCCAGCGCCAGCGGCGGTTGGCCCGTGACACCTTTAATTGCTCGGTGAGCAAGTCACGTAATGCGTCCCGCTCCCAACCTGGTGCGGGCGTCGTGCCGCGTTGCGCAGGCTCAGGAGCGGCATTGGGCGGCGTCGCGGCCGGGGTCACTTCGTTATCAGACATGCAGTTGCTTCAATCGGTAAAAAAATAAAAGCGCCTTCAAGCGGCGCGCGATGCGCAGTCAGGGTTCGTGCACTTAGGGGTCATCACCCTTCAAAACGCAACGGGTTGCAAGTTGTATTGTGCCTGCCACCACACCACCCCGTCGCGCTCAAGGGTCTCAATGGCAGTCAGCCCGCCCCGACATGGGCCCGCGCTGCACTTGCCCGTCAGCGGCTCATGAAACGCACCGTGTGAGGCGCACAACAGCCACTGCCCGTCAGAGGAGAAGAAACGGTTTGGCTGCCAATCCATTTCCATGGCCACATGGCTACACCGGTTGATATAGGCGCGCACTTGCCCTTGGAATCGGATGGCAAATGCACGGCACGTTTGCCCGCCATACACCACGTCAAAGGGGACGGCGAGTCCGCTGTCTTGCAGATCTGGCGATCCACAAAGGGCATGCCATTCGGGCATCGCCGCATCCGTAGGAGAAGCCGTGCCCACCATTCAGCTCGCTAACAACCAGTCCCTCAGCGCGGGAACATCATCCACCACATGGCGTGGGTGGCAGGCCTCAAGCGCGGCGGCATCGTGAGCGCCATACGTGACACCCAATGCCGAGCAACCGGCCCGATTTGCCATCAGTAAATCATGGCTGGTATCGCCCACCATCAGCACACGGTCCGGCGAGACCGCGCAGCTGGCCATCAACTCGAACAACATCTGGGGGTTGGGTTTACCGGCGGTCTCATCTGCGGTACGTGAGTCATCGAAAAGACCCGCGACATCCAGCCCACTCAACACCTCGTTCAACCCCGCACGCGACTTACCTGTCGCAACCGCAAGCTTGAAACCGGCCGCCTTCAGGTCGTGGAGCAAGGGCAAGACGCCCTCAAACAACGTCAGCTCTCCAATCGCTTGGGAGAAGTGGTGGCGATAGCGCTGGCCCAACTCGATGTAGCGGCTCTCGGGCACATCGGGAGCGGCATAAGCCAAGGCCTCCTGCAAACCCAAGCCAATGACATAGCTGGCACGCTCGCGACTCGGTACCGGATAGCCCAAATCACCCACGGATCGCTGAATCGCCAACGTGATCGCTGCCGTCGAGTCGTATAAGGTGCCATCCCAGTCGAATGCAATCAGGTCGTAGGCGCGTTCGGGTTTGTTCATGCGCTTATTGTCGCCCATAGCGATTGTCCGTAAAAAAAGCCGCTCTCTTTTAAAAGGAGGCGGCTTTTGCGATCTGAAACACCTAGCGCGAGAGCACCAAGCAGATCTTGGGGGCGTTACACGCGGTATTTTTCGATGTCGGCGCCTAACGCATTCACCCAGTCCGGCTTACGACCCAGGCCACCGCCCCAGACCTCGCCATTCGGGCCGCGGTATTTCACCACCATGGGTGCTTTGGCCGCGCGTGCTTTACGCGAACCACCCGAAATACCCAAGTCGGCTGCCGTGATACCAAATTCCTTCATCTTGCTCTTGATATCCGCAATCACATTTGCAAGCTCTTGCTTACGAACATCTTCTGCTTGCGCCATTAAAGCTTTCGCTTGATTTACCAGTTCCTGATATGAAGACATATTAAATCCCTAAAAATGAATAAACCTAAAAGTGCAGTTTACCGTATTCTTAAATACACTTTCAATGAAAACGGTTTTTATTTATGACCAATTTAATTAACAATAAAGATCTATTTCGCTTGTCCTTTAGCCCACGGTAACAGCACCTGCGGTAATTCACATTGCAGCCGAAGATCTTCTCCCGATACCGGATGCTTTACATCCAGGCGCCACGCATGCAGGAACATACGCGCAAGACCACTCGACTCTAAGGTCTTATTCCACGAAAAATCGCCGTACTTATCGTCCCCGGCAATAACAAAGCCTTGTTGGCTTAAATGCACACGAATTTGATGTGTACGGCCCGTTTTAATAGTGACGGCCAATAGCGCCGTGGGTTCACCGCCAGTCTCGGGAGACGGGTTGTGGTGCTTCAGCAGCTTGACTAGACTGAGGCTTGGGAGCGCATTAGGATCATCCTTGGCAACCACACGCACGCGACGCTCGCCGCTGGCCAGCGTAAATTTGGCCAGCGCGGCATCAACTACTTTCATTTTCTCTGGCCAATGCCCTTTGACGAGCGTTAAGTACACTTTGCCCGTTTCTCTGGCCTTGAACTGCCGTTGCAATTCAGTTAATGCCTTTTTTTTCTTAGCAATCAACAAGATGCCGCTGGTTTCTCGGTCAAGGCGATGCACAAGTTCTAGAAAATTAGCCTCGGGTCTGGCGCGGCGTAATTGCTCAATCACGCCAAAACTCACCCCGCTACCGCCGTGTACGGCCGTACCAGAGGGTTTATTGATGGCTAAAAAATCATTGTCCTCATATAGAAGAGGGAAACTCTTGGCAGGTATATGCCCCTCTTCGTTTACCCCTTTTTCGGATAACCGAATGGGCGGCACCCGAATTTCATCCCCCACGGCCAGTCGGGTATCGACTTTACAGCGCCCTTTATTGCAGCGTACTTCGCCTGACCGAATAATGCGATAAATATGGGTTTTAGGCACCCCCTTGAGGTGCCTAATAAGAAAGTTGTCTAAACGCTGCCCTTCGCCCGCCTCGTCAACGCTGAGATAAACAATGGAAGCAGTGGACACCAAAAATCCTTGCGATAGCCGACAAAAAAACCCAACGCACTGTGCGCAGACCCTATAATAACCGTTGCACGCAATGCATCGACTAAGTGGTTGATTTGTTTATTTGTTTATAACGCCACTCGATTCAATGACGTGCTGTGTTGCCACCGTGTTGCGTTAAATGTGCATCTACTCGGCAGCCTGCCTGCGCTATGTTTGCGCTAGCCCGCTGAGAGTATGGATGAATAACCCAACCGGAAGCCTGAATCAGGTCACGCAAACCCTAGCGACGGAATCATTTATCAGCCAGCTGCGTATCGCATCTGGTTGAGGCAGAAAACGCGGCTTGGCGCCCAACGAGCGACCAAGCGTGCTTCTGCCACGCGCCTACGCGCAAGCCCATAGCAGCCCCCCTTAAACGGAGAAAGGCGCGCTGGCAGCTTGTTGCTCTCCGGCAGTTCCACCCGACGTTTGTGTTGCCCGCTTCGGCTTAGGCTTTCGACCCCCATTGGGTCAAACTTTTGCCTAGAGAAGGACGTGCATCATGAAACGGATGCTTATTAATGCGACTCAAACCGAGGAGCGCCGATTGGCCATTGTCGAGGGTCAAAAATTACTCGACTACGAAATTGAAATCGAAGGGCGCGAGCAACGCAAAGGTAATATTTACCAAGCAGTTGTCACCCGCGTCGAACCCTCCTTAGAAGCCTGCTTCGTAGATTACGGCGAAGACCGCCACGGTTTTCTTCCGTTCAAAGAGATCTCTAAGCAGTATTTCGCGGCCAACGTCTCCATCAGTCAAGCTCGTATCCAGGACGTCATAAAAGAAGGTCAAACCCTACTTGTCCAGGTCGAAAAAGAAGAGCGCGGAAACAAAGGCGCAGCGTTAACCACGTTCATTAGCTTGGCTGGGCGCTACGTCGTACTCATGCCGAACAACCCACGTGGTGGCGGCGTTAGCCGACGGATTGAAGGCGAAGACCGCCAAGACCTCAAGGCGGCCTTAGACCAGCTTGAGTACCCGAATGGCATGAGCATCATCGCGCGTACCGCCGGTATTGGTCGTGATCCTGAAGAGCTGCAGTGGGACTTGAACTACTTGCTAAAGCTATGGACTGCCGTAGCTGGTGCCGCCAACGGAAACAAAGAAGCGTTTCTGATTTATCAAGAGTCAAGCTTGGTGATCCGCGCAATTCGCGACTACTTCAATAGCGAAATTGGCGAGATTCTCATCGACACCGATGACATCTACGAACAGGCTCACCAGTTCATGAACTACGTGATGCCCGAACACGGCCATCGCGTGAAGCGCTACCGTGACGACGCGCCCCTCTTTTCACGCTTCCAAATTGAGCACCAGATCGAGTCTGCCTACGCGCGCACCGTGCAGTTGCCCAGTGGTGGCGCCATCGTGATCGACCACACCGAGGCGTTGGTCTCTGTGGACGTGAACTCAGCTCGGGCCATTAAAGGTGGTGCCATCGAGGAAACCGCCACACGTACCAACCTGGAGGCGGCAGAAGAGGTCGCACGCCAAGCCCGCTTGCGCGACTTGGCGGGTCTGATCGTGATCGACTTCATCGACATGGACGAGTCACGCAACCGCCGCGATGTGGAGAACCGTTTGCGCGATGCCCTGCGCCAAGATCGCGCTCGCGTGCAGTTCGGCTCCATCAGTAAATTTGGCTTGTTGGAAATGAGTCGCCAACGCCTGCGCCCTGCGCTAAGCGAGGGGGCTTCCATACCTTGCCCTCGTTGCGGTGGCTCTGGCCATATCCGTGACACCGAGAGCTCAGCGCTGCAAATTCTCCGTGTGATCCAAGAAGAGTCCATGAAGGACAACACCGCCGCCGTTCTGGTACAGGTGCCTGTCGAGGTGGCAAGTTTCTTATTGAACGAGAAGCGGACGGAAATCACGAAAATTGAATTGCAACAACGCATTCACGTGCTCTTGGTTCCCAATAAGTCGTTGGACACACCTTTGTATAAACTCGAGCGTCTAAAGCATGACGATGCGCGTTTAGACAACTTGCAAGCGAGCTACACCTTAGCCGAGGAAGTGGATGACCCCACCACTTTCACGCGCCGTAGCCAAGAGCGCAGCAACAAGCAAGAGCCTCTCATTAAAGGTATCTTGCGCGATGAGCCTATGCCCACGCCAAGCACCCCCAAACCTGAGGCCAAAACGGCCCCCGCAGTGGATAAAGCCACGCCCGCATCCGGCGGCTTCTTTGGCTGGCTCAAAGGACTACTGGGCTTGGACGAGACCCCTGAAAAAGAGGCCAAGGCCGCTGATGCCGCCAAGGATCGCAACACCCGAGAGCGCAACACACGTGGCCGTAACGGCAACGCAGAGCGCAACGGGCGTGACGGCGACGGCAAACGAAACAGCCGTGGCGGCCGCGGTCGTAATAGCGATCGCAACGCACGCGGCGCTGACGGCACACAAGAGGATCGCGCTGCACGCGGCGAGCGCAGCGACCGTGATGCAAAAAATGACCGTGGTGAGCGCAGCGAGCGCAGCCCACGCAACTCTGAGAGCGGCCGTGGCCGTCGCACAGGGCGAGGCGAGGCTGTTCGCAACCAAGACCCGCAAAACGGTGAGGTGAATAACGCTCCAGCGGATGGCGAGCAATCGGCCAAGCCACGCAACCCGCGCCGCGAGCGCGGTGGACGCCGTAACCAAAACGGCGCAGGGCGCGATGGCAGCGAGCAAGGGGCCATCAATAGCTCCGACCAAGCGCCGCTGAGCGAGGCAGCGACGGACAGCACAGTGGTTCGTGCCAGCGCTGAGAATGAGGCGCCTAGCTACAGCTACTTCAACCGCGACACGGCGAGCACGGATGCAGATGTCCCGCAAGACGCACAAGCAATGACCGCGGAAGCCGATCAGACGGAGACACCTGGCGAGACACGGCAGCCACGCGAGCGTCGTAGCCGTGACCGCTACGGTCGCGACCGTCGCCGACGCCAGGATGACGGTTCTGAAACCGAGGAGTCTGCAGACGCTAATGTCGGTGAGCATGCGGAAGTGGCTGTAACTGCAACCGCAACTGCAACTGCAGCTGCACCCGAACC